>Ga0080064_1000048_pt1 | contig 369741 bp, 375 predicted proteins | sample Subgrocontami54m_FD_69260 | JGI IMG/M metagenome (GOLD analysis project Ga0080064, IMG submission 69260) | Subsurface groundwater microbial communities from S. Glens Falls, New York, USA - GMW46 contaminated, 5.4 m (SPADES assembly) (version 2) ... | reverse complement strand
TCCGGACTCCAGGAAATCGGTGACGATCTTCGTTGGCATGGTCATCCTCCGGGAAGAGCCGGCGCAGTCTACGCGGGCCGGGGCCGCGCGTGCAAGCGGCCGACGCGCGCAACAGCTCTGACGAGTCTTCCCCCCCGCCGCCGCGCGCGGCGCCGCGGGCGCGGCCGGCGCGCCGGTCGCGCCGGCCTGTGTCGCGCTCCCTTCGTCCGTAGCGACACGCTGAGCTGCTCGCTGAGTCGGGACCCAGGAGACTTTCTTCGAACACCCGGTGCCGTCACCCTCCACAAGGTCGCCTGTCGTGCCGTCCGTGCGGACGCTACCCGCTGTCGGAATCGCGCAGCCTGATCTGGATTGCGGCCGTAGCGGCCAAGTCCAGGGCATCTGACGGTAGGAGGTTGTTTCGGAGGCACTCCAACAGGCGGTGGCTGAGGGCGCGCTTGCTGCCGAAGGCCTGTACCACGTCCGGCAGCAGAGATCCGTTTTCCAGGAGTTGCATGATCATGTGGGCGATCTGGAGAAGGACGTAGAAGTTCTTGGCCGCCTGCTCGTGCTCGCTGTAGGCGTGCTCCAGGTTGTAGCCATGGTTCTTCTGGATGTTGAAGCCCTGATTCTCGATTTTCCAGCGCTGTCGCCCGACGCGCTGGGCCAGCGAAGCCGCATTGTGCTGGTCGAGCGCGAAGTCCGTCAGCCACACGAACTTCTTCGCGTCGCCGTTCGCGCGCACCTCCCGGCACTCCAGGACGTTTGCCTGGTGCGGGCCGATCGGGAGACCGTTGATCCACGCGAACTCCTGCCGAGCGTCGTCGTCGTCGTCGCCGTCCCGTTGCAGTCGGTTGGCGGGTTGGAGGGCCTTGAGCCTTTCGTACTCCTCGAAGCGGGCGGGCATGGACCCTTCCTTGAAGGTGATGAAGTAGTGCCAGTCGTACTCGGCGCACCGGTCGAGCACGGGCTGCTGGGCATAGAGGCCGTCGAGCAGCAGGCAGATGGACATCTTGGGGAAGGACTTCTTGAGGCGCTCGACGAGGCGATGGAAGGCTTTGGACTCGCAGTCCTGCTTACAGTCCTGCTTGGTCCAACCCTCCGGGTTCTCGATGAACTCCGTCGCCAGGGAGATCGCCAGGCCGTCCGGGGTCACGAGCTTGGCTTCCAGGACGGGATGGTAGTACACGGTGACGTTGTCATGGGTCCGCGTCAGACAGTGTTCGCAATGGCGCTCGTGGTAGGTGAGCCAGCCGGTGCCGTCGATCGCGACCAGGAAGGCCCGGTTCACGCGGAAGCGATCCAGGAACTTCATGCGGATGAGGCGCTGAACCATGAGATGGCGAAGCTTGGACGACTCCGTGACGGGAAGCCGAGCGAGGTAGTTGGCGAGAGTATCGGGATCCTCGACGCGCTCGAGGCTCGTGCCTGCGAGGGCGTTGAGATTCTCGAGTGCCTTCGGCGAGTCGAACTGGTAGCCCAATTGGCGCCGGCTGCCGAGGCGGGCGAGAAAGAGGGCGATCCCCGTCCACAGCAGGAAGGAGGCGGGGTAGGTGATCCGGCGCTGGTCTCGCGGATCGATGAGCCCCTCAAGCCAGGGGGGAAAACCCCGGCCACAGGTGCCGGACGGTCCTGGCCAGTGCGGGTCCTACCGCGATGGGGGGTTGCGCTGCTCGCGGCGCACCCGGGCTTCCGCGCGCAGCAGGGCGACCGTCAGCTGGGAAATCTCGGACAGGATCTTCTTCACCCGGCGATGTTCTTCGACCCATCGACGAACCTCCTCAACGCGGTCCTTGGGGACATAGACCGTACGGGTCTTTCCCTCTTCCTTGAAAGTGAGGGTGTGGCTAAGGTGCTTGTCGCCGGACGCGCAGTGGCAAGAGGGCTTGCCGCATGTGTGCGAGTTCACGACGAGCGAAGCCGCGACCAAGGGACGAACGGACCCGAGCAGGACCAGCCGGGAGTCGCGCATCCTCATCAGGAGCGCCGGGGACGAAGGGAGCTTCATGGAGCCCGCGTCTCCAAAGAGGACTGGGTGAGCCGGCCGGCCTGAAGAGCGAAAGAGGCCGGGCGGACCGCGAACGAGGGGAAGCATGCGGCATCTCGCGACCGGGATCAACGGGTTCAACGCGTTCACCGTAGCAGTATACACACTTCTCAGAATCTGTCAATAGGAAATCAGTGCGAAGAATAAATAAAACATCGTTGGTTGGGGTGAGATACCGGAGTGGAGGGTGAAGTGCGCTCGAGCCGCGCAGAATGTGGGCTCGGAACCGGTCATTCAACCGGGAGTGGGGTCCGCGTCGGGTGCGACAAATCTGGGCTCGTCACGGCTGCCGCCGTCCCCGCCTGAACCGCCACCATCCCCTCCGCCGTCTCCACCTGCGCCACCGCTTCCACCACCGTCGCCTCCACCATCACCTTCAGCATATACATGAAGAACATCGTATAGAGTGATTCCTTGGTATTGAAAAATGAGTCCACGCGCAGATACCAGAAGAACAAAAAGTGATATCAATATGACTGTATAAAATTTACGCATGATATTAAGAGTTCCCGCTTCCGAAACACCTTTTGAAAAGACGTACCGGAAAAGAGAACTGTTGGGAGCGTGCGGAGCACGCTCCCTCTAGTCCGTACGAACGCCTTACGGCACGATGCCGTGGACGTTCATCGAGCAATACTCGCCCCACTCCTCTGGGAAGAGCCAGAGTCTTCGCTCATGGCCCGATTTCACAGGAGAAACGAAGCCGTCCCGGGGGAAAATTACCTCAAGGGTCCACCTTCGCGGATCCCCCGCGAGTCTGAGCTTACCTTTTCCCCCCACGACCATCATCACACTCGAGTCCCCGGCCACCCACCCAGTCAAGGGATCCCGATAAACCAACGAGATATCGGCAGTCACCGCTGAACGCCCCCTCCCGAGCTCACGGAGCCGGGGACCCAGAGTCCTAGAAACATCATCTCCCCGGTAACCGGCAGGATTTGTCGCTCCTTGTGTATCACGGCCCTGGGCCACAGCGATGAGTCGCCTGGCTTCCTTCTGCAGATTCTCTGGAAGAGCCTGCATGGACCACGCGTGGGCGACCAGCTGGAACCCGTCAGGACATACCCGTACGACAGGAGGAGATAATGGCTGGAGCACCGTAGGGGACTTCGAGGGCACCGTGCATCCGAACACGAGTAGCACTACTGGAAATGCAAGGGTGAGCCTTTTCATCAATGATACCTCCTGTTCGTGTGGAGAACATCGATGAGAACGTAAAAGCAGGGAATCGAACTTTTCTGATTCAAGATGGTACGCCTTAATATAGTAATGTCAATAGTTCGGTAAAATAGTTCGTAGTAGAAAAATGGCTTATTTACAGTATTTTCTAGATTTTTGTCTTTTATATTAAAATTGTCTTTTACTAAAACCGCAAAAGATTTAAATTCAAAGTTATTACTAAAGGTCACTTTAAATTTGTACGCGCTAAATGTAAATTTTGTCCTTTAACACACTGACTTCATGTTCTTAAACATGTTATTATTGAGAGTACGTGTGAACGAAAAATTTCTTAGACCATATAATCCGGAGGAAACGGAGGAACGAATCTATAAACTCTGGGAGGAGAGCGGCTTTTTTAACCCGGATAACTTACCCGGAGACCGAAAGGAACCTTTCTGTATCGTCCTTCCTCCCCCCAATACCACCGGCACTTTGCATGTCGGTGGAGCTTTAATGACGGTCATTGAAGATATCATTATCCGCTACAAGCGAATGCAAGGATTTAAAACTCTTTGGTTGCCGGGAACCGATCATGCTGCTATTGCCACTAACGCAAAGGTTGAAAATATCCTCTACAAAAAAGAAGGGAAGACTCGCCACGATATCGGCCGAGAATCTTTCGTGGCAAAGGTGGAAGCATTTGTTGAAGAAAATAAAGGGGCTCTCAAACATCAGATCAGTAAAATGGGAGCATCTTTAGACTGGAGTCGAGAAGCCTTTACCCTTGATGAGAAAAGGAACATGGCGGTCAGAACCGCGTTCAAACGAATGTATGATGCCGGACTCATCTACCGCGGAGAACGAATCGTGAATTGGGACCCCAAAGGCCAGACGACTATTTCTGATGATGAGTTGGTGCACCGAGAAGAGAAGACTAAACTTTATTACCTGAAGTATGGACCGTTCGTCATCGCTACCGCCCGGCCAGAGACTAAGTTCGGAGATAAGTATGTGGTGATGCATCCACAAGACGCACGGTATAAAATGTATCGGCACAGACAAGTCATCGAGCTTGAGTGGATAAACGGCCCCATTACGGCCACTGTCATTAAGGATGAGAGAATTGATCAAGGATTCGGTACAGGAGTAATGACCGTCACGCCGGCACACTCTGCTATTGATTTCGACATCGCTCTGACTCACTCTCTGGATAAAGAGACGATTATAGATAAGTACGGTAAACTTTTGCCCATCGCTGGAGAATTTGCTGGCTTGAAAATCAAGGTTGCTCGAGAAAAAATTTTGGAGAAACTGCGCTTAAAAGGTCTCCTCGTCAAAGAAGAGGACTATACTCATAATATCGCTACAGCGGAACGGACCGGAGGAATTGTAGAACCGCAAATAATGACTCAATGGTTTATTGATGTGAATAAGCCCATTGTCGAGCGGGACAATCGATCTCTCAAAGAGCTCATGCAGGAAGCTGTCTCAAGTGGAGCGATCAAAATATTACCTGACCGGTTTGAGAAAATTTACTTCCACTGGATAGATAACCTCCACGACTGGAATATCAGCCGACAGATTTGGTATGGACATAGAATCCCTGCCTGGTACCGGGAGAAAGAGATTTACGTTGGCATTGAACCACCCGAAGGAGTGGGTTGGGAGCAAGATCCGGATACCTTAGACACTTGGTTTTCCTCAGGCCTCTGGACTTTCTCCACTTTAGGCTGGCCCCAAGATACCCAAGACTTACGCACTTATCACCCCACTGATGTCATAGAGTCAGGATATGATATCCTTTTCTTTTGGATTGCCCGTATGATATTGATGTCGGAATTTTTGCTTGGTACGATTCCTTTCAAAACAGTCTATCTGCACGGCTTAGTCAGAAACGAAAAAGGTGAGAAGCTTAGTAAATCGCTCGGTGATAATGTCGACCCCATAGAGATTGCCTCTCGATATGGAACCGATGCGTTGCGCATGGCTCTCATAGTGGGTGTCGGCCCCGGGTCGGATAGTAAGCTGGCCAACGATAAGCTGAAAGCCTATAGAAACTTCGCCAACAAGATCTGGAACATCGCGCGTTTTGTGCTTTCGCAAGAAAGAAGCGGCGAGCTCGATCAAGAACTGGTTGGTGAATTTGATGCACTGGCTCGAGACACTACTCGCGATATGGAACATTACCGCCTCTCCAGCGCTGCGGAGAAAATCTATGCGTATCTCTGGCACCGCTTCGCTGACGAAATCATCGAAGAAAGCAAGAAACAAACTGGACGTGGAGAGACTCTGTACTACATCCTAGAGCATTCGCTTAAACTCCTCCATCCCTTCATGCCTTTTATCACTGAGGAAATCTGGTCCGAATCAAAAGAAAGCTTGCTGATGATTGAACCATGGCCAGTCAAATAATTTATGCGCTTCTAGGTGGTGTTCTGCCAACACTGGTCTGGCTCGCCTTTTGGCTTCGTGAAGATCGCAGGCACCCTGAACCACGTAGCCTTATTTTAAAAACGTTCTTTCTCGGCATGGGTGCGGTGATCGTCGTCTTACCTTTTCAGAAAGTCGTGGAAGCGTGGTTACCTGGCTTGACGTTCTCTGCCATTCTCCTATGGGTCATCTTGGAGGAAATTTTCAAATTCACCGCGGCCTTCTTCGGCGGCCTTCAATCAGCCGAGGACAACGAGCCAATTGATCCAATCATTTACATGATTACGGCGGCTCTCGGCTTCGCGGCGCTTGAAAATGTCCTCTTTATCGCCACCCCACTTCTGAAGGGGTTCGTGGTCGAGAGCGTGGTGACCGGTAACCTGAGGTTTATCGGCGCCAGCCTCTTACATGTTGTATCCTCGAGTATTATTGGTGTGGCGCTTGCGCTTTCATTCTACAAATCCCGCAAGACACGTATTCTCCTCGTTCTCGTAGGTCTCCTTGTGGCCGTTGCTTTCCACACCGCCTTTAATTTATCTTTGCTTAGTGGAGCGGAAATAGTTCCCTTGATGTCCGTGTGGCTGGGAGTGACCATGCTTCTTCTCATGTTTGAAAAAACCAAGACGATTGCGCGATAGAAAGTATGATATATAATTAAACTATTATGCAAAACAAAAGATCTTTTTTCGAAAGACTCACTGGCGCAGTCCGACTCGAAGATGAGAGAGGAGAGCCAGAGTATCATCCCAGTCGCGAAGTAGCCCCCAAGCCAAACATTTTTGAGGAAAATGATGAGGAGGCACAGCTTACGGTGGATGTCTACCGCACACCTTCGGAGATTGTCATCAAAACTATGGTCGCCGGGGTCAAGCCAGAAGATCTCGACGTCTCGATTACAAGAGACTCCGTCACTATTCGTGGCCAGCGTAGCGAGGAGAGTACGGTTGCAAATGACGAATATCTCCACCGTGAGCTGTATTGGGGTTCATTTGCCCGCACTATCACTCTGCCGGAAGAAGTTGACGTGGATCAAGCGGAAGCAATCGAGAAGCATGGCGTGCTCGTCCTTCGTCTACCTAAGCTCGATAAAAATCGCCAGGCTAAAATTAGAGTCAAAGGTTAGAGTAAAAGGAAACTAGATGCCCCCAGCAGGAATCGAACCAACATCTCTCCCTTAGGACGGGAATGCTCTATCCGTTGAGCTATGGGGGCTTGTCTACCATGCCTGCGCATGCAGGGCGGACGCGGGCGATGCCCGAAATATAACACAGAATTTGAAAAAAACAGATATTTTGCTATAATTTCTACCCATGAACCCTGAAGAAAAAGTGCTCTTGGAACGCGCCTTGAAGCTTTCGGAAGAAAATAATCAAATCTTACACAAGATAGAAAGACGGGCTCGATGGGCTGTCCTTTGGGGGTTCATCAAAGTCGCCATTATCATCGTGCCACTGGTCATCGGTTACCTCTATCTTCAGCCGCTCTTAGACCAAGCATTAGAGAACTTCAACAGCGTGAAAGGACTCCTTAACATGCCCAGATAGCTCAGGAAGTTAGAGCATCCGCCTGAAGAGCGGGGGGTGGTCAGTGCAAGTCTGACTCTGGGCACATCAGATCGAAATATCGAGTAATTTAGCCAAGGTACCACGGTCGAAGCCGACGACTATATCTTTGCCATCAATCACTATAACCGGCACACCCATCTGCCCGCTTTTTTCAACCATCTCTTGCCTCTTAACTGTATCGGTACCAACATTGTAGTCGGTAAAAGGGATGTTATTGGCGGCGAAAAACTCCTTAGTCATATGACAGAAGTGACAACTCTCAGTTGAGTAAATCTCTACTTTTCTCATTTGCTCCCTATTATAGCAGACCAAAGTCTTTTGTACCACGGCGATGCTCGATCGTCGGTCGAACTGGCAGCTCTAGGATCATCAACAACGACAGCGATATATTCGCCCGCTTGTGTTACGTTGAACCTCTCCTTTATCTCGCCTTTTATCCCCTCTTCTGTCTGGAGACGATGGATATTTTCTTTAAGTTCTTGTTCCCGGAGAACTAAGACAGCCGCTTTCCTTTCCAAGTCCTTCGAATACCCAAGGCTTTCCCGCTCTTTGCCCATGACCTCCAGAGCCCCTTTGACAAGAAAAAAAGTGATAATCGATAAAATAATCAGTGAGGGAATGGAGTAAACGGTGCCTCTGATTCTCTGTTTTCTTTGCAACTCTCTCATATCTTAGTATTATATTACATATGTTATTCGATAGGAGACACAGGAAGAAAGTGAAAATGGTTTGGATGGTACTCTCTATTCTCGTCATTTTGAGCATGATTCTTCTCTACTCGCCCTTCTTTTAAAGAGCGAGACTAACCTCGGCGGATCATTTTAAGAAAAACGTCTTGAGGGATATGGACTTTCCCGCGCTCTTTCATCTTTTTCTTGCCCTTTTTCTGTTTCTCGCGAAGCTTCATTTTGCGGGTAATGTCCCCACCATACATGTGTTGGGTAACATCTTTCTTCATGCCGCTGAGAGTGCGACTGGCATATATGCGACCCAGAGCTTTGGCTTGAATTTTAAGAGTAAACATTTGTCTAGGCAGGATAGCGACAAGCTTATCCACATCCGCTTCGGACTCTGTCTCTACTTGCCTGCGGGAGATGATCTTAGCGAAGGCGGGTACCACTTCATCAGCTATCAAGATATCGAGACGAGTGACATCTGCCAGCCTTTCACCAGAGACGGAATAGGATATGGAACCGAAACCAGAGGTCACGCTCTTGAGCTTATCGAAGAAACCTCTCATAAGTTCCCGAAGTGGCATTTCAAAGGCGAGTGAAGTCCGTGCCTCGCCGAAGTCATTTGTTTCTCCGAGCTCTGCTTCGAATTCATACAGAAGCTGGATAACCCGGCTGATAAATGCTGGTGGAATAATGACAGTAGCCCGTACCCACGGTTCCCAGACAGCGTTGATGAGATGATCTTCTGGGAAAAAAGACGGGGTATATATATTACCCTCGCTCCCGTCTTTGTATACGACTCTATACGTGATACTTGGCAAAGTTATCACTAAAGGCAGATTGAATTCGCGTCTTAACCTCTCGGTGACAATCTCCAGATGAAGCATGCCGAGAAAACCAGCGCGGAAACCTCGACCCAACACTCCAGAAGATTCTTCTTCGAAAGAGAAAGCGGAATCGGATAATCTCAAGCGAGAGAGAGCTTGTTTCAGAGCCGTAAAATAATCTTGATTCTCCGGATAAATGGAAGCCCAAACTACAGGGTGAGGCCTATCGTAGCCCGCCAGGGCAGAACCGACATCAGTACTAGAGGTGACAGTATCGCCCACAGAGGCTATCCCGGGTTCCTTGATACCGGTCACTATATAACCTATCTCACCTGCCACAAGTTCCGGCACTTTTTTCTCCTCTGGGGCCAAGATGCCCACCTCAAGAGACTGGAACTCTTTGTCTGCCACCTTGAATTTTAATTTATCACCCTGCTTCACAGATCCATTGAAGACACGCACGAAGACAATGACCCCCTGGTGATTCGAGTATTTGAAATCGAAAACCAAAGACCTAAAGGTCAGACCTTGAGAATCAGTGCCTAAGGTCTGACCTTGATGCGGAGACGGAATTTTTTGAACTATTTCTTCGAGAAGTTCCTCAACACCTTCGCCGGTCTTCCCGGACACTAACAGAATATCTTCCTTCTTAACCTTTAAAAGTTCGACAATCTCATCCTGCACCTCCTGGACACGAGCCAGAGGAGAATCTATCTTTGAGATGACGGGAATAATCTTGAGGCCAGCCGATTGCGCCATACCAAGTGTAGTCAATGTCTGAGCTTGTACTCCCTGTGTCGCATCTACCAGAAGTATTGAGCCCTCGACTGCACCAAGCGCACGCGACACTTCGTAAGAAAAATCGATATGTCCGGGGGTATCTATTAAGTTGAGGATATACTCCTTGTACACCATCCTAACAGGCTGCATCTTGATGGTAATACCACGCTCGCGCTCAAGCTCCATGGAGTCGAGCACCTGTTCACGCATTCTTCGCTCTTCTATTGTGCCAGTTAGCTCAAGCATCCTATCTGCTAGGGTAGATTTGCCGTGATCGATGTGGGCTATGATTGAAAAGTTGCGAATATTTTGCATATCTAAACTATTTCCGGATCAGTGGCGATCACCTTGGTTTTCCAGAATTTGCCATGAACAACGCACCAGATTTCTAAAAGTTCTCGATTCTTCAGGAGAGACAGGATTACAATACCCGCCAAGATAGCGACGAGTCCCGCGCCGAATCCTTGCAAGAAAATGCCGACAAGAGAGGTGGTATCAAGTAGGGGGGCAGAAATATTTAACCCGACATAGGCGATCGCGCCCATAATGACGGAGGCCCCCAGCACATCGAAAAATGTTTTGACAACCCCACGCGAAAAACCTCTGAATTGTCTCTCGAAAGCGACCCAGTGGATTAAACCGTTGATGATGGTGGCAATGGAAAAACCCAAGGGCAACATCAAAACGGCCGTGTTGGTCAAATCTTCCACCTTGAGAAGCGCGCTCACAAAGTAACGAAATTCTTCTGAAAGATAGAAGATCTTAACCAATCCCCAAGTGCCTGCCGCCATGACGACTGTCGAGATGAGATTGATGAAAAATGGCTTCCTGGTAAAGCCAGCGGAATAAAACCCTCTCATAAATAAGAGCAAGAGACATTGAAACATCGACGAGAGAATAAAGAGTGCTAGGCTCGCTGCGACGAGTCGGGTATCATCCCAACCAAAGAGTCCAGAACCAAGAACAACTCTAACAATTTGCGCGCGTAGGACAATAAAGAGCGCCGTGACGGGCAGCGACCAGAAGATGATAAACCTTGCGGTAATCGCCATCTGCTCTCTAAAAGCTTCGAGATTATTCTCCCTGAAACGTCTCGAAAGAGTCGGGAAGGCAGCCAGAGAATACGAGACACCGATGATAGAAAGTGGCACGGACTGAAGATTGAAAGAAAGTGAGAGAACGGAGATGGAACCCGCCGCCACCAAGGATGCCAAAGAAACCAGGAAAATCATGGCGAGTGAACTCATGGATAAAGTTAGAGTTCTAGGCAGAGAGACCCTCATTACTCCAACAATGAGGGCAAGACTAAATTTAGGAGAAAATCGCGGGAAAAGACCCGCCTTCAGCACAAACGGTACCTGCACCAGTGCGTGCAAACTGGCTCCTACCACGACGCCCATAGCGACACCCAAGACACCGAAGCGCGTAGTCAGAAAAATGATGCCGACAATAATACCGGCATTGTATAAGAGCGGGGCTAGAGCATAGATGGTGACGCGATTGTAAGCTTGTGTCAGAGAACCGAATAAATTCGAGAACCCCAAGATGATTGGGGAGAGTAACAGGATCCGGGAAATAAAAATGACTTCGGCGAGAGCCGGATCAGAGAAACCTTTAAATAAAATACCCGAGACAGCGGGGATGAGAAAAAACGCCAGGCCAGACACAAGGATCATGAGGAGCGAGAAGAAAGAGAACACATTGTCTACGAAATCACGAAGTGCCTGGAGGCCCTTGGCTTCCTTCTCGATGATAAACGGTATCAAGACCGAAAGTGAGACAACCGAGGCCACCGTGACAAAGAGGAAATCTGGAATACGAAACGCGGCATAATAGATGTCGAGTTCTGTCGAGGCGCCAAAGATATGTGCTAGAAGCCTGTCGCGCAAGAAAGCAAGAACTTGAGAGAGGAAAGCAAACAATCCCAATAAGAGCGCCGCCCGATTGAGAGTATTCGTCTCTTTATAGAGAAACCCGAAAATCTTACGAACCATTATTGAGACTTTCCAATACGGCTTTTACTTCTTCACTGTCGGGATTGGTGACTAGGAGATCTTCAAATTGCGCTCGAGCCTCATCCAACCGCGAAAGCTTGATGAGGGTCAGGCCGAGATAATACTTGGCATTGGCGTAATCGGGTGCCGAGGCAAGCGCGCTGGCAAAGGCATCGGCTGCGCCGACAAAATCTCCGTTAGAATATTTCAACAAACCCAATTCAAAGTGGACGCCGGGATTATTGGGCATCAAGAGCGCCAAGCGCTCGGCGGAGACAATAGCACTGGCTGTGTCGCCTGCTTGTACCTCCAGTTGAGCAAGCAAGAGATAAGCATCAGCATAATCTTCTTTGAGAGCAATTGATCTCCTGATGAACGAGCGTGCTCCCTCAACGTTACCCTTATTGAATTCCAATCGCGCTAGGAAAAGCGGCAATTCCGGGTTATTGGGATTCCTCTTACTGGCTTCAGAGTAAGCGAAAAAGGCATTCTCATAAGAGCCAACCACGGATAAGGGCGCCGGTACCAAAGAGCTGTATATCATGCCAAGCGACACCCAGTTTTGGTAACCGGCTGGGTTAGCACTGACGGCCAATCTCGCCGCTTCAATACTCTTTCTCAAAGCTTCTTCAAAAACTGCACGATTTTCTTCAGGAGCGCCTGTGGTGGCAGAGGCCGCTACTTGAGCCTTGGCGAAGTGGATCCGTGAAAGCGCGACATAATACGTGTCGAGCTTGGAAAAGCCGAGTGCTTTATTGAGCCTTTCTTCTATCTCGGCAAGAGAGGCGCCAGCAGTGTTAGAAAGGTCAACCGCTTTCTTAAAGTGGAAAGCCGAGACCGTCTTATTGAACCCTGCCCAACCAAGGAAAAGGGCTCCGAGGGTGATCGCTGTGATGAGGATAATCGAGACAAAGCGGGTTTGCGGAGACTCTTTCAAGCTAAAGGAACGAGCAGGGATAATACCAGACTCCCGACAGAGAGAGACAAAGAGTCCGGAGAAAATAAAGGCAAAGATAAGCATAGTGGCCGATGGAGCATAGAGGAAGCTCGCAGCCCAAAGGAAAAAGGTGATTAAGAAAGCAGAAACGAGCATAAAGCGTTCGGCTCTCGATTCTGAAACGCGGTTTAAGACCTTAACCCCCAGAAGCACAAGAAAGACGAAAAAAATCAACCACAAAGCTGAGCCGGCGATGCCAGTGGAGGCTATCTGCGTCGGGATAAAGCCTATACCAAACGGAAAGGCTACCGCCCAGAACGGAGTGGTGTTCACATCGACCGGCTTGTAAACTAGCCAGTCACGCCCAAAGCTATTGGGACCCGAACCCAAGAGCCCGCCCTCTGAGAGCACCTCCTTCGAGATACCCAAAGTGGCGGAGAGGGACGGACGGACATCGATGTTCTCAACTTTGAAAGCGCTTGAGACCACGTCGCCGAGCGTGCCAGAAGTCGCTGAGATGAAAGGATTGACGAGAAAGATGAGAGAAACGACACCGAGAACAAACGGTAAGAAAATTGGTTTGAGAAGAAAATTTCTTGACGCAAGCGGCGGAGTGGCGGCGGTATTAAAGAAATGTTTCTCTATTTTCCAGAAATAGAAGAAAAGAAAAGCCGAAGCTCCCAAAGTCAGGATAAGAGCAGTAGAGAAATTGATGATCACAAGTAGCGCCGTCGAAAGCGTGAAGATGCTATAGACGAGAATTCTGATGACAAGTTTCATCGGAATCATGCCGAGAGAGAAAGCCGCGAAGACCGACAAGAGCCCGAAGGAAACGGCTAGGTCAGTCCAGTTACCTATGGGGTTACCCATGTTGCCGAAAAAGTTTCCTAAAACCAAAAGGTCACCACCGAAAAAGATTTTAATGGCCGCAAAGAGAGCCACGAGCGAAATAGAGATAAAGAAGGTTGCCAAGGCTTGAAGGGAACGCGCCGTGTCAGAGAAAACCACGGCTACTAGTATCAAGACGAGAGAGCCGAGCAGCATGAAGCCGAAGGTCCCGACCTCAAAGTTGTAGCCAAGCAGCGAGAGAGAAGAGGGCGTTGCCAAGAAAGCCGAGAGTAAATAAACCAGAGGCAGGAGAGCGACAGTGAAAACAAACGGATGCCAGGGGACATCAAACTTCCCTTCTTGCCAACTTTCTAACAAAAACGTCAGGACAATCGCGAGGACGCCGAAGACAGCGAGTGCTGACTTGGCCACATCCAGATTGAGAGCGCCCCCGGGAATAAAGAACACCGGTAGAAGAAAGAGAAGCGCGAGAGTGATGAGAAAGCTGGCTTTGTGAGTTTGGGGCATGGAAATACTGCTAAATTAAACCTACTAATACGCCTATTATATCACAACACAAAACACCTTTGCAGGTGTTTTGTGGGTATCTATAAGCCGAATTCTGTAATCGATAGTTATTTATCTAGCCCCTTGATTGCTCTCGGGGTCAAGCGGCACTCCCAGCACATAAATTCTTATGTACTGGGCACGGCCTTGCATTCAGGTAAGGATTTTGCCGTTTCAGCCGGACTTAACCGGGTCGTTTCTGCTCGCACCTCTAGGATTACTCCTGGCAGGCGTTACCTGCTACCCTTTTGTGAGATTGCGCATGCGCGACATCTCACAATGAATGTTCGGACTTTCCTATCCGACTGTGACGTCGGATCAACTATCCGATACCTTCCTTATTGTATCACACTCTACGAGAATTGGCTAGATATGCAGACAGCATAAAGTAGCGTTCTAGGTCTGGGAGGAAACTATTATATTCATACCCTCCCAGCACCGCGTCAGAGAAAGTTTCTCTGGCTCTATCTATCTCCACCCGTCGACTTTTCCATCGCCTATCCATTCGTGTTAAGTCGAGAAGCTCCAATGCCCGTGTCACCGCACTCCAAAAAGAATTTTCGTCCTTTCCTTCCCATTTCGCGGCACGACCTACCTCGCTACCGATATTGCCGAACTGTTCGGCCAGCGTCAGTGTCCCCCATCTTTCTTTCGATACACCAACCATATTATTTGACTAATTTAGTTACAATCTCCCGAATTTTGTTTTGAATACCGAGGTCTTCTACACCGCGTGTTTTATTTCCCAAAAGCGGTTTGAGATTAATCATGGAATCAAATTCGATAAAGTCGTTCCCTGTTTTTTTCAGATATAAGTTTATGCCCCAGGTGTCCTGTCCTTGGGAATTCTCTTTTTCAATTAAAAGCGATTGGATGTCAATATGGAGCTCGCCACCAACCCCCAAGATTTCCTGCTTTATGTCCACTACCGCCTTGATGATATCACCGTACTGCTTTTGGGCTAAAGTTTCTAGCTCATCTAGAGCTACTTTATCTTTGATAATCCTCGTTTCCATAGGTCTACCTTAACACATATCGCTAGCTCGTCTCGATCTTGGCAATGTTTCGCAAGAACCGTTCTTGCGAAAGTTGGCTCTCTATCTTTCTATGTCTGTGAAGTAATCGTCTACAAAATTTTCAAACGATTGCCTGCCTACAAAATACTTCGGAAAACTCTCTAGATTTAGCATTCTTTTCTCTACCCTATTTTCACCAATATAATCAAGGTAACTAGAATACCTATATGATTGAAGAAACTTTTTCATATCAAGAGAAGGTTTGTTTATCTTTTCTTCCCACTCGGGAAATACTATCTCTAAAGGGTTTATATGTATGTACCCAAAAAGATGCCTCATATAGTTATCATCAGTTCCAATTAACTTTGACTTAAATAACCCACCAAAAAGAGCACCCTTTCTGTCGTATTTGATATTAAAATACATAGAGTAACCCACACCAAGCTTTCTCATGAATTTAGTAATACCTCCATCGACTTCTTGCCTTATCAATAGATGGAAATGATTTGTCATTAAACACCAGGCACCTATAGAGACAAGTAGTTTACCCTTATCTAGCAATAAAACCTCATTGAATGTCTTGTGTTGTTTACCCAAAATATCATCCAAACGAAAAGAATCATTTGAGTTCGCTAGATAAAAAAGCATCATAAATCGTTCATAATCTCTCCTTGATTTAAAAATTACTCTTTTATCTATGCCGCGATTATATATATGGTAATACTCGCCCGTGATGAATGGATCCTTACGTAACATGCGCCCATTATAACAACGAATCCCACCCCTCGCAAGAACGGTTCTTGCGAAACTTGTCGGCGAGCGGAGCGAGCCGACTTCTACCCTACCGACCCATGTTGTAGAGCTGATAAATCTCCGCTGCCGACAGCGCGCGGTTGTAGATACGCACTTCGTCGATGCGGCCATTGAAAGGCCTATTTGAAGGTGGGGCTAAATTCAAGTCATCGCCGATCGTGAGAGCTTGAGTACCTGCGTCAATGGCACCGATGGCCGAAGCACTTACGGGACTGTTTGCGTCCTCCACTCCGTTGACATAAAGATGTAACCCTGTAGAACTTAGAGCCTGAAATGTTCCGCATACGTGTGTCCACACGCCAACTATTGAAGCATTGGCCGCCCCCTCGACTCGTGCATTATCTGCATCCGCACTATCATCCACAAAGAAAGAGTATGTATCATTTCTAGTGACCCCAACGTCATCACGATACAAGAGAATTCCTGCTGTTGACCCCGTGCGTTTTGCAACCAGAGCATCGTCATCTGTTATGGTTGTATGTTTAACCCACACACAAATTGATAATGCAGTCGCAGTATCCACGACATTTATATCACCCGCACTCACATAATCATCTACTCCGTCAAAAGAGAGAGCTTGGCCGACTTTGCCGATAGCGGGTGTTGGACCGTTTGTTAAAGTCCCATTATTCCCCTGCCCCGAGCGGTCGAAAGCAGTTGTCGAATTTATATCCGGGCCGTTAAATGACCAGAGCCCGACAAGACCGTTTCTTAACTGGTTATTTTGGGAGGAGTTTATCCTCGCGCTTACTTTTGGTTTAAACACAATCGCCCCTATGCCGCCGTCATCGCTAGTCGCCTGCGCCGTAATAATCACGTTCCCGGAAGGGCTGGCTTCGGCCCAACCGCCATCACTAGGGGCGTAAAACGTGGCTTCCAATATCTCCGTGGCATTCGTCCACGTGATACTCCCTTCAACACCACCAGTTACAAAAAACTCACTCCACGCAATAACCATATCACCCGTTTGCGCCGTAAGCGAGTCTGTTGCGTGTGTGCCGCCTAATTCCTGAAAGCCATACGTATCCCGGACAGGACTTATCGTGTCGATGCCTTTATAAAATCCGTAAACCAGTAGCGCCGCATTAGTCTGCACCTCAGTACCAACCCAATCCCACGCAAGCGTTTGTGAACCGGTTGAAGGAAGCACTCTATAAAACATTGCGCCTTGAAAGGCGGCGGTACTCGCATCTATTGCTACAGAAGTCATCGCGGCTCCGTTGATTGTCACCGCGCCACCCGAATAATAGGAGGGTGACCCTGAATACCCTGATAATCCGACGACCATCAGCGTCGCGCCAGCCGGAACGGTAACCGCCACGCTACCGGTATTCGCGCCATCGGTGTTAACCTGCGTGAGATCTCCGATACGTGTGATCGCACGACTTATTTTGGCAGCTCCGGATTTGTAGAGCGCCTGAATCTCACTCGCCGACAGGGCGCGGTTGTAGATGCGTACTTCATCGATCTGGCCGTTGAATTCCGAACTCAGCCATTGGTCGCCAACACCAATTTTCCAAGGGTCTACCGATGACGCATTTCCACTTTGACAACCGGCTCCAACGGATATGTTCGTGTTTCCCTCTAGAACACCATCCACATATATTTTATACGTGCTCTGAGACTCTCTGACTCCGAGGATGTGATGCCATTGGCCATTAGCAATATTTGTGGTTCCTACAGCACCCCATTCACAATTTGGGGTATCGATTGAATAATAAGCAAAACCGTCAGCTGTGGCCTCGCCAGCCCAAAAGCCAACGTCGAGTGACATTGATGAAGCCCCACTAACTTGCCTATTAGATAAAACCATGCCAGCACTCGTGTCTGTTGTCTTTATCCACACCGATTCAGTCCAGTTACTTAAACCCGCGGCCCCAACATTTATACCACCCACATAATCATTCACCCCGTCAAAGTTGAGCGCTTGGCCGACTTTGCCGATGGCGACGCTACTTGAAGTCGCCATGCCCACGATGGTCCCGGTGTTTCCTTGTCCCGAGCTGTCTGTTACGCTTCCAGTTGCCCAACTGACTTTGTTGCCGTCCATAGTCCAGTAGCCAACGAGACCAGTATTTGCTGTCAGATAGTTGGGAGGCATGTGGAGACGAGCGCTCGCGCCTACTAAAGCAGGGGCAAACAAAAATGTAATCGCGAGGGTGAGTACAACTTTTAATTTATAATTTGCCATTCTTTTGAATTACTCAAACCTAAGCGTTTCTAATATAGGTCCTATAAAATTATCCATATCGGCGTACGCAGTAAGCTGATAGAGAAGTCCGTTTACGCTAAACCACACCTCGCGGACATCGCCCAAAGATTCGTGCTTTGATAAAAATATGAGCGCGGGGATGTCCTTTTTCTCGCCTATCAACACCTGTAGGGGAGAACTCACGACCGTATCGGGCAAATCTTGTTTGATCCGCTCGGGAGTAATCGGTCCCTCTTCGTCGAATTCGGAAATAAATATTTGAAATCCTTCTCGCTCTCCGGATTTTTGGACCAGTACCACGTAGCCAGAATCGTCATCGAGTTCCGACGCACTAAACCCTTCGGGATACTTAAACGAGAATCCGTAGTCGGCGCTCCTGTATTCTTGAGTGAGACTACTTTGATCGACCGGATTTTCGCCGAGCGCGGGCGCGCTTGCACTCGTATTGACTAATAGGTATACGCCCACGCCGATGGCGGCTAGCACGACTACGATTGCGATAATTTTGTGTTTCATTATATTTTATGTTTAAATATTCAAACCTTCAAAATTATCAACGTCCCATATTATAAAGTCGTTTAATTTCAGCTTCCGTAAGCGCGCGGTTATAAATGCGGACGTCGTCAATCTTGCCATCAAAAGATCTTATCAATGTACTATCATCACCTACCAGAAGATTCCCATCAGCATCCGAACCCGTCGTAGCAGCAGAAGCCGTTTGAACACTATATGTTACCTCGACACCGTTTACATATAGACGTATTACTCTTGATGCCGCGGTATCAGAATAAGTCATAACAACGTGGTTCCAACTATTAAACGTAATAGAATTTGCGACACCACGACTAGTGGCATTTGAGGCACCAGTATTGGTTACGATAGTACCTGTAATAGAAGAAGATTCCACATTGTTCATGTTCATAAGCCACCCTCCTGAACCTCCCGCTGGTCGTTTGTCGAAAATTCTTCCGGCTGTATCTCCTACTGTCCGAGGATTCATCCACGCTGATGCAGTAAAACTACCCAAACCTAAGCCATCGAGAATCGATGCTGACCCTAAGTTCACATAATCATTCACCCCATCAAAGGAGAGGGCTTGGCCGATTTTGCCTTCGGTGCGGACGGGTCCGTTGGTCAGGGTGCCGTTGTTGTTCTGGCCTGATTTGTCAAAGGCAGTGGTCGCGGCCATGTCGGGGCCGTCGAAAGTCCAGGAACCGACGAGACCCTCTTTCAGTGTATCTTTGCGTGGGACATTGATTTTGTTGGTGGCACCCATTTTGTAGAGGCGTTTGATTTCGTCAACCGACAGCGCACGGTTGTAGACGCGGACTTCGTCAATAAGACCAGTATAAGGAAAGATTCCTGGTGCCCGTCCATCCGTCCCCATTGTGACACTGTAAGAATTAGAAACGTTTCTCGGAGTTTCTGATGTTGTCCCTTCGGACTTACCATCAAGCCAAAGAGTAATTGTACCGCCAGCACCTCCTTGTCTGGTGACTGCCACGTTATGCCACCGACCATCAGTTACAACAGTCGTGCCAGTGACAAAGTCGTTATTTAAGTTGTCATACCAGTTGGTCTGCAAGACATTCCCATTGGTGATTCTTACCTCCCAGGATTGCGTCACCGCGGTTTGGCTTTTCCCAAGTAAAAACTGATAAGCGCCAGTTGATGAAGTCTTAAACCATAAGGAGAACGACCAAGCCGTTGTACTCACATCAAGAGTAGAAGGATTGCCAAAATCTATTTTATCATCCAGCCCATCAAAAGAGAGGGCTTGGCCGATTTTGCCTTCACTGCGGACAGGGCCGTTGGTGAGAGTGCCGTTGTTGTTCTGACCTGATTTGTCAAAGGCAGTGGTCGCGGCCATGTCCATGCCATTGAAACTCCAATATCCCACCAAACCATTGGTCAGACCAATGTAGAGGGGACGATTTATAAGAAAAGAGGCCTCTGCGTTCTGGGGGAACGCTATAATTAAAAATGTAAATATCAAAATGGAAAATGACAATTTAAAATGGAAAATTTTAAACTTTACATTGTCATTTTGATTTTTGATTTTTAAACTTTTCATTTTCATGGCGTCGCCGCTACGTCACCGGAAGGTGCCGGTTCCGGAGCTGGCGCTGGTTCAGGTGCCAGCTCGGGTGCTGGTTCAGGAGTCGGCTCCGGCGCGAGCGCTGGTTCAGGAGCAGGTTCTGGAGCTGGCTCTGCTTGCGGTGAGCTTGTCGAATCCGGAGCCGGCTCGGAAGTCGGGTCGGTTGATGTAGCTGTCGGTTCGGGTGTTGGCTCCGGTGTTGGAGTGGGTTCAGGAGTCGGTGTAGGCTCTGGGGTTGGAGTTGTTCCACCGCCGCTTGAAATAGCGTTGCCAAGTAGAGCGTCGAGTTGGCCTTTAGTAATACACGTTTCTGCTCCCGACTCGTCGCTGACACAAAGTTCTTTGGTACGTACCCTGCTGGCGAAGAAATCTCCGATGCCGTTGGCCGCGTCGGCGAACCACGCGATAAGTTTAACCTTAAACGAGTCCGCGAGGTTCACCAGTTCCTGCACCGCTTTCGTCAAGACTGATGTCAAAACCGGGTAATCAAGACCGAAGACTTCGCCTTCACTGTCCAACGACACCACTTCGGGCATGACGTTGTACATTTCTTCGGCGATAAATCCGAGTTTGGTCCCCTCACCCATGTTACTCTCCGATTTGTATGTGAAGGAAACAGGACGAAGCGCTAGAACTTCATTAAGACCGTACGTCATATCCGCTACGTTGTCTTTGAAGCGCAGAGACGAGGCGGTACAAGCAGCGCCGTTGCCTCGAAGGACTTCGAAAGTGGTGGTGTCTATGCAGAGATAATTACCGCCCACACCGGTGCCAAGAGTTGAATCGAATCCAACCGTTCCAGCCACGGACAATTTCCTCCACGGACTCGTGGTTCCGACACCAACATTGCCGACACTGCCACTAGTATTGAGGATAGTGAGAGCAGAGGTTGAAGTGGTGGCCGTGCCCAAGACGGTCGTGGTCGCGAAGTAGAGGTTGCCCCCCGCATTTCTCATTGTCCATTGAGCGATGCCCGCTCCGTTAGAGAGAGCCACCTGTGGAGTAGAAGTTGAGAAAACGCTCAAGACGTATAGCGGGGTGGTTGTCGCAATACCGATGCGGCTATTTCTAATACCGCCCTCACCATCTGATTCGGCGTAAACGGTCAGGAGCGGATTGCCATCAAGTTGAGCGGTATAGCTCTCCACCGTTCCCACTGCCGAAGCGGACGTGACTGGCATGTCCGCCCACGAGACTATGCCCGCGTCGGTATCAAACGACATCGCCCCAAGGTTGATGTTGTCAACTGATGTGACACCGCTAGAGTAGTCGTATTGAAAGGCTCCCGAATCAATGCTCAAACCTCCTTCTATAGTAGTGGTGGCTTTCTTGCCCGCGGTAGTATCAATTCTAAAGATAGGTGTCGCCGTTGAGGAGGTGGCGATAGTCCAGGAGAATTGGGTATTATCTTTTATTGTCGTGGTGGCGCGCGCTCCGTAATTAAACACGGCACCAAGACTATTATTAGGAGTGATCGAGAATAAGGTCGCAGTAGAGGAACCGACTGCAAACGCCGGCACGCCTGAACCGAGTTTGTCTGGATTGATAGAAAATAGACCCCAAGGAGTGGACGACGCTATCCCCACATTCCCGCTACTACTAATAATAGTCAGAGCGGAAGTGGAAGTGGTGGCGAAAGTTGAGGCGGAAGAAGTGGCCAGGTACAAGTTGCCTCCGGCGTTTCTGAAAGACCAGTGAGAGTTGGTCAGGACCGACGGGTCGGATAAAGTGAGTTGCGCTCCGGTGGATGAGGCGACTTGAAGTTGCCATGCCGGAGTGGAAGTGCCGATGCCTACCAGAGTGTTATTGCCCCCGTTTACATATATAGCGTTGGGAAAGAGTGTGCTTGATGAAGTGGCGAACTTTGTGTCTGGTGTACCTGCACCACCAGTCGCATCCGTACCACAATAAATAGAACCGTTAGTCAGAGCTTTCACGTCGCAGTCGGCGGCCGTGAGGTTAGTCACGGCAAGTGAAGTGGTGGTAGCTTGCGTAGTGGTGGAGTTGCCTGTCACCAAGAGATCTTTGCCGAGAGTTACCAATCCGCTTGAACCGGTAATACTTAGAGCCGAAGTTGAGGTGGTGGCTGTGCCTACAACAGTAGTGCTTGCAAAATATAAATTCCCTCCGGCGTTTCTCATTGTCCACTGGGCGATGCCCGCTCCGTTAGAGAGAGCAAGTTGAGGAGTAGAGGTTGAAAAAACGCTCAAGACGTATAGTGGGGTGGTTGTTGCGATACCGATACGATTGTTTTTAGCACCGCCCGAGCCATCTGACTCACCATACACGGTGAGAAGAGCCGCGTCGTCCATAAGCGCCGAGTAACGCATGACAATATCTGCGGTCGTCGTAGACACCGGCATGTTAATCCAGGACACCATTCCCGCGTTGTCATCAAAGGCCATTGGACCGGAATTTAGAGCATCTATCGAAACTTCACCGGCGACTGAATCGTAGTTGAAAGCACCATCGTCAAGTGCGAAGCCGCCGACAATGGAGGTCGTGGCCACCTTGCCAGCCGAGGTCGTGTTGATGCGGAAAATGGGACTAGCCGTTGAGGAGGTCGCAATGGTCCAAGCGTAGGGCTTGTTATTGGCGATAGTGGAAGTTGCGGAGATAGGATAATTGATCGTGCCAGAATGGATGGTCAGGAGACTTGAGTCGCCATTGCCCAGATAGGATGAGCCGGCGACAGAGAAGAGAGATGAGGGACTGGTAGAGCCGACACCGAGGAAGCCATTGGCGTTGATAGAGAGAGCACTATAAGTTGAAGTGGCGAAAGTGGAAGGAGAAGAGGTAGCGAGATAGAGGAGACCGCCAGCGTTTCTGAAGGTCCAAATGTTTGAAGTTAAAGAAGCGTCAGTAAGAGCGAGCTGTGGTCCGGTGGAAGAAGAGACGGTCAGGGCCCAGACTGGGGTCGAGGTGCCAAGACCTAAATTGACGAGCGTGCCGCCGTTGGGAGTGAGACCAAGATAAGCTCCAGTGGAAGTGGCAAACTTCGTGTCTGGCGTACCTGCACCACCACCGGTCGCATCAGTACCACAATAAATAGAACCGTTAGTGAGCGCCTTCACGTCGCAGTCCGCGGCCGTGAGGTTGGTCACGGCAAGTGAAGTGGTGGTGGCTTGAGTGCCAGTGGCGTTGACGAAGGTGAAGTTCTGTAAAGTAGAACTGGCAGTAGAGAGAAGATTCTTGATTGTAGTGAGACCACTGGTATTCACCGTAAAGAGTGTGGTGGTAGCATAAGCGGCTGTGGATGAGGCAATAGAGAAAAGGTTCGCATTATAAGTATCTGTGGCTCCGGCGTGGATGGAAAGTCTAGCGTAGGGTGTGGTGGTGCCGATGCCAATTTTGCCAGCTTCATCAATCCGCATCCTTTCAATAGCATTCGTATATAATACTAACGGAAGATTACTTGCAGAAACACTGTCTCCGATCAAAAATGCGCTCAGGGCCTGAGTAGCAAACGCAGAGCCGCCGAGGCTGAGATAGCTCCCACTCGCGATATTGACTGCTCCATTCACATCCAACAAATACCCCGGTGCCGCCGTCCCAATTCCTACATTTCTCGATGCATCCACCACCAAGCCCGTACCACCTACAGTGAGTAGAGAAGAGTACAGATTAGTACTTGAGGCCGTGGTACTGAAAAGATTAGTAGTAGTGGCATTGGTAGTGGTGGAGTGAGTGGCGGTGAATCTCTGGAGAGTGGTGGAGCCCGTCACCAGCAGATCGCCGGAAGAGTTGATGGTAGAAGTAGCCGTACCGCCGATGCGTAGAGAGTTACCGGTGAATAGGTTAGCGAAGGAGTTGGTGGAAGTGGCTGAGGTGGTGGTAGAGCGAGTGATGTTGTTGAAGATGTGGGCACCGGTCCAAGTGGGAGAGAAAGCTTGGTCAACGGTGATGGTGTTTACTGATCTCGAAAGACCGGTGGAGAAGGTGAGAGCTGGTTCGTAATCAGTGCCGGAGACAGCTGCGAGGAGAGAACCATTGGCGTTGGTTTTCAAAAGAGAAGAAGCAATGGAGGAAATGGCCAGTGCGGTGGTGGTGGCGTTGGTGGTCGTACTGTTTCCTGTGATAATTAAATTGGAATTAATCGTCGAGCTTGCAGTCGAGAGAAAGCCGTTGAGAAAACCGAGGGTGGTGGAAGTGGAGACGCCGTAACTCGTGGGAGTCCAGGCGAAGACGGAACCAGAGCCTGAAGCATCGGCCGCGCAGTCCCAGTTATTAGCTCCCGTCCTTTTAAGGATCTCACCATCAGCACAAGTCGTTCCATCTGGCAAAAGCTCTCCGTCAAAAGAGAGATTCCCAGTAAGCTTCAAGTTGGAATCAATCGTCGAGCTTGCAGTCGAGAGAAAGCCGTTGAGAAAACCGAGGGTGGTGGAAGTGGAGACTCCGTAAGAAGTGGGAGTCCAGGCGAAGGCGTCGCTATTGCCACCACTGCTGGGCCAGACTGTCCTACAGTCGTCAGCTGAGAGACAGATGGTATTGAAAGTAGCTTTGATGAAATCACCATCGTTCGTCAAATTGGAGATAATACTTGAGAGTCGGTCGGAATCACTATCACTCTGTCTAGTAACTACGTTATATGTGATAGGAATAACTTCATTGACCCTAAAGGAGTCGAAGTCGGCGGCTGTAGCTACGCTAGGAGCAGATGAATAGACTACGATAGGAGGACGTAGAGCGTCGATGCGCAGGCGAATATAATTTTCCAGTTCAACCTTTAATTCACTTTTGAGAGAACCGAAATCTAATGGTTTAGTGATCTCTGTGACAGCCTTGGGTATGGGATCCGGTGTGGTAGGAGGAACGGTCCCTGTGATTTTAATTGGAACTGTAAAGAAAAATTTGTTCAGAGCTATTTCTTTCATATGCTGGAAGCTACCAACAACGCGATCGAATAACTTTCCAACGCCGTCAAAGAAAGAGGCAGAGGCAAGTTCAGAGTGAGTGAAAGTACCCAAAGCCCGGCTTTGGACAAGGGCGGCCAGGAAATTTCTTGGAGCTCCAGAGACACTTTCTACTTTCTGTCGTACCTCACTTGCAACCCTAGGATTAGTGTGTTCAAGAGTAACTAAACCTGTGCCTATGGCAATGAGAAGCACGAGAGAGAGCGTAGCGGCTTGTCCTACACGAGTAGAAGTCCAGGTAGGTTCGATATAACAGCTTTTCTTGGAGAGCTCGGGTAGCCGAGGTTCAATATCTTTTTCGTAAGTAAATACGGGGTTATCTAAAGATCTCGGCAAAACAGGCAATGGCAAAATTGAAAGATTTTCACCGCGCTGAAATCCGCCACTCGCATCTTTCAAGGTCAGACTTTTTTGAACTTCTAAAGTCTGACCTTTAGATTCAGAGATCAGAGATTTTTTAACTTTTCCAAGTTGACGATTCTTCTTGTGTTCAACCAGAGAAGCGAAATCGACGTACCAACTCTTACCAATTAGTTGTCCAGGAATTTTTTTTGCCCGACAAAGCTGGCCAATATAATCACTTGCATAACCAATTTTTTGTGCTGCTCGGATAGCCGAGATATACTCTTTACCATCTGAAAAAATAGGACTGATCATCAGCTTAAATTATAAATCTCGGCTGTGTAAAACTCTATGGATAAAGTGTGAAGAATTGTGGATAATAAAACTAACTTCTAGCTGTTATGGATTAGGTGCTAGTTTGAATGCATGAATATTTAGAATTTGAAGCTAGCCCCTAAAACCTAACACCTAGAACCTAACTAATTCTTCTAATTCTTATCCCCACCTAAACATTGTTAGACAATATAAATCAGTATAGTATTTATTATGGATGATTAGTAAGGTTTATATAAGATAAGTATATGAAAGAAATATATTTTTCCATTAAAGAAGCAGCAGAGATTTTGGGCGTATCGTCTCTGACTCTACGTAATTGGGACAAATCAGGTAAATTTCCCGCCCAAAGACATCCCATGAACAACTACCGGGTTTATAAGCTTTCTGCGTTAGAACACATTATTCAGGATATTGAAGGGGGTACTAACAAGAGTAACGCTGAGAAACAGATCAAGAAACTTCTCATCAAACACGAGGAAGATTAAAGAATCTTTATAAAAATTTCTTTCAAGACTTGCGGATTAGCGTTGCCTTTTGTCGCCTTCATTGCCTGACCAACCAAGAAATCTATAGGGGCTCCGGGAGTTTCTCTTAGAACTTCTTTAGCGATTTTTTCTAAGACTTTCCTATCACTCTCTTGAATCAAATTTCTATTCTTTGCTATGATTCTCGGTTCGCCTCCTTTCTCTTGAATAATTTTCAAAATATCCTTAGCGCCACGCGAAGAAATTTCTCCATTAGATATCATCTTCACAATTTCGGCCAAACTCTCTGCAGGTACTAGAGTTTTCAAATCATTAGTGATGTAGTTGGAAACAAGCTGGGCTAAAACCTTGTCTCCAAGAATTTTTACACTCTCCTCGAGCAGTTTCCCCCGTTCCGGTTGTTGTACATAAATTTCGATATCGCTATCTTTCAGATCAAAGTCTCTTTTGTACCTCTCCCTCTTTTCTCTGGGTAATTCTGGCAAAGACGCTTTTAGTTTGTCTTCTTCAAACTCCGGAATAGATTTTATAAAAAGTTTTGGCAAATCTGGATCCGGAAAATATCGATAGTCGTGAGCCGACTCCTTCAGTCTTTGGGAAAAAGTGATCTCTTTGTTTTCGTCCCATCCTCTGGTTTCTTGCACTATCCTCTCCCCTCTCTCGAGTATTGCGAGCTGACGCTCTATTTCAAATTTGATTGCTTTCTCAACTGCTCTGAACGAATTCAGGTTCTTGACCTCTACCTTTGTTCCCTTTTTTCCATCTTTGCCAAGAGAGATATTGGCCTCCACTCGCATTTCTCCTCTCTCCATATTGGCTCCGCTCACATTCAAATACTCTAGTAAAAGTTGTAACTCGCGGGCGAAGTTGACTGCCTCTGCGGCAGTCTTGATAACCGGCTCTGTCACCAACTCCATAAGGGGGACACCTGCACGATTAAAATCGAGTAAGGAAAATGTTTGGTCACCTGCCCCGAGCGCAGTCGAGGGGTGAGTGGATTTCGCCGTGTCCTCTTCCAAATGGATGCGCGTGAGCGCTACTCCCTGCAAGGTCCCGCCCTGTAACAAGGGATTCTTGTACTGGCTAATCTGGTACCCCTTCGGGATATCTGGATAAAAATAGTTTTTGCGATCAAACTCCGTGTAATCGGCCATTTCCCCACCGACAGCTAGACCGACCCTCAACACACTTCTGATCGCTTCTTGATTGATCACCGGTAAAGTCCCCGGATACCCCAAACAGACCGGACAAATATTGACGTTTGGGCGTTTCTCGTTCGAATCATTTTTAGAACTACAGAACATCTTTGTCTGTGTCGCCAACTCCGCATGTATCTCTAACCCAATCGTTGGAAAGTAATCATTCATGACTTAAATTTTTCCGTGAGAGCATCGCCAAACTCTTTGACCAACTGGTCGTCTAATACAGAAATAGGAAAGACGTACTCGGTGATTGTCCTCAAAATCTTAAGCTTCTTCTCCTGTTCTTTTTCGGTAATAGTATCCACCTTTGTTAAGACAACGACTTCTGGCTTCTTCACCATGTCCTTATTATAGAGCTCAAGCTCATTCCGAACCACTCTGTAGGCCTCGATTGGATCATCGATTTCAGAGGAAATGCAGTGAACCAGCGTATTGGTACGCTCTATGTGACGTAAGAATTTGTGGCCAAGTCCCTTACCTTGGGCCGCTCCTTCGATTAGACCGGGAATATCGGCCAGTATCAGTCCGTGGAAGTCTCCTAAGGACGGCTCAAGCGTCGTAAAAGGAAAATCACCTACTCTGGATTGGGCACTGGTGATGGCGTTTAAGAGACTAGATTTGCCGGCATTTGGTAGACCAATGATACCGACATCGACGACCAAGAGAAGCTCGATATGAAGATCGGCTTCTTCTCCGGGGACACCCAAGGTAAACTCTCTCGGGCGAATATTGGTCGAACTTTTGAAATGTTCATTTCCTAAACCTCCCCTGCCCCCGCGAAGAAGTAGCACTTTGTCGGCGTCTTTCAGAAGCTCGACGCTAAAGCCAGTGGTAAGATTGGTAAGACGTGAGCCGACAGGTAGCTTTATGAGAACATCTTTTCCTGCACCACCTTGTCTGATATCTTTGGCACCATCTTCTCCACGCTCTGCTTCAAAACCACCCACATTGCGATAGGCAGAGAGAATACCAATATCCCGCACGGCCAGAGCCCAGACATCTCCACCTTTGCCACCGTTGCCGCCGGAAGGACCACCGTGGTCTTTGCCTTTCTCATGTCGCCAACGAACCACCCCATCGCCACCGCGACCAGCCTTAAGGTGAAGAGTTAATTCATCTATAAACATTTATATACCTTATGCATTTAGGGCAAGCTTCGCAAGTGCCAAGGCACCTTCTTTAGTCTCAGTTACAGCCATATAAAGTCCTCCATGACAAAATAAAGCATCCCTTACCCCTGTAAGTTTTTGCAGCTCTTCATCTCGTTTCCCACCCCAGTCAACGGGTAAAGGTTTGCGCGAAACGTAACCAGCGTCTTGGACCGCCCGGAGACCCCATCGACCGTCATTGCGACGGTAAACGACGAAAATGACATCGGGTTTGTCCCGAAAAACATGCTCCCAGGGTAGATCTTCTGGCAAAATAATAATCCTCTTATTAGAACTATTTTCATATATTTCACGTACCCTTTTTTCACCCTCAATAATATTTCTGGCTCTGGCAATTTCACGTACCAAAAGATCTTTTGAAATTCCGACTAGTTGCATAAAAGTTGTATGAAGGTCTTCCTCACTCGCATGCAGTATCGGTTTGAATGAGTAAAGAAAATCAACGACACTATATGTTCTAACATTCTTAAAACGGTAATCGGCAATAGAGACTCCATTGTCGTGAGCATCCAGAGGTTGCATAAGATTCGTGTCTATTAAATCTGCCTCTTCTTTACCTCCTGCCAGTCTTTCGCCGTACTCCTTCCAGACAAGCCCGCATGAAGCATACGGAATGCCGTTTGGTCTCTCACCCGCGCCACCTGGCTGATGATGATCAAAACGGTTTTGGGCTGGATCGTAAATCATCCCGACATCCACAACATAGTCGGCCGCACTAATCTGGTCTTTGTCACGAGTACGCACTACTTCAGACTCACCAATGGCGAGAATCAAAATCGCCACGGCGAAAATATCGTCGGCCTGAAAGTTGCCACTATGCGTTATAATTTTCATTCTTATATATTTTATTGGCCCACGCGATAAGCAAGATATAGAGCGATACGGTCAACGACATCAAGGGAATAGTGATGTAGCCAAATGCCATCACGTAAATTTTGGAGCAGGCACCCTCCAGAGCGGTGCAGGACAAAAGTGAGATCCCGCCGAAAAAGACGTAAGACTGATAAGCACTGACGAGAGCGGCAGCTAGTGCTAAGGGCACAGCGTAGAGAAAGGCCGAAGTAGTCTTCTTCCAAAGAGCTACTCCGAAGATAATGACCAAAGGATAGAGGAAAACTCTCTGCCACCAGCACAATATACACGGTTCGAAACCCACAATTTCGGAATAGAAGAGAGAACCGACAACGGCTATAAGTGAGACTAAGCATGCCAGCACTGTAGCGTGCTTGCCCATGAACACCTGTGGTCCAGCACCCCATGAGCGTCGGAAAATAAGCGCGAGAAAAAGAATGACAAAAACAGCGTGAGAGAGGAGCACCAAATATGGCAACAAGAAACTGATACTCTCAACCATTGTCTTCTGGCAATCCTGCTTGTGCAGGCAGGGCGCAACCTGTTGCTTCACTCAAACGCTCCAAAGGAAGAGTGCCAGACTGCCGAGTGTCATCGGCGAATTCCCAAGTGGGATATCCCGTGATAGAGGCATCCTGACAGACTGGAAGCTGCCCCCTACCGTCTGGCGTTGAACACTCGACACGCGGCAGAAGACGGGCCGAGCGGCCAAACATGGCCTCTTGATTCTTGCAGTTAGGGCACCAGAACGCGCCATAATAAGTCGCCCCGCTCTCCTTGATACAAGAGGCAAAAGCATCTAGCTCGCCCGGTTTGTTTGGTGTCCTAATAAGCCAGATCAGGCCAGCAACTACCAGCACTGACACCAAAATCAACAACAATTTTTTCTTTCCCATATTCTATATTATAGGCGAAAAGCTTTCATTTGACAGCTCCATGACACTTTTTATATTTTTTGCCACTACCACAGGGGCAGGGGTCGTTGCGGCCGACTTCAGCTTTCTTGGACACAGTTGCTCGTGAAGTATCTGACAGAGCCTGAGCTTCCACCTGGACTGGAGCGGCTTTAAATGACGTAACGGCTTCCAAATTCAGGGCAATGATAAACTCGGCGATTTGCCTAGCAATTGATACCTCCATGTCTCTGAAAAATCTCAAACCGTCTTTCTTGTACTCAACCAGGGGATCGCGCTGGCCGTAAGCGCGTAGGTTCACACTGCCGCGCAAATACTCCATCATCTCCAGATGGTCAACCCAAAACAAGTCTATGGTCTGGAGGATGATCATGCGCAGAATTTCAAATACCCCTTGAGCATCAAGGAGTCCCTCTGACATTTTTGCAGTGAGCTTCTTTTCCACTTCCTGATCTAGACGCTCCGCTATCTCGACGAGATATGCTTTGACCGCAGATTGGTCGCCCACTAAAACTTTGCGGCGACGGTCATAGATTAGGGTGCGTTGGAAGTTCAGAACGTCGTCGAACTCGAGGACATGTTTTCTAGCGTCAAAGTTGAAACCCTCGATTTTCTCTTGAGCTTTCTCAAGAGAAGAGGTAATGAGCTTGTTTTCGATCGGTTCGTCTTCAGGAATATTAAAGCGCCCCATCATTTTCTTGATAGTATCCACGGCAAAGATGCGCATTAAAGAATCCTCGAGGGAAACAAAGAACTGCGTCTCACCCGGATCCCCCTGCCGGCCGGAACGTCCGCGCAACTGATTGTCTATGCGTCGAGCATCGTGCCGCTCCGTACCTAAAACAAAAAGTCCACCCAACTCCTTTACTCTCTCATACTCTTCTTTAGTACCAGGCGTTCCTCCAAGTCTTATATCGATACCTCTCCCAGCCATATTGGTAGCGACAGTCACGGCGCCTTCTCGCCCAGCTTGAGCGATTTGTTCACCTTCACGCTCATGGTTCTTGGCATTAAGCACCTCATGCCTAATACCTTCATTTTTAAGATAGGCCGAGAGCAGTTCGTTGTTTTCAATCGAGACAGTGCCGATGAGCACCGGTTGGCCTTTCTTATTCAACTCTCCGACTTTTCGAGCAACAGCTTTCAGTTTGCCCGACTGTGTTTGGAAAATCTGGTCGCCATGATCCCTACGGGCTATCGGCTTATGGGTCGGGATAACGAAAGTTTCCAAACCATAGACTTTATAAAACTCTTCCTTAGAGGTGACGGCAGTACCAGTCATACCTGAGAGTTTCTGGTACATGCGAAAATAATTTTGGAAAGTGATGGAAGCGTACGTACGACTCTCCTCCTTGATACCTACAGCTTCCTTGGCCTCGATAGCCTGATGTAAGCCTTCCGACCAGCGCCGACCGGGTTGAAGCCGACCGGTAAACGCATCCACGATGACGACCTCGTTATCTTTGACCACGTACTCTTTATCTTTGTGATACAGGGCTTTGGCTTTGACGGCTGTCTCAAGGTGGTGGACGTACTTGACACCACCTTCGGCATAAATATTTTCAATACCTAAAAATTTCTCGGCCTTATTTAACCCACTGTCTGTCAAGGAAATGGCATGTAACTTCTCATCCACCGTAAAATCAGACCCCTCGACAAGCTCCCGAGCGATTTTGGCAAACTTCTCGTAGAGCTCGCCGGCAGCGCCGGTCTGCCCTGAGATAATGAGGGGCGTCCGCGCCTCGTCAATCAGGATGGAATCAATTTCGTCCACGATGGCGTAATGATAACCTCGCTGAGAAAGGTCTTTCGCGTTATAGACTAGATTGTCGCGCAGATAGTCGAAGCCAAATTCGTTGTTAGTACCATAAGTGATATCGGCTTCGTAGGCTTCCTTTTTAGTCGCTGGCCTCAAAAATTCGTGAACGACATGGAAAGAACCCAGCTCATCACGTTCTTTATCTTTCTCCGTATGCCCTCTATCGTATATAAAAGATTCGGCGTGATTGAGGACTCCAATAGATAATCCGAGATAAGAATAAACCTGCCCCATCCAGGCGGCATCACGACGGGAGAGATAGTCGTTGACTGTCACTACGTGTACCCCTTTGCCCACGAGAGCCACTAGATAGGCCGGCAGCGTCGCTACGAGAGTCTTCCCTTCTCCCGTCTTCATCTCCGCAATACCACCCTTGTAGAGAGCGACGCCTCCGAGAAGTTGAACATCAAAATGTCTTTGACCAAGAGTGCGCTTCGCCGCCTCTCGGACGGTAGCGTATGCTTCCGGCAGAATATCATCAAGAGTCTCTCCTTTCTCGAGACGCTCCCTAAATTCAATCGTCTTCGCACAGAGTTCTTCAGCCGAGAGACTCTCCAACGAAGACTCGAGCGCGTTGGTGCGCTCGACAATGGGTTTCCAAGACTTAAGCAACTTCTCCTCGGGAGCACCGAAAAGACTCTTCAAAAAGGCCATGAGGCGCTCATTTTAGCACGTTTCAGGCAACACACCAAAAACGAAAAAGAAAAAACACTCTTGCGGGAGTGTTTTTTCTTCAGACTAGCGTCTCTTCTTTGAAGCTTTGCGCTTCTTGGAAGCAGCCTTTTTTTTCTTTGCCATTGTGTTGTCCCTCGCCCCACCCCGCCTATTTCAGGCGGGGCAAGGCGTAAGGAAATAATTATTATTAACGTCTGTCGCAAATAAATATTTCAAGAAATATTTTTCTGCCTGCGACTTATGTTCATTATCGTACTAAAAGTCAATATACACAATAGAGAAAACTAAGAAATGTGGATAACTATTTAAAAATGTTTCCGTCCACGCGCGGAGAGCGGGGCTAGCTCCAAACGAATATCTTTGTGAGTGCGGCCGCTCTCCACGCACAAAAAGAAACTGGGACCATTATACCTAAAAACGTAAATCCCGCCGAGTAGGCGGGACTTGCGCAGACATTCGTTCGTTTGGTGCCGAGTTTCAGCACCCACCTCCAGATCCTAGCACAGTACTCCCCAAAATGCAAGAGTTCTGGCCGATTTTACATGCTTTGTATCTGTCTAATGTATGCTCCCATCTGCTCTTTGTGGTCCGGAGAGATTTCCCCTAAGTATTTCAGTACGTCAATCGCTTTCTCTTTCTCCCCCTTGTTTAGGAAAGCGTTGGCAATCTCTAGATAAATCGTTTGTTTACCCGGCATCAGTCGACTGGCACGCTCGAGATATATCAGGGCCTCATCGAAATATCCGGTAGTCGAGAGAAACGAGCCGGCAATCAACTGGTAACGAGCATCCTCGGACAAATCATCGGCTTGTTTAAGCACGGCGTCTCTCGCGAAACTGAAGAATGCATTCTTTTCCTCCATCGCCATATCGGTCGTCAAGACAGTGACAGCATTGGCGGCAATTTGTTCCACGACTTCCGGTCTGCCAAGAAGAGAAGTCCCGTAGGCCGATTTGAACAAACTGGCAGCCAAAGACCCATCAATCTTTTCCGATTGGAGAGTATAGAGAGCGGAGATTAAACGGATATTGGCAAGCGCTGGTCGGACATTTACAAAATAAAACATAGCCAGCAAAGCAACAGAGACAACAGGCAGGGCAAAGAATAAAGTATTTTTTGGTAAGATCCTTTGTTCTTGCTTGGATTCACTGCCCGGCGCTCGCGTATTTGCATAAGCGAGGAGCGAGAAGAACAAGATGTAGCTAATGAGGTGATCGAAGACAAAAAAATTGTGGAAAAAGTACGCGGCTATGAGTCCAGTGAGAATAGACTTTTCAGTATGAGAAAAACTAATATTCTTCCAGATTGCAAGCAGTAGGGCGACATAGAGGGCAAGATAAGATAAGAGGCCCAAAATACCGCCGGCCACCGCCCAATCAAGGAAGATATTGTGGGCTCTATCAAACCACGGTTCTAAGCGATACATCTCCGGACGATAATGTTCGTTGAAAATGTAATTGAAATTTTCCTGTCCCCAACCAAGAAGAGGCCGCTCCTTGACTCCTTCGAGCGCGATAGGCCAGACAAAATAACGGCCCTGTGTCTTCAATTCTCCCATGGTCAGAGAAGAGAAACGAGAAAGTACCGGGCTCGACGCGACAAACTCCGTATTCCTCAAGGAGAAGAACCCTCCTACGAGCAAGGTGAGTGCCAGAAGGATTATAACCCCCGCTTTTCGAACCATTCTTTCGTCTTCATTTTTATTGAAGATACTCAAGACCGCCGCCACAAACAAACCACCGATAAGGCCGAGGATGGCTCCGCGCGTGGCAGTGTAATAGAGGATAAACACTTGCGAGAAAATAAGCAGAGCGTAGACCCATCTTAAAACCACATTCTTCCATTCACGCCACATGAAGAGGGCTGCGACAAAAATATGGAAGAGCATGTAGACGGCCAAATAAATAGCGTTACCGAGCGTGCCGTCTACCCGCACCCCACCTTGGTTGATCGTTTTGAACCCAGTAATCTGTAGGACACTGTATAAGACCACCACAAAAGAGGCTAAGAGTGAGACGTTCCACCACCTCTTCCAGTCGACCTCTTTAAAAACAGAGGACATGACCACAAAGAACATTCCCAGGTGGAGAAGAGTGATGTAGCCTTCCATTCGTTCGAAATTCGACCAGAAGCTCTTGATGGGCGCGGCGCCAAAGAGGTCGGCCAGACCGATAACGGCTAGGAAACCGAATATTGAATAAAGAATAATGGAGTGTTTCGGACGGTAAGATGCGTCAAGTAGAGCCAGTAGCACCCAGGCGGCAGAAATAATTTCTACGATAATCCTCCAAGCAAAGGCCTTGGTAGTGATGAAAGGAAAGAAGAAAGAACTGGAGACAAGAAGTGGGACAAATGGGATAGCAAAAAGGCCCGCAAAAATAACGACTCGGAGTATTTGTTTATTCATGGTCCTTATCGTACCATGGTACCAAAGCATGGGAAATCTGCGAAATAAGGCTTACCGGGCCCTGCGTTGGAGCGAACAGTATACTCGGACAGACATGTTGTATCTGGCCCAAGGCGGGTTTTGGCTTAATATAGTCACCGTCTCTAACTTTCTCTCTTCGTTTCTCCTACTTTATATCTTCGCTAATTATCTTGATTCCACTACCTATGGTACCTATAGATACTTCCTCTCCTTTTACGCTATTCTCTCTGTCTTTACCCTGGGAGGATTCAATACTGCTGTCACTCGGTCAGTAGCACAAGGGTTCGAGGGGGATTTTTATCGAGCCTTTCGTTTCCAATTTATAAGTGCCTCTTGTGTCTCAATAATCACAATGGGTATAGCCCTATACTATCTAGCACAGGGCAATACCATTTTGGCATCAGGATTTCTCATTATGGCTTTGGCCTTGCCACTTATGGAGTCCGCAGACCTTTATCAAGGATTCCTTAATGGCAAGCATCTCTTTAAAATCCTGGCTGCCACGAATGTCGCGAGTAACGTGACGACCGCTATCGTCTTACTGATTGCTGTCTTACTCAATGGGTCTGTACTTACCATTTTAGCCGTATATTTCGTAAGTTGGATTGCGATCAAGATTTTCTTCCTTGTGAGAATCCGCAAAAAAATCTCGCGAGATAAAACTAGTCCAGATTTCTTTAAACTGGGCGTCAACTTTTCTCTGGTAAATCTGGCAAGTGGTATCGCTGCTTACATTGACCGAGTGTTGATCTTCCACTTTACCGGACCGCATGAAGTGGCCGTCTATTCATTTGCCGCCGCCCCGGCCGAACAAATCAAAGGAGTTTTTAAAAATCTATCAAGCCTTATTCTTCCTAAACTAAGTGTCCGTCGTGAACAAGAGATTATGTCTGGTCTATCTCAAAAGATTTTTATGATGGCTCTAGTGATTACGCCCCTTATTGTTCTCTATATTCTAGTTATCCCCACTCTCTTCTTATGGTTTTTCCCGCAATACCTTGAAGCAGTTGGCTTTTCACAAATCTATGTTATTTCACTTTTGGGTATGCTTGTCATTCCGATCAATGCCGCCATGAGCGCTATTCCTAAGATGAAGTCCCTGATACTCGCGAACACCATCTCGCCTATTATTAGCATCCCCATTACTTTTGTACTCATCAGTACCTTTGGTATCTGGGGGGCAGTCTGGGCCAAGCTCGCCACTAGAATGATCCTGCTTGTTCTTAGTGTCGCCGCTCTAGTCACTGGCAAAAAGGACTCTGGAGTTGAAGAAGCTACCCCTTCTCAATGACGAAGGTCGTGCCGTAACCGCAATTTCTCCAGAATGGTTTGTCCTTATGTTGGTCCAAGAATTTTACGAGCGGCAATAAAAATTCAAAATACGGCAGACAAACACTGGAAGCTTCGTACCGTATCAAGCGGAAACCATTTTTCTTAATTTTCTTTTTCATTACGAACGGAAACCTGAACACATGCGGCACGTCAGCTCCACCATAGGATTCGTCCACCCCTTCCTCGAAAGTCGCGAGAGCCCAGAGCATCTTCAAAAAACCGTAGGGTAGAGCCGCAAATGATCTTAAACCCTTTAAATAAAACCATCCCCCGCCCACTTGCGCCCAAGAACACGGATTCAGTATGGTCGGTATCGCTATAATAGCGCGCTTTTTAGTAACTCTCATGATTTCCCTGAATCCTTTATCAAAATCCGGTATGTGTTCCAAGACGTGAGAGCTTACAACAAGGTCGAAAGAATTATCCGGGAATGGCAACTTTTCGGCATCTCCAATCAAAAACTCTATTTTATTTCCAACTTTATTTTCAAGCGCGTATTGCCTAGACGCATTTATGTTTGGTTCTGATAAATCACAAGCTGTTACCATTGCCCCTTTTTGAGCCATCATGATAGAGAGTACTCCTTCGCCGCATCCTGCATCAAGTACTCTCATACCAGGTTTTACAAATGACAGGATTCTTTCATATTGTTTGTTATGGACATAGGCTCGTAGTGGATACTTCGAGAGCCACCTTTTAGCCGTAATACGATCAGCGTAACTGCGATAAAATTCTTTAATATTCTCTCCTTCCATGATTGATGGCATGCTCATATACAACGACAGTTTTGGCAGCGATTATTGTCCAGTCAAGTTCCGTTTGCGCGTAGTGCAATGCGTTTTTCTTTCTTTCACTATCTCCATTTGCTAAAGATTCAGCTATCGCCTGCGCTAAGATGGTATACCGATCTGGACTCAATCGTATAGGAGCATCATAATTTGAGCTTTCCCACGGAACTAATGTGACCAAGCGTCCCCGTTCTTCTTCTCTCCCGACTAGCTCGACGAGACCGCCGACACGACTGGCTACGACCGCCTTACCTAGAGCCATGGCTTCAGCGCAGGCGATACTCGTAGACTCGGCTGTCGACGGAAAAGCAACCACGTCTGCTATTTGCATATACTGCGGAACTTTGTCGTTATCCAATTCGCCAACCATTTCAATGTAGTCACCAAGCCGAAGTTCTTCAATCCGACTTCTAATGTATACTTCCATGCGCCCAGTTCCAACCATAACAAAAAAAACATTCGGAACTAATTTTATAAGCTCTGGCATCGCTTCCACCAAATAATGGATACCGGTTTTGGGAACGAGCCGACGAACTGTCACAACTAGTTTTTTTCCTTTATAACGCTCTCTCAAGCTGCGCGATATAGGAATATCGGGATGGAAAATAGAGATATCCACTCCATTAAAAATATTGAGCATTTTCTTGTGATTGTAGAAATGGGGTCGTGCAACTACTGCCATATCTTCAGAAGTGGCGATAATAGTATTAGCCAAGTTCAGCGAGAGAAACCTGTACAGAGCATGAACTTGCTTGTAGGGAAAGCGTGCACCTGGCTCGTCGAGAGTACCGCGCCCATGGAGCGTGACAACTACTGATTTGCGACGCAAAACACCTATAATACCTAATAGAGCTGCCAGTCGGTACGAAAAATGTGCATGCAATACATCTGACTCTCCCGCCAACTTCCAGAGTATTTTCCACAAATAGAAAAAAGTTCTCTTTCCCCACAAAATACGGGTAACTTTGTACGAAATCGGTTTTGTCCCCGATGGCAATGGCCCGTCTGGCTCATTGGTTACCAAGGTGAGATTATGACCGGCTTTTGTTAGACGATCACACAAATACCAAACATGCATTTCTCCGCCACCCATTTGCGGAAGAAAAGACTCGCTTGTCATAAGAATCTTCATAAAAATCTTTCAAGGATATCAATAATGCGTTCACCAGCCCGGCCGTCACCAAAAGGATTTTCTCGATGGTCTAGGCGTATAGACCTCTCCATCATCTTGCGCGCAGATTCTACTATGACCTCCGGATTGGTTCCAGCCAGAATGTTTGCTCCATACTCAACCGTTTCGGGTCTCTCGGTGTTGTCGCGCAGAGTAACACATGGCACCCGTAATATAAAAGCCTCCTCTTGGATGCCCCCCGAATCAGTCAGTATCAAACGAGCATTTTTTTCCAAATAGAGTAAATCCAAGAAGCCAACCGGGTCAATACACTTGATCATTGGTGGCACCACAATCGCGTACTCGTACAATTTTGCTTTGGTCCGAGGATGAAGAGTAAAAATGACCGGTAATCCAAACTCACGACTGACCATGTCAAGACCATTTACGATACCCTGCAGACGTTCTGGCACATCAACATTTTCAGCCCTATGAGCTGAAGCCAAGAAATACCCTTGAGGAGACAGCCCAAGCGCAGCAAACGTCCCCGATTTCTTGTCGGCTGCGTCAATATTTTGGAGTACGGCGTCGACAATTGTATTACCAGTAAAGTGAATCTTTTCTATGTCTGCTCCTTCTTGATGCAAGTGTTTCATGGCATCAGCGGACGGTACAAACAGAAAATCTGATATATGGTCGGTAACCACTCGATTAGTTTCTTCGACCATAGTCAGGTCATTACTGCGCAGTCCCGCTTCGTGATGCGCGACGACTATCCCAAGCTTTTTTGCCGCCAAGGCACCGGCGAGCACTGAGATGGTATCCCCTTGGACTATGACCACACTCGGATTCTCTATTCTCAAGATTTTGGCAATCTCGCCAGTCATAAAACCTACTTGTTTACGGTACGGTTGACCACCAATATTAAGGTTGTATTTTGGCACAGGTAATTCCAAATCTTCAAAAATCTGTTTATCTAACGCATAACTGTAATGCTGACCTGTATGTAGAATAAAAAAATCTAATCCTTTTCTTTGGCAAGCCCGAATGACAGGTGACATCTTTATAATTTCCGGGCGCGTCCCTAGAATAATACTGATTTTAGAAGACATTATGAGTAAGTCATATCCTATACTAAGGTGACGTCAAATGCCATAGTATTCCATGATACAATTTTTTTGTGGCAGTGAAAGACACTAAAAAAAACGTTCCAGAGAGTACCTACGATATTTGTATTGTCGGCTCCGGTCCTGCTGGACTAACAGTGGCTTCTGAATTAGCCGACCTCGGGAAACGTATCGTCATACTGGAAAGCGGCAAAATGGGCAAGACTCAATACGCGGATACTTTACGCGAGATCAAAAATACCGGGGAAATATTGATTCGACCATCATCACGGGAGAGGATTCTAGGCGGCGCATCTACCACATGGTCAGGCCTTTCTGCACCTCTTGATCAAATCGATTTGGAAAATCGACCCTACCTCTCGTATCCATCTGGCTGGTCATTGAGTCTTTCCGACTTGAAACCATACTACCAAAGAGCTACCCGATATGGGTTCCCTCCTCTTGAATCATTTGACGGCTCATGGCTTGCGAGTGCAAGAGATGTGGGGGATTTCACCCTCTCATCAACTCATATTCTAGAAAAAACTTTTATAGCTCTCGACCCACCGTGGAATTTCAGCAAAAAATTACGTCCTGTGTTTGAAAAACAAAATATTGATTTATATTTGGATGCTACAGTTACCCATTTATCATCAAAAAAAGATAGCGGAGGGATCACCCTCGTAACAACAGCTGACATTCGTGCTTCAGATGGTAGTGTGAGGAAAATTTCCGCGCGGATATTTGTGTTGGCAACCGGGGGATTGGAGAACGCACGCCTTCTCCTGCTTTCGCGAGATACGAGTTCTTGTGGTTTAGGAAATGAGCACGACCAAGTCGGCCGATACCTCATGAATCACCCAAAGGGCAACCTTGGAATTCTCCGGCTCAAAAGACCGATCAAGAACTTGCCTCATTTATTTGGATACCTGCGCGATGGATGGTCAGGGTACGCGGGAATTCGGCTTCAAGATGATACGGAACGCTCCCTGAAAATACTTAATAGTTACCTGCGTCTTGAACCCATCTTTCCTTGGACAGATAGTAGGGGGGTTTTTGCGCTCATCATGATAGTAAAAAAAACAAAATTCTTCCTTAGGTGGTGGAAACAAAAACAAAAAGATATGGTTCAACTGCGGGACTGGAATGAAACCGGCGATGACCAGCAAGAAGAGCAGGTCTATAACAAGAAAATTAATTTGTTTACAGCTGGCTGGATGATCATTACAGATGCGCCAGCTGTTTATTCATATCTATCGCATCGGCTCAACAACAAAAAAGAACCGGAGGTAAAAATAGCGCGATTACGAAATTTCATGGAGATGGAGCCATTGCCAGAAAATAGGCTGACCTTAAGTGACGAGCTCGATATTAATGGGAAGGCTCTGCCGACCGTAACCTTGAATACATCAGCACTTGACCACCGGTCACTTGTAGAACTCCATAGAATATTTGGTGAGGAAGTGAAAAGAAATAATATTGGAACTCTGGAAAGCAATCTGGGAACAGCCGACCCTTGGCCAATCATTGCGGAAGCAAGCCACCACCTCGGTGGTACGAGGATGGGAACTGACCCGTTGACATCAGTGGTCAATAGCGACTTGCGGGTCCATGGAGTAGAGAACTTATACGTCTGCGGCGGCTCAGTCTTCCCTACCAGTGGTTGCGCCAATCCTACCTATACTATTTGCGCTCTAGCCATTCGTCTTGCTGACTTTCTAAAGAAAAACATAAGCAACGAGTAGAGGGCGCAGTCGTTATTTCTTGTGAGCAACTAGAAAAAACGAACTAGCGAAAGCTTCCGGTTCTAGGACACTTTTTTCGATATTTCCGTATACTTCTTTTGTCATTGTTGGCATCCGGGCGAAAACCCATGCCAGTGAAAAAATGCACACTTTGAAAATAGTATTTGCGTAAAACTTCGTTTGATATCCGACCCTTTGCAAAAGGACAGCAAATGCTTCATTGAAGTTTGTCTCCGCACTGAGCTCGATAATATCCCAATCTTTAAACAGCACTTTAAGTCCATATTTCGTAAATCTCCAAAAGTCATTAGGCGAATCGTGGATGGGAAAGAGAAATGGAACCGAGACAAGTATCTTGCCACCAGGCTTGAGCACGCGATAGATCTCTGCAATCGCTACTTTGGGATCTTCTAGGTGCTCCATCACGACCATGCACAAAACAATTTCAAAACTATTGTCCTCAAAAGGTATCTTATAGACACTTCCAACCACATCCACACCAGGCCCACTTCTAATATCGAGTCCGACTCTGTTGGGAAAATATTTCCCGTAGCCAGAGCTCCCATACGAGCCGACTTCAAGTGTCTTTTGGTCACTCGCGTATGGCGCCACCTTTTCGTTCAACTTTCTTCTAGCAATTTTTGATAAAAAACTCATTATTCTATCTATTTAAAAAATCTATAATCTTTCCTGCCCTCTTGCCCCAAGTATACTCCTTCACATCTTCTCGCGCTTGGTGCGCTAACTTTCTCTGCAATTCCGGATTAGCGAGGAGTGTTAGGACAGCCTCGGAAAGACTCCTCGCCGAGTCGGGTTTGAAGAAGGTGGCGTTACGATGATTGAGCACTTCTCGTAACGATGGTAGGTCTGATGAAACTATGGGCCGCTCGGCCGCCATGTATTCGAAAAGTTTGAGAGGCGAAGTATAGAGACGCGAGTTTTCGTCGCGCGCGGAATTGGGCAGAACCAAAACATCGGCGGCTGCCAAGTACCAAGGCAGTTCTGTTTGGGGTTTAAAACCACCCACTAAAACATTACCAAGATTTTCTGTTTTCTTTTTTATACGAGCCAAATCAGATTCCTTAGTTGCCCCAACCATCACCACGAACACTTCAGGAAGAAGAGGGGCGGCTTCCGCCAGGGTATCAATCCCCTTCCATTTCTTGAAATTACCCCAGTAGAGCACGATGAGTTTATCGAGAGGAAAGCCAAGACGCTTTCTGGCTTCCTCTTTGCTCGTTCCTTTAAAGAGGGAAAGATCAACCGCATCCGGAGCGACCAGAATATCTTTCTCTCGAATTCCTGATTTTTGGAGCTTGTCTTTGATGTAGTTCGTCAAGACAACCACCCTTTTCGGTTTGAATCCGTAGAGTTGCATCTGTTCCGGCATGTGGACTTCGTATACAAAATACGGGAATAAAAAGGTCACGTGTTTCTCTCTGGTATAGAGAACATCGAAAGATTTGAAAAAAAGATAAATACGGGCGGCCATCAGGAAAGAACACAGATGGAGGAAAGCAGATATCTTCTCTGGGATAGACCGGAATGGGTAAAGATCGATAGCCGGTAATTTCTTAATAGCAAAATTACGCTTGACCCCATAGAAATCAAAAGGTTCTTCTTTAAGCAGATTCTTCCTCCACGGTACTAGGAGAAGAACTTCTATGCCTTCGTCAGCGAAAGCCGCGCACATATTCATAATCTGAAAGCCATGCGCGTTTTTGGTTGGGAGCCTTAATTCACTTATGTAGACTAATTTCATCCTATGACTCCTTCCTCACTCCGGGATTTCTTACGATAATATCTACCACCTTATTTGTACTGTCGACTACCGGAATAATATTGACTACTGTGTTTGCCTCGAAAATTTCTTTTGAACGATCTTTAAGACTCTCCTTGTCAGAAAGACTGATGACATTTAGATTAATGAGCTTAGAAATAGGCGTTACCAGAGTGGCACCACGTAAAAGAGCTCTTCTCACGTCCCCGTCTGATAATATTCCAAGAAGTATCCCCTTGTCGTTTACAACAACAACGGCTCCTCTTTGATTTAGAGTGATTGCTTCAAGTGCTTCTTCGAGCAAAATACTCTCCACCACAACATAATTTGAGCTTGGATAGTTAAATTTCTTCATATTAATAGGTGATGCGCTTTATGAGAAGTCTATCATCAATTGGCACAGATTCTAAAATATCCACTATCCTCTTAGCCGATTTGCCATCCCCATAAGGATTTATACATCTGGCCACTTTCGCCTTGAATTCTTTTGATATGGCTTTAGTTATAGCTTTCTTAATGGCCCCAGTCTCATAACCGACGTTTATGACATTCGTCGACTGCAATCTGCCTCTTTGCCTATTGCCAATGTTCACAGCTGGTAATTTTAAAGTGGGCGCTTCGATAATTCCGCTAGACGAATTACCGACAATGACATCAGCGATATTCATCAGACCTACGTAATCTTCACGCGGGACATTGGGATAAATGCTCATCATCGATGTTTTGTGGCTAGTAATTTTCTCCCTGATCATTCTACTACCGGCATCCGAGTTATTAAGGATTACCACTATCTGGTGAGGAAAAGCCTTCACTGCCGTGAGTATTTCATCCATATGACGAGGGAGATCGGCTATTTCTTCTGTTACCGAGTGGTAAACAAAGAGCATGACTGGTCTTTTTTTATCAAGATTAAACTTTTTATAGACTACTTTTTCTGGAGTTTTGAAACCTGCCACCAACTCATCCAGCATTGGTGCGCCCACATTATGCACCCGGAAATCCTCCTCCCCCATCTTCAATACTCTATCTAGTGCGTCTTGATTAGAAGCAAAATGAATGTGGGCAAATTTTGAAATAGCATGCCTAGTAACACCATCAATATTCCCGGAAACTTCCCCCGCTTGGATATGAGCAGTTGGAATATACATATACGCGCCAGTGATAGCTCCAATCAATTGTTCGCCACGATCGCCAGCTAAAAGTAGCATATCCGTCTCCATCTGTTTTAATATTTCTGGCAACTGAATCATAAAAACTGCGAGTGACTTTGTCATTGTCAGATGGTTATAACCGTCGAAAGTATTGAAGACGGAAGTATGTATTTTAAAACCATCTTTCTCGATTTCGGAAATGCTTGAACCAAACGCATCGAGAACATGCATATTTGAAGCCACTATGCTGTAGTCTAAATTTTTTCTCTTTTTAATCTCACGGATGACGGGTCTGAAGTATCCATATTCCCCGCGAGAACCGGCAATAATAGCGATTTTGCGTTTCTTTTTAGTCGATTTTTTCAAAGCCATAGAAACCATTTCTACCACAAAAAAGAGCTTGGCGCAATTGTTCTTGGATTACGCGACATCACCCCAGACCAGCATTGTGTCTTTAGATATATTGCGACCAGCTTTTTTCCCCAGGAGTTTCCCCGCGTAATGTCTGTCAAGATATTTTGACGGAATTCCTTCTACCTTTTTTCCGCTAATGACCATGGTCTTCGGGCGGCGTTCAATAAGATTTCCTAGAGTAAATTCCTCTCCTTTCTTTATATCACGGAGTGTCGTGGCGGTATGAAAGGCCCAATCACGCACAATCTGTTCCTCTTTAGTAATAATTTTTTCGAACCCAAGACCAACTTCGATTTTACGGATGCCATCCACTAGGTCTTTGAGCATGTGTGGTTCAAGGGCAATTTTATGGTCAGGGCCTTTCTGGTTCCGATCAAGCGTGAAGTGCTTCTCGATAACTTTAGCGCCAAGGGCAACCGCGGCATAGGCCGTATAATTATCCATCGTATGGTCAGACTGGCCGGTCAAGACACCGAACTCGTCTCTCATTCTTTTAATAAGACCGAGATTGGCATTACTGTAGTCGTTTGGCGGGTATTCTGAAGTGCAATTGGTGAGCACAAGGTTATCCTTGGCCCCTTCTTCTTCATACACGGCAACAGTTTCAGCAATCTCTTCCCAAGTACACATTCCAGTTGAAACGATGACAGGCTTGCCAGTCTTGGCAGAAATTTGAGCCAGTCGACGATGTTGAGGTAAGTTGTCCAGTTCACCAGAACCGGTCTTGAACGCCTTCACGCCCAAATCATTCAAAACATCCACCGCCGTTTCGCAGAAGGGTGTGCAAAGATATTCTATGCCTACTTTTTCACAATATTCCTTAATCTCTTTGTGCATCTCAAAGGAAAAAAGATTGCGTTGCAAAATATCATAGAGCGGCCCGTCCCACATATTAATCGAACCGGGGATCATCTCATTTTTGCCACCCACTTCGTTTTTTCCCACTAGGTGCAGTTGAAACTTAGCTACATCTGCTCCTGCTTCCTTAACCGCATCAACCAATTTCTTAGCAGTTTCCATACTACCATTATGAGAATCAGCAATCTCCGCGATAACCACGGTTCTTGGCCCGCCAATTGTTAGTTTTCCAAATTTAAGCATATAGAAATTATATATTGAATATATGTTTTATGCACTCATTTGACAATTTGATATAAATAAGTATAAATAGCAGTCGAGCATGTGGACGTGCTTTTAATCATCATCAAACACATGGAGGAGTTATGAGTTCATTGAAAGGTAAGGTAGTTCTGGTCACTGGAGGAATGGGTGGTATTGGGAGGGCGACGGCATCTTGCTTCACCTCTCTCGGAGCCACAGTAGTTCTAACCGATAAGGCACAGCAATCTGTGCCGGGTGAAGAATACTGTTTCATCCCAGCAAACGCTGCCTCTGAACAAGAAATTGCTGAGGCGGTGTCTCAGGTGGTGAAGCTCTTCGGTCGCATCGACGTTCTCATCAACAATTGCGGGGTCGGGGCGAACCTCGACCATGCGGAGGGACGGGCAATTGTCTGCCAGACAGCCGAGAACTTCAACAGTGAGGACTTCGACCGCGTTATGACAGTCAATCTCAAGAGCGCGATCTGGTTCGTGAAGCATACTGTTCCACACATACCCAGAAACGATGAGAGCGCGATTATCAGCGCTTCATCCATCTGGTCGCGAGGAAAGCTTCATTACGCGCTTCCCTACGCAACTAGCAAGGCGGCGCTTTCAATCGCAACGCTCAACTGGGCCTATCAGTTCGCACCCATCCGTTCTGTTGCTATCATCATTGGCGGCATTGATACTCCGATGCTCCGCACGAACCCGAACGGAACAAGGGAGGTTGCCGAGCAAACGCTACTGAAGCGGGCAGGAAAACCGGAAGAGATCGCAGAGACCTATGCGTTCGTGGCCTCATGCCGCTACATCACCGCAACCGAAATCGTGGTGGACGGCGGTAGCTTCAACCGCTGACACTAGCAGAACACGGGCCTCGCGACTACTAATCGCGAGGCCTCTTCATTTACTTTAATAACTTCCCCATTTTGAATTCGGCGAGATCCCAATCATCTGGTGTATCGATGTCGAAACTGTATTTGGGGTCCATGATATACCCAAGAGTGGAATCGCCCCATAGACTTCCCTTGGCAAAATTGGAACGGCGACAGGCATAAATCGTGGAGTTAATATAGTATGTCGGCAAAATATCTTGCGTTCTATGTTTCATATCTCTAAGTTGCGCCCCGTCAGTGGCTCGAGTTACAAATTGTTTATCATTGATTGAAAGTGCCTTATGAACACCGTGGTTGGGGGAAATTTCTGTCACACCGACTACAGAATCAGTATCTTGTCTATCTTGAAGCATTTTGGCCACATCTCTGATATGTTCTGCGGTCCTCCCCGGAGCAGTCGGTTCAAGAAGAATAAAATCTTCGTAAATTTCCCCTTTCTTTTCGAATTCATCAAGCATATATCTGATGGCGTCACCGACATAAGCGGTATCGGAAGCGAGTTCTAGCGGAAGCATAAACACTTCGGTCACACCATTTTCTTTTCCGACCCCAGCGATTTCCTTGTCGTCAGTCATCAAAATTACTTTGGAAAAAACCCCGGAGCTTAATGCTCTTTCAATGGTCCAAGCAATCAGGGGTTTGTCGTGCATCTTCTTAATATTTTTCCCCGGTAGTCTTTTGGACCCGCCTCTGGCTGGAATTATTGCTATAATATTTTTCATTATTTTAGAAGTGAAAGAATAGCGTGGGCCGTCCGCTCCGACGCCTTTCCATCATACTTGAAAGTCTGCTCTCGAACCAATCTCTCTCGTCCTTTTTGGTCTCGCTCTGGATGCTCAAAATAGTCAAGGATTCCTTTCTTCAATTCATCTGGGCTATGGGCTAACCGAACTCCTCCGCTATGGAGAATCGGCTGATAGTGAGTAAAGTCATAGAACCTGCGCACACTTTTAAGATAAGGTTTGCCCTCATGCGCGTCGAAGGCAATATTTATGACCGGTTTATCAAAGGCAGCGGCATCTATAGATGTCGTACCTTGATAATTTACAACGACATCAGAGTGGTAGATACCTGAAGCCATAAGCTCCATGTGTGTTTTGGTAATTTCCCTATCTGTCGGTTTGCCGCCGGGAAAATCAATAGCATCAGGGAACTTGATAAGAAGAGTCTCCGGTGATGCATAATCTATTGGTTTAGTGGCGTTGGGATGTGAAGAGATCATCAGTTGGACATTCTCGAAAGCTGGATCATTTTTGACCCAGCTTTCAAGCAGAGACAGCATATACTTATCCTCATTTTGGTCAGAAAGACCGATGGGCATGAAGTAAACTGTCTTTTTTAATGGACTGCCTCCAATCTGCTCGAAAAACTTCTCGCGCGGAATGCGATTATCAGTAATATAGTAATCGAAATGTGACATCCCCACTACTTCTATTTTTTCTGACGGATAGTCAGTATACTTCACTACATCTTCTTTCAAGAGTTCTGTATGGACAATAATCCTATCGGGAAATATGCGAAGATTTCCTTTATTGACTGTAACAGTATCCCACGAACGAAACATTCCCACCGTAGGAATATTTCTTCGTCTCGCTTGACGCAATACTAACCCTTCATCGTCAGAAGTGAGAGACGGGATAAATACCAAGTCTGGTTTAAATTGATCAAAAATAGGAGTAAACAGAATGTCCTCGACCAGCAAACCGTCGAGCCATCGCACCGTCTGTCTCAATATCTTTGTATGGCCGAGAATGTTTGTCCATATTCTTGACCATATATACCGGAATCTTTTTCCACCAAGTATAAATTGCTCTTGTTGAGTAATTCTTACTGTCTCTGTATCGACAAAATAGTAATAAAATGAGCGAAAAAACCTATCCAACTGCAAGTAGCCTATCTTGGGAGAAGCGACTATGGAAACGCGCTCACTGCCGAATTCTTTCTCGTACAGTTCTTTCTTGAAGTTTGGCACTACCAACACGACGTTCGCTTCCTTCGTAAGTTCGGATAGTACGCCAGTCCGTAAAATATTCCTCGCAATATGACCATGGAAAATAGGAATTAGAATTGTTTTCATTACTTTTACTGATTATAGTGGTAAATGACAGTCCCAGCGACACGATCAATCTCGGTGAAATATTTTTCGATAAGCCAAGCTGGAACTTGTTTGTCTTCTTCTGTCAGTATCAGATAATCTACCCTGAAAGCGGGCCGCCATTCTCTACTCGCTAAAGTTTTCTGATATCTCTCTTCCAAGATATCTTTCAAGGCGTTATAACGGACTTGTCTTTCACGAGCGGGGGCACATATTTCGGCCAAAGGGGTTTCAAATCCGAGCGAGGCGAGTTTTTCAAGAATACTTCTTCTGTTGAATTCCCTACATTTATCTACAGCACCAAAGATATAATCGACTACGGCCGGCGGCTGGTGACTCTCGTCGTCGGGAAAGAAAAGATGGACATCCTCAAAACGCGTAAGAATGTTTAGAGTTGGAGCGGGCTGGCCTGAGGCAAGACTTGACCAATAGACCTTCTGTGGAGTGAAAACGGGAAGATGGAAGGAAAGGAAATTGTCAGCGACCACGACACCTTCAGGCAAATTTCTCAAATGTTTGAAAAGTGGACGATACTCTTGAATCTCTCTATCCCTTACCAAACGAGCACCGGTGTAATCCTTATACTGTAGAACGAGTGCGTAAAGCATCGCTACACAGATAAGAGAGACTCTCAAGTATTTGGAATCTAATACTCGTCGCAGAAAAATATGAATATTGGGGGCGATAAGAATTAGAGATATCACTAGAAGAGCACCGTGGATAGTGACATATTTGCCATAATAGCCAAGTCGAAAATTGAAGTAATTTAGTACAATAAAAATATCGAGGAGAGTCGCCACCAACAGAATCCAGCCGAGCCAGACGCGCTTCTGTAAAGTCTCTGAATATATAAGTACCAGCGCGGCTGCTAGTATCAGATAATCTTTCGCTATAACATAGTGGTCATTGACGAGGTAAGAGCCCGTGATAGTGGGCGCCAAGAGCGCAACGAACCCAACGAGAAAGGCCGCGGAGAGGATATTAAACTTGCGGTATGAGAATAAAGCGATTCCCACGAGAAGCATCTGGATCGTCTCGAGGGGATGGATGGGAAACCTAGTCTTTACCAAAGCCATACGAGCCAATAGGTCATTATTAACTACAGAACCTGTAATGGAATCTGCGAATATCCATAGGAAGAGCGTTAAAGCCAACGATAACCACAAGAGTGCATAGAGGAAAACGGATCGCAATCCATATTTCTTAATAAGTGCCAACCAGACTACGAAAGTCAAAGCTCCACCAAAAGCGAAGTAAGCAGGATGAAGAGTAAAGAGAACAATGGAGCAGACGATCATTAATCCAGACCCTGGTGTGAAAGAATCTTTTACTGAATTAGCTAGCAAAACCCATATACCAAAGAGGAGAAACGGCACGAACCAGAAGGCTAGACCATACCCGTCATATACAACGACTCCATATACAAGGACATGCAGCAGCGATACAAAGGATGCTATTTTTTCTTCAATACCTAGGGCAATAAAGATTGAATAGAGTATATAGAAAATAAGAAGCGACACGAGGACCTGAAGGACGATCGCTAAGACAGAGGCCGATATTGGAGTTACTCGCCCCACAACACCCACCAATGATTCGAATACGAAAAACCGACTGCCATGCTCTTGTTCCTCATAGAAAAAAGAATTCCCTTCCGGCCCGCCTCTGGCGATCGCGCTGTTGAGAACCGTCATGTAATGGGCAGTATCTCCGCGATACGACCTGATTGGTTCTTGGAAAGAATCAACAACGCCCCACACCACAAGCTCTGGAACAAGGAAAACGAGAAAAACTATGATGGCACAGAGATACTTCATATTTTCAGACGCGCCTTGACAGCAAGTCGGGATAACGTCTTTGCGACAGAAATAAAGTTCCTCAATCTAAATATCGCCGCCTTACGTCCAGGAATAGGTGGATATATAAGCATAGGAACTTCGATATATGTATGCCCATGCCCAAGCTTCAGCAAACGAACAATAATCTCTGTCGAATAAGCAAACCCGTCTGAAAAAGGAAGAAGCGGTTTAAGAAGTGAGGTACGAATGAGACTAATACCATTATAGTAAGATAGGTTAAGTCCAAACAGGAGATTACATATCCAAATATATACTTTAGAGATGACACGGCGCTTGAGAGGACGGACCTCTGGATTCTCTGTATAAGAGAGAACGAGGTCTGCCTTGTCGCGAGCCCGGAGAAGATTTCTGATAGTCTGATCAACTGTCTCATTATCTCCAGGTATCATCATAAAGAACTCCCCCTTAGCTTCCCTGAGCCCGAAAGCATAATGGTATCCCAGGTTATAACATCCATCCTGTCTCACATAACGCACCCGTGGGTCTTGGCGCATAAGTTCTTTTCCAATCTCGAGCCCACCATCGCCTTCGTGATTGCAATCACTCACTATAATTTCGAAATCCTCAATCTTCTCCGCTCTCATTGCCCCAAAGATAGTCTCACAAGTGAGACGAATGAGGGTACCCTCCTTATGAGAAGGCACCAGCAAGGTAATAAGTGGCGAATTGGGGGAAGACATAAATCTCATTAGACAACTTCTCCTTTTTCAATGAGCTGCTTCATTTTTTGAACATTATAGAAGTTTATGTCGTCCCAATCTATCTTACCTTCATCGTTTGCGTTTTTAATATCTAGCACTGCGTCTCTTATGGTTTTCTTCGGATAGAGACCGAGTTCGCGCTTAATTTTCTCCGATGAGACATGATAAGAACGGTTGTCATTGGTTGCGGTTACTTCAATCTTTACTCCCCGACCAATGATGTCACGGACCATCTCCGCTATTTCCATGATGGTGTAGTTCTCGTAACCGGCATTATAGATACCGCCGTTAATTTTATCGCGAGGAAGCTCGAGTAAATCCACGTAGTAATCAGTAATATCGTCAATATGAATATTGGGGCGTTTCTGCTTACCACCGAAGACCGTTATTATTCCCCTCGTGATAGCATGCATAGCCAGAATATTAACGGAGAGATCAAGGCGCATCTTAGGAGAATAGCCGCAGACTGTGGCGGGGCGAATAGTGACGACAGTAAACTCTGGAGTACCCAGTCCCATTACGATAGGTTCGGCATCGGCCTTGGTTTTCGAATATATAGTCAGAGGCTCGAGAGGAAGATCTTCGGTCACATTTGATTCTTCTTTGATACCGTACACACTCGAAGTTGAAACATTTATAAATCTTTTCACACCTGCTTCTTTGGCCAACCTAGCCAAAACAATCGTAGCATTAAAATTTACTTCAACAGTAAGTGCTAGGTTGAGATCTCCAGATGGATCGTTGGAGATAGAAGCTAGATGAATGACGGCATCCACATCATTAAGTGACTCTTTGACACTAGAAGTGTTTCTGATGTCACCAACAAGTATTTTTAAACTTGGATTAGAACGCACGGGATCAAGACCACGGCCAGTAAAGAACATGGAATCCAGTACTATTACTTGGAAACCCTTACTCAGTAGTTTGGGGACCAAAACAGCCCCAACATAGCCGGCGCCTCCCGTCACTAAGACTTTTTTTATATCATTTGCAGACATTTATTTTTTTGACATCTCTGAATTTAGAACGAGACCCATATAGAAAGAGAGCATGTGATCTAAGAAGAGGTGCGTATCCTCGACTGGCCCATACTCACCTTTCGATGTTCTGACATGAATGACATGGTCAGCCATCTTCATCATCTTGCCACCGTCAAAACCGAGAAACGCCACAGTAGTCACACCCATCTTCTTTGCGGTTTTGAAAGCCTCTATAAGATTTTTCGAATTCCCGCTCGCAGATATCGCTATCAGGATATCGTCTTTATCCGCTACTCTTTCCAGCTGATGGGAGAAGATGTGCTCAAACCCTTTGTCATTACCCATAGCGGTGATTAGCGAGAGATTGTCCGATAAACTTATAGCACGAACAATCGGCCGATGATTTATAAGACCGCAGTGCATCAAATCTGTGGCAAAGTGTGAAGCAGTGGTGGCACTACCGCCGTTTCCTATAAGATAGACAGTCCTGCCTTTCTTTGCTCGCTGAAGAATGAGACGGGCGACGTCTCTTATAGCCTTAAAGTCAAGATTGTTAAGAAGTTTCGATAGGTATTTGGAATACTCCTTAAAAAAATCATCCAATTTTACTTTATGAAGACGAGACATGGTAATTATTTTAAAATTGCAGTAATAAATTTCATAAGCGGAACAGATTCAACAGGAGTACGGTTGCCCACAATTCTCACAGCGAGAGCCCCGACTGCATTGCCTATAAAACCTACAAGATCAGGGGGGAAACCAGCGAGCACGCAAGGAGCCGTAATCGCAATGAAAGCATCTCCAGCCCCTACACGATCAACAACCTCTTTTGAAAGGACAGGTGTTTCTGCAAAACCATTTTTTGAGGAATATACTAGGGATCCCAAGTGACCTCTTGTGACAGCAACATATTTGGCTTTGAGTTGTCTGGCAGTTTTGTGGACTAAATATCGGATGTCCCCGAAACGGTCATGATGGGCTAATCGCATTTCTGGGTCATCAATACACACATAATCTGCCCGTGAGTACTTGGTGATAAGATTAAAGCCAATATTCGCGCTATTAGTCTGGGTATTGACTGCCAAAAATTTTGATTTTTCTGAAAGCTTTTTTACTATTTTCGGAGTCAGAAACCCATGCCCATAATCTGTGACAATGACTAAATCGTATTTCGGCAATTCTTTCTCTAGTATCGAGAGAATTTGTTTCTCGGTCTTCGCAGGAATCGGCTTTTCATCCAGGAAGACCACTTCAAAAAGCTTTACCAAAAATGGATCCCACACGTAGCGCCTTTTCACTATAGTGGGTCTTGATTCGTCATAGACAAACTTCGGTGAGACTTGCGACTTGAGATGGGCGCGAATAAAATCCTCTCGGGAGTTGCTCTCCCCTAAACAGGAGACCATGCGTACGGTCTTCACAAACCCGGCGACATGGTTAGCGCAAGCCAACACACCGCCAGCAAAAGATTCTTCACGCAGATATTTTGACGCGACCACACTCTCCTTGGCTGACTTGCCCATCGGAGAACAATAGTGATACTCATCAATGATAGTTTCTCCGATGACCAATACTTTAAGCGATTCGAGTTCTTTCATCTCCCCTATGACATCAGCTGCGCTGTATTTCTTCTTGAATTTGTCCACAAATTTCTTGATATCAGGCGATAGAACATTAAAATGACGATTCAAAAGTGCTGAAGAGCTGAATGTTGGCTCACTGGTGAAATGCAACCGGCCGCCTATGGACTCTACAGCCAAACGTTCACTAGTAATGCCTCCAGTAATATCCTTGGATTCATCCGCGTACTCATCGCCCTTCGCATATATATCGGGACGAATTTTGAGCAAGAGTTCAGCCGCAGTCTCATGAGTGCTTATAGAAACGTAATCCACGATAGCGAGCGCAGCGATGGTACGTGCCCGGACATCTTGGGTAAAGACGGGATGGCCTGGGCCTTTATTAACATATCGATCTTGAGTGATAGTGACCACTAGAATATCGCCCTGCTTTTTGGCTGCTTCGAAATGCATAATATGACCGGGATGCATCAGGTCGAAGACGCCATGGCAATGCACAATGACTTTCCCCCGTTTCTTGTGGCGTTGGATAATCTCTGACAGTGCTTCTAAAGTGACGATCTTTTTCTTAGACATAGTTAAGAGAGGTATTTAAACCAATCCTTAGCAGCTGCGGCTATGGATTCTTGAGTCCAGACCGGGGCTTCCCGCCAATGATCTATTGTTTGGAGCATGATTGCAACCCCTTCGTCAATACCGGTCTTGGGAGACCACCCGAGTAGTTTTTTAAATCCTGCTCCATCTGTAACAATTGTTTTCATATATCAACATCAAAAAGGACCCGTGAAATGTCTGTGGTTGAGATTGGTTGCTTTAGAAGTTGAGGGCTTTCTTTTACTTTTCATCATTCGGTGAACAGTTTTTATGATGGTCTCTGGGTTTGGATAAAAGAGGGCTTCGAGAGCGGCACTGCAAGGGGTTGGTGTATCCTCGAGAGCAATGCGTACGGGAGGAGCGATAAGAAAACCATGAGCCTGTTCAGCCACAAGGGCTATAATTTCCGCACTGGCTCCAGCCATTTTCCAACTGGTATCACAGACTACCAATCTTTTGGTCTTTTTCACCGAATTCAAAATAAGCTCGGTGTCAAGCGGACGTAAACTCCTAAGATCAATAATTTCCACACTGATGCCCTCGCTTTCGAGTGCTATGGCAGCCACTTCAGCCTCAAGTACCATCTCTGAAATAGCTACGATGGTTAAATCTTTGCCCTCGCGAGCGGTACGCCCCTTGCCTATAGGCACAGTGTAATATTTTAGAGGTACCGGGCCCGACTTATCATGAAGCCAGCGATGTTCGAGACATATTGTGGGCTTATCCGATTCCATGGCGGCTAGAATCATACCCTTCACGTCATACGGAGTAACTGGCATGATCACTTGGAGTCCAGGGAAATGCATAAAAAGCGATTGGAGACTCTGTGAGTGTTGTGCGGCCTGTCCCCAACCACGCCCAATAATCGCCCGGATGAGAAAAGGTACTGCAAAAGCTCCACCGGACATGTAACGCCATTTAGCAGCATGATTTACAATTTGATCCATAGTGAGAAGAAGAAAGTCGCTGCGAGCGTGTATCAACACTGGTCGCAAACCGGTAATGGCCGCACCCACTCCCATTCCAGTAAGAGTATTTTCTGACATTGGAGTATCAAATACACGTTCACCGAAAATAGCTCTGAGACCTTTGGTTGTACCGAAAATACCAGTGGCATCCGCTACTCCTACTCCCATGATGAAAACTTCCTTAAACTTCTCTAGTGATTGTCGATGAGCCTCGTTGACCGCCTCCGCATATTTAATAATTCTCCCTTCTTTCATAAGTATGTCCCACTATACATAAATAGAGACTAATCGTCTAATCCAAAAAATGTTTCGAAAAGAGAGCTTATCGCGTAGGAGAGTTGTCCATTCGAACTGGGATATGAAAAAACAACTTCATAGGCGCCGGCAGGAACTGGCACCGCTTGGTAAATATAATTCGCGGTGAATATAGGCAGTGATTGTGAAGTGGTAGCAGAGCGAAGAGTCGCTTCCCAAGTAGGAAGATTCGACTCCGAATGCACGAGCCATTTAGAAGTATCCGCACTGATATGTAAACGAAGATATCCCGGGCGGCTCTCGAGTATTGTGATGGAAGAGTGACTTACTTTCGCTGGTTGTTCGTGGCAGCGAGGATCCGTACACTCGATCACAGTTGTCTCCCCGAAGTCCTTCTGTGCAAGGAGAGCTTCCCATGCTAGAGCATCGCTATCTGTCAGCACAAATGCCACCTTCTTTGCAAAGTACGCAGAGGTTTTGGCATCCTCATTCTTATAGATGTAGATAGGGATGGCGGTTGCTGTCAGGCGCGTTTCAAACACCTTTTCAAACGGAGGTGGAAATGGCAGCGAGGTAACGATGTATTTTACACCGAATACAGAGAGCAGGGATCTGTTTTCTCTAGATGTGAAACGAGCAAGGCGTTCTTGAAGGGAAGTGACTTCTTCTAGAATCCACTTCTTGTCCTCATTTTGAGGAGCACGAATAGACCCGATTTCGGCGGAGAGACGCGACTGGCGAGATGACATAAAGTTGTCATCCCCGTCGACGATCGGTATACCGTAGATAATATTAATATTGGGAAAAAGAAGTTCTTTCTCGAGAGAAATTTGTGCCGTGTGATCGTCGGGCGAAAGACCACGCTCATGGTACCAGCTAAGACCCGGCCAAAAGCGAAAAACGCGAAAATTTTTAGAAGCATCCATCGTTTGGACATACTGACTGGTCAAGGGTTCGCTTGTAATTAGGCTTCGCGGCACAAGTGGGTAATATCCTTGCCAAAGGAAAACCCCGCCCAAAGCGAGAATGCCAAGGAACCAGGCTCCGAGCTGTTCGAGGTTCATTTTTTTCTTCAGATATTGGACAAGTGGAAAGACGGGAAGAATGAGCAAAAGATAAGAGACAGCGAAGTGATAGTTTCTGAAAGAGACATTGTAGACAGCCCGGTCCCAAAAGTTTCGGGCAACGCGTTCTAACTTCGCGGGGGCGGCGCCACTTTCGAGGCGCGGCTGAATCAGGACCATGAGTCGCTGTAACATCGAGTTTTCAAAAAACAAGATGATTATCTTAGCGGCGAAGATGATGAGAGAGACAAGAAAGACGCTTGCCGCGTAGCCGTAGACAACACGTCTTAATTTCTGGTCTCCTTCCCGACTTTCTAGGTGGTCAAACCCATATCCTATAAGTATCGCGAGCGCGAAGAAAGCCAAGAACAGCAGTTTCCACACGCCGCCAAAAAGACTGAAAGTCACCGCTCGTGTAAAGAAGAAGAGCCCCGTGAAAGAAAACGTCATCAGAAATCCGAAGAGAAAGAGAAGTCCAAAGTATAAAGCTCGGAAGTCTTTGCGTATGATGGGTCGTAGATAAGAAAAGAAAAGTATCCCGAGAATGATTGAGACCGTACCGACATAAATAGTAAAAGGATTACTGTGGTAGTACGGAATCATGTTCGCAAATGGCAGCGAGAAGTATGGGAAGAGCAGATGAATAACGTCACTCAGCCGGAAAAATTCCGTTGCTCCTTGCGCTCCACCGGCACGGACGGAGATTGTAAGCATATTGGCAATTGGTATGAGGCGCGGCAGCGCTAACAGGGTCCCAAGGAGAACCATGCCTACGGTTAGAGAAGCGGTTCGCAGCGACCGTCTTCCGATATCAAGCCAGAGCGCGAAGCAACCTCCGGCTATAATCGTGTAGAGCACATACTCTCCAAACCCACTCTGCCAGCCGAAGGCGATAGCGAGCACTCCGAGAAGGAGATACCGATAACGACGCTCGTGCAGTTTAAGAATGGCAAGAAAGAAAAATGGCACGACAGGCAGTGTCAGCGCAAACGGTAAGATGGGAAGTCCTATATTCAACTGAAAGAGCATGTAGGCAGCGGCACCGATACGTGAACCGATCGTTGAAATGCCCAGATTCCGAGCGAAGTATAAAACACCGGCACCACCCAGCAAGTACGAGAGAAACAAGAGGATATTAAAGGCATTCATAAACCCGAAGAATTGTATGATTTTCGTCAGAGGCCAGAAATACGCAAAAGCGCTTAAGTAGAAAGGATAACCGCCTAGGTAATCGGGTAGCCAAAGAGATGGCGTGCCCGCGCGAGACATTTCTTCGATGAACGCAAGTGGTCCGTATTGATGCCGAAAAGTAAACTCTTGAACAATGGCTTGACCTCCAAAGAAAATCGGCCAGAGTAACCCGAGAGCGATACAAAAAATCCAGATTAAACTAACGAGAAAGGCTCGTTTCTCTGATGGCTCTTGGCTGCTCATAATTTTTGTAAGTATAAAGAAAAAGGTCCTGCCTCGCCACCGAAGTGACGAGACAGGACCGCGAGACCTACGGCACCGAAGGCGGACCGCCTAGGGTGGCGCCCGGTCTCTCTGAACGATACACTCCCCGGCCTTTAGCACCGAATTGCTTCCAGCGATCAAGCCGAAGTTGCTCCCTCAAGAATCGCCACTCATCTGCTGCCGACTTCGGGAACGGGTAAATACGACTCTCGTAGATGTACTGCTTGATCAAGGTGTAGGGCTTCTGGAGGAGTCTAGTAAACCAGAAACCTCTCACTCTCGCCACCCACTTGAAACAGACGTGGGCAAGCGGGATAGCAACCCAGTTTAGAACCCTCCACCGAGACCCAGAGAAGAGTACGACGATTCCGGCCAAGAGACTCAAGTTCTGTGTTTCCGTTTTCTCCTCCTCGGTAAAGCATGAGAAGGGTGAGCGGTTTTGGTACGAGCCGTGGAGTCTGTCGTAGTCCCCATCCCACCACTTGTTCCTGAGAACGTAGGCAGTCGTTTCCGTTGCCGGAAACGGGTGGAGAATAGGAAACTCGATATATGAAGCTCCGAGCGTCACCGTTGAGTAACGTACCGACTCCCGGTCATAGTCGAGCAAGTGTCGGCGTACACCAATTCGTTCGAGATAGCGGACGACCGCTTCTCTCCGACTCACTTCGTCTTGGCTACCGCCACTCATCTCGCGAAGAACTCTAAGCTCTTCGAGAATCTTCGAACTCCCTCGAACCTTGTGGTACCCCACCTCTTGAGCAATCCGGTCGACCTTTGTATCGAAGTCCAGATCATTTGCTGTAGGAAGGGTCGGTACCGGTACTCCGAGAATCGTGTTCGCGAAGGTAGCAATTCCAAGTTCCCGCGCCCGTCTAAACGAGAAGCGGATATCCTCGTCTGTCATATTCCGAAGGAAGATGAAGTCGCGGATGAGCGCGTTTCCGCTTTCGACCGACATTGTAATCGAGGCGATCCCAGCCTGCTTCAGAAGCTCGAGCACCTCGGGATGTTTAGCCACGAGGTCAGCCCGCGTCAAGCAGTGGAACGGCAGTCCCACCACTCGAGGGTAGACTTCGGCGAACTCTTCCAACCACTCTCGGTCTTTCGGGAAGAACGTAGGGAAGACATCATCGTAGAACTTCCAGAAGCGAGTATCGTAGCGTAGAGCCACTTCCTGCAATTCGGCGCAGAAGCGTTCGGGGGAATATCTGACTAAGAGTTTCCCCTTGCCGACATACCCGTCGTTCCACTGCGCCTCGAAGCAGTAAGTGCACCGCTCTGGGCACCCGCGACTCGCCATGTGCGTGCGCTTGAACCGCCCTTTGAAGGCTGTACTCTCGTAGATGAGCGCGCGGTCGAGGTACGGCAGATCATCAAGCGTCTGGAAACGATTCCGGATATGCGATCCGGTTACCCCCACATACGGAGAGAGGGTGCTCTTCGGACGAACTAGCGCTAGACGCGACCCTTCGTTCTCGCGAGTGAGAATGTTTTGAATCCCATGAATCCGGCTCGGATCAACCTCCAGAGCGTCGAGAAATTCCGGCCAGGCTTCGTCACACTCGCGCACACCGATGGCGTCAAGGCAAAGATTCGTCTTGATCGCCTCGGGGAAGGTTGAGCAGTACGGACCGCCCATGATGATGAAGATACGGTCACCGAACTCGGACTTGAGTCCTTCGAAACATCCGAGGAACTCACGGTGAGAACCAGTGATGGCGGAGGCCGCCACGACCACTTGCCGACTGTGTCGGACAAGCTCCCGCACCATACCGGCGATATCATCGCGCTCGATAAGCGCGAGATGGGTACTGCGGTGCGGACGCCCCTCCTTGGCCAAGGCCGAGAGGAGCATCAGATTCATCGGTTCGGTAAACTGTCCGTCATCCCTCATGATGAAGAGGATCGCGGTTTCGCTGCTAGGCATACAAACCCCTTTCTATGTTGAGAGCGTTGAAAAACTGAAAAAGTACTTTTCTTCTACTACCATATCACAAAATCGCACGAACTTCAACTACTGGAAAAATTCCTTGATAGTTTTGACGACATAATCAAGCTGTTTCTTGCTCAAAGTCTGATAGATTGGCAGACTGAGAATTCTTTTCGCCTGTTGTTCGGCAATCGGGAAGTCTCCGATTTTATATCCCAGTTTTTTGACCGCTTTTTGCAGATGAATAGGTATTGGATAATGAATCTTAGTATCTATACCTCGATCCATGAGAAATTTCTGAAGTTCGTCTCGCTTATCGGTTTTGATAACATAGAGATGATAAGCTTGCTTCTCGAATTTATTCTCACTCGGACACTCAACTATTCCTTTTAGCCGTTTAGTGTAATAAGCCGCATTTTGCCTGCGCTTAGCGATCCACCTATTAAGATACCTCGTCTTCGCCATTACGAAAGCTGCCTGAAGAGTATCGAGACGACTATTGTAGCCTAACTCGTCTGATTCAATACGGTTCTTGAGACCGATATTGCGGAGCTGTTTAAGACGCACTGCGAGCTCTCGATCGTTGGTCGTAAGCATCCCGGCGTCACCGCAGGCATTTAAGGTTTTAAGTGGGTGAAGACTGAAAGCTCCCGCTGCGCCAAAGGAACCGGCACGCTTGTGTCGATACTCGGCCCCGATTGCTTGAGCCGCGTCCTCAATGACAAAAAGTTTATGTTTCTTGGCAATCTTCATAATGGAATTCATGTCGGCAAGCTTCCCAGTCAAGTGCACGGGCATAATGGCTTTAGTTCTCTTGGTGATGGCGGCTTGGAGCTTCTGGGAATCCATGTTTTGATCTGGGCCTACATCGCAAAATACCGGTCTCGCTCCAGTGGCGACGATACTTGACGCTGAAGCCAAAAAAGAATTGGGCGCAGTGATTACCTCATCTCCCTTTCCCACTCCGATAACTTTGAGCGCAAGAAAGAGGGCGTCAGTCCCTGAATTCAGAGAAACCGCGTATTTTACACCGCAGTACTTTGCGAATTTTTTTTCGAGCTCGATGACTTCCCTACCCAAGATAAAGTCGCCGCGATCGAGCACTCGATTGAAAGCCTTTGAGAGCTCTAGACGCAGCTTCTGGTGCTGACCAACAAGATCTATATAAGGAACTTTCATAAGTAGAAGTTACGAATGGTCTTGATCACATATTTTATTTGTCTGTCGGATAGATGCTGGTGAGCTGGTAATGTGATGATAGACTTGGCTTGAGCTTCAGATACAGGAAACTCTCCCTTCTTATAACCCAGCCCGCGGGAGCACTCTTGGAGATGTAGCGGGATAGGATAGTGCACTTTGGCTTCGATACCTTTAGATTTGAGATACCCAAGTAATTGATCTCGCCTTTGGGCCTGAATGATATATAGATGATAAACATAGCGGACAGAGGATCGACGTGGCGGCAGGGTAATGTAAGGACTAAGTGCTTGAAGCCCGTGGTCGTAAAGAGCAGCATGCTTTATCCGAGTTTCAGTAATCCAATCAAGATCTTTAATCACTTCAAGACCTATAGCGGCTGCTACGGTATCCAGTCGAGAGTTATATCCAAATGAGACATACTCATCTCTATTTTTCATCCCGTGGTTCCGCAAAAGTTGTAAGGTCTCATATAACTTCTTAGAGTTGGTAGTGATAATGCCACCATCTGACCACACATTAATATTCTTTAACGGATGAAGGCTAAACGCTCCCGCTTCACCAAAAGATCCCACTCTTCTGCCATTAATTTCTGCTGCAATCCCCTGACAAGCATCCTCAATAATATAGAGATTGTGTTTCCGGGCTAATTTTAAAAGATGAGGCATATCTATCGGGTGACCGGCATAGTGAACTGGGATAATAGCCTTGGTCTTTTTAGTAATGGCGGCCTCTAATTTGTTGAGATCTAGAATATATTCTTCGTCGCAATCTACGAAGACAGGTGTCGCGCCCGTGGCCACTATGGCACCTGCCGTACCGATAAAAGTGTTTACTGCCGTAATAACCTCATCTCCACTGCCGATACCTAAAACTTTCATTGAAAGAAAAAGGGCATCGGTGCCAGAATTTACTCCGATTGCGTATTTAGTGCCAATAATTTTCCTGAAAATTTTTTCGAACTCCCGAGCTTCTTTACCTAGTGTGAAATCGCCACGCTGTACAACTTTTTCTATGCGTCGAAGTATCGGGTCAGGGTTGGAGAATTGATCGCGAAGATAGGAGAATGGCACCTTCATACATGTAAATATAACTCGCTTCTATCAGGGTAAGGGCTTTCCTTGGCAAATTTCACACCAACCTCTATTTCATCTTCAACCGCTTCTACTATAGATTCCGCTTCCTCTTCAGATATTAGATGTTGTCGCATTGCCCAATTGTGGAAATTCTTTACCGGATCGTTTCGCATGGCCGCTTTTACCTCTTCTTCGGATCTGAACCCGAGATGATAATCTGTACCCTCTCCCACATGGCCGCGCCATCTGAAACAACTAACCTCAATGAGTGAGGGGCCTTCAGACTTTCTCGCGCGCGCGATCGCCTGTTTGGCAATCTGATACACTTTTTCTGGATAGTTACCATCAACTTTAAAACCGGGAATATTGTAAGCTTCAGCGTGTTTCCATAAATCCACATTAGCCTGGCGTTTGTTAAGAGGAGTAATCGTTGCCAAACCGTTATTTTCGACAATAATCACAAGGGGTAATTTATGGAGTGAGGAGAAATTCATCACTTCATGGAAACTACCCTGTTCAAGACCTCCATCACCGAGAAAGGCCACGGTTACTCTGTCTTCTTTTCTCATCTTAGCCGCGATGGCCGTCCCCAGAGCTAGAGGAAGACTGCCTCCCACGATAGCTGATGCTCCGAAAGCTCCTACTTCAGGAGCTAGGAGATGCATTGAACCTCCTTTACCCCTGGCACAACCGGTAACTTTGCCATATAGTTCAGCAAAGAGTTTTTTGATACTAGCGCCTTTGGCAACTATGTGGGCATGACAACGATGGGTACTGAACATGTAGTCACTCTTTCTAAGAGTCGCGCACACACCGGCTGCAGATCCCTCCTGACCTAAAGACAAGTGGACTGGACACCTCATTTCCTGCTCTGGATAAAGCTGACTTACCTTCTCATCGAATTTCCGAGCTCTGACCAATGCAGTAAAAAGTTTTCTGGCTTCGGCGGAATTCATGGAGTCTACATTACACTATTCCCCTGTCAGGAGAAACACAGCCACTCCGTCGTGAGGGGAAACAGGATCGTTATCGCGGCTAACCACGACATTCCATTCATTGTTGTCCCGGCGATAGAAACGTGATTCTTCTATTTGGAAGTACTTCCCGAGTTTAGACTCCAGATCATTTCTTGTATAGACCCTAAACCAGACGTCTGATACAAAAGCTTTGGCGTACGGGAAGCTTACAATAACCTTGCCTTCGGGAGCCAGAAGTGCCGAAATTTTCTGAAAGGCCTCTTCGTCAAGATGATTATCTGTGTTGTCTTCCACACCATATCTTTTGCTGAAACCAAAGTGTTCTATGGTAGAAAGTGAGAAGATACAATCAAATTTTGTATTAAATTCATGCTTAAGAAAGTCGCCTTTGATACTTTTCAGGTTTCGGTGAGTAAATAGATAATCTCTCAAGTCTATGGCGGCGACATCAAACCCGAGACTAGCTAATTCAAGCGACGTGCTCGAAGCAACATGCCCTATCTCAAGAAATTTTCCCTCCGGTTTTGGAAAGATTCTTCCAACCCACTGATGAAAAAGCGGTAGTTCAATGATACGCTCGCTTATAACCAAATCCTTGACGTCGACATCTTTGCCATATTTCTGTATTAGCCAACCTAGTAGGCCCAACTTACCAGGCTTCTCAATAACCACTTTAATAGGATGCTCCAGAGGATATGAGTAACTGACTTTAAATTTTTTCATACAGATCAATATACTGTTTTACTTTGCTTTCCCAGCTATTATCACTCGCCCATTGTTTTGCCCCATTTGAGAGTTTCTCACGAAGACTCTGGTCATTGATGATTGATAGAACTTGCTCTACCACTTGCCCCCTATCCCCCCCGTCTACTAAAAAGCCGCTTTGTCCGTCTAAAACAGCATCGTCAGCACCGCTTCCCTTGCCTACCACGGCCGGGGTGCCAGCCGCGGCCGCTTCCATGATGGCCATGCCGAACCCTTCGACATCTCCTTCGACATTTGTCGGCAGAGTCAGGTAGAGACGAGCATTTCGATAAGTCTCCCGGAGTTCTTCGCGACTCAAATTGCTTCTAATCGTCACTTTATCGCGGATGCCTAAGTCTGTCATCAGTTTATAGAGCTTATCACGATAAGTCTCATTACGAGACTCGTTCGCGACTATCACGTACCTAAGGTCATGCCGAACTGCCATGACTTCCTTAATGATGGGTAGAATCTCTTCATATCCCTTACGTCTTTTAAATTCTCCTTGAGTAACGATGTATTCATATTCGGTAGCAGTTTTCAGCTCGTCTGATCTGCCAGCATAGAAATTGTAATCAACACCAGGGTTAATCACTTCAATCGAGAGGTCGGGCAACACTTTGTTTATTTCCCCCGCCACATAACGACTAATGGCCGTGACTCGAGTGGCTCGTCTGTAAGCCCACCTTAGAAACCAGGACCTCCAACCGATACCGCCTAGTTTTCTGATAGATCCGGAACCAATTGCCGTTATGATAATTGGTCTTGATAGCCCAATGTTGGCAAGACATGCTACAACCCCGTAAGGATATCCGTCCAGCGCGTGTGCCATGTCGGACTTCTTAATCTCGTCTCTAATACGAGACCATGTTTTCAGTAAATGATAGAAGCTTGGTTTAATATAATCTTCGCTGGTGATAACAGAAAATTCGATATCAGGTCTACCGCGCTTGACCCCGTCGACGATACCGCCCGTGAAAACACCCGCGCCTGTCCTAGCATTCAATGTTTGCGAGAGAACACAAATTTTCATGCTGGTATACTTACGATTTTCGTCCGAAAGATCCATCGATATACAAGAAAACTTTCAAAAGCAATCAAGATACTTGTTAGAGTTTGAGCCAATATATACCATATGGCGAAACTCTCTACCATAAAGTACAGGAGCGTATTATTTATGACCAGATTGATAAGATTAACGCCTAGATAGATAAATATTTGACTATGGATGAACTCGGCAGAAGAGTCGGCGAAAGTCCAGAATTTATTCAGTGAGAACCCCACCATAAACGACAACATGAAAGCTAGTGTGGCTGAAAAGATATACCACAAGCCGAAAAACTCAGTGAAAATATATAAGAAAGAAATATTTACTGAAAAGGCGCTACTGCCAGCAATGATAAATCTAATTACTTTCATGGCATTTCTTCTTTAAGTCTACTCATTAAGTATGTGAGACTATGATCTTCAGTTCTGATATCTCTAGCATCCGGGTTGTCGACGACGAGCTTCGCTCCGCAAGCCAGAGCTTCGAGTATCGTCTTATCGAAACTCCCGGCAGGTGTTTTATTCACATAGATTTCATGCGTTTGGTAGAGCTTAAGAGCTTCTCTTTGAGTCACAGGCCCGATGAATTTGATTTGGTCATTAAGACTCTGCTTGACTTGTTCTCCATATTTCTCATCTTCCGGCAAAATCGGTCCGGCAATTGTGGCTCGATATCCGGTACCCTTAACCCAGTCGATGAACTCCAAGACTCTTTTTACCGGAGAGATACGCCCGAGTAGGAGAACGGAATTGGGTATTCTCTCTATGTCCGGACTAGGTTTGAAAAAATCCGTATCTATACCAACTGGCATGATTATAGTCTTTTTAAATCGAGCAGTGAAGGAATGCGGAGAGGTGCAAAAGACTTTATCTGAAAGCGACACCGCGATACGAGTCCACAAACTGCCATAGGCATGATTCCGCCACAAATATATTTTCTTGCCCGATAATTTCCAAAATTTCCATCCAAGTAATACATATTCTTGATTCATATGTACGAAGACCGCATCATAATTTTTTCTTTCCTGCCAAATATATTTATAGAAATGCACGATATATCGTATATTTGAACGACGTGTTTCTTTGCCCAGAGACAGCACTTCCACATTTGTCGGCAAACTATATTCTCCCTTCTCAAGACAGATGACCGTGACTTTTCCAAAGTTTTTAGCAAACTCTTCTATCCAACGATGAAAAAATCCTAAAATAGAATCGTTTCTATCGACTTTTTGTGTGACAATAAGAAGTCTCATTTTATATAAGCGGCTATTTTCTCCCAATCATCCTTTATCTTAGCCATATAATCCGCTTTAGAAAGCAGGCTTGATTCAAGAGTTTTCTGAAGATTCATTTTTAATTTCTCACGTTCCTGATTGTTTTCGATTAAAGTTATGATTCCTTCAACAAATAACTCCGGGTGATCATGAGGGTAAATATAAGCGTCTTTGCCATGTTCAAGTGTCTGTGCAATACCAACTGGTGTAGTTACAACAGGAAGACCAGAGAGTCCGGCCTCAATCAACGAAAGTCCGTAACCCTCAAAAAAAGATGTTTGAAGAAACACATTGGCAGTTTTATAAAAAGAAGCAAGGTCATTTTGCCAACCGACAAATGCAACTGCGTCTTCAAGTTTAAGTTTTTTGACCAGGGCCTTAAGCCGATTTTCTTCCGAGCCAGAGCCTACTATTACAAGCCCAGTATCTGGGAATTTTTCTCGCACACGCGCAAGTATCTCAATAGCTAGCGAGAGATTTTTCTCTGGCGCCAGACGCGAAACAGTGAGAAGAATAAAGCGCCAAGGATGGCGAGTATGAAGATCGAACATGGCATGACTATTTTCTATTTTTTTTCTGTCGACATATATAGGCAGGACAGAAATTTCAGCTTCTAGCTTTAAGCTTTTAGCTTTCAGCTTAAGACTCTCAGATACAACCCTGATGCCATCAGCTTTCGCAAGAACCGTTCTTGCGAAAAATTTGCGCACTAAATTTAAAAATCCACTGAAATAGGGCGAAAATATATCTGTATGCATTTGCACTTCAAGTGGAATTCTCCATTTCCTCTTGACCCTCACGCCCACCCACCCACATTCAAAAGGATCTTGCGTAGTAATGACAGACTTTCCTCGCACAAATTTGCTATCAAAAACAATTTTCTTGCCAAGCCGACAGGCATCAACCGGTCGTAAAAAATTTATGGAAGAGCTCGTCGCGTAGACCCATACGTTGTTGAGTAATTGCTTATCCTTAAGACCGTGTCTGGCATCTGATAGAAGTATGATGTGAAGTTCCTCGACTAAAGCTCCGTACTCCTTCATCCTCCTCGAGACAGCACTCCCCTCCTCGAGAATTTTCCTATCAGAGCTTATCATTAAGACTTTTAAACCCTTTTCCATATTTCTATTATCTCACGTGCGATCTCTTCCCAGCTGTGGGTAAAATGGAAGTTCCTCACTTTCTCTACTTGCGCTATATAGTTTTTCTCATCAGACAACCAGAGTATTTTGTCCTTTATATCTGCCACATCTTGAGGATTCACTGATAGAGCAATCCCCCCAATTCTATCCATCAAACCGTTCTCTCCTGTAATGATAAAAGGCTTGTTGTACCTTATGGCATCGAGGATAAGATTGGGACTTATGTCTCCAAGCGAGACGAGTACCACAGCATAAGCGTGGGCTAGTTTGTTCATAAACTCTTTATAGGGAGAGTTTTCTAGACTAATTTTTGCCCCGACTTCCTTGAGGATATCGAGATTTTTCCAAACTAGGGGCCGGGCACTTGCGATAAACTCTTTATCTATTGGCTTGAAAGACTCTTCTTTGGCACCATAATAATTCTCTACAAGAAATACTTTTGCTCTCTCCAATCCGTAAGGCTCCAGCCATATATCTCTCTGCCACTTGGTGCTAAAGATCACTGCGCTTACATGATAGAGAGTCCACTTGGTAATCTTAAAAATAAGATGCTCTTTCCAAGACCAGGTTCCTCTGGTGGTTTTATAAAAGTCTCTTAACAACACTTTATCTCTACTCCTCTCGACATATCCCTCCCAGAGAAAATCCCCGCCGGTCCTGATAATTATTTTCTTGCCAAAAATTTTTGCCGCGCAAGTAGCCGGCCAGCCTACACTAAAAGTATCGAGGGCCAAGATAAAATCAGACCACAAAACAGCTGGTAAAATTTTCAAAAAGAAGTAGAAATGCCTAACGCCGCTAGGCAGAGAATGCTCCAGATGAAATGTTTTAACCTTCACCTTATAGCCAACCCTCTCCCATTCTTCCTTTAGATTCTTGGCATACTGGGCAGGCCCGCCTATGGCTGGAGGATATACTCCGGTCGCGATAAGTATCCGCATACTCTATACATTACCTGCCTGCCGCAGGCAGGTCAAAAATCTCTTCTTTCATCCTCTTAGCAATCGAATTCCAATCGTATTTTTCTTCAACCATTTCTCTTGCATTATTAGAAATTTTTTCCGCCAATTCAGGATTATTCACATATTCCATAACTTTATCCGCGATACTTTTCGGATTATTTACTTCACAGAACAGACCTGTTTCTCCATCTTTCAGAAAATCAGGGATGCCGCCAACCGGTGTTGCAATGACAGGCAAGCCGGCAGCCATAGCTTCGATGAACGAGTTGCCCATCCCTTCGGAAAGCGACGGCCTCACGAAAATATCGGCCTCATTCAAATATTTTGGAATCTCGTCTTGAGACACAAAGCCCGCAAATTCTACCGGTAATCCAGTAGCCAGCCGTTTCAATTCCGACTCAAGCGGGCCGGAGCCAAGAACTCTCAATTTAACATTGGGCAAAAATTTCAAAGCGTTGATAATATCTTTGATGCCATTCTTCTCCACTAAACGCGACGTTGTTATCAGGACGACTTCCCCACTGGTCAAAGCTCGGCGTTGACCAGAGGCAAATTTAGTATAATCAACCCCGTTTGGTATTATCTCCACTCTTCCTTTGTAGCTCATCTCTCGCGCCCAATCGGCTAAATATCTCGAGATTGTTTGTACAACATCGGCTCGTATGAATATTTTTTTAAACAATGGAAAAACAAATCGGACTTTATGTTTTATGTATGGTATCGGGTCACCCTCTTGCAGAGTGAGTACAAAAGGTACTCGCGGGAAACGGAACTTGAAGAAGAGCGCGGCGAAGCCGGCCCAATTTGCCATAATAGCCCATATGGCATCGTATGAGTTATCTTTATGCAACTTTTTGGCTAAGAGGAAGGCCTTAAAGGGATACAGATTTTTAGAGGTATCTATGCGGTAAACCACACAATTCCCGATTTTTTCTTTTTTTGGATGCGCAGAATTGAAGCGCATAGTAATCATATCGAACGCAATATCAGTGACACGATCAGTAATCTCTTTTACCGCAACTTCAGCGCCGCCAACTACTGGATGGTAAGCGAGGGAAAAGATAAGAACATGTCTACTGGACATCGAGAATTTTCTTGAGTTCTTCCGGACTGGGACCATTTGTCACTTTAGGCGAAGGCGAAGCAGACAAATTCGAGTCGCGTCGGAGCCCGCTACTTGCGGGTAAAGCGTGAGAATTTTCTGGCTTCGCCGGAGCACCTGCCCCAACTACCGCTTTAAGCGCGTCCCGCAAATCAGAGACATGCTTGGCATCCGGTTTACGTTGGTTATCGACCTTGGCATTGAGACTCCCGAGAGAAAGGCTGGGAAGTGGCTTCCTCTCCGGCGGTCGCGCCACTGGGAGCACGGGTGGAGAAACACGGACTACTGTTTTAGGCGGGGCGGTCCTGATCACCGCTCGACCCTCTTCATGCCAATCGGTGATACGTTTTTCGACCTCGCTTCTCGGCTGGGCGAAGGTCTTGCGGGAATATTCTATTATTTTATCTACATACGAGACTTCCGGCGGCTCTATCGGTGGCAGAGTGGTAGCAGAGAATGGCGCCGAGCTCACCGAGTCTATCATCAGTTTGAGATAAATCTGCCGCAATCCGAGACTGACAAGATCCTCGGCAGTAAAGGTGGGCGCGAACTCCTTTTCAAGCACGTCTGCATCATAAGCCCCGACGCGAAAAACTACCATCGTGCCAACGTTGCCAAAGACGGCATCGCGCACCTCTTCATCCATCTGCTCTATATACTGATGAGCCATGGTCAAATTAAGCTTGTATTTACGGGCTTCCGACAAAATATCAGCAAATGATCTGTCAGCAAAGGATTGGAACTCATCTACGAAAAGGTAGAACTGTGGCAGTTTGGCTAGAGCAGAAGCCTTCTCGTCCGAGCGGGACATAGCCGCGAGGTAGAGTTTGGTAATAAGCATGGAACCGAGGAGTCTGGCATTGCCCTCCCCCACCCGGCCTTTGGCTAAATTCACGATCATAATCTTTTTCTCGTCCATAATCTCTCGGAGACTGAAGCTTGATTTTGGCTGACCGATCATGTTTCTAATCAAAGGATTGCCTGCAAATTGCCCTATCTTGTTCTGGATGGCCGGTGTGGCTTCTTGGGCATATTTGTCAGTATATTTAGCATACTCGTCAATCCAGAAGCTCTTGACCGATACGTCTGTGACATGAGAGACCACTTTGTTCCGAAATTCCTTATCGGTATACATACGGTTGACTGCGAGAAGCGTTGCTCCCGGATACTCAAGTAGAGCAAGTAGCGTGTTCTGAAGAATGTAGGCCATACGCGCTGACCAAGCATCCTCCCAGATTTTCTCGAAGACAGACATGAGACCATTAACGACTAAATGGCGCTTGTTAGGTCCAACGTCTTCCATGATATTGAAAGATACGGGATACTCCATATCGAAAGGTGCAATGTAAAGCACATCTTTGATACGTTCTTCGGGCACGTATTCGAGCAACTTTTCCGCCGTACCACCGTGAGGGTCAATAAACGCGATACCGTGGCCGTTCACAATATCCTGGATAGCCATGTTCTCAAGAAGGGTGGACTTACCCATGCCAGTCTTGCCTATGACATAGACATGCTTCGAGCGATCACCAGCCTTGATGCCAAATTTTCTGCGGTTGTGTCGCGAGTCCGTCTCGGCGAAATACGTCACTTTGTCATTGTCAGGATCTATCATTGCGCCAATTATACAATAAAAATAAGTTTATTCAGGCAGAAGGGCGGAGGCGGTGTATTTATTGCCAGCGTTCCAGAGCATCCATGAGGTTAAGCCAACATCGTAAGTGGCCTGGATTTGGGCACGGACTTTGTCAGACCCATAAGTGGCACCGAGGTTGAAATCTTGTAGCCAGGGGCGGAGTTTAGACGGAGTGGATGTCGCCAGACCATTTAAAACATTGAGGAGTTGCTCACGTTCCATGCCTCTAGACAACGCGATCTTCGCCACCTCATACGGATGTTCAGCGGGATTAACGAAACCATGCCAAGCGGCCGGATAGTGAGAAGGGTAAATCATCGGACTGACATAGTCGAAATAAGGAAGAGCCAGTTCGAGCATTTGGCCGATATTCATATCATTCTCCGCGGTGGTGGTCATGCCGAAAAGATCTACAGAAAGTTTGGCGCCCGTATCCTCTAAATTATCCTGTAGGTACGCAAAAAAGTGCTCGAGCATCTTAGGCTTCGTGGTCGTACCCAGAGCCCAAGTATAAAGCGTGTCTTTGATGTCGCCATCGGAAGGATAGCGAACATAGTCATAGTTGAGTTCGTCGAAGCCAAGTTTGTAAGCTGTTTCTGAAAGTGACACGATATAGTCCCAATATGGTTTGGCTCCCACATCGATGAAAGAAAGTCCCTTATAGTCTTTCCAGACCTCGCCATCACTCTTCCTCTTAACTGCCAATTCTGGAAAAAGCCTGGTGTAAGAGGGATCCTGGAAAACAGAGATGCGGCCGATAACGTAAATATTTGACTCATGCAATGCTTGGATGAACTCTCGTATATCGGGGACTACGCATCCGGATTTGGTTACTGCTCTGGGAAATTCGTTTGGAAATGAAATCACTCCTGTGTAGTCCTTGATATCTATGACCACCGCATTCAATTCAGTTGTTTCAATAAGCGTCTGGAGATTCTCACGCCAGTTCTGGTTACTGGCAACGCAGGAGGTCATATAAAGCGCCTTGAGAGGTTCGGGGGTACGAAGATGGGTCACCGGAATCATCTTGGGTAAAATTGAAGTCGCCCAGGGTTCTCCCAAGGAATCGGTGGACGAAGATGCGTGGTATGTCGACTGTAGAAAGAACGGCGCAAAGAAAACAAGTAGGATAACAGTAACCCCTGCGATGGTGAACCAGATAAAACTTCCCTCTAACTTTGGCATATCTAGAGAGATTCTTCCTGGGGAACTTGCTTTTCTGCCTCTTTCTCTGCTTCTATCTCGGCCTCTCGAAGCTTGTGGAGTTGGCGCCTTTGAGCCTTGGCCTTGAGACTGAGACGCTTGTCGATACTAGCCCAGATTAAAAGTAATACTATGGAGAATCCGGTCACCACTTGGAAAAACGATTCCCAGAGACGAGGAAAACCAAGGAGGGGTAGGAGAGCGATGAACACTCCGAGAATGATAATGATCCGATTTTTCGGCATTGTAATATTATAACAGCTTGCCCTGAACTGGTCGAAGGGTGCGCGCACTTGGGGTCGAACCAAGGACCTTTCGAGTATCAGTCGAATGCTCTACCAACTGAGCTATGCGCGCGCAAGAGAAATATAGCAAAGATATGCTCCCTAAACAAACGAAAGGGCCCGAGCAGTTGTGACACTGCCCGGGCCCCGATACACTCTACGAGGGGCATTGCTTGGCGTACCCCCCGAGGTCGTACTTCTTGCCGACCGAATCCAGAGCGATTCGATTCCCCCCTGAATCGAACGCACACAGCTTCTCACCACGTAGGTCATACCAGACCGTCGGGAGTGAGAGGTCCCACAGCATTGCAACGGACAAGAACACTACAAGCACAACCACAGCAACGAACACCGCGAATGTTTTCATTTCTGTAATCTCCTCTGGCTAGAGTGAGGAACTAAATCTCTATTAATATTATACCATACTTCTATATAAAAAGTCAATGAAAAACCGCCTCGTGTTTATACTAGGCGGTTTTCCTTATCGTTCTCTATTTTGTTCCGTAACGTCTTTCCGTATTGTCAGACCATTTTTAAGACTATGGTCTTCGTCCACCCCCACTTCGCATAAAGCTTCGCGGGGATATCGACACTATAAGCTGCCTTTATTCAAGACAACGATTTCAAATTGAATTACTCCACGAGCAGCTTCCGCTACCCGTGCCTTGTTACGACTTAGTCCTTGTCATTGAGTTTACCGTAGGCCCCCATAGGGGGACTTTGAGCACTCCCAACTTCCCTGACTTGACGGGCGGTGAGTACAAGACTTGAGAACGTATTCACCGCGGTATAGCTGACCCGCGATTACTAGCAATTCCGGCTTCAAGGGGTCGAGTTGCAGCCCCCTATCCGAACTGACGCCGCTTTTCTTAGGATTAGCTCAGGATTACTCCGTCGCGACCCGTTGTAGCGGCGATTGTATTATGCGTGTAGCCCAGGGTATCTAGGGACATGCTGACCTGGCGTCATCCTCGCCTTCCTCCCCCGTTTAAATTTTTGATAAAGGTCAGACCTTTAGAATTCCTCAAGGTCTGACCTTGGGAATCTCAAAAACTTAAACGGGGGCAGTCTCGCCAGACACTTGTAACTGGCAACGAGGGTTGCGTTCGTTACCCCACTTAAGGGAACAATTCAAACCACGAACTGACGACGGCCATGCATCACCTGTCTAACTGTCCTTGCGGACGATACACGTTTCTGCGTATCTTCACTTAGATTTCTAACCCTGGTAAGGTTCTTCGTTCAACATCGAATTAAACCGCATAATCCACTGCTTGTGCAAGTCCCCGTCTATTCCTTTGAGTTTTAGCCTTGCGGCCGTACTACCCAGGCGGACAACTTAACGCGTTAGCTACGCCTCGGAGAGGGTCGATACTCCCCAAAGCTAGTTGTCATCGTTTAGGGCGTGGACTACCGGGGTATCTAATCCCGTTCGCTACCCACGCTTTCGTGTTTCAGCGTCAGAAATGCGCCAGTGAATTGCCTTCGCTTTCGGTGTTCCCCATGATATCAACGGATTTCACCCCTACTCCATGAGTTCCATTCACCTCTCGCACCCTCGAGTTTGGCCGTTTCCTCCGCAGGTCTTGGGTTGAGCCCAAGATTTTGACGGAAGACTAACCAGACCGCCTACACACCCTTTACGCCCAATGATTCCGGATAACGCTTGGGGTACTCGTATTACCGCTGCTGCTGGCACGAGTTTAGCAACCCCTTATTCATGAAGTACTATCAATAACGACGTAAACGTCGGTACTTTCTCCTTCATAAAAGATGTTTACGACCCTAGGGTCTTCATCCATCACGCGGCGTCGCTCGATCAGGCTTTCGCCCATTGTCGAATATTCTCGGCTACTGCCACCCGTAGGTGTATGGACCGTGTCTCAGTTCCATCGGTGGGGGTCACCCTCTCAGGTCCCCTAAGCGTCATCGCCTTGGTAGGCCGTTACCCTACCAACTAGCTGATACTCCGCAGGTCGCTCCAGAAGCGAATTGCTCCTTTGGTATCTCTACCACATCTGGGATTACCTCCGCTTTCGCGAAGCTATACCAGACTTCTGGGTGCGTCCCTACGTGTTACTACCTCGTCTGCCACTGATTCACAACGTGTATTGCTACACAAAATGAACCCGTTTGACTTATATGCCTCATCCACGCCGCCAGCGTTCATCCTGAGCTAGGATCAAACTCTTAATATTAACGGAACAAAAGAGAAAACGATACGTTTAAACTCTTGCTCTCAAGATCCTATAGAATCAGACTGAACTTACTGTTCTCATAATTCATTCAATTTTCAACGAACCCGTCTCAACGACGGATTTATTCGTAGTTAAGACGTGGGGATAAGTATACGGATATCAAATCTAGAGTCAAGAGCTTATAAAATAGAACTCCGGTCAGCGCGCGTACGCGCCGACCGGAGCATGAGTCCGCTCCTGCACCCTGGCTCAAGGGTACGGATTGCCTGTGCTTGTTCTCGCCAGGACTAACGAGTTCATTGGAGTCACCTCTGCTTGTTGCGGTGTCCGACAGTGTCGGATACTACCGCGCAGAATCGTGTACTCCCCTCGCGGCGGCTCTCGAAAGTCGCCTCTCTCTGGACCCCCGTGGGGAGTCTCCTCCCACACGGGGGATGAGAAGGTTTTACTGCCGACCACCCGGGATGCTTCTCCGGGGTTATGTTGTGAGCGGAAACCGCCTATAGTGGCGGGCTCGCTGAGCCGCGAGCTGTTTCTTGGAGGGACGGACCAGCAATAAGTTTCCTAGGTTCTAATGACCCTCACTCCTTTCTGAGCAGTAGAGCTGCTCGTCTGTAGCTATCCTATACTATACGTATAGGTTTGTCAAGAGGCTGTGGATTTCTTAATATTTCTTTATTTAAAAGAACCTTTCGCACCCAATTATGTAAATAAAAGAGCGCGAGGATCAAGGTCCTGCGCCCGCCCGCCAGCCTCCCCATACGGGAGGCTGGCACCAAAGTCTAACTGATCGCCACTACGTCTCGTCGTCTACATGAAGCGTGGACGACCGTATCCTTCTCTGACAAGCACCTGCCACTCTTTGGGATCCGTCACCTGTTGCCAGAGATGGTAGTAAGTGTTTGGCTGCCACCAGCGATTGCCGTCATTGGGGCAAGTGCGAATACGCAAGAACCGTTCTTGCGCAAATCCTAAGAATTATCTACTTGTAAATTTATAGAAAGTGACCAGCAGTGGTGAAGCGACAAAAATAGATGAGTAGGTGCCGGCGATGATACCTACAATAAGGAGCAGGGCGAAATCTTGGGTAGCGGTAGAGCCTACTAAATACAGAGCAAGCAGAGTAATGAAGATAGTCAGAGAGGTATTGATTGATCGGCCGAAAGTCTGGGCCACTGATTTGCCTACTGTGGTTTCAAAATCTTCTTTGAAATTCTTCTCTGTATTAACACGAAGATTCTCGCGCACTCTATCGAAAACTACGATGGTATCATGCACCGAGTAACCCAAGATTGCTAGAAGGCCAGTAATAAAAAGTAGATCAATCTCCACCCCTATAAAGTGGCCAAAAAAGACAAACACCCCGGTAGGAATGATCACGTCATGAGCCAGGGCGACTATTGTCGCTAATCCATACTTCCACGAGGAAACTGGGCTAGACACTTTGCGGAAAGAGAAGGTGACAAAGAGTACGATCATAAGCACCACCACCGTGACCGCCTTGACGGCCTTACTTTTGAGTTCCGAACCAGCCGTAGGTCCAATCGTATTTTGCCTCTCAATTGTAAACGCGGATTGACCTTGAGAAAAAGCTGCTAGAAGTCCCTGTCGTTCTGATTCAGAAAGTTCCCTGGTGCGGACTATATATCTATCGCTCTCGGACGGCCGTACAGAGAAGCCCCCAATCCCGAGAGCCTCGATGGCGTCTTCGATTGACTCCTTGCCCGGAAGCACTCCCTCATATCTTACTTCGGTAATAGTGCCTCCTTTAAAGTCTATGGAGAGATCGAATCCGTAAGCAAAGATAGTGTATGCGGACAGAGCAATTAAGATCGCTGAGAAAATGAACCATATTTTTCTGTAGCGTACGACAAACATTTTATTTATGGAAACCATTACTGAATAAAAATCTGTTGACTCTATTTTCATTCTTAGGCGCGACAGCGAAGAGAAACGCGCGGGATACTGTAATGGCTGTGAACATCGAGACTAGAACTCCAATACCGAGAGTCAGAGCGAAACCCTTCACCGCCGATGTCCCCAACCAGAAGAGTACGACAGCGGTGATAATCGAAGCGATATTAGAATCTCTGATCGAGAGCCACGCGCGCGAGAAACCTTCATGAAGAGCATCGTCGATGGTTTTCCCCTTCTTCAATTCCTCTTTAGCACGCTCAAATATCAGGACATTGGCATCAACGGCCATACCAATAGAGAGAATAAATCCGGCGAGCCCTGCGGCAGTCAGAGTGACATGTATCATTTTAAAGATTACTAACGAAAGGATGATGTAAGAAACCAGCGCCAAGGAAGAAACCAGGCCCGGCAGTCTGTACCAAAGAATGAGAAAGATTGTGAGAACAAGGAAACCGATCATCCCGGCGCGGCGACCTGCGTACAGGGCTTCATTACCCAGAGAGGCGCCTATCGTCTGTGATTTGACGAGACTAATCGGTACAGGAAGTGCCCCATAGTTCAAATTCCTCACTAGAGCCTTGGCTTCCTCGGGAGTAAACTGGCCCGTGATCTGTGCCCTGCCACCCGTGATCTCTGATTGAATAATTGGTTGAGAAAGTACAGCACCATCGAGGATAATAGCGAGCGGTTTGCCGATATTCTCTCGAGTAATCTTGGCAAATAAATCCGCCCCCTCTGACGTAAATTCAAGACCAATAATGGGTGCCCCGGTATTCGGGTCAAACTCTACCCTAGCTCTTGAAAGATAACGTCCGGTAAGCTCCGCTGGATAAAATACTTCATTGAGTACCACGGGGGTACCACTTGCTTGGGTGATAATAGCTTCTGCCTCTGGTCTCTCGAGACGAAACTCAAGAATCGGCGTCTCACCGATTAATTTCTTGGCCAATTCAATATCACTTACTCCTGGAAGCTCGACAATTAAACGCTCTTCTCTATTGCCAGAAATGATACCTGCTTTCTCTGTCTGAACCAGTGGTTCTGAAACGCCGAAGATATTGACTCGACGTTCAATCACTTCCTTTAGAGACTGCATGGCACCACTCACATCTGAAACTTCAGAGATATCAGCCCGATAAATGAGCTCAGTCCCACCAACTAGATCAAGCCCGAAACGAAACGGGAACTTTGCTCCTGGCCTCTCTTCGATTATTAAGAAATATCCTAAGAATACGAAGACAAGAAGGAGGATGACTGAAAGATAGATGTGCTTACGCGACCTCATAGAGCGCAATTATACGTTTAATTTACCGACCGGCAATAGAAGCGAGCGTCTTAAGGGTTCGCAGGGCAATCTTGATGTCCAGGAGAAACGAGCGATTCTTGATGTAATAGAGATCATAAGAGAGCTTGTTCGCAGTTTCAAAAGAATCAAGACCGTGACGCGGAGGCTTGTCTTGATGGATTTGTGCCCAGCCAGAGAGGCCTGGCTTAATGAGATGACGAATATTGTAGTAAGAAATTTCGTCAGTATAGTGTTTAACCGCCTCCGGAAATTCCGGCCTGGGCCCGATCAGAGAAAGATCTCCTCGCAGTACATTCCATAATTGAGGAAATTCATCGAGCCTGGTTCTGCGAAGGAAATTACCGACTTTGGTCACTTTATTGACCATGCCTTTATTGCGCCAATCACCATTGTCATTGAAAAGCATGGTCCGAAATTTCAAGATACGAATGACGTGGTTATTGCGTCCAATACGATCCTGGTAGGTAAAGACTGGCCCCCCGTCTTCCAGCTTCATAGCTATCAAGATGAAAGGATACGCCAGTATGGGAACACAAAGAAGCGGAATAGAGATGACGATATCCATTAAACGCTTCAATACATCATAGACCCCGCGAGGCAGAGCGGAGATATTTTCCAGAAACCAGTTGTGATCAAGGAGTGAGAGAGGCACTTTGTCAAAGATATCTTCGTAAATTTTATGCATATCGACAAAACTAATCTTGGAAAAAATTAGGTTGTAGAGATGGGGTAGGACCGGTTCAACATTCTTATTGGCAAGGTCGATAGCTATGACAGAGACATCTTCAGAATAAATGTGGGAGATAATTTCGTCCCAGAAACCCTTCTCGTCGGCACGACCAAGGTCGACAGAAGAGATAAACTTGATGTTGTAGACTGAATTATTGTTAACTTCTTCAAGCAATTCTTTCATCTCGTCCCCGGAACCGATAAGGACAGCATTGTTTGTATGGCCGTGACTGATGATGGAATATCCATAGATTCTCCAAGAAAGAATAAGCACGAAAGAGACCAGTAGATAAATGAAGAGAATAGTCTTGGGAGTAATACCGAAGAAAGGTACAAAGTAGAAAAAGGCCACCGCCAATGTCGAATTAGCAATTTGAGTATTGGCGAGAATACTCGGCAGTTTCGACTTGAGAATAGCGGTATGTTTATCGTACAAGCCCGCTATGTAGAAAACCAAGATCCAAAGGACAAAAAGCAGGCTGAAAGGCAGCAGGTGCGTCAGGAACAATTCTCGGGACGGCATCTCGAGACTTCGCAAGAAGAGAGACAGCCAAAGAGCTACCACGAAGGAGCTAAGATCGCCTAAGAAAAGGACGAGGGGCTCTTTCTTATTGGAGAGACTCATAAACGTGCATTATACAATAAAACCTTTATAATGACCATACCGACCCCATGAAAATCTTTTACGGTATTACCAAATCGAACTTCGGCGGCGCGCAGCGCTATGTGTTCGACTTGTCGATCGCGGCGAAGAAACGGGGACATGACGTTGTCGTGCTTTGTGGTGGACAGGGTGTGCTGATTGAGAAACTTGCAAAAGAGCAAATAAAAGTCATTTCTCTTGGTAAACTACAACGGGATATTGCTATCGTAAAAGAATTCTCTTCTTTCTTTCGGATACTGAAAATCTTGAGAGAGGAAAGACCTGATGTCTTCCACATCAATAGCTCGAAGATGGGCGGCCTCGGGGGGCTTGCAGGACGTCTCGCTGGTGTGGGAAAAATTATCTTTACTGGGCACGGTTGGGCTTTCAATGAACCGAGGCCGGCTTGGCAGAAGGTCTTCATAAAATTTTTCACTTGGCTCACAATATTATTCGCTCATAAAATTATTTGTGTATCAGAGAAAACGAAGGGAGACGTGGAAAAATGGCCTTTCATACAAAATAAACTGGTTATAATCCATAATGGCATAGCAAGATTTGATCTTGCTCCACATGTGGACCAGACTTTTACTGTGGGCACAATTGCTGAATTACATAAGATCAAGGGATTGGATGTACTACTGACAGCGTGGAGTAAGTTTATAAAAAAGCACCAGGCTAATCTTGTCATAGTTGGCGAGGGCGAAGAAAAGCAAAATCTACAAAATATGGCTAAAAACTTGGGTATTTCAGACTCGGTGACTTTTAAGGGACTCGTGGACAATGCCCGCGCTCTTCTTTCGAGTTTTGACATCTTCTGTATGCCTTCACGATCAGAGGCTCTGCCCTATTCCCTGCTTGAGGCTGGCATGGCCAGTCTTCCAGTGATAGCTACAAGTGTCGGAGGTATTCCTGAAATAGTAGAGGGTGGCATCACTGGTATTCTCATTCCTAAAGAAGATTCGGAGGCACTATTCTCAAGCCTTATTCTCCTATCGGAAGATGAACAACTCCGGAAACGCCTCGGTGCGAATTTGAAAGCATCAATCCAAGAAAACTTTTCATTTGAAAAAATGATAAAAGAAACTTTCGCATTATATTAAAAACTAATGGGCCCCGTCGCTTGCGCGAACGGGGCCCGAAATCAGAAGAACTTACTTGCCGAAGCGAAGCGCAGGGTTGCCGGAATGCTGGTTGTCGTCCAGCCAGTCCCAGCGCAGCACAACCTTGCCACCGTCCTCGCCAAGATACGGGACGCGGAGGATGCTTAAGATGACACCGTCCTGCACGACGGACTTCCAACCGAAGACTGCCTTACCCTTGTAGAGCTTGCGGAAAACCTCGGTGCCCTTGGCCTGGATGACCAAGAGGTCCGCGAGTCCCAGCTGGTTTGCGAGCTCGTTACTTGCCTTCAGGTAATCGTAGATCACCCGACCCCTGACCCCACCCATCTTCTGATCGTCGTGGAGCCACTGCTCCACGTCGCTCGACAGGTCGTACTCGGCAGGACCCGCGAGCTCGAGCTCCGGATGCATGACCTTCCTCACCCAGTCTGGGTAGGCGGGCTTGACCGACCGGTTCACCCGGATGATGAAGTCGAGCGGGGGTTCGGGGTTAGCGGGAACGATCACCGGGGACGGGCAGAGACCCCGAAGGAATTGCTGCAATTCCTTCGGGTGGTCGATCCAGCCCTGCATCGTGTTGCCGTCCAGGTCGGCCGGAAGGTTCTCGAGAATGCGAGCCCCGAGCTTTGCGGTCTGCTTGTCGATGGCCATGGCGTTTTTTCCTTTCTTAGGGTTTCGCCATTGTTTACTACAAGGAGCAATCCCATGTCGCTCACTTCATTGTCTACTCGCATTATACACTCAAATAAGTTCAGGGTCAAGTAGTGGGCTTGGATTCTGTTATTAACGTCCTGAAATATAGATATTTACAGCCTTGGGCCTTGGGAATGGCGCTTCATACTCGAGAGCATGCCCAGAGCGAGCCATTCGGTGACTAGGTGCGACCCACCGTAACTCATGAAAGGGAAAGTAATACCCGTCACTGGCAGGACGCCTATATTCATACCGGCGTTGACCGCGATGTTGACAGAGAACCAGACAACAACACCTAAACCGAAAAAAGTCTCGAAGTTAGTGGCGGCTAGCCGAGCATTATCCGTAATCCTCACAACGAGGCCAAGGCAGAGCGCTAAGAGAATGACTGCGCCGACAAATCCCCATTCCTCGGTGAAAGCAGCGAAAATGAAGTCGGTCTCATATTCCGGCAGAAAGCGCAGTTTTGACTGGCTACCCTGACCGATCCCCTTGCCCAGAATCCCGCCGGAACCAACGGCGATAGTCGATTGGTAGGCGTTGTAGCCGGTGCCCCGGATATCTGCTAAGGGATGGATAAAGGAGACCACGCGAGCTTTCTGATACGGGGCAAAGACAAACATCCAGAGTATAGCTGAAGTGATTATGCCCAAAAGAACCACAAAAGCGAGATGTTTCTTGGAGATACCAGAGACGAGGACCATCCCCAGCCAAATCCCGAAGATCACGATGGCCCCACCGAAATCTGGTTGCAAAAAAACCAGTATGAAAATAAAAAACGCGTAGGCACCCGAGACGAGAATATGCCGCAGGTTTTTTATCTCGATATGCCTGCGGGAGAAATACTTTGACAACAGGAGGACGATTACCAGTTTGGCCGGGTCGGAAGGCTGGAGGGCAAAAGCTCCAAATCGGAACCAACTCTGTGCGCCCCTTGTCACTTCGCTCACCAAGAGCAGAACGACCAGGACCGAAAGGGTGGCAATGAAAATGGGCACAAGCACTTTGGTCCTACGTAGAAACCGCCAGTCTATTGTGGTGGCGGCAAAGAATATCGAGACCGAAATCAGAAGCCAGATACTTTGGCGAAAGAAGAAATAATTTTCGCCGGAGAACGAATTCATGGTCACCAATCCGGCCAGAGAAACCAAAATGGCTGGCGTGAACAGATACCAGTCGACATGCATTCTGTCTCTGAACTTAGCTACCACTTCAGTCATCGGAGGAAACTTTTGTTTGGGAGAAACCGTATGTAAATATCTATCACGGCTGGATTCTTTCTACAGATTTTGGTCGCGATCTGGTTGTAAATGCCGTTGAGCTCCTTAGTCGAAGGGGCGAAATAAGCTTCGGTCGTGGTAGCGGGAAGCATTTTCAGAAAATTCACTCCTACATCCTTGCCGAGACCAATGGCATGGATACTGATGCCATCTCGTCGGGCAAGCGACGCCGCTTCTAGGGCATAGGTTTCAGGATAATCCTTCACCCCAGCCTTGACTGGCAGGGTCGGTACTCCGTCTGTCAGAAGCACTAGAGCTTTGCCAGCATCTTCGCGATGCCGAGTCGAATTTAATTCTTCTCTAGCGGCTAGGATGCCGGCTCCAATGTTTGTATTCTGCAGGCTACTCGTAGCAATCGAGATATTATCTATAGCCCGCTCGATAGTCTCCAGATTGGCACCGAGAGTAGCATCGATTGGTCTGCTTGCTTCGTTGGCAAAAGATACAAGGGAATAGAGATCATTTCCTCCCAACTGATGAATAAAATAGCGCGCAGTATTTTTCACATCAGTGAGAGGTTGTGGTGGATTAATCCCCAAATAGTTCATACTACCGGAGCGGTCAATGGCCAAGACGACATCTACGGGATAGCCGCAAATATTTTCCTTAATCTTAAAAGGTTCTAACCAGTTAAACACAACTGGCGCCGAAGCTCCTCCAGAGAGATCTTCTACAAAAGTCTTTGAAGCAGCTATGAGATTACCGTCCTCTCCTGAGACAAGCGCGACGAGTTCTACGTTGGAGACTTTGTCTAGTGAATTATTGACGAGAATGGCGTCAATCCTTGGCTTGCTGTCTTCTCTAGTGAGAGCGACGTTTCTGGTCATTACGTCTTTGACCACTTGGGTAGTTTTCTGCCAAACCAATGTATCTTGATGCCATTCGAGCGTGGCTCGGACAGGTCGCTCTTCTCCCATATCTAGAGGACCCTCAAAGACCAGGAAGTCGCCGTTGCTGGGTACGAAAACCTCTGATTCTATACTACGCACAGCTGTGGAGGACGACTCTTCGAAGAGTTTAAGAGTATAGCGGGCACGAAGAATTTCAGCGACGGTGTTGGGGTTCTTGACTATAGCTACTACCTCGTAGATACCCGGTCTTAGCTCAAGCACTCGCGGATCGCCCTTGAGGATAAGGGGTAGAGACTGGGCAGTGCAGAGAAGCTGGCAGGACCCGCCACAGTCAATGCCGGTCTCATCGCTGTTTTGTTTGCCATCGAAACAAGTCGGTGTCCGGTAGAATAAGAAAAAGACCGGCATCCCAATCAGGACAACAAGAGTGAAAAGGATAATGGATAAGATGATTCTCTTGCGCTGGATAGACCATTGATTCATCAGATACAGTGTATCAAATACTTTGTTCTGGCGGCTACCTACTTTCCCCTCGCGAGTATCATCGGCACTACAGAGCTTAACTTCAGTGTTCGGAATGAGAACTGGTGTGACCTCTGCGTCGAGCCACCAAAACAAAAAATTCGATACGTGTTATTGATTTCATTCAGCAGGACAGAACCGCCAGCTGGCGGAATTAGTTTAGTGATTTCTATGTTTCCTAATAGAATTCGAGCAATTAGTACGCCTCGGCTTAACACCTTACGGTGCTTACACCTAGCGCCTATCAACCTAGTCATCTCCTAGGGCTCTCAAACGATTCCTAATCTTGGGGTTGGCTTCATTCTTAGATGCTTTCAGAATTTATCCGTTCCCGACTTAGCTACCCTGCGGTGCCCTTGGCAGGACAGCAGGTACACCAGAGGTCGGTTCAACTCGGTCCTCTCGTACTAGAGTCAAATCCCCTCAAGAATCGAACGCCTGCAGTAGATAGGAGTCCAACCTGTCTCACGACGGTCTGAACCCAGCTCGCGTAACTTTTTAAATGGCGAACAGCCATACCCTTGGAAGCTTCTTCACCTCCAGGATAAGTTGAGCCGACATCGAGGTGCCGAACTGCGCCGTCGCTATGGACGCTTAGGCGCAACCAGCCTGTTATCCCCAGGGTAGCTTTTGTCCGATAATCTCCGGCCGCCTCTAACACGGACCGTCGGTTCACTATGCTCTGCTTTCGCACCTGTTTGGCATGTACGCCTCACAGTCAAGCCAGCTTGTGCCATTACACTATCGGCACGGTTTCCATTCGCGCCTAGCTGACCTTAATAGACTCCTCCGTTACTTTTTAGGAGGAGAGCGCCCCACTCAAACTGCCCGCCAGATACTGTTTCTCGCCGTTTTTTCCGTCGAGGTTAGAAAATACAATCTAGAAGAGTGGTATTTCACTGACGACTCCATGCCGACCGAAATCGGCACTTCAAAGTCTCCCACCTATGCTACGCATCGTAACCGTACTCTCAATATCAAGTTGCAGTAAAGCTCCTGGGGTCTTTTCGTCTAACTGCAGGTAACCGGCATCTTCACCGGTATTGTATTTTCACCGAGCGGGTCCCCGAGACAGTTCTCCAGTCATTACACCATTCGTGCGCGTCTGAACTTACCAGACAAGGAATTTCGCTACCTTAGGACCGTTATAGTTACGGCCGACATTCACCAGGGCTTACACAGTCCAGCCTTTTTATCCGAAGATAATAAGACCCCCCGTGTTTGACCTTCTGGCATTGGTCAGGTGTCACCCCCTATACATCCTCTTGCGAGTTCGCAGGGAGCTGTGTTTTTGGTAAACAGTTGCCAGAGATACTTTAGCTGCGGCCCCATTAATAAAAATAGGGCAAGCCTTATTCCGAAGTTACGGCTGCTTTTTTGCCGAGTTCCTTGGGGACGTCTCACTCGTTCGCCTTGCTCTACTCGAGCTGAACACCTGTGTCGGTTTGCGGTACGGTTGCTCTTGCAATAAGTTTAGAGAATTTTCTTGGAAGATGGCTTTGTATCATTTGCCCCGACGAGTCGGGGCATTTCCGCTCTTCTTGGAATCAGCATCAAAGCTAGTGTCCGGGTTTTTCCTCGTACACTTCCTTAAAGCACGGACGTCAAATCCGATAATGCGCGATACATACTCATCTTCGTCCTCCCATCACTTGCAAAAACAGTCACGGAATATTAACCGTGTGTCCATCGGGTGCGGTTCTCACCATTCCCTTAGGGCCGACTAACCCCTCTCCGACAAACGTTGAGAGGGAAACCTTGTTCTTTCGGCGTGCGGGTTTCTCACCCGCATTGTGGTTACTTGTGCCAACATTCTTACTTCGCAACGCTCCAGCGTGGGTCACCCCTTCGCCTTCAGTGCAGATGCGAATACTCTCCTACCACTCCCTCCCGCCAAAGCGGGAAGAAATCCTCAGTTTCGGTACCATGCTTAGCCCCATGAATCTGCGGTGCAAAATCTCTGACTGAGTGAGCTGTTACGCTTTCTTTAAAGGATGGCTGCTTCTAAGCCAACCTCCTCAGTATCGGAGAAATTTCACCTCCTTAAGTGCACTTAGCATGAATTTAGGGACCTTAAATAGAGATCTAGGCTGTTTCCTTTTTGACCACCGGAGCTTAGCCCCCGGAGTCTAACTGCCGAGCTCTGACCAATCGGTATTCGGAGTTTGATAGGTCCAGCGACCTTTCGGCCTGTCCAAACCTTCCAGTGCTCTACCACCAATGGAAACACTCGACGCTAACCCAAAAGTTATTTCGGAGAGAACCAGCTATTACCAGGCTCGATTAGCTTTTCACTTCTTATCACAAGTCATCCGAGAGTATTGCACGGCTCAACGGTTCGGGCCTCCCCCCGACTTTCGTCGGGGTTCACCCTGCTCATGACAAGCTCGCTCTGGCTTCGGGTCTTTAGCATACTACTAACCCTTCGATTGCTCTCAGGGTAAACGCGCTATTCACACTCGGTTTCCCTATGGCTCCACGCTTTATAGGCGCTTAGCCGCGCAGCATGCTAAAACTCGTTGGCTCATTCTTCAATAGGCACGCCATAGAGGTCTAGCCTTACGGCTAAACCTCGTTGACTCCTTGTAAACATACGGTTTCAGGTCTATTTCACCGCCCTTCCGGGCTGCTTTTCACCTTTCCCTCACGGTACTAGTTCACTATCGATCTCCAAGAGTATTTAGCCTTACCGGTTAGTCCCGGCAAATTCTCCCGAGCTATTCATGTCTCGAGATACTCAAGAACGGTAACGGAAGAGATATCTGATTTTCGGTTACGGGACTATTACCCTCTAGGGTGCTGCTTTCCAGAAGCTTCACCTAACCAGATATTTTTTAACTCTCCTCTCAACCGAAGTTGAGACATTACCACCTTATGACCCTCAGTATCATTCCCACAACACGACCATACGCATCGTGAGAATGAAACTAAGTTTGGGCTGTTTCGTTTTCGCTCGCCGCTACTAACGAAATAACAATTGTTCTATTTTCCTCCAGTTACTGAAATGTTTTACTTCACTGGGTGCGTTCCCCGCCTAGTTGGCGGGGTGTCCTGACATTACGTCGGGACGGGTTCCCCCATTCGGACATCTCCGGATCAAAGGTTGCTAGGCACCTCCCCGAAGCGTATCGCCGCCAAGCCACGTCCTTCATCACCTTCTTGGAGTCAAGGCATCCACCGTACGCCCTTAAATTTCCTATTAGGAAACTTAAAAACCACTTGCCCACCACTTCACCCCGCCACCACTGGCGGGGCAAGCTCGCGGGCTTACTAATTTTCTATCCTGCTAAATGAAATCAATACTTTCATTTAGCTTTTCTACCCACCTCCAGATGCGAAAAGACCCACTTGGATCAATCATCTGTGATGGCATTCAGTTGTCAAAGTTCATCCGCCTGCTGGCGGACCTGAGATGAAAGAAAGACCCCGCCTCTTCCAAGGCGGGGTCTTTCGACATAACGATAACCACAGGTTACCGTAACCGCTTGGAATAAAGTTTTGAATTTCTTAACATTTCTAGGTAACCGCCATTCTATACCCTCTCCAATTTGGTGTCAACAGCCCCCAATACTAGCTATTGTTGAGAGCTATCTGAGTCGAGGCGTGAGTCTGGACCTCGGCGATCACCGCTTCGGCAGCGCGGGCCTTGGCACTAGCGGAAGCGTCGGCTTTGACATTCGCTCTGATCATCGCATTGCTTTTAATCCGCGATTCAAGTTCTGCTTCATCATAATTTTCCCCCGCAACCAAGAAGCCCCACCAGGAAAGATGTGAGTCAACTTCTACAGCGTCTTCATTCTCTTCGGCCATTACTTCCGTGGTGGACCGGATGGCGACCGGTATAAATCCGAGAAGCTTACCGCGATGTTTGAAGACTACCACGACTTGGTAATCCTGATCTTCAGAGCTGATCATGACTTTAGAGACGTTATCATTTTTAGCTACCGCATTCTCGCTGAAGATTTCGAGATCCGCATCTGAACTGACCTGTGTGGAAGATACTACCGGCACCCCCAAGAGATTAACTTTGAGCGAGGTGTCAACATTCACATTAGAGGTATTATTGACCTCCATCACTTCAGCCGTATTGGTGCCTGAACTTACATTCACGCCAACCAAAGCCATGTGATCTTCGCTAATCTTGGCACTTGAGATTATAGGCACAATCATTAAGAAAGCTCCGAGTAGGAATGTGCCCGTAACCAGCTTATTGTTGTTGTTCTTCATACATTTGGTGGTCTGCCCCCTTAGATAATCTGATAATTTATCGGCTACAATGTATGAGACGTCTAGCGACGCCCTATCTTACAGATCAATTAACATAGTTCTAATGCTTCTCTAAATTCAAACAGACTGAATTTATACAATATCTTTTCCCCTTTTCAGTCAACCCGTCGTCGAATACATGCCCGAGGTGAGCGCCACATTTTCTGCAGACCACTTCCGTCCTATGCATGTCATGCGAGTTATCTTCTTTAAGTTCGATATTCTCAAGATTGGCCGGTTCATCAAACGAAGGCCAACCGGTACCGGAATCAAACTTCGCATCCGATCTGAAGAGTTCTGTCCTGCATCCTTTACAGAGATATATACCCTCATCTTTTGTGTGCACATACTTGCCACTAAACGGTGCCTCCGTGCCCTTGTTCCACATCACTTCTCTTTCTAACTCTTTTTCATCCATTGTTTTGCTTTAATAGCTTAGCAAATTCTTTTTGAACTTTATCTAGCTTAGGGTTGATAATGATCTCGCAATACGGCGCATTTCTATTGTCCTCATAATAATCCTTGTGATAATTCTCTGCCTCGTAAAACTCTTTGAGAGGTTCGAGCGCCGTCACAGCATTCAATTCTTTTATAAACTTTTCTGCCTCTGTCTTCTGCTCATCTGTCGTGTAGAAGATAACCGAGCGATATTGACTGCCGATATCATTCCCTTGTCTGTTAACTGTCGTCGGGTCATGGCTAGCAAAGAAGACGGCCAAGAGGGAATGATAATCTATTTCGGCAGGCTCATATTCCAAATAAGTAACTTCCGCGTGTCCAGTTTTACCGCTAGAAACTTTTTCATAAGTCGCATCTACAGCTGTCCCGCCAGCGTAGCCCGGCAGAACCTTGTGCACCCCCCTAAGCATTTTAAAAATCGCCTCAGTACACCAGAAACAGCCACCGCCAAAGACCACTTTCTCTATCATTGTTTCTTTATATCCAGTTAATTACTTCAGTATTATACTAAAGTCTCACGCTAGCCACACCTCATATTTTCTGTATAATCAAGCCAGAAACGTACTCTAAGAAGATAACCCTAGGCATGGAGAGGAGGCGCAATGGAAGAGCGCAAGGATCCCATGATCCTCACGGCTGCAAGCATTATCTTCCTGTTGTTGCTACTGGGGTATGCGAAGATGGTCAGTGGGTCTGGGTCTGAGGGGGACAAGCTTCTCGAAGGCCTGACACCAACTGCAGCAGGGTACTGTCTGGCAAATGACGAACTCTTCTACCCCTGTGTTAAGTACATCAAAGAGGGAGAGGTGGGGTTCTTTATCCTCGCCATCCTCTCAGCAGATGCCAAAGAAGTGCTTTACATCTTTCGTGTCGAAGGCGCGGCACAGACTATGGTCTGGCAAAAGGGACTGCGGCTATAGTCCGCATCAGAAATGGAACGCCAGACGTTCCGAGGGAGGTCGGCAACACAAGCCCGCCTCCCTTTCGTTATCTAATACAAGGCAAGACCTTGCAGGTAACGGGAGCTACCTATCTAACGCTCGCAAGAACCGTTCTTGCGAACTTGCGCTTCTAACCGATTTTTAATATTTTTCGTATAACCCAAGCAAGACCGAAGGCAACTAGACCAAGGGCTATTGGCAGATAGATATGCTTCAAGTCACCGGAAGCAAAGAATAGCAGAGCTGGCATTAAGAGCCATAGCGTCCACTTATTTCTGTTCCCAAATCCAAATGTTTGAAAAAGTAGAGTTGTGAAGAATATATAGGCAAATGGGAAACCTATTACAGACTGCCATGCTGACGTGGTACCTATCCACGCAGTGTCACCCAACGAACCAGGAATAAAATATTCATAAATGCTCCCAAAATAAAGAGCCAGCAAATAACTTAAAACCGCATCTACAACAAGTAATAAAATATTTTTTATGACGTTATTCATTCTTAATTATTGATCAACCACTCCAAATCTGACTTAATAATATTATACGCCCGTTCGTCGATTGTTTCCTTTCTGTAAGCTTTGAGAGTAATTTTAAGCAATCTGGCGAGATTTTTATCTACCTTTTCAGCTTTATTCTCAATCCTTTGAATTTCCTTTATGAGTTTACCCCTTGTCTTTTTATCTTTTATCCAGCCTAGAGCATAGGCTCCTTCAATATCATTTATCAAGACAACTAAGGTTATTTGTTTTTCTATTTTGAGATATCCTGGATTTTGATTATTGACCATAATTGCTAGATTTGTAATCTGATTTGGCTCCGTAATTCCAGTAGTCTCAGTGGTCGTTGCAAATGTCTCAGAAACGTAGCTTGTTCGTACTCCATACTCTCCCCCACTATCTGTTCCCTGTACTTCTACCTTATATTTCCCATCTAGCGGATTAAGAATAGTTATATATTCATCATTAGTCTCAAACCCAGAGTAAAATGCGAAAGGAATTTCATTATATTCCCGACCAGTTTCAAAGTTTTTACCGATTTTCCTGCCATCTGGAGCTGTAATTACCATGTCTATTGGAGATAGTAATTGTAATAGCAAAACCTTTTTATTAACTCCATAATTATGGTCAAATGTTGTAGAAGCGGTCTGGCCGGTCAAAATATTAAACACTTTCGATTCTGCAATTGTGGGAATTCTATTATGAGAAGCTACTATTTCTTCACTCACAATCCCATTTAGAGAAGAACCTGATTGAGTAACGGTATTATCACCTGTACCTCTCTCAAGACCGTTATCACCAATTATGGCTCCAAATCCTTCCGGCTCCCCATGTTCCCAAAAGACTGCGTGATCAGTGGGTATAACTCTTATCTTTTCGATCGTCTTATTTTCTCCAGAATTACCAACAATATTTGTAATTTCTACCCCTGAGGACAGCAGATTTGAGATGTTATTATTTAGATTTTCTAGAAATAAGTTTCGCGGATAGTCAACCGGGTATTGTCTTAACTGTCCCGTGTCATCATCCTTCAAGTAATCAAAGGCTGGTAACAATTCTCGCGCAGACAGGATTGGCTTATTATGAATGTAGTTAAAAATAGTTAAGTAGCCATTTTTTAAGGCCTCAACCTCGAAAAACAGACCAGTGAGTACACCATTTAGATCTTGTTCAAATTCACCTGCCTCCCATGTCAAATAATCTTTAGGCGACCCTTTGTGTGGTGTCCCGAGGAATATAAGCTGATCCACATCACCATCGTAATCAGTAGACTGAATGTAAGCTCGGGCGACTAGCCCACCCATTGAATGAGCCACGATATCCACTTTATCACAGTGACAAGTGGATTTGACTTCATCTATCTTATCGTCCAAGAAATTTGCAGTAAACACATTTGAATCTCGCCACTCGTATGGAAAAGTAAATAAATTCTCACCTTCTGTATAGCCATTAGCATCTAAAGTAGCAATAAGATCATCGTAAGTATGAAGAATCGGATCAATCACCAACACACCATTCTTATATGCCGAACCCATAATGCCTGGGACTATAATGACAGGGTCAAGTCTCTCTGGTGTAGGTTCGTCTCGTATCGGCACCGGAGTAAATGACATCGAATTATTATTTATCGGTTCGGTAATCGGGTGACGCTTTGCGATTGCCGCCCAGTCGCTATCTGTTAGTCCCGTAATATCTCTGTGAAAATTCACTATTTCTGTGGTTGTGGCTTGCGTCACGACAACGGTGTAACCTGTGGCATCAAATTGTATGTCGTATGAGTACCAACCTGTCGGCTCACCGAAGCCACCCCAATACGGAGTCAGAGTGTAAGCAGGCTCAAACGACTTTTCCATCGGAGTCGAGGTAGATCTTGGATCGGTATCTATGATGTAGACAAGAGGAGGATCTTTGGTGTAACAGCACGCATCGTGGGTGTAAGTGAAGGTGAAGTGGGCATAACCACCCACATAATCTTGTGCATAATTTTCTAATCCAAAATAGGTAGATACGGGTGTGCTGTCACCAAATAACACCTGTGGTTTCTCATCCACTACATAAGGATGCAGGATCGCAGCCGAAACAGACTTCGCCCCGCTTAAAAGTACGACTGATACGAAGAGGGCAAGTACTAATTTTTTCATCATTGCGTTCTAAAGAAAAAACGTTTTAGAGTTTGAAGCCAACTTCCTATAGTATTGGAACTTGTCTCGGGTATCATGGCACCTATAACCAAGGCTGTTTGAGATTCGTTGTTTTCTGGCTCTACAAGTTCTCCTATAATTGGGGATGCAACAGTTGTCATTGTTGCATTCGCGCTATTCTGGTGATTAGAAATGCCTGCGAGCTGTTCCTGAAGAACTGTCAACTGGCTTTGAATGTGTGCAATTTGTTCCAATCTTTGTTCCTCTATTCGAGCCAGCACTTCCTGCGGCCTAACCTCCGTCCCCACAACCACCAGAGAGACGCTCGATTGACTCGACGTATCCAATCCTGTCACATTCGCGCCAAAAGAAATTTTCTGCCCTGCTTTCATAATGGTATCTCGAGGGAAGGCGAAAATTTTATCTCCAGTAACCAAAGCTCTGCCGAAGAGACTTGCCTCGGTTCTTGAATGGTTGGCTATTTCTACCCTCTCCTTCGATATCTGTGTAATGGCTAGCCCGGGATCTGCGATTCTAATATTGGCTCGAGATACTGCCTTGCCTCTGGGCCCAAAAACATTGAGCACTAACACGTAATCACCGGGATACAGATAAGTATGACTAGTCACTTCCCCTCCCCCTTCGCTGCCATCACCGAAATTCCAAACGAAAATACTGTTATTGGTATATTCAATGTTTGTTTCCGCCTTGAATTCGAGTGGGCTGCCGACAGTACCCAAGCGATCCCGACCTGCGCTTACTTCAAATCCTGGTAAAATTTTTAGGCTACTTAGAGAAGCGGCACTGTAGTGGGCGGAGGCGGATCCAGAAGATGACGATCCTTGATTGGCAGAAGAGGGGCTGGCAGCGGCTATCTCTTCGGTAGTAGTGGCCGTCGCAGCGGAATCTGAAATGGTAATGACTTGATTAGCATCCCAGATATCACCACTGACCCTGCCTGTGGCTTTAACAGTCATGACAAATGTCCCATTCGTGGAATCCCTGTATCTGAAATTCTTGTTAGCACTGCCTGTCGAGATAGTTTTTGTAACTGTGTTATCGCTTGACGGACTTAGAAATTCTCCCGAAGCAGAAGCTGACGAAAATTCGACATCGACTGTCTCGGTGGCTTTAGAAGAATTCCCTGTTGAATCTTGAAGTTGTATGGTAATAGCGCCAGACACTTCGCCTGGTTTTATGGTTTGTGGCTCAGTGGTAAATACAATTTTAGAAACTTGGGCATGCGAGATTGCAGGCAGGAGGGCCAACAGTATTACAAAAAAGTATTTTCTATAAATACCCACGAGTGTAGGCAATTACTGCGATGCTTAGAGAAACCAAACAAAGGAAGCCAAAAAGAAATTTGAAAAAAGTCTTATCAAAATAACGCATAGATTAATTGTACAGATTATCCGATTTAAGTCATCCACAAGACAACAAAAACCCCGCCGAAGCGGGGTTTTTGTTTGCTTATCCTACCCTAGCCGAAGCCGGAGTGGATTCGCGATCCGTAATTTGGATTACGGGAAGGAAACGTCTGCTGTTCTCCAATCGTTCTCACCAGACATGAAGGTAGTCGTCTGGGAAGAGCCAGTCGTGGCATTGAACCACTGGATACCTTCGAATTGTACTGAGTAGAGACCGTTTGCGAAAGCTGCGCCAGCTGAGTTTCTTCCAAGAACTTGGAAGGTAACAGGGAAGCTAACTTCAGCGCCATCAGCTAGAGTACAGCTGTTAGTACCGGCAGAAGTACATGAGCCAGTAACAACGTTGTACGAAGTTGAGGTAGAGACGCTTGAGAGCGTTCCGTCATAAGCACCGTTTCGGTAAACCTTGAACGAAGTTGTCGAACTTGCGACCACAGGGGTACCGGAAGCGACTGTACCAAGTGTCAACGTACCACCAACCGCTTTGATCTTGAGGTTGAATGTTGCAGTAATGGTAGAAGTACTTGTAACACCTGATGCAGGATTGCCTTCAGGAACACCGTCGGTTGTAACTGACTTGGATACCAAGCTTACTTCAGGTCCAACCTTTCTGATAGTAATGGTCTTGCCTTGTCCAGAGCCTGTCTCTGTGATTGACGAACCAGAAGAGTTCTCTGAAGTGACATTTGTGGCGACAGCGGATGTTACACCGATATCAACCGCATAAGTGTCAGCTGCGAGAGCCGCATCATCAATGTCAACCTTAAAGGTTAGTGACTTCGTAGTATCAGCTGGGATTATCCAGTTGATATCAGAGAAAGTTGCACTAGATGCGGTAGCACTTGTACCAGCAACTGTAGCTGAACCGACAAGCGTGCTGCCATCGTAGATGTAAGCGGTTGTAGCAGTAGCTACGTTACCACCACCACGGACTAGGTCAACAACTAAGTCGGTGACTTTGATCTGATCTTTCTCTCCCTTGAAGTCGAAGATGGCAAGAGTTAGACCGTCAAGTTCATTATCGCTTGAACCCTGGTTGGCAATAACTTGGCTCTTAGCTGGGGTAGCATTTGCCAGAGATACTGTCAGAGCAGCACTATCAACAACATCTGCTGCTGAAGTGAAACTCTGTGCAGCCAATGCGGCCGTCGGTGAATACTGGTTGATGCCAGCACCGTCTACGCCTCTGATGCCGTTGGCAGGAAGCGTGAGTGTCCATGTGTCATTGTCGTAAGTCGTATCCCAACTTGCCTTAGGATCAAGAGCGATCGTCAGGACCTTGGTCGTGTCCTTAGGAACAAGGAAGCTGAAACCAGAGATAGTGATGTAGTAATCCGAACCTTCCTTCACAACTGTGGTTGCGTCGAGATCTGCAGATGCAAGGACGGTGGAACCATCCATTACGTAGATCTTGTTGGCAATCTTGGTGTAAATCTGTTGGTCGGAGTTACCGCTGGTAGTAGCATCGAGGTCAAGTTTGACTCTCTCGACTTTAATGTCGGAGCGGTCAGCCTCAAGTTCGATACCGAAGACAGCTACCCTTGAACCACCTTCATAGACCTTCGTCCCAGAAGCTGGTGAAGCTGCCTTTGTAGCAGTAATGGTTCCTTCAACACCTGGAGTGGTGATACCAGGACCAGGAACAGGGGAACCAGGAACGACCGGACCAGCCATGGAAGCATACTTGGCTCTGGAGATTGGACCCCAGAAACCAACTGCTGGAGAAACTCCGTTAGCTGCCTGCCACTTAGCTACCGCCGCTTTGGTCAAAGGACCGAAGTAGCCCATAGCTACGCCTGCTGGCATAACCAAATGGCCTTGTGCCACGAGTACTTGCTGTAAAGCAACTACTTCTGAACCTCTCGAACCGACAGTCAGGTTCATTGTGAAAGTAGTACTTGTTTGTACGCTTCCACCCTGAAGGGTAGCGAGTTGTGCCATTAGTGCATTGATTTGCGCCTGGAGTTCAGCGACAGTTACAGCTCCTGCCATCGGTACTAAAGAACCGAAAGCGAGGGTTGCACCTATTGCAACTCCGGCCATCTTTGCAATTCTAATATTTGTCATTGTTAATTTATTTTCTAATGCGTGAACGCTTCCCAATAATTTCTAATATTTGTTCGAGTTGCGTCACGGGTATTAATTTCAACATTTGCCGGAAACGGTAAAGCCTTTCCCGGCAAGTCCCTAGATTATAAGTGATGTCGCGCTAAGTATCAACTCTCAAGCAACTGTGGATAATGGGTAAGACGGATAAGACCATATTACATTACCGCTTTTATCGCTAAGAAGCAAGGCTGTAGCGGCTCCAACGCTTCTCCCCAATCTTCCTGAGAATGCCGGCCTGTACCATGGCCAGGAGCTCGCGTTGAATAGTCTTCTCGCTACAGCCGCTAATCATAGGGGAAATGTCCTTTATCATAATTTCTTTCTTACGCTTCAATACTGAGATAATGATGCTCTGTCGAGTATTTTTTTTCACCGAGACAGCGCCGAATTCCTTTAAGACCAATTTTTCATCAGTCTTTTTAACAGCGACGTTATCCTCTATATATTTAGCCTTTTGCTGTGTTTGCGGCAAGGCTTTCTCATCAAGAGCCGTCTCATGTGGAAATGCGAGAGCTAAAGGTTTTTCCACCTCCTGCTTAAATCTAGATAACTCTCGGACCAGGATATCATAGTTCATTTCAGAGACTACGCCGGCAGTTTTGGCAACAGAAAAAAGAGAGAGTATTTCCATCGTCGTGTTGGATTTGTCTTTTATGCTCTCCGAGACCAGATCGGTAGACAAAGCCCTAAGTCTCCACTTCAATGGCTCTTTATCATCAAAAAAACTAGTCACTAAATATAGGGCTGAGGCAAGTCTTTCTGATTTAGTGATATCGGACATATCGCTATATTTAGGTCTTTTAGTGTCCCTTATAATCTGTCTGACAATTATATAATATTTTGTCCTTTATTGCAAGCGAACGTATTATGAAGTTAAGAGACAAATTTTGCAAGCCCATTAGAGAGCCTCGTCTCTAACGGATCAGGTTACCTTAAAGCAACTCTAAGCGTGTTATGATTAGGAAATAATTTTTTATTATTATGTCAAGAAATCGGAAGAAGCGTATCCGCGACCGGGAGGAGGACGGCACGTCAATATTCAAATTTACTTCCAGAGAGACAGCTAATGGCATTTTGGGCGTTTTTTCAATAGTCCTTTCTATATTCCTTCTTTTGGGAGCTTTGGGTCTCGCCGGACGAGCTGGAACATTCGTCTATGATTGGCTTACCTATCTTTTCGGTTTCGGCTACTACCTTCTACCAGTGGTCTTTCTATTATTAGCAGCATCATTTCTCCGAGAGCAAGAGAGGGACTTCGCTATGCCGCAGATTTTCGGCTCATTGGTCCTTTTCCTTGCCTCTCTCGGTCTCGTCAACCTCTTCTCGGGAGCAGGCGGCATCATAGGGAACTTTGTATCAAAGCCTCTGGATTCATATTTTCATATCTACTTTAGCGGAGTGTTTCTCTCTGCGCTTGTGGTCATCTCGATTCTAGTCATTTTCAATGCCTCCATAAAGTTTGACGCCATTTCGTTTATCAAAAGATTTCTTTCAAAGAAAGAGACGTTCCCCCTGGCCCCTCTGGAAAATGCTGCTATCGATAAGGCTGTAGAGAAAATGGAGAAGACAGAAGTGAAGAGAGACCTTACTCACGAGAAACCCAAGCACGATGACGAAGGATTTGTACCGATGACTACACGCCGAAGTGGTAAACGATGGACTCCTCCCCCACTTTCACTTCTTGAAGGAGATCGCGGCAAACCGGGTGTCGGCGACATCAAGGCCAACGCGAATTTGATTAAACGCACTTTGATGAATTTCGGTATCGTGGTCGAAATGGACGAGATTTCAATCGGCCCATCTGTCACCCGTTACGCCCTGAAGCCAGCCGAAGGCGTCAAGCTCTCGAGAATTCTCGCACTCCAGAATAATCTTGAACTGGCGCTCGCGGCACATCCCGTGCGCATAGAAGCGCCGATACCGGGAAAATCTTTGGTGGGCATTGAGATCCCTAATACTCTTAAATCCATTATCGGTCTCGGTTCTCTCATCTCTGACGAACAATACACCAGAAGCGCTGTGCCACTCTTAGTGTCGCTCGGCCGAGATATCGCCGGTCGTACTCAGTTCGCGAACCTGGGCAGAATGCCGCATCTCCTGATAGCCGGTGCCACCGGTTCGGGCAAATCTGTAACCATTCACGCTATAGTCACGTCACTCTTATTCAGAAATCCGCCTGAGAATCTCAAATTCATCATGATAGACCCGAAACGCGTCGAGCTCACGATGTACAACAACATTCCGCATCTCCTGACTCCAGTAGTGACTGACCCTAAGAAAGCGATTCTCGCTCTCAAGTGGGCTGGCAAAGAGATGGAGCGCCGCTACGACATTCTTGAAAAAAATAGCGTGCGAGATATAGACTCGTATCACCAGCACACCAAAGATGACAAGTCCATGCCCTTTATCGTCATTATCATAGACGAATTAGCCGATATGATGCAGTCTTATCCTAGGGAACTGGAAGCCGCCGTGGTGCGCTTGGCCCAGATGAGCCGCGCCGTTGGTATCCACCTCATACTCTCAACCCAGCGGCCGTCGGTCAACATAATCACCGGATTGATTAAGGCCAACATTCCAGCACGTATCGCCCTGCAAGTCTCCTCGCAGATAGATTCGCGCACCATTCTTGACTCGGCCGGCGCCGAGAAGCTTCTCGGCGCTGGGGACATGCTTTTCCTCTCCGGGGAGATGTCCAAGCCTCTACGCATCCAGTCAGCCTACATTTCGGAGAAGGAGGTTAAGGCTGTGACCAAGTATCTTGCCGACGCCTACGTTGACGAACTTCAGAGTGATATTAATTTCTCTAATGAAAACACTGGCCTGTCCACCGAGGCAGGTAACACAATTTTTACAGCTACGCTGGAAGATGATTCGTACGACGGAGACGATGACGAACTGTATGAAGAAGCAAGAGCCACTGTTGTCCAGGCAGGTAAGGCTTCGACTTCATACCTCCAACGCAAACTGCGCATCGGTTACGCCCGCGCCGCACGCCTAGTAGACATGCTCGAGGAGCGTGGAGTCGTAGGCGCGGGCTCGGGAGCTAAGGCGCGAGAAGTGATAGATAGAGAAGTAGAAACTACAGAAGAAAGGTTGGACGAAGAAAATGTAGACGATACTACTCCATGAAAACCGATATTAAGCCAAAATACGGATTCTTGATTATTTTATTGATACTGCTTGTCGCTTACTCCTTGTATCAAGCACGCGCTCTCTTGGCCGGTCCGCAAATCTGGATTAACAATCCTCAAGACGGCGAGACGGTCGAGAACCCTTTAGTCATTGTGGAAGGTCAATCAAAGAATATCGCTTGGATTAGTTTGAACGACCGCCAGATATTTACAAACGACAAGGGGGAATGGAGTGAGAAATTGTTAGTCTCTCCCGGCTTGAGTATAATGACCATGAAGGCTCGCGACCGCTTCGGTCGCGAAACAACGAAGAGCGTACAAATTGTCCTGCCTGCACAGACAGGTCTAAATTAAATATTTAAATGACAAAAATTAAAAATACAGAGAGTAGAAATATTGATACCACTCTCGATGCTATTAGAGTAAAGTTCGGCGAAGACTCCATTATGAAGCTCGGAGACAAGCCTAAAGTGGGTGTGGACGCCATCTCCACCGGCTCCATTGGTCTGGATGCAGCACTCGGCGTCGGCGGTCTACCACGAGGCAGAATTATCGAAATCTTCGGGCCGGAGTCTTCCGGCAAGACTACCCTATCGCTCCACGTCATAGCCGAAGCGCAGAAAGCGGGCGGTATTTGCGCCTTCATCGACGCCGAACATGCCATGGATCCGGAGTACTCCAAACGTCTCGGGGTCAAGATTGACGAACTTTTAATTTCCCAACCCGATACTGGTGAACAGGCTTTAGAAATTGTGGACTCTTTAGTACGCTCGGGCAAACTGGATGTCATAGTCATAGACTCGGTGGCAGCACTAACTCCCAAAGATGAAATCGAGGGCGACATGGGAGCCTACCACGTCGGCAAACAGGCACGCCTGATGAGTCAGGCTTTGCGCAAGCTCACTGCGATCGTGGCCAAGTCCAAGACGATCGTCATCTTCATCAACCAAATCCGTATGCAGATAGGGGTGATGTTCGGCAATCCAGAAACTACTCCTGGTGGTAAGGCGCTCAAATTTTATACTTCTGTACGTCTCGACATTCGTCGTATCGCCCAGATTAAGAAAGGGGAAGAGGTAATGGGCGGACGCACGCGGGTCAAAGTGGTCAAGAATAAAGTGGCAGCGCCCTTCCGACAAACAGAATTTGACCTGATGTATAACGAGGGTATCTCACGAGAGGGAGAAATGATAGCGCTCGGTGAAAAATTCGGCATCATGAAAAAGTCTGGAAACTCGTATGAATACCTGCCTGCGCAGGCAGGTGGCGATCCTGTCAAACTCGGCCGCGGCTACGATGCTACCCGCCAGTTCCTGCGCGAGAATAAAAAAGTCTCCGACCAGATATTGAAAGACATTCGACAAAAGCTAAAGGAGGTTTGACTCACAAACCTGCGAAGTTTAACAAATGTTATTTATGTAAAGGGCCGTCCAGCTTACGCTTGGACGGCCCTCAATGTGGCTCAATCGAGTCAGGCGAATCCCTCAAGTAGCTCGCCGCCGCCTTTTTTGAGATCGCTGGCCGGCTTGCTTGTCACTTATTTCGTCCTCCACCTTTGCGCGGTAATTGTCCATTACTGCACCCATGTGGCGACCTTGATGGAGCTCGCGAAATTCTGCATCTTTCTTGAGTTCTACTTCATACTGTTCGCGCGTGATAACACGTTGGTACTTCGACGAGAGTCGATCTCCTTTTTCCTTACCACACGGCGTTAGCCAGATGCGACAGTCACGGAGCATGCGCTCATCACTCTGCTCACTCTCAATGTGATATGGAATCACTATGGGACGAGGAGAGATGGCTATCTCATCTTCAGAAAAGAGCCCTGTACTGTATGGCACCCGATGTGCGTGCATTTTGAATTTCATTTGCACGCGCTTGTTAGTGAAGACAGCGCGTCGCTGCTTCTCAGTGGCCAGGCCTAGATTGAAAAGAACGCGCACAACCTTATCGACGGTAGTCCAGTTGCCTTGGATACCCTTCAAGCTGTTGTACTGCCACGAGAGGCAAACTAGAAACAGCTCAAAGAATGAATCGGGTGTCATCACGAACGGGCTCTGCCTAACTGCTTCTTTATGCTGCTGGTCTAAGCCAGCGAGGATTCTCTTAAAGCGCTCACTCGCACGTTGACGACTACCAACAAAATCCATGTCACCCCCCTATCGATATCCAGTGTGAAGTGCAAAGAACCATTCTGTGAGTATTAAACACTTATATCATTCATATGTCAAGTATATTCTGTGCCTTAAATAAGCTATATTTTAGGCCTTACTTGTAATTATGCTCGAATACAATGAAATCAAGGAGGGTAAGTACATAGTTTTTGAAGGCGGGCCGTATGAGGTCACGAGCTCTCATGTCTTCCGCAAACAACAGAGAAAACCCGTCAACGCCACTAAGCTTAGGAGCCTTTTAACTGGGAGGATTATTGAGCATTCTTTCCACGCCTCTGACAAGATTGAGGAAGCCCTCATCGATAAAAAAGAAGTTAAGTATTTATATACCAATCGAGGTGAGTACTGGTTCTCTGAAGCAGACGATCCATCGAAGCGTTTCAAGCTACCGGAGGTACTAATCGGACCGGCCGCCAAGTTCCTCAAGCCCAATATTTTAGTCACTGCGATGCTCTTCCAGGACGAAATCATCGGCCTGAAACTGCCCATCAAGATGGACTTGAAAGTGACCGAAGCCCACCCGGCGACCAAAGGTAACACCGCCCAAGGAGCGACCAAGACGGTGAAGCTTGAGACGGGAGTCCTCATTCAGGTACCGATGTTTATTAAAGAAGGTGATATCGTGAGGGTCAATACGGAGACCGGGGAGTACGTAGATCGAAGATAAGACCGGCTAAGAGTCCGACCGAACTCCAATATAGGACGACAAACCATAGTTCGTGATACATTACCAGTCCCCCACCAACAATTTTATAAACAAATATTAAAGGCAGGAAAATAGGGACAGCAAGAGAGTCCGCGAAACAGCCGGTGCCAAGAGGCGCCGGGCACATTACTTTCAAGACGAGAGTAAGCCCTATGAGCGCCGGCCCAAAGAGCGCTCCCTGAATGGAGTACGGTACATGCATTCCTAAATTATAACCCAGTTAACGAGAAACGTATGGCAAAAGACCGAGGAAGCGAGCTCGTTTGATCGCGGTGGCAAGCTCTCGTCCAGACTTAGCAGGAATACCAGAACGCTTGCGAGACTGAATGCGAGCATGCGGCGTCAGAAATTTCTTAAGAGTCTCTACGTCTTTGTAGTCGATATGCTCAATCTTGTGTTCTTTGAAATAATTTTGTTTTCTCATACTAGAATGGGATGTCGTCCACACTGACACTATCTTCAGGATACTCAATGGCATCGATGGGAGGAGCTTCTTGGTTATCAGTCTTGGAGGAGGACGAGGCTGGCGGCAGAGAACCATCCCTCTTGGGACCGAACTGGACCTTATCAGCTATGATCTCGGTACGATAGTTCTTCTTACCATCGGCACCTTCCCAATTCCGCGTTTGGATACGGCCTTCGACAAAGATGCTGGAGCCCCTCTTCATGTATTGATTGATGGTCTCTGCCGTGCGCCCAAACGCCACCACATTGTGATATTCTGCGCTATCTTGGCGCTGGCCATTTTTATCTTTCCATACACGATTAGTAGCTACGGAAAAATTGACCACAGCTGAACCGCCAGGTAGAGATTTGAGTTCCGGATCTCTGGTGAGGTTACCGTAGAGAATGACTTTGTTTATATTCATTATCTTATGATTTTACCACCGCCTCGTCGGTAGCGCCAGATGTAGACTCCTTTTTCTCTGCTAAGGCGGCTCTCGCCTTGGCGAAAGTAAAGGTAGTTTCGCGCGGAGCTTTAACCAAAATAAATCGTAGCACTTCTTCTATTTTTCCCACACCGACTTCAATGGCCGGAGCCTTAGCTTTATCGACCTCAAACTTAATCCAGCCCAGATACGCGTCAGAGAGCACGTAGCGGCTGGCACCAATAGTCTTGGACATCGAGTAGGCCAGAGATTCTTTGAAAGGCTCTTCTGCGTCGATTTCCACGCCGCCCTCTTTGGTAATCACTTTTCTAATAACATCCGTTACTAGAGAGAGCTTGTCTTCTGGGATACTTGGCAAGATAAGATAACCGATCTCATAGACCGTTCCCTCTTCCATAGGAGTTTTCGCATTTACCATAACCGAACTAGCCTATCATGGAGAGTGCGTTATTGACAAGGGTGGCTCTCACCCCCTCTTCATCCTCCCCTCTAATCTCTGCTATTGATTTCACCACCTCTTGGACAAAGCTGGGTTCGTTGCGCTGGCCTCGGTATGGTACGGGAGCTACATAAGGCGCATCCGTTTCTGACATAATCATGTCCAGTGGAGCAGCTTTGATAACTTCGTCGTAGTCTCTAGTAAACGTGATTACCCCCGTGAAAGAAACTGTGAACCCAATTTTGAATAGTCTTTCTGCTATTTCCAGATTGCCAGCAAAGAAATGGATATTACCACGAAGCTTACTTTTATATTCTTTTTTAAGTGGTTCAAGAATGTCAAGTAATTCCTCATAAGCGTTTCGAGAGTGAATCATAAGAGGCTTGTCGTAGTCAAGAGCGAAGTGAAGTTGGTCTAAAAATAATTTTTTCTGCCGTTCGTAATCTTGAGCCTTGTTAGCATGATAGAAATCAAATCCGCACTCTCCTATGGCCACCACTTTCGGATGTTGCGCCAGTTCTTGGTACTTTGATATATCATAGTGCTCATTTCTATTGTCTACAGGATGTACTCCTACACAGGCGTAAATTTCTTCGTGCCCTTCTGCCAAATCTACGGCCATTTTTGAAGATTCGAGATCTGTTCCCACTGCTATGGTATAAGTGTCGGTCTCCTTTAGTCTCTTTATAACCTCATCAATATCCTCTGAATATTCAGTGGCATTCAGATGAGAATGTACGTCAAAATATTTAGGCATTATTAGTCTTTACGGGGGAACAGAGGGGCTGTTAGCTTGTTATTCTTAATAGCAGCCAGTATTTTCTCCGCTGTCCCGGGCATAAATGGTTTCAGAATAAAACCGATTTGAGAAAGTTTTGACACCAGATCGGCAATGATTTTCTTATCTTTAGTTTCCCATGGTTTCGTTTCCTGAATCTCGGCATCCAATTTCCCTATTTCTGACCAGACATAATTGGCAGCTTTCTGGATTTCAAATTTATCAAGCATTTCTCTTAATTCGTTATGTATGTCAAGGTTCAATCTCGATATCGGCACATCAAGATGCGTCTCCGCCAATTTCATCACGCGAGACACTAAATTTCCCAATCCATTTGCCAGATTTGCATTGTAAGCAATTTTTAATTTCTCTCTTGAGACGTCAGTATCTTCAAATTGGTTGAACTCTCGTGTGACAAAATAACGCAAGACGTCTAACCCGTATGCGTCTATAATCTCCTGCGGGCTTATCACATTTCCCAAACTTTTGGACATTTTCTGGCCTTCATAATTTATGAAGCCATGAATAACGATTTGCCGCGACGGCGGCAAGCCAGCGGCCATGAGCATGGCTTGCCACATCGCCGCCTGTTGGCGTACCTGATCCTTACCGGCAAATTGAACCACCGGCCACCACTTTTTAAACTCGCTCATGTTCTCGGGCCAACCAATAGTGGAGATATAACTGACAAGAGCGTCAAACCACACGTACATCACATGCAGAGGGTCTCCCGGTACTTCCACTCCCCATGGCATTTTCGATTTCAGGCGGGAAATACTGAAATCTTCCAACCCCCTCTTCAGAAAAACCTTTATCTCATTGAATCTATAATCTGGGACGACAAACTTCGGATTATTTTTATAAAAGTCTTCTAGCAACTCTTGAAAAGCGGAGAATTTGAAAAAATAATTTTCCTCCTCAAGAAGGATAATATCTATATTAGGATGCAAGAAACATCTCCCTCCTGGAAGCTCGTGGTCAGTTCTCTCTAGTTCACAACCCGGGCAATATTTTGCCCTGTAAGTCTTCTTGTGGATGTAGCCATTCCTCTCGCAGAGCTGCCAAAAAGCCTGAGCGGACTTTGTATGATGCGGGTCAGTAGTTCTGATAAAATGCAGGTCGGCTTTCAATCCAAGAATATCCTTAAGTGCGGTAAACCTCTTAACATATCTGTCTACGTATTTTTGAGGTTCTTCGCCGAAATCGAAAGCTTTCTGGTAGAGCTTCAGACCATGCTCGTCCGTACCGGTATTAAAAAAAACCTCGAATCCGCTCAACTCCTTCCAGCGAGCGATAATATCGGCATGGATGAGCTCCATAGCAAAACCGATATGCGGCTCCGCATTGACGTAAGGCAGAGTAGTGGTGATATAAAATGATTTCATTAGGAAGTCTCCGAGAGTTTGGTGATCTTGCGCTCCTCAAAGTCAGAAACAAGCTCTATGATCGCGGCCGCTACCGGCACCGAGATAAGAACGCCAAGAAAACCGGCTAGAGTCCCGCCAATGACTAGGGCGATGATGGAAATCATGGGCGGCATCCCTACTATCTTCTTGACCACTAGAGGGTAGATAAGATTACCCTCAAGCTGTTGAATCACTATGTAGATGCCAGCCACGACGAGTGCAATGCTCATGCCACCCCAAGTATAGGCCACAAATAAAGTCGGGATAGCTGCGAGAGTCGCGCCGAAAAGCGGGATGAGCTCAAAGACTCCAGCTAAGACTCCGAGCAGTAAGGCATGCGGCACGCCCACAATCAGAAGTGCTATATAGACAAGTATCATTATCAGAGCCGAGGAGAGGAGCTGTCCCTGCATCCAGAGGCCAATTTTGTGCTGTGAACGTCGCCAGAGTCTGATGACATAGGCCTCATGCTCGATAGGTGTAATCATTTTCAGAAATTTGCTGATACCGTCTTCTTGAGCTACCAGATAGAAAGAGAGCACTAGAATGAGAACAAAATTCAAGACCCCGCCGAAAATTGAGGAGACGCTTGAGAATATTCCCTGTGAAAGAAAGCTGGCTAAAGAATTTAGTTGAGAACTTAATTCCCTGATTAAAATGGGAGTGTCGAAACCTCCAAATAGGTTCTGGGTTCGAAACATTTCAGAGAGAATCCCACCATTCGTGACGGAGTTAGAATAGATCGTGAGAGTTTTGATGAAACTCGAGATCTCGCCGACAAGAGGCAAAAGAAGGAAGTAAAAAAGGCCGGCAAACACCAGCGCCGAGACCAAATAGACCAAAAAGACTACGGGCAGACGAGGGATGTTCCTCTTCTTCGCCCAGCCGACTATCGGTTCTATAGCTGAAGCAATGACCACTGAAGCAATGACCACTAGGATAAATTCGTTAATGAGATAGAGCGCATAGGCTATGGCCAAGACAACCACGCCCCGCACCCAGCTACCTGTAGTAATCTCCCATTTTTGCCTATTATCCATAAAATTATAATATCACTACTTAAGAAAAAGGGCTTTCTTAAGCTTTGTTTTATTTATATTTTTACTAACTACCGCAAGAAGTGTATCTTTGTTTGTAAATAACTCATTGGCCATATTTCTAATATCCTCTGGTTGTACAGCTAATATTTCCTTCTCTATCTCGGTCGGCATCTTTAAGTCACCATAAAATGTCGACCTGTTGGAAAAGTAGTCGAGCACAGCGTTAGAAGTTTCAAGCGACATATACATTTTAGAAATCAAGGAAGTCTTAACTTTTTTAAGTTCCTCTTCTGAAACAAGGTCTTTCTTTAATTTTTTAAACTCGCCCATGATCGCCTCTACTGCCACATCTATGCGCTTGGGATCAACCCCGGCAACAACCCCGAATTCACCATGATCGGTAGACGGGCCATTAAGAGCACTAACGTAGTAGCAGATTCCCAACTCTTCACGCAATCTATGAAAGAGCCGCGAAGACATTCCGCTCGATAAAATACCCCTAATTAAACTAACTACTCTGTTTCTCTTATCCTTGTAGGGAAAAGAGCGAAAACCGACAACTAAATGCGCCTGATCAGTATCCTTGTATTTGTGGACAATCCTGACTCCGCGATGCATAATTTTTGTTTTCTTCTTGCCGAATTTTCTCGAGCGAGGAGCCTTGTTAAATAAATCTTTAATAGCGGATAAAACTTTTTTTCCGTCGAATTGTCCTGCAACGATAACAGTTGTGGCCCCTGCTACATAATGTTTTGAACGGTAATTATACAAGTCTTCGACTGTAAATGAACTGATGCTTTTTTTATTACCTAGTATCGGGAGACCTGCAGGCTGATTACCATGCATCGTGGCATCAAATAGCTCGCCTACCAGTGATTGTGGTTGGTCTTCATACATGTTTAGTTCCTCGATTACCACGCCCTTTTCTTTTTCTAGATCCTCTTTTCTAAAAATAGTATTTAGATAGATATCAGACACAAGGTCTATAATCTTTAACACATTTTTAGAACTGGCTTTGGCCCAATAACCTGTAACCTCAGTGCCTGTAAAAGCATTATTAATTGCTCCCAATTCATCGAAAGATTTATGCACTTCTGCTGCCGATGGTCTTTTCTGCGTTCCCTTAAAGCACATATGCTCGAGACAATGCGAGAGCCCGAGTTCTTTATTAGACTCATATTTCGAGCCAGTCTCGACTCTGACTTCGACCGTAGTAGTTGGAGAATTTGGCGCCTGTACCAAGACAACTTCCAGTCCATTAGGTAATATATGTTTTTCTACCTTAAACATATTGATATTGGAGAACCAGCATACCCTAAACTATTGCTTCTTTCAAATCAGCGATTTTTACTCGCTTTTGCTCCCCCGTATCGCGATCTCGAAGAGTAACAGTATCGTCTGTGAGGGTGTCGAAATCTACAGTGATGCAATAAGGCGTACCGATTTCATCTTGCCTCCTGTAGCACTTGCCGATATTGCCATTGTCGTCAAAAACCACAGCTCCTAGCTGCTTGCTTCTAGCTTCTAATTTAAGACCCTCATACACTTCTTTTGCTTTCGAGACAAGTTCGGGCTTATTTTTTAAGAGCGGAAAGACAGCGGCACGATAAGGTGCTAAATGTTTTGCTAAACGTAGTACTACTCTTTTTCCCCCACCAAGCTCATCTTCATCATAAGCCTCAAGCAAGACGAAAAGTACTGCCCTATCGACACCACCAGAACATTCTATATCCCAAGGGACAAATCTATCTTTATTCTCTTCATCAAAATAAGAAAGGTCAACCCCAGAATATTCTGTATGTCTCTTCAAATCCCAATCACCCCGATGGTGCACCCCCCACGCCTCTTTCCATCCAGCAAAAGGTGTATTGTATTCGATATCCCAAGCATCTTTTGCATAGTGAGCCCTTTCATCTGGTGCATGCTGTCTAAACCGGAGATTTCCTTCTTTAAATCCAAGACCCGTATACCAGTCCCAGGCGAACTGTTTCCAGTATTCAAATTGTTTCTTACCTTCCTCTTCATTAGGCTTTATATAATATTGCAACTCCATCTGCTCAAATTCGCGCTGGCGGAAAAGAAAGTCTCGTGGAGTGATTTCATTTCTAAAAGCTTTGCCGATTTGCCCAATTCCAAAAGGAATTTTAGGGTGCATTGAATCTAAGATATTTTTGAAATTCACATGGACTCCCTGTGTAATCTCTCCGCGTAGATATGCTTTCGTCGCACTATCTTCTGATACTCCGAGGCGTGTCTCTACTAGAAGATTGAATGGACGAGTTTTATTTGTTATTTCTTCTATTGTGCCCAGAGAATTTCTGCAATCCGTAGCTGGACACAAATATTCCTCGCGCATTGCATGTTGACTTTCTGTAATTGCATCTGCTCTCCACCTCCTCTTACATTTTCCACATTCAATAATAGGATCGGAAAAAAGCTCCATATGCCCTGATGCCTTCCATACGCGCTCAGGCATAAGAATGGCCGCACTCATACCATACACATCTTCTCTTTCGGCAATAAACTTATTCCAAAAGTACTGCTTGATATTATGCCTAAGCTCGACCCCCAAAGGGCCGTAGTCATAAATACCGGAAAGTCCTCCGTATATCTCAGAACCTTGAAATATAAATCCTCGCCTTTTACACAGCGAGACTATCTTCTCCATTATTCCTAAATCTTGAATCATAAATCTTAAATCTACTTGACCACTATATCATCCCCTTGGATAAAGACCGGGTCAGCCGTCAAGCGGGTGGTTAAAGGAGGATTATTAACCATGACTACATTTCCAGTCAGAGTGTCCCGGCCGGTGAACACAATCCCGGTGACTAAACTCGGCGCTTTACCAATCTGACCGAGGGACGGGGTCAGAGCGATTTGGAAAGCTAGTTCCTTCGCAGCAGAAGAGAATCCTGTGTCAGACGGGAGTAGGCCCATATTCCAAGTAATGAGCTTGGATGAAGGATCATAAGAAATATCTTCATTCGTGAAATTCGAAGCCCCGAGCCAACTTACACCTTGCCCCAGACTGGCCGTTACTTTCGCATCTGTTAAATCACTTTGGGTATTGCCTATGCTAAAGGCTACAGTGTAGGTAGTTTCTTCCCCTACCCTGGGCGGTATAGGACCCTGGTTGGCGAACGGGCCCAACGAGCGCAGCATCCTCGAAGAGAAACTGATTTGTGATGACACTCTCACAGTGCGAGTCTCTTTCACCACCACCGGGTGCCCGAGAGCGTCAACTGGTACACCCGTAATCGATAGCCCAAGCACGATATCATTATTTCCTCCCGCCGGCAGGGAAAGGCTCGACAGAGAGGAGAATCTCAGAATTACTTGCCCGCCTTCTCCAGGAGCCAATTCCGGTAGTCCGAGAGTATTCCCCAAGTTCCAAACGATTTTCGAACTTCCGGGATCGTAGAGGCCGTTGTCTCCAGGTGTAACAGAGAGCTTGTCTAAAGCCCTACCCGAGAGACTGACTTCCAGACGAGGGTTAAGCAGTTTATCCGAAAGATTATTTTGGAATTTGATATAAGTAGAGATTGACCGAGCAGCTGGCGCTATATAAGTAGGCACATCCTCTCCGTTGAATAAGACGTCGAGGCCGATGGATGGTCGGTCGATGACAACAGTATCCAGTTGGGACACAATCACAATCTTCAGATTAGAACTGGCACTGCTTCCATCTGCAACACCGACGTAAAACCGGAAAGTCCGCTCTTCCTTATTCTCTCCCGTAAGTTGCCCGCGAATTAAGATCGTTTTCTTGTCCCTCGGGGACAAATCTCCCAGTAACCAAATATTATTATCGGCGATGGCGGCCGGGGTAGCATCGATAACGCTGTATCCGTGAGGATATTCCGCTTTCAAGACAACGTTTTTCAAGACATCTGTAGAATTCAGGGTGACTGAGACCACGGTCGTGAAGGTCTCTCCTGAAGTGGTGGAAGAAGGGTTCTCAACGGTGAATGTGATCGGGGCGTTACCAATAGCGATTTCAAATACTTTGTCTTTGTAGAAAGTAGCATTAGAACCCTTGACCTTATACTCGACCGAAAGTTTGATCTCTTTGATTTCCCCGGAGGAGCCCAAGAGAACCATGCGCACATTGCGCGCAATCTCCGCACCGGCCCCGATGACTCCCAGATTATCTTTGGTATAAGTCAAGGGCTCGGCAGTATTATCCGGATTGCGGCTACCTTGGGGATATTGTATGGAGAGGTTAGCAAATTCTAGGTCGGCATTGTTCGTATTCGAAATGGTGACACCCAGTTCCAGCACTTCCCCGGCTGATATTGTGGTCGGGCCAAGCACGCCAATATCCACATTCTTGGAAGACACGAAGTTCGCACCCCCCAAGAAGACAAAACCAGCGACTCCGACGGTAGCTATAAAAAACAGAAGGGCGAGAATAAAAACTTTTTTCATCAGGGGACTAATTTTATGAGGAATGCGTTCGTGCTTGAGCATCTCGTCCAGTTCCGGAGTCTGCCACTTCTCCTCGACTTCCGATAACTCAAACTCTTTGACCGGACTGCGCTTGTCTAGCGGGTTTCGGTAGCGTGTTCTCGAATAGAGTGTGTCATTAAGCCCCTCGATTTTACCCTTCTCTTTTTCATCCATAAGTCTCTTGATTATACAATAAAAACTAACGGGCCCCGTCGCTTGCGCGAACGGGGCCCGAGATTAGAAGAACTTACTTGAAGCGCAGAGCCGGGTTGCAGCAGTACCAAACATAACCCAGCCAGATCCAGGACTGCACCACCTCGTCGCCTTCCACGTAGAGGTGCGGAACGATGAGACCGTCGTTGAGGTCGCAGTCCTGCACGACCGACTTCCAGCCGAATACTGACTTGCGAGAGAAGAGCTTGCGGAAGACCTGGATGCCCTTGGCTTGGATGGCCCAGAGATCCGCGAGACCGAGCTGGTCAGCGAGGACATTTGTCCTCTTCAAGTAATCGTAGATCACTCGGCCACTGACCTCGCCCGACTTCTGGCCATCGTGTAACCACTCTTCGACTTCTGTCGCAAGGTTATACTCGGCAGGACCCGTGAGCTCGAGCTCTGGATACATGACCTTCTTCACCCACTGGGGATACGTCGGGCGAACCGATCTGTCAACCCGGATGATGAAGTCGAGCGGGGGTTCGGTGACAACAGGCCGTTTGATCGGAACGATCATTGCCACGCCGTCGAGCACAGACCGCACAAGCTCCAGAAGTTCTGACGACTGCCCGAGTGCAGTAATATGCTTAGCCGTGAAGCCAGCCTTTTCCATCGCGTCTGCGAGTTGATGCATCTGCCCTTCCGAGAAAGAGGACATGTCCTCTGCTCCTTTCTGGGCTCATGAGCCCACTAGCTAGGCAGGAAAATTGTCGCCGTTGCTTCAGTTCTGCTACAATCAAACCGTAAAATAAATTCTAAGTCAAGTGGCTGGCTTGGATGCCTTCGTTTATAGCCTTAGTTAGCTCTTTTTTTGGCAAATTTAAGTCTCCCTTCTTGAGATAGCCAAGATGATAGAGAATTTGTGAGACGAGAGTGGTTTCGTCTGATTCGATATGTGTTTCTACTGCGTCGAAGAGCTCCGGATGGGAGGCTTCGCCCCGGACAAGTTTCTCAAGGAGGACGAGGGGTCTTGCGACAGTTGGCGTTGGAGAAATACTCTGAATGCATTCAGCGGAAGTGACCCGCCAATACTCTTTGCCTCGGACTAGAGAGATCTTCGAGAGCACGAACGGCTCAAGAGCCCCACGGAGCTTCGATGCTTCTTTGCGGACACCCAAGGCAGTGGCCTGCACCAGACCAAGATCACGAGTCAAAATGGTATAAATTCTGTCGGCTTCCCGCACCGGCCTTTCGGAGAGCACTATTCCTCGGGTTGTATAGATGTGATAGGACACTTAGAATTCTATGTTGGTAGCTTTCTTGATCTCAACGTTATACTTGATAAATAATTCCTTTTCCTTCTCCGTTACTTGATACAGCATTTTCTCACCTGGCTTCAACCCTTTTTCTTTACGTATATCTTGTATGGCACGTATCGCATCTCTAACCTCCCCCTCTTCGGCAAGCTCCGGCGTTAGATTGGTGTCGAGTTCAACTCCTTCAATATCTTTATCTATCACTTCTTTTACATTTACCTCGTCTCTGATTAGCTCTTCATAAGCATCAGAAAGCTTGGCAGATATAGAGAGCAAGGGCTGCCTGACTTTTATACCAGCTTTTGATCTCGCCTCTAATCCTAGAGAAACAATTTTCCTTGTACTATCCATGTTCTTGATGACGTCTTCATCAATCTTGCCCGCTTCAGGCCATTCGCATAAATGTATGCTCTCCGGATCCTTCTTTATTCGTAATTTTTGATACAAATCCTCTGATGTAAAAGGGGTGAATGGTGCCATGAGTTTGGTGAGATTTTTCAGCACAAAATAGAGAGTGAGCTTGGCTTCCTCATCTCCGTTCTTTATACGTCCTCTAGAACGGCGCAGATACCACGTAGATAGATCATCTACAAAATCTTTCATAGCTCTAGTTGGTTCAAGAAGTCTATATTCATCTAGCCTAGAGGTTGATAATGCTACAAGTTCATTGAATCGAGCAATAATCCACTTATCTAAAACATGTTTAGCTCCCAGTTCAGAATCGATGGTTTCTAGTCTCCTATCTCGATACAAATCATAGAATGCGTAAACATTATCTAGGATATTGAAAACCTTTCTAACTACCTCTGACACAACCATGGTATCGAAATTCTTTGACTCTCCGGGTTGGTTGACCGAATACATCCAGAGACGTAGGGCGTCTACCCCATTCTTTTCCATTTCTTCCCATGGATCTACGACGTTGCCTATGGATTTACTCATCTTCTTACCATCTTTGTCCAGGAGATGCCCGAGACAAATCACATTTCTATACGCGATACCTTTCTCCATTAAAACCCCAATAGCATGAAGTGTGTAGAACCACCCTCGCGTTTGGTCTATCGCTTCAGAAATAAAATCTGCGGGATAAAGAATATTGTTAGGATCTTGAGCAAAAGGCATCGCGCCCGAATCAAACCAGACATCAAGTACCTCTTCAGTTCTTCTGTATTCTTCGCCATCTTTGACGAGTACTATTTCGTCAATATATGGTTTATGTAGATCGAGTTCGAAGTCTTCGTTACAAGGATATGGGGCAAACTCAAGTTCTTTGACTTCACCAGTATGAAATTGTTCACCAGAAACAAAGTCATTACTTTGGCGACCCATAAATATTCTTTCTAGTACCCACAATGGCATCCCGTGAGAAATTATTAGAATTTTTTTATCTTTGTAGCGCTTATCGATATCAAAAATAAATTCACCTATACGCCGTCGAAGCTCAGCTCCATTTTCATTCGGGCCAACTTCATGCAAGCGTTCATCTACTACGAAATCTTTTCTGATAATTTCAGCAGTTTCTCGGGTACGTACAAATGGTGAGGTAACAATAACATCAAATTTTCTGCCATCTATTTCTCCAGCTTCCTTTTTCCCTTTTTCTGTCAGGTGATTGTTGGGATCACCGGTCATGTCTGGAATGTTTTTTACATTATTTACCGCCTCGCCATGTCGCATTACGAAATATTTGTTGCCACTAGTTTTCGTATACTTTTTTAGCGTCTCAATAGTATCAATCACAATTCTCTTTGAACCATCGGTACTTTGCCAAACCGGCAAGGGTGTCCCCCAGTAGCGCTCTCGAGAGATTGCCCAGTCCTTGACTTCACGAAGCCATTCACCGAACCTGCCTTCTTTGATATGTGCTGGCTCCCAGTTAATCTTTTTATTCTCTTGTACCAGTTCATCTCGCAGTTTAGACATGTCTATGTACCAAGAATCACGAGTATAATAAATTAAACGTGTCTTGCATCTCCAACAAAATGGGTAGGAGTGAGTATGGCTTTCTTTGTCGAACAAAAGTCCTCGGTCTTTAAGATCCTTCAGAATTTCTACTGCTGTTGATTCTTCTATTACAGACTTACCCGCAAGATTTTTTGTTTCTTGTTTAAAGTGACCTGTCTCATCCACCAAATGGTACTTAGGCAAGCCAATTTTTGTTCCCAATTCAAAGTCATCCTGACCATACATAACTGCGGTATGGACTATGCCTGTGCCATCTTCCGTGGTAACAAAATCCGCTGCATAAACCTTGTGAGAATTTTCATTCTGTGGCGAGAACCCATAAAGCGGTTCATATTCCATGCCTACCATTTCTCTACCTTTATGCTCGGCCACTATCTCATATGGATCAGTGATTAGAGAAAGTTTGTCCTTGGCCAACACGAGAATCTCTTTACCTACTTTCACCTCGATATATTCAATATCTTCCCCTACCGCCAAAGCCACATTGCCCGGTAAAGTCCACGGAGTCGTTGTCCAAGCAAGAAAATAGGCGTTGGGGAAACCAACAATTTTAAACTTCACATAAATTGATAAATCTTTGACGTCTTTATATCCCTGCGCAAGTTCGTGGGAGGAGAGGGCCGTACCGCAACGTGGACACCATGGAACTACTTTGTAATCTTTGTAAAGAAGTTTCCTTTTTTCTACATGAGCAAGGATCGACCATACGGACTCGATATATGAGTTGTCGTAGGTGAAGTATGCGTTATCTAGATTCACCCAGTAACCGATACGGTCAGTAAAACGAGCCCAATCACCAATATATTTTTGGACACTTGCCTTACACTCTTGATTAAACTTGGCAATGCCGTATTTCTCAATCTCTTTCTTATTTTTTAGTCCAAGATTTTTTTCTACTTCAAGCTCTACTGGCAAACCGTGAGTATCCCAACCAGCCTTTCTTGGTACTCTGTAGCCCCGCATGGTCTTATAGCGCGGAATGGCGTCTTTAAAGGCGCGCGCTTCAAGGTGATGTATAGCTGGCCTACCGTTGGCTGTCGGCGGACCTTCGTAGAAGATAAAGTCTCCTTTGGGAGAATCTTTCTCTAACGTTTTCTCAAATATCTTATGCTCTTTCCAGAATTGAAGGATTTTCTCCTCTCTTTGAGCTCTTTCAGATTTCTCAGCCATATTTTGGCCATTTTAACACCTTTTAGATCCTTTCGGGAGTCGGGATACCGAGAATAGTCAGACCGTTTTTCATTACGATGTTAAACGCTTTGACAATGGCTAGGCGATACGGGGATTCCGGGGAATCGCCGATAATTTGTTCGAGCGCGTAAAAATTGTTGAAACTGCCAGCAAGTTCCGTGAGGTAAGTGGTGATGTAATGCGGGGCGTATTCTCGGCCAGCTCTCTCAACTACTTCCGGGAATCTGTACAACAGCCTTTCAATCTCATGAGTATTTCGTCTCGGAGCATTGATGTCGATTTTCTGGTCAGCCTTTTCCAAAAGTGAGTTCGAACGTGCGTAGGCATACTGGAGATAAACTCCAGAATCCCCCTCTGTCGAAACAGATTTCTCTATGTCAAAGACAATATCATTACCGATGGTCTGACGCAGAATCATATATTTGATAGCGCCTATAGCCACCAGCTCATCTTCCTTAACCTTTTTCTTCACATCCCCTATCAATTCTTCTGCAGTTATAATGTCTCCCGTTCTTGAACTCATCTTGCCTGTCGGCAAGCGGAGCATGCCGTGAGGCAAGTGCTTAGTTTTCTTTGCTAATTCTGGTAAAACTTTGTTCATCGCTTCAAGCACCACTTTGAAATAGTCTTGAATTTCGTTGCCGGTGATTACGATTGATAGGTCGTATGGATATTTCTCATATTTATTTTTGGCATTACCGAGCTCTTTAGCTTCATACGTTGGCAGGCCAAGAGAGTTTATAAATACTCTAGTGTGAGAGCCTTTAAATATAATCGCTCCGTCTGATTTTTCAAAAACCTTTCCTATATTTTCCTCCACAATCTTTTTACCAATCTCCCCCGTTTCTGACTCGAAGAAATAATAGTCAAACTTGGTGCCAAGTTTCTCATAGATCTTTTCAAAACCCTCCAGGCTGTCTTTTCTGCCTCTTTTGTATATTTGGTTTACCTCCGGATCCGACTTTTCATAAATTTTCCTGTTTATCTCATCTATCTCTTCCTTATGATCTTCGTAAGCTTTGTTTCCTGCAACATAAGGATCTTTCTCTCCATGCATTATCCCCCATACTGCTTTCGCCACATGAAGCCCCACATCTCCCTGATAATTTACCTGCCTAACTTCAGCACCTTTCCATTCTAAAATCCTCGAAATAGTTGAGCCAATGACATTGGGCATCAAATGTCCTATATGGAATTCCTTGAATGGATTCGGATCGGTATGTTCGACCATCACCTTAAATCCCTTGGCGTGTTCTCCTTGTCCAAAATCCTCTCCCTTCTCGATAATCTTTTTTAGACTCTCTTTGAAAAATTCTTTTGATAAATAAAAATTAATAAACCCAGGCCCAGCTAATTTGATTTCATCTATGAAATCACCCTGAGCTTGTCGAAGGGCTTTTACAATTTCTTCTCCACGCCCATATTTTATGGCGACATTCGTTGAGTAGTCCCCCATCTTTAAGTCGGTAGGATGCTCTATGACAAAATCTCCCGCCTCTAAACCAAGAGAATCGAGAGTTTCTGTAATTAAATGCTGGAGCGTGTCTTTCATCTAGATTATTTCGCTCCCTTGTTATTTTTCACCCATTTGCTAGTCAGAACTTGATGCCAAGCGTCAGGATCAACCTTTTGGATCTCGTCCCACATTCTTTTAGCAGTCTGGGTATAGAGTTTTTTTGCTCTGATTATATGCCGATGATCTCGCATGCCGACGGCGGCGGAATCACCAATTCTAGCTAATTCCTTAAGCTCAAGGTCACAGTCTATATTATCTGCATCTTTAACAATTTTTGCTTCAAGAGACTTTCTTTCATCATATTCTTTAAGAAGAACTTGTGCTTCTTTCTCGAGCATAGTATTTTGGAAAATATGAGTTTCGGCTAACTTTTCATGTCTTGTCACATAGTCTCTATGCATAAATGAGATATCGCCGACCCTAGATTCGGCTATGTCATGAATGAGACACATCTTAATCACCTTAGAGACATCAGCCTTCTCAGCCATGGCGATAACCCAGCCGATCATCGCGGTTCGGAAAATATGTTCGGAGATATTCTGCACTTTCCCAGTCAAAACTTGCTGCCATGCTCTCGGCACATTACGCAGTGACCCAATCTCAAATAAAAAATCTATATCTCGTTTGGCCACGTTATTTTTTTAAAATTGCATCTATCTTTCGAGCAATTATCTTCATGTCCTTCTCTTTTTGACCTCGAGTGGTTTCTGCCGCTGTCCCGATACGAATACCTGACGGATCCATGGGGCTTCTTGTCTCTCCCGGTATGGTATTTTTATTAACTATAATCCTCGCTTTCTCCAGCTTATCGCTTGCTTCTTTGCCAGAAAGCCCTTTTCCCCCCATCCATGTATCAACCAGAAGGAGATGTGTGTCTGTGCCACCGGAGATAATTCGCCAGCCGAGCTTTCTTAATTCGTCCGCGAGCATTTTGGCATTTTTAATCACTTGTCTCGCGTATATCCTAAACGCCGGTTGGGATGCCTCCGCCAAAGCTACGGCGACTGCTGCAATTTGATTCAAATGCGGGCCACCCTGGAGCCCGGGAAAGATCGCTTTATCTATCTTTTTATACAATTCACGATCATCTACTCTAGAAAATATCAGAGCGCTCCTTGGCCCACGTAATGTCTTGTGCGTGGTGGTAGTCACTACATCGGCATATGGAAACGGGGACGGAAGCGCCCCGCCAGCAACCAGTCCCGCTGTATGCGACAAGTCGACCATTAGGTACGCTTTGCACGAATCGGCGATCTTCCTAAACTTTTTAAAATCAATCGCTCTTGGATAAGCAGTAAAGCCCGCAACGATAATACTGGGTTTCTCTTTTTTAGCCAGTCTTTCCACCGCCTCGTAATCAATCTTCTCTGTCTTGGGACTGACTCCGTACTGGACCGCCCTCCAGAATTTCCCGGTCGCTGACACTCTATGGCCATGCGTCAAGTGTCCACCTTCGGTTAAGGACATCCCCATGATTGTGCCGCCAGGCGGCACGAGCGCGAGATAAACAGCGAGATTCGCCGGAGAACCAGATAAAGCTTGCACATTGACGTGCCATTTTTGAGGAGAGAGTTTAAAAAGTTTCAACGCGCGGGCTTGGCATAAATTCTCAATTTTATCCGATACTTCATTGCCACCATAATAGCGATGCCCGGGATAACCTTCCGCATATTTATTGGTTAGCTCTGAACCCAGCGCATCTAGTACATCCTCTGAGACATAATTTTCAGAAGCGATGAGACTCACGGCGTTTTTCTGACGCTTCTTCTCCTCTTCGATTAACTTCCTGATTTCCTTGTCTTTCATCTAGCTAACTGTGAAGTTTCGGATTAAATCCTCCCACCACGCTCAACTCGGCTTTGATAGGAGGATGAGGATCATAGCCTTCAAGCTTCACTTGGCTAGGTAAGAATGAGCTGAGCGTCGTGTCGCCACCTTCGATGGAAACTTTTGGAAACGGTTTGGGCTCACGGGAGAGTTGTTCCTTGATTTGTTCTCGATGATTTTCATACATATGAAAGTCGCCGAAAGTATGAATAAATTCTCCAGGCTCTCGTCCCAGGATATGAGCTAGCACTATCGTGAGCAAGGCGTAACTGGCTATATTGAATGGCACTCCCAAGAACATGTCGGCACTGCGTTGATAGAGCTGCAGACAGACCTTGTCTTTCTTGATATTCACTTGGTAGAGATTGTGGCAGATCGGGAATTTCGATGCCTCACCGGGCTTAGCCATGGCATAGAGATATTGAGGATTCCACGAGGTCACGAGAGTATTGTGGGCATCGGGATCCTTACGCAATTCATCCACCACCCAAGCCAACTGGTCGATAGCGCGACCATCAGTACTTGGCCACTTGCGCCAGAGTTCTCCATAGATTCGCGGCAACACGCCATGAGTTTCCGCAAAAGCAGGGTCATTTTTAATTTTCTCTATAAATTCGTCTTTTGATTCATTACTGCCCGTCTTCTCTTTATATATTTTGTATGGATAGTCATCCCAAATGTGGACATTATTGTCCACCAAATACTTAATATTGTTCTGGCCGGACAAGAACCAGTAGAGCTCGTGTAACACTCCATTCCAATAGACCTTTTTAGTGGTCAGAAGAGGAAATCCTTCTCCAAGATCGAAGCGCATCTGCGCGCCGAAGGCGCTATAGGTCTTCACGCCCGTTCCTTTATCTACTTGTTCTTCTCCTTCTTCAAAAACCTTTCGCAAGAGGTCTAAATATTGATACTCCGGATGTTTCTTATTGTTCATTCTATTTCTTTGTTTTTTTGCTAATTTTCTTTTTGGGTGAGGCGAAGTTATTCCAATTATTTTTAGCGAAGCGACCAATGTTCTTATAGCTTCGCTTGGTGGGAGAAGAAATGGTAGAGAAGGTTAGTTGAGCAATATCCATTCCAGGCCGTAAGATTATAGGCACATTGTTCTGGTTGGTAAGTTCAAAGGTGATGCAAAGATAATGCTCAGGATTGATGATCCCTGCGGTGTTGTGAATCATTAGACCCACGCGAGCCAGCGATGACTTTCCGCCAATCTGGATGAGGTATTTGTCAGAACCAAAATATTCCTTGGAAGTTCCTAGAACAGAAACTCCCGGATGTAGGATAAACTCGTCTCCATCTTTAATGAAGATTTCTCTGGTTTTAGCATAAATTTTTTTGACTGGATCAATGATATGGGTAGCATTTTCATTGTTGACAATAAACTTGTTCCCGAGACGAATATCGTAGCTTACTGGCTGTAGACGTTCTAAGCTGAAAGGCTTCAGGATGATCTCACGAGCCTTAATGGCCTTTTCTATATCGATGTCAGATAAAAACATTTTAGGTTATGTTAAATATTCTATCCGTTCCGTAATAATCACGCCAATTTTCATTATAATGCGCGAACATTCTTTCCAAGCGGACTTGGGGCAACTCTTCGACGCCGAAATCTTCCATTATCCCGAGCAGTTCTATTTTAACGCCATTTGCAAGCGCCGGGTCTTCGACTACTCTCTCAAATTCCGCTAGATAGCCGTAACCGGCGTTTTTATCAAGACAGATATTGGTATCATCCAATCTATATTCCTCACGCTCACGCGACCACTTGGCCTGATATTTTAGGCCTGCGTCGAGGAGAAGCTGATCCAATCCGTTAAGTGTCATTTCCATTTCCGACTCAAATTCCATCCTAGAAATACCATTGGCGCTGGTATCATCGCCGATTGATGCCTTGATCACCAAGAGAACCTTACCATCTGTATCGCGAGTGCGAACCGAGAAATCACTCCCCTCTTCTATAATCTTATTGAACTTAACTTTATCTTCTCCAGAGAGATGCGAATTAAATTGTTCTTTAAACTTGTTGACATCGTCGATGATAAAATAATGGTTAAGCTGTTTGTTACTATTGAGAAGTACACCGCCCCTCTCTTTAATCTTCTCCTTCAACTTACGAGCCCTTTCAGAGCTGCCTAGGAGACTTTTGATTTCGATTTCGTATTGAGACATAATTGATGGAATCATGTTACCACACATTAGTATTATAGTGGCACACTCCAGAAATATGGCCATAGGCAAGGCAAACAGCCTAGTCTGGCGCCTACCCGATGACCTCAAAAGGTTCAAAAAGCTGACCACTGGCCATCCCATAATCATGGGGAGAAAGACCTACCAATCTATCAATAGACCTCTACCAGACAGGACAAATATCGTGGTCACCAGAGACATGGGCTTAGAAATCCCCGGATGCATAGTCGTCCACTCTGCGATTGAGGCAATCAAAAAGGCAAAGGAGTTTGATCGAGAAGAAATTTTTATTATCGGCGGAGCAGAAATTTATAAAGAGACCCTACCTTTAGCAGATAGGCTCTATGTGACAGTAGTAGACATGTACGTAGATGGTGACGCCTTTTTCCCAGAATATTCAAATATATTTACCAAAAAGATTTCGGAAGAATCCGGTGAATTTGAAGGACTAAAATATTCTTATCTAATACTGGAGAAGTAGAACGGGATCTTATTTCACTTCCACACCCATACTTCTTGCTGTTCCTGCGATAATTTTGGACGCGGCTTCAATATCGTTGGCATTCAAATCGGCCATCTTCTTTTCGGCAATTTCTTTCAGTTGGACCTTGGTCAATGTACCGACTTTGAGAGTCGCGTTCGTGCCCGAGCCTTTCTCCTTGCCCAAAGCCTTGAGAATCAAAGCCGAAGCTGGTTCGGTCTTATAAGTCAGAGCATAACTTTTATCTTCGAAAATTTGAACTACGGTAGGCACCGTCTCGCCCTTACGGTCTTTGGTCTCTTCATTAAAACGTTTGACAAATTCGCCAATAGGAATACCGGCGGCGCCGAGCACCGGCCCGAGCTGCTGGCCCGGCACCGCCTGTCCGCCGGAGATCTGAAGCTTGAGAACCTTTACAACTTTTTTGGCCATAACAAAGAGTACAATACGTTAAGCTTTTTTAACTTGCAAGAAGTCTAATTCGACAGGGGTTTCGCGACCAAACATGTTTACCAAGACTTTAACTTTGCCACGTTCTTCGTCAATCTCGGAAACTTTACCCTCAAGCTCCTTAAAGGGACCATCGATAATGACAACGGCATCGTTCTCCAAGAGATTGATGGTGTGTGTCACTTTGTCGGCAGACATTCTGGCGAAGAGTGCCTCAACTTCCGACTGATCAATCGGTACCGGGTAAACTCCCGAACCAACGAAACCTGTCACCCTCGGGGTATTGCGAACCACATACCAAGAATCATCGGTCACGATCATATCTACCAAGATGTAGCCAGGATAAATCTTCTCTTCCTCTTCAACTCGTTTACCACCCTTAATCTTAATTTTCTTCTCGGTTGGCACGATCACGTTAAAAATTTTATCCTCCATGCCTAGAGATTCGATGCGCTGTTTCAGATTACGCATCACCGCGTTTTCATATCCAGCATAGGTATGAACAACATACCAATGTCTGCCTTCGGAAATCTTTTGCTTAGCCATATTATTTATAGTGAGTTTATCGAACTATAGAATAAACTTCTGAAGTAGCAGAGAGAAAAGATAGTCGAAGAAACCCAGAAAGATAGAAACTGAAATGGAGATGGCGATCACTACAACCGTGAAGATGACTGATTGACGCCGTGTCGGCCAGGAGACATATTGAAGTTCCCCACGCGTATCTCTAATGTAGTTTATGAATCTATTCATCATTCTTTTAGAAAAAACACCCTCTCGGGCGTTCTCTCATCATACTATAGCTGGGTCCACGTCGTCAACTTAGAAATTACCTGACCTCGTAGACAATTGTTACATTCATAGTCACTTTGTTTTCTCCTGCTGGGATAGTTGGGGCCGGAGCGGCAACCGTCTTGACCATAGCATCACCCCCGAGACCCTCGGCATAATAAGGCATCACTCCTCCACCGGTATTGTCGTAGAAACTGACTACTCGCACCAACCTGACTCCAAGCTCTTTAGAAAGCAGCTTCGCTTTCTCTCTTGCATCTTTAATCGCTTCCGCTCGAGCTTCATCCAGTATCTTGTCAGGATCATCAACGGTAAAGGAGATGTTCGAGAGACCAGTAGCGCCATTTTCTCCCGCAACACGCAGTGCCTCCCCTACGTCTTCAGTCGATCTCACTTTCACAGAAACGTTATGGCTGGCAGTGTAACCGTCTTGGACTTGCCTAGACGGCGGACAAAATGTTGATGAGCAGACAATGGTCTCTGAAGTATATTTCGGCCAGAGAGAATAATCGGTTGTCTTAATATCTTTCTCTTCGATTCCCAGCGCTTTGAGCTTGGCCAGTATCACATCCATTGACTTCGTCACTTGACCTTGGGCATCACTTGCCACTTTAGCATCTCTCGAAACCGTAAAGGAAAAAACGGCAATATCAGGAACAGAGATAGCCTCTCCCTCGCCCGAGACCGAAATGGAGTTATATGTTGGGTCAAGACTACGTAGATTTTTGAACGCTCCAAGAGTCTCTACCGCCAGAAAAATGGCTAGAACGACGAGCACGATCCAGACCCACTTTAAAACTTTTTTGACTTCTTCTGTGTTTGTATCCATTCCTTGATTATATCATTAACTAAGTCTATTTCTCAACGAACGTCTATCCCCAATAAAGACGCTGAAAATGAGCACTGTGAAGCTTACAGACAAGAGGCCTAGAGCAATGCCAGCCAAAATATCGAGTGTCCAATGTGCTCCGAGATAAAGTCGAGAAAAGTAAATGAAGGCCGCACCGAAGATTGAGCCTAGTATCAAGATGGTCTTACTCCCCAACGTCTTCATCCTATCAAAGAAAGAGTAAGCCAACATGAAAAAGAAGGCAGTGGCGATCGTGGCATGCCCAGAGGGGAAACTCCAGCCGTTGGCTTCATAGATAGGAGAGGTCGGCCGCACGATCTGGAACGTATTTTTGAGCACAGTAAGAGAAATCACAGTCACAATCAGGGCCGCGACGAAGAGTGCTGCATCATAACGGCGACCACGTATGAAGAGTAGGACGGCGATTAATAGAGCAGCAGAGGCAAGGACAAAGGGATCACCCATTCTGGTCACAGCCACCATAATAGTCGTCAGAAAGGGCGTACGCATATGCACTACTGCTCGTTCTATGACGGTATTCAGAGGCGTGAGTTCCGTACCAGAGAGTAAGCCTTCAATAATAACCACGAGCACCAGCCCAGAGATCATGTAGACCAGAAGAAAAAGGATATTCTTTGCCCAATTTGGAAACATCATGTCCTTAAGCCTAACATAAGGATATCGAGCTCCATAGTAGCCACTCCGACGACTTTGTCCGCACCTCCATAATATACGTAGACGAGCCCATCACGTACGATCATACCGCAAGGAAAAACTACGTTCGGTACGATTCCTTCCTTCTCATAAGGCTGTTCTGGTTCCAATATCGGATCAGCCGAGCGTGATAGTACTACTGTCGGATCTTTGAGATCCAAGAGAACAGCTCCGACGCGGTAAGTATGATGGTCTTTCGAGATGGCATGATACAAGAGAATCCAACCTCGTTTGGTTCGGATGGGTGGAGCGGTAATGCCGACTTTATGACTATCCCACATGCCGGACCTTGGACCGAAGACACGAATACATTTATTGACTACTTCCTTTTTAAAATCGAGGGATTTAAGAAAGTCAGCGCAAATATCTGTCCCAATACGATGAAAAATGAGATACTTTCCTCCAATTTTTTCCGGGAAGATACAGGCGTCCTTATCATCAATATCCTTGGGAGTGATGAGATCGGCTTTCGACCAATTCCAACGGCGCGAGAGAAAATCCTTGGCTCTGATAGAAGTGACAGCCACTCGTGGCGGACCAACGCCGTCGTACGCGGTGTAGCACATGTATAAGTCACTTCCAATTTTAGTAATACGCGGGTCTTCGCAACCTGAATTGGCTCCCTCTATCTTCTTGGTTTCAAAATCTTCGCGCGGGACATAAACGGGTTCACTCAGGCGTTCCGTGATCTTTACCCCGTCTATACTGGCGGCATAACCGATAGTAGAAGTGTTGTCGTCGGAAAGGGCACGATAGAGGATATGAACCTTGCCTCCAAGATGAACAGCGGCGGGATTGAACGTCGCTTTCGACTCCCAAGAATGATTACGATCCGGCGTAATGATTGGATTACCCTCGAAGCGTCTGAAACGATAACGCGACCCTGTCTTAGCCAAGATCGTTGAGACTAGGTCGCTCACATTAATGCGAGCCGAGCAAGTAGTAGTGTCGGAAGCTCCGTAATAAATGGTTAGGGTCTCATCTTTCAGAAGCGCGCCGGATGGGAAAACGACATTGGAGACGTGGCCGGAGAGCTCATAAGGTTCTTCAGGCACCAAGAAGGGACCCCTGGTACGGCCAATAATTTTGCGTGGATCTTGCAGATCAAGCAAAACCGCTTCGATACCAAACTGTGGTCTAGAATTTTCTGACGAGAAGTAGTGCTCGATATGCGAATAAATGAGAAGCCAGCCGTGCTTGGTCTTGATAGGTGCCGCTCCCACTTCGACATGGTCTTGTGGTGTCCGGCGTGGATCTATGACATGTTTATCAATCTCGCCATGCCACTTCTCCCAGAAAGCAGGCGACCACAAATCCTTCACACTATTTGTTTGGACGATAGCCATTTTCGCCGGTGGGCTATCTGTATGAGCACTGAAAATAGCTGTCACTTTGCCACCTATCCGTTCCGGGAAAAGGGTCATGGCCTTGGCGTTGAAAGGGGTGATTAGATACCGTTCATCTACTGATTTAAGGTCGCGAGTCACCGCCACGGCTACTTTAATACCCTCGGCACGGAAAGGATACATCGAAAGAGCAGTGTAGAAAATGTAATAACGCCCTTCGAAAAAGGTTACGCGCGGATCTTCGCAACCAAACCTTTCCCATTCTTCAGACGGTTTAATAAACTGTCTACGATCCTCGAAATGCAGACCGTCCAAACTCTTAGCTATCCCAATAGTAGATATTTGATCCAGGGTTCTCAGCGCATCCCTGCTTGATATCGCTCGATACAGGCCATAGATACTCCTGCCCCGCTTCACCGGAGACATGTTGAACGTGGCTGATGCTTCCCAATGATGATCCCGAGTGGGAGCTAGGATAGGATTATCCTCTGTCCGCTTGATTACAAACATAATGATTATGCCACTTTAGCGGATCTGACTGACAAAACGGCGTGCTCATTTCTCATAAGCTTACTGACGAAGTCGTCTAAATTAGCGGAGGCCACGCCGATATATTTATCTCCGCCACCGTAATAGATTAAGAGAGTATTGTCTTTGACGACTGCTCCAGAAGCATAAATGATGCCTGGCTTCCAGTCATTTTCGTACCACTCATCCGGTTCCAGTATCGGGTAATGAGAACGGTAGAGAATTTTCCTCGGATCTTTGAGATCAAGCAGCAGGGCCCCCAGTTTGTAACGACCAGGATCCGACTTATCCATGGCATGATAGAACAGGAGCCAGCCGTAGCGAGTCTTGACAGGCGGCGGACCAACACTGCGGGTACGATTGTGCCAAGCAAGTTCTCGATCCGGCATGAGATGAGGATCGGGACTATCAAAGGGTGGTATGTGACCCTCGAGATCATCGAGATACTCGACGCGTACCCGCGCCGGATCATCATCATGAAGATTATGGAGAAGGGCATACTTGCCATCTATCTTTTCGGAAAAGAGTGTCCAATTCTTATGTCTCTCGTTAGGAGGAGAGAGGAAAACGAAACGACGCCAATCCCATCGACCTTCTTCGAGGTCGGCTTCACTGATGGAGGTCAGCCCAACGCGAATGGAATGCCAGCCATTAAAGATATTGAATGTCAGATAGACGCGACCATTAATTTTGACCGCTCGGGGGTCCTCACACCCGCCCCACCCACCGCCGGAAATGTAGAGACCTGTGTCGTACGCGAGTCTGGCTGGCGAAGTATACGGGCGATGTCTCGCGGATTCAGTCACCGTCTCGGGCATGTAGATCGGGTAAGAAGATCTTCTGTCGAAATGAATGCCGTCTCTACTTGAGGCATAGCCGACACGAGAGACACCGTCAGAACCAAGGGCGCGATAAAAAAGATGAACTCGTCCTCCATGGATTACTGCTCCGGGATTAAAGACCGCTTCTGATTCCCAATAAGAACTCGGCGCTGGGCTGATGATAGGATTATGTGCGGACCTGCGAAGGTCCAGGGCTCTTGGTTTTCTGCCTTTTCGTACTCGCTTAGATACTCGCTTTCTCAAAACCTTTTTGGCAGTTGCTCTAGATCTTTTCTTGGGACCAGTCCTTTTCTTCTTAGGCGCGGCCATATTTGTTTTTTATTATAGCACCGGCAGTTTTATTCCAACATCTCCAATATTATCTTTTTGGTTTGCTCTGGATTCTCGACCGCTCTTGATGCTATCCCCAAGGTTAGAGCCGGTTCGTCGTTACCGCCTTTGAACAGTTTATCTCCAACATAAAGTACTTCCCCTTTGGAAACACTAGTCAGTTCCAGGAGTTTATTCAATCCATACGCTTTATCTATACCAGCTTTCGTAACCTCTATGGAAGTAGTCCCACCGATACGTATTGAGAAATCCGGCAGAGCGCGCTTCAGTATCTCCACCATCCGTTCACGCTTCTTGTTGTCAGGGTCCCACTTTTCTTTCAGTCCAATGGGCGCCTCCTGCCCCAAGGCAGAGAAATTAAATTGAGCTCCACGGTCTTCTACCAACTCCCCGTAGATTTTGTCAGGTTTTACAAATCCCGACTCTTCAAAAATATTTTCAAAGGCCTTCTTGATGCGCCCCCGTTCTTCCGGCAAGAGCGGGGCATCATTCTGACACTGCCAACCATCGTGATCATAGCAGAAGACGGTGCCATCTACCGGCAATAGATAAAGATTTTCCATTATCTCTGGTCGACATGCCAGAGGATCGAGAATCTGCCACTGAAACTGTTCGTGATGGGCGCCAGAGATAATCGCCACCTTGTATTTCTCCATCAGCCGACAGAGGAGCCCCGCCATCTCTGCATCGAGCGGCAACTTACTCTGCGTCAGCGTCCCATCAATATCAAAAGCAATTAGTTTAAACTTATTCATAAAAAATTTACCACGGCAACTTCTCGCCTTGAAACCAAAACCCTCCTGTCTCTGGGCGGGTCATAGCAAATTCATAAATATACTTTCCTGCCTCTTCCGGGGAAATGTCGGCCTCGAGTCCACCCATTGCCGTCTTAACCCATCCAGGATGGACAGACGAAACAATGATGCCTTGGTTTCTCATTCTTGCTGAGAGAGTCTTGGTGTACATGTTCAGAGCCGCTTTTGAAATTTTATAGGCTGGATAGTGGTACGGATAATGACTCGCTTGATCATTTGTGGCAAGCTCAAGCGAGCCGGCGGTGGACGAAATATTTATGATATGACCGCCATCTTCCATAATAGGGACAATGTGCTCGGTGAAATCAATAGTGCCTACAAGATTCACTTCAAGTGTCTCTCTCAATTTTTTTACTACCACTGCCGTCTCTTCCTCATCAATCAATACCCCCGCATTATTGATGAGGACTGAAATTTTCTTGTTAGTCTCTTCGATGACTCGAGCACACTCTGAAATGCTTTGTGGCAAAGACAAATCAAGCGGGAAGTATAAAAAATTTTCTTTGGGAGCTGGCTTAGCCTTATGATATGTTCCCAGTACAAACCAACCTTCGGAAAGGAACTGTTCTCCAAGGGCATGGCCAATTCCCTTCCCTATGCCGGTGATAAGAACTGTCCTCATCTCTCATTCAGTAGCCACACCATCAAAATCAGCGCTATTCTGTTCCGCTTCTTGTTTCGTCTGTCTGACAATTTTATCTTTGTGATGAGCCGGCGAGTAGAGAGTATAAAACTTGAGCGGCTCGATGCTAGAGACATTGACAACATTATGCTGTGCGCCAGCGGGTACTATGACAGCATCACCATCGCCCACATCGTAGACAGTATCGTCAATAAACACTCGTCCTTGACCTATTTCAAAGCGAAAAAATTGATCATTGTCTGGATGTACCTCTAGCCCGATCTCTTCCTCCGGTAGAAGGGCCATGAGAACCAGTTGAGAATGCCCCCCGGTATACAGCACTCTTCTAAAATCACTATTATCAAGCGTCGCCTTTTCAATATTCTCTTTAAAACCTTTTTTCATCAATCCTATTATACCAAACTGACGAGCCAACATATTCCTGTATGCGGAAAGACAGAAATCCTAGTAAACCAAGTTGGATGGCGGGCGTTAGACCTACCGAGAGAAACGGGATTATGGGCATATAAACGTTGTATGCCCATCTGCCCGTCAGAAGCGCGTACCACTCAATACCGATGGCGGGGACAAGCCCAACAAAAATGATAATCCAATTCTGTCTTCTCCACGATGGAAACAGTACGAAAGGCAAAGTAATAACCGTGATCATGATGGCGTCAGCCAGAGTGGCTCTCAGAAGGACGAGTTCGGTGATTTCGCCACCCATATAATTATCATATAAAAAAGCATGGAGATTCTCCCAAATGGCGTTCAGAATAAACGCAATAACAAATAGTGTTAATACTTTTCTCATAGTTCGACGCGGGGGCGGCTAGAGAGAATCGAACTCTCGCGACCAGCTCCACAAGCTGGGGTTCTACCACTAAACTATAGCCGCCATACAGCGACTACTTTATCATAAAATCTTCTCTACAGATTCTCTTCCGGATGACGGAGTTGTTATGTTAAATCTCACCCTTCCTATGATCTGGTTTCTCTCCGTCTTAACGTCAACACGCCACTTGCCCGCAAAGAGATTTTCTTTCTTTGAAAAACCTCGGTAGCCCCCATCCCTGCCTCCTATAATGGGAAAAGTGATTCTAGTCACACTGATCCACTTACTTTCTTGGTCACTGAAATACTGCCAATCGTGGGTGATCCGCGTGCCTAGGTCAGTCGGGGCAAAGACAGAACTGAAAACGTATAAGGGCGAGCCTGTGTTTAGATGAACCGTCTCGGTAGTGAAAAATGAGAGTGATTCGTACCATTCCTTTTTTTCTCCAATAGCAACGTAATTTCCTTCTACCCTTTCTATAGAGTAGTAAACACCGGCATCTTTCAGGGCAAGAGGCACCGGGGGAATAAGGTTCAAGAAATACAAGATATTGATAAGAGCAAAGATAGAGAGGATAGAATTTCTAAGATTTATCTTACTGTCTCCGTATCGCTTCGATACCACCTTGAAGAGGACAAGGGAGAAGAAGTAAATGAAAACCAAACTGGCGACGCCGCTCAAGACAAAGACGGCCGCGCCCATAGTCTTTAAGAGAACGGGAACGAAAAAGATAAAAAAAGAAAAAATAGCTAGGAAATAGATTGAGACTTGGAAAGTCAGCTGGCGGTAATACGTTTTGAAAAATTCGTTTCCGACGAGGAGGGAAAGAAGAATGAGCATAAAAAGCCAGCTTGAAGAGAAAGTGGCTCCTCGGTAGTAGAAGATAAAGAAGGCACTGAAGAGTCCACCGAAAGTGAATTGGATAAAGAGCGGCAGTAGATTTTCAGTAGTGATAAAAAAATCTCTGCGTGGAGGGTATTCGTGGTAATAATTAAGAAGAGCAATACTCCCACCCGAGATAACAAGATAAAAGAGCATGGTTAAATTTTCAAAGAGCAGATCTATTCTCTGCAAGGTGAGGTTGTCGAAGACGAAGCCAGCAATCAAAGCGAAGGAGGAGATGCGTCTTTCATACTTCTCGTAGAGCGCTTCTATTCTGTGCCATAAGTAGGCGTAGGACATCAGACAAAATTACTTCTGGTGCGCGGGAGAGGATTTGAACCTCCACGCCCTTGCGAGCACTACCACCTCAAGGTAGCTTGTCTACCAATTTCAACACCCGCGCATTGTCGTTAATATTACTTTGCTTCTGCTTCCGAGACCACCCCTTCAACTTCTTTAGCCATCCTGATATTCCTCATCTGACGATTGATTTCCTTCGCCGCTTTTTCTCGGATATGGTAGAGCTTAGCGCGGCGAACCGATGAGCGCTTAATCACTTCAATCTTATCTATCACAGGAGAATAGAGGGGAAAAATCTTTTCCACGCCCACGCCGGAAGAGACGTTCCTAACAGTGAAGGTGGCGCCCGCCTCCCTACCGTGTTTACGCGCCAGGACCAAGCCTTCAAAGGCCTGTAAGCGAGTCTTGTCCTTCTCGACAATTTTCTGCCAGACGCGCACGGTATCTCCCGACCGTAGGTCAAGCCCCCGCCTTTCTTCGATATTTACCGGGCTGATTACTCTGTTAGCCATTTGTTTGTAGGCGTCAATCTAACACACCTTGACCTATAATGTCCACGGCTTGCATGAAATCCTCTGGATACGAGGCTTCGATTTTTACCTCATTGCCACCTGCGGTTTTGAAAGTGATGGCGCGAGCGTGGAGGGCGAGACGATTAAAATCAAGAAGGCAAGATTTACTAGACGCGTAAAGCTTGTCGCAGACAACCGGATGGTGGAGGGCTTTAAAGTGCACTCGAATCTGGTGAGTCCTACCCGTCTTTGGTTTAGCTTCAACAAAAGTGGTACTTCTATCACCTGATCGTTTGATTACCCGATAATACGTGACCGCCTCTCTTTGCTCTCCCCTTGCCCCCCTTTGGGCAGACCACTTGCGAAAATTACTGGCACTCCTCGCGATCGGCAAATCAATAGTGCCCTGGTTATCTTTGAGATTACCGTAGACAAAAAGGTGATAAATTTTTCCAATCTCTCTTTTCTGGAATTGCTCTTTGAGCGTTTGGTAACCGGTCCCAGTCTTAGCGAGAAGAAGTACTCCCGAAGTTTCTCGGTCTATCCTATGCACTACACCCGGACGTTCGATATCGCCAAGCTTCTCGCCCACATCTCTAGACTCCGGATATTTCTCCCCAAACCAATCTGATACACTTGGCTCGGTAGTTCGGCCGTCTGGATGCACTACTAATCCCGCCGGCTTATTGAGCACGATCATATCATTGTCTTCGTAGAGAATATTTTTCGATAAATCAGTATTCATACTGCTGAATATTTTTCCTTTCCCATAATACCCAAAGGATTGACAGAAGAAAGGTAATGCCAAAGATTAAAAAAGCTCCGCGAAGATCAAACAGGTCAGCCATCACTCCTCCAAAAATCGGGCCTAGAACAAACCCGATATCCTCCGCCGATTGCCACACTCCCGTCATATATCCTCGGCGATGATGGTCGGAAAATGAATCAAAAAGTCCGTTTACTGCAATGTAGAAGAATACAAATCCGATTGAAACGACAGCCGCGAGAGATACGAGGACGTAAGGATTCGATACAAAACTAAATAGAATAATACCAGCGCCACCAAGGATAAGCCCGAAAAGAATCGAAAGAAATCTTTTTTGCGTGCGATCAATCCAACGACCGACCGGATAGTCAAGAAGTGCGATAGGCGCCACGAAAGCAGAAAGAATAATGCCGCCGATAATCGGCGAGGTGTTGAGCGCATTTACAAAAAGCGGCTCCATCGCCCAGATAAATTCAGACCACATGCCAATAAGCAACATGAAGAAGCCAACAAAAAATGCCAGCCTTCCGACAGAAAAAAACTCCTTCAGCTCAGCCAAATAGAGGTGGTCCTTTTGAAAAACATTTTTAACGGCCTGAAAAAATGTCTCGTGCACAGGCTGATGATATTCATGAATAGATACCCAGGCGATAGCGGCAGCGACAAAACAAATAGCACCAAAAAATAGGAAAGGGGTTCTATCACCAAACCACGCTACAGCAAGGCCTCCGGCAAGCGGCCCGACAAAATAACCAAATGCCGACGCGCTAAAATAACCACCGAGAAACTGATTTTCTTTCCCAACATGAGAGACAGCGATAACCGAGGCCATGCCAGCCACAGTTAGAAAGCCCTCGAACATTCCAAAAATAACAAGTGCCCAAAATAATTGTAGTAACCCAGAAACTGTGTAAAAAAGTAATCCACTCATTCCCAATCCCAGAAGACCAAGTACAATCGTGCGCTTCCGCCCAAAACGATCTGCAAACGCGCCCGTCGGCATATCTGTCAAAAGAGAGAAAAACCAAGGCAACCCCATTACCAACCCGAATAGCGTGTAGTTTGAAGCAAGGGCATCAGTAAAAAGTGCAAGATTATACTGCATAATACTGGTTGCGAATGTATACGTCAGGATAACCGCGCTAAGAGCGAGAAGTGTTTTGTTACGCCTTTTGATACGAAATAAACGGAGGTATCTCATTGGAATAATTAATTAAAAAATTTTTCTTGGTGGGCACGGGGAGACTCGAACTCCCAAGCCTTGCGGCATACGCTTCTGAAGCGTACGCGTATACCAATTCCGCCACGTGCCCCTACTTCGCCAAGGCTCCGCAGGGCGAAGCCGTAGAGAGACAATACAATATGTGATAACATCGTGCCATCAGGGCTTACCCTGATGGCTAGAAGGGCGGTTAGCTCAGTTGGTAGAGCGCCTCATTTACACTGAGGATGCCAGGGGTTCAAGTCCTCTACCGCCCACCATATAGAAACTTTGTTGGAAAGAGCCGCTCCTCGCTAAGGATACGGCTCTTGGATCGAATCGAGCACTCCGGTAAGCGACAGGCCAACATAGAGAGCTAGGCATCCGAAGATACCGCCGCCCCGACCAGCGAGACTGGCCCCCACTACACTAGTAACATACATCGCGAGCAGGATCGCTAACTGTATAACTACCTTGTGGCGACTCCCGGCCGGCACTTCAAGCACAAGTAGAACGAAAATGAGTACCGCGAGACCAAGCTCTTGCATGCCAAACCTCCGTCGATGATATTGTGAACCTCTGATTTTATGATGATATAACTAAGATGAAAAGTCAACGCAACAAAAGTGGTACAATGAGTGACTTATGAAAAAAAACTATCAGCAATTAAGCATCAGGGCTCACCGAAAAGCTCGTGGAAAAATCTCGGTCGTCGGTAAACTGCCTATCAATAACCACGAGGACTTATCCATCGCCTATACACCGGGCGTGGCCGGGCCAGCACTCGCTATAGCAGGAAATAGGAAGCTCGCATATGATCTCACCGCCACTAAAAATGGCGTGGCCATCGTCTCAGACGGCTCGGCAGTGCTCGGGCTCGGCAACATCGGCCCAGAAGCGGCACTCCCTATCATGGAAGGCAAGGCCGTGCTTTTCAAACGTTTCGCGGGCATCGACGGCTTCCCCATTGTGCTCTCTACGCAAGATACCGATGAAATAGTAGCCACAGTGAAGGCCATTGCTCCAACATTTGGCGGCATTAACTTGGAAGATATTTCCGCGCCGCGTTGTTTCGAGATAGAAACTCGTTTGAAAAAAGAGCTCTCCATACCCGTGATGCACGATGACCAGCATGGCACAGCGATTGTGGTACTCGCGGGGCTAATCAATGCGCTAAAAGTGGTTCGCAAAGATAAGAAATCTATACGCGTGGTCGTAAACGGCGCAGGCGCGGCTGGAGTGGCTATCACGAAATTGCTTCATCACTATGGGCTACGCAATCTCCTAGTCTGTGACAGTCAGGGAATAATCAGTAAGAGAAGGCGTGACTTGACCGCTATTAAAAAAGAGATTCTCAAAATTACTAATGGAGAAAATATTTCTGGCTCACTTTATGACGCTCTCAAAAACTCTGATGTCTTCATCGGGGTATCCAAAGGCAACCTACTTAAGGCCTCGGATGTCAGAACTATGGCGAAGAAAGCAATGATCTTCGCCATGGCCAATCCCACGCCCGAAATTATGCCAGACGAGGCTTTGCGCGCCGGAGCGTCGATCGTTGCTTCTGGCCGCTCCGATTTCCCAAACCAAATCAATAACGTCCTGGTCTATCCGGGAATTTTCAAAGGCGCAATAGAATCTCGCACATCCCAAATCACCGACGAAATGAAAATCGCGGCGGCCGAAGCGCTCGCGGCCGTGGTCAAGAGACCCACCGCCAAAAAAATTATTCCCGATCTTTTTGATAAAAGAGTGGTGCTGACTGTCGCTAACGCTGTGAAAAAACTTGCTACTTAGCCCTCAGGCTGATACTTTTAATTCATAGTCCCCATAGCTCAATGGATAGAGTAGCTCTCTTCTAAGGAGTTGATGTAGGTTCGATTCCTACTGGGGACACATTACAGCGAAGGGTTGGCGACTGTTGAGGTTCCGGCATTCTTGATTCTCTCGAACTCAAGCGCCTTATTTTGGTAGTATGAGACAGTTTCTCTTAAGAGAAGAGTGTCTAGGGTTTTTCCCTTTTCTTCTTCTAGTGGCTCCATTGTGAAGAACTCTCTTTGATTGACTTTGATAAATATCCAAACGCTGAACGCTACAACAAAGATGGTTAGGACCATTGTCGAGATTAAAATAATTATCCAGTCGGCCTCGGGACTAGTGCCAAAACCAAGCCTGCCACGAATCTTCCATCCAGACTTTTTAAGAGATGTTTGTGGATCTTCCATAGCTTAATCAAATGAGTAAAGCGACAAGACAGTTCTCAGGCGCCAGCTTACCCTGTTGCCAGCGGAGCCGGTCTCCGCTCTCGAGAGGCCCAACTCTTCCATCATAACCCGGTGAGGTAGGCTTTCGATAGCACTAAGAAAGGAAAGTGTCTGGGCCCAAGAACCTCTAGTCTCCATCACTATGCGAATGATGTCCGGCTCGGCGGACTTTTTATCTTCCGCCTTCCCGACGGATACAATATTGGTCTCTAGACCAAGCGCGCGGCCCATTCCCTCGATATCCTCGATGAGAGGTACTAGCTTATCGTCAGAAAGTGTCAAATTATCCAAAGTCGCTAGATCTTCGGCAGCATTGCTTTGTAGCACTCTAATAGACTGAGCCATGGTCCTCGACTCGGCGGCCTCATCTGCCAGATCGAGAAGTTCGAGAATCTTCTGATTTTTGGATTGTATGTTGTAGGCTCCCAGAACGAGAACAACAAGAAGGACAACTGAGATGAGCACGAGCGTGATGAGCGGTAATGTGGAGTTATTGGAAGTCATTGTGAGAATTTAATTTGGAAATCGATGTCTCTATCTTTGGCTAGGTTAGATATCGGTAGGACCACCTCTGAGAAGTACTTCGAGGAATTAATACGGTTTTCAAATGTTATGAGAGACTGACGACTAGCAGCCACGCCGCTCGCCGAGAGAGTTATCTTGTCTTCCACCTTCATCCACGAGAAACCAGTGATCACTATGCCGGCCACTCTCTGGTCTAGAATCTTTTTAATAAAATCTGATGGTCGTTCGGTATCACGTGTCGGGGAGAGAATTTGGAGTTTGAGGTTAGTTTTTTCAAGCCAGGCTTGAAGGAGGGCGTTTTCCTCTCTCTCTGTGGCACTGCTCACGATTCTGGCGCGCTCAAGTGCTTCATTCTCGCGGGCCTTTGAGAGCACGTAGGATGGTAAGAGCCCTATGATCCCTACCACGAATACCCCGATAAGCGCCAAGAGTATGACAATCGCCCGATGGACGGCATATTCGTGTGCTACCTTTCGCCTCTCTTCTTCTGTGAGTAGTTTAAACATACCTTAGTTGCCGCGAGGCAGAACCAAGCCTATAGCAGAGGCGTAGCCAAGGGATTCTTCAAATGGTATCGCAGAAACATGACTGCGTGAGGGGGACATATTCAGCCAAACATCCGCAAGGGCGTATGGGACATCACTTTCGCTCATCAATTTCTCAATAAAATCTACCTTGCCCCCTCCGAGTCCGCACAAGATGACTTGTTCTATTTTCTTCCCTGCTTTGCCAGACTTATCAGTCCGGGCATTCCAGAAGGCAAAGACTTTACGCATTTCTGCTTTCAAATCATTGAGATCCACATACGGGTCATCGCCCCCAACACCATAAGTCGATGTCGTGCTAAACTGGACTACCTCTTTCTCAACAACATAGAAACCCGTTTTCTTCAAAGAGAGATTGATGATGAGTTGCGGCCGCTTGTCTCCACGATGAATGACTGCTCGGGCGATAGCCCGCGATTCAAGATCGAAGGAGACAGGAGTGATAAGAGCGGATTCAAAGAGTTCCACATAGGCATTGACGACATTTGCGGGTACAACGGAGACAGCCAACTTAATCTCCCCAGTGCCCTCAGTTTCGCTCACAACCTCAAAGTCGAAAACTGATTCAGCGAGAGACACTGGAGCATTTTCCTCAATAACGAAAGCAACTGCGTCTCGGAGTTCTAGAGAAGGTACCCGGTCGATGCTTACTGTAAACAGATAGGCTTTCTCCTCTGGCAAGCTGGCTCTGGCATAGCGGATATTGTAGTGTGAGGCAAGTTTCTTCAAGACAGAAACGAGCTCATTAGAATTATGGATCGGTCCAGACCCCACTGCTCCTATAGGATTGCTTACTTTACTCGCATGCGCCAACTCGAATCCATCTCCGAAAACCTTCCGGCGCAATTGCGCAAACTTAATATCGGCGTCTGTGATATCAATACCAGTAGTCGAGAGCAGAAGAAATTCTGGCACGGGGAAAAGATCGAGAAAAGTTTTTTGCTTCAAGAGCGTAATCATACATCTCTATTATACATGGTATCGATGAAACTCTTGAGAATCAGAGCGGCGGCGGAAGCATCGGTCATCTCCGTCTGCCCCTGAAGCTGTCGAGCCTCGATAGTAGTAAAAACTTCCGGATGGGAAACGACTTCAACACCACCTGCCTGCGCAGGCAGGCGTTTGATAAGTTCACTTTTCAAGTTGTTTATCTCCTTCTGAATTGGGTTGGGGCTACCGTCCAAGTTTCTCGATTCGCCAATGATAATTTTCTCGATTTGTTCCTCGACTTGGAGTTTCAAAATCTTATCTACCAGAGTCTCGTCATTGGGCCAGACGGCACGTGGCAGGGCAAAGTCTCCGGTCTCATCCGTAGAGGCGATACCGACGCGCTTGTGGCCGTAGTCTATAGCCATGAGTCTCATGGGTAGAATTATAGTATAATTAGTTCGTCACAATGGAACCAATAAATATACTGGCCCAATGGGCCGGAGTGAGCCCTCTTCTCATAATCCTAGTGATCGTGTGGACTCTTGTCTGGAAAGGCTTTGCCCTATGGAGATCGGCTGAACTTAGACAAAGGTACTGGTTTATCGCTATCCTGCTCATCAACACTCTTGGTATTCTAGAAATCATTTACCTTTTTCTCGTGGCCAAAAAATACAAAGTGGAAGTGGTTGAACAAAGCGAGTAGAGTAAGCAGATTGGAGGGGTGGCAGAGAGGTCTATTGCGGCGGTCTTGAAAACCGTTGTGCTGCAAGGCACCGTGAGTTCGAATCTCACCCCCTCCGCAGATTGAAAATCAACTTATGAAAAAATCAACAATATTTCTTCAGATAGTTATTGTGCTTATCGGCATCGTGGCGTTCACCGTCATGATCCGATTTCCCCTGACCGAGGGAAGGGCCACAAACTTAGACCTGTTTAGTATTTACACTGATCCGTTTATAGTGTATGGGTATCTAGCGTCTATAGCATTTTTTGTCGCCCTGTATCAGGCGTTCAAGTTGCTCGGATATATCCGGCAAAATAAAGTATTCTCTCTAGACTCTGTGAAAGCTTTAGGGATTATAAAATATTGCGCAATTGCACTAAGTATCTTAATTGTGATGGCAGCACTGTACATAAGGATTTTTCATGCTAAAGGTGATGATCCGGCGGGTGCTATCGCCCTATCTATCGTGGCTACTTTCATTTCTATCGTGATAGCCACTACGGCGGATATGTTTGAAAGAATTTGCCGCCAAATAGTTTTTAGTGCACGGTAAGAATATTTAAGATAAACATCAAAATCACTCCTATCAGAAACCAGAGCAAATGTTTTCGATAAAGATTTTTCTGTTTCGAAGCTCTGACAGAATGAGGAATAAGGTCGTGGAAAACAACAACTAGAAACGCCCCGGAGGCTAGTCCTAAGAGAGGCACTTCAAATATTGCGAAACTTTCCAACAAGAAGAACCCGCCGAGCACTCCCAAAAGGATCGAAGCGGAAATCGCGAAATTCAAGACCAGAGTTTGTCTAGTGGAATAACCGGCCTGCCGAAGAACAAAAAACTCGGATACCTCTTGTACCAGCTCGTGGACAAAAATGCTTAAAGCGGCGAGCGCCCCAAGCGAAGAGTCTACGGCGAAAGAGGTCGCCAAGAGAATACCGTCTCCCATATTGTGGAAAGCGTCACTCGCCATAATGCGCCTAGCATCAATCCTTGAATGAAGATGCACCTCAAGGGTTTGATCGTGATGGTGGTGTGATGATGGCAACAACTTAAACAGGAGCCAGACTACAAGTACCCCAATCGTTATCCAGATCAGCCCAGAGCCAAGAGTATTTGCATGCTCTACCGCTTCTACCCCCAACTGGTAGGCCACGACGATAAAGACCCCCGCGGAAAAACTGACTAAAAGACTCAAGTTGCGTTCAATAACCTGCCCCACCCTGTGCCAGAGAGAGAAGACCCCGACGAGAGAAGCGAGCATAATGAGAGCCGAGTACGAGAGTAATTCGATCATTCTGGAATCTGGAATTATAGACGTGAAGGTTATGATACAATTTTAGTGTTCATGCCACAACCATCTTTTAAAATAGAGTGGGACGCTCATGAGTACGAACACAAGGAAAGAAGTCCTGACTGGTTCTGGGCGGTAGGCATTATTTCTGTCTCTTTGTCTATCGCCACTGTGATTTTCGGCAACATCATTTTGGGAATCTTGATACTCATTAGCGTCTTCACGCTTTCGCTCTTTGCCAGCCGCCCGCCAAGCACACTGCACGTCTCTATAGACGAGAAAGGTATCAGTCGGGGCAAGGTTCGTTATCCGTACCAAACTCTCCGATCTTTCTGGATAGATACGGAACACCCGCATAAAAAAATTATCTTGCGGTCCGAGAAGTTATTGATGCCGCTCGTCATTGTACCGCTCGGCAATGAAGTCGACGTAGAAGCACTTTATGGAAATCTTTCACAATTCCTCCCAGAAGAATTCCATTCCCTCCCTCTTGTTGAGAGAATACTCGAATATTTAGGTTTCTGATCGTATCAATCCTTTCCTCACCTGAAATCACAAACATTTATGAACTCGGGTGAAGCGGGGGAGGCGAATGTCGTCTCCCCCTTGTTTCAGTCGTCATCAGCATTGTGCTCCCTCAGCTTCCCGGCCTCCTGGGCCGAGAGAGGGACACCGCCGTCTTCGGGGGAGATCAACGCGTGATCCCCACCCTCTTCCAGCACGTGCTCGAGAACTTCCTGAAACGTTCCCACTTTGTCACCGAATCGGCATCGGGCGGTTAACATAGAGCCCTCCTAGATCATCGGGGGACACAGCATCGCGACGATGTGTTCCTGGCAGAAGCCGATTTGTGCCAACTCCCTTAACGAGAACTCAAGCGGTGTGTAAAGTCCCCGGCCGGGTTCCTTCATCGGGCCAACAGCCATGAAGCGCTGCCTCAGCACGGGAAGAAACTTCTCGTCGACAGGCCGCACCGTTGAGAGTGCGATCGCCGTCGGCGCGTGCCGAAACCACCACGTCAGCCCGCTTTCAGAGATTCCGACAAGAAGCTGGACCTTCGGTCCTCCTACTTCTTCTGTTACTTCCTCTGTGATCATTAGATCTCCTCCTTTCTTGCGAGGCGGCGTAGCTGCTCGACCTGACCAGGCGTGATCTCGACGGTCTTCATCGTGCGGTAGTCGCCGAGAAACGTTCCCGCCGGACGGAAACCTTTACTGCTGGTCCGCCCCCAGCACTCGTCCCATGCACGGAGCGCATCAGGGGAGGCGCCACGAGGCCGTATGCTACAGAGTAGCTCCCGTGAATCCTTGACGGTGAAGGTGTAGATGTCGTCCTCGCCACGTATGATCTCTACTACTACTAACTGCGGCTGTTCATGCGTTGTGCGTATACGAACGCTGCACATGTCGTATTCCCTCCCTATTGTTGGTTAAAGAGTACACCAAGAACGTCTCACAACATTATATATTATAAGATATTAAAAGTCAACCTCTTCCCTAAAGTCAGATTTTGGTGCTCCCAGTAGGAATCGAACCTACATTTTAACTTCCGCAAAGTTATGTCCTATCCATTGAACGATGGGAGCAATGGAAAATTTCGGATACAGTCTATAGCTTTTTTAGTAATTTCGAAAGGCGAGATTTTTTGCGAGCGGCGGTGTTTTTTTTCAGGGTCTTACCTTTGACAGCCTTGTCGAGTGCGCTCTGCACTTCGCGCATTATGGCCTCGGCTTCTTTCTTCTTGCCTGCCTGCGCAGGCAGGTCGGAGGCAACGAATTTCTTGAGAGATTTGATAGTCCGAGAAACCTTGTCCTTGCGACGCAGATTAAATTCTCGCTTGCGTTGAGAACTTCTATGGGCCTTCTTGGCTCCTCGGGTAATTGCCATGGGAGCATCTTAGCAGACTTTGCATTATAATGGCAATGTCATGATCGCTTGCCTCTCGGGAACAGTCCGACACAAAGATCTTCATTATCTAGTAGTAGACATCTCTGGTGTTGGCTACAAAGTTTTGGTCACCACCGAGACGGCACTTGATGTTACACCGAGCTCCCCCATTTTCCTCTGGACACATCTCGTGGTCAGAGAAACTTCTCTTGAACTCTTCGGCTTCCTGGACAAAGAAACCCTCGACGTCTTTGAACTTCTGATTACCATCTCCGGCATCGGGCCGAAAAGCGCTCTCGGTATCTTAAACGTTGCCACTCCCTCAATGCTGCGGCAAGCAGTCGCTAGTGAAGACACGACCTATCTGACGCGAGTCTCCGGCATCGGCAAGAAGAACGCCGAGAAGATTGTGCTCGAACTCAAAAATAAACTCAAGGTTACGAAAGAGGATACCGGCATGGACACACGCTCCGAGAGTGACGCTCTTGAAGCTCTAGTCTCGCTCGGCTACAGTGAACGCGACGCCCGCGAAGCTCTGAAACGAGTACCCAAAGAGTTAGTAGGAGCGGGCGAGCGCGTTAAAGCTGCCCTGAAAGTTTTATCGCAACATGCCTGAACTGCCGGAAGTCCAAACAACTGTTAACGGTTTAAATAAAACGGTTAGAGGTAAGAGGATTGTCGCGGTCTCAACCACTTACAACAGTAAATTTTACAAAAATAAAGAGGAAATTAAGAATCCAGAATTCTTCAGAAGATTTAAGAAAAGAGTGGCTGGTCAAAAGATCCTGAAAGCAGAAAGAAGGGCAAAAAATGTACTCATCCATCTCTTGAGTGGAGACACAATCATCGTCCATATGAAGATGACGGGGCATTTTGTCTACGATCGTCCGGCAACTCGATTCGTCCGACTTGATTTCGAGCTTGATAACGGTAAGCATCTGATGCTCTCCGATATGCGCAAATTTGCCAAAGTGACATTGGTCAAAACTTCCGAACTAGAAAAATCTTTGCATCTTGAACACTTAGGGCCAGAACCGCTGGAAAAAGTTTTTAAGTTTGAAGTTTTTAAGTCTCAAGTTTTAAAAAGACCAAAGGGTAGGATTAAACAAGTTTTGATGGACCAAAGTTTGATTGCTGGAATAGGCAATATCTATTCCGATGAAATTCTCTGGCGTGCGGACATTCATCCTCTCTCGCGGCCAGACCGGATCCCCGAGAAAAATCTTCGAGCCATGTTTAAGGCTATTAAAGAGACCTTGAGAAAAGGTATCGGTTTAGGCGGAGATTCCATGTCCGACTACCGAAACATTAAAGGAGAGAAAGGCCTCTTCCAAAACCATCATCATGCTTACCGGCAGACAGGCCGCGTTTGTGCTAAGAGAGGATGCAGGGGTGTGATCAAACGCATTGTCGTGGGTGCGCGCAGCGCCCACTTTTGTCCCGTTCATCAAACGTTGTATAAATGAAACGAACTAGTATCCTTATCCTTGAAAACTTGAGAAGTGTCGAGAACACAGCTTCGATTTTCCGCACGGCTGACGGATTTGGTATTTCAAAAATTATTTTAGTCGGCACCACCCCTACACCGCTCGACCGTTTCAGAAGAAAACGCCAAGATTTTACCAAAGTATCGTTAGGAGCAGAAGAAACAGTTAATTGGGAATATAAAAAAGAAATTGGACCAGTTGTTACAAACTTGAAGGAAGAAGGATTCCAAATCATTGCTCTTGAACAAACTCCTGACGCCAAAGATTTAAAAGGTCTGGCAAAACCAGACAAATTCGCGATCATCGTAGGTAACGAGGTTACTGGAGTATCCGAAGAGACTCTTGGTATATCGGATGTAGTCGCAGAAATACCTATGCTAGGGTATAAAGAGTCGCTAAATGTCTCCGTGGCAGCCGGCGTCGCTTTGTTTGTGCTATCATAAAAACTATGCTTAATCCGTTTCCAGAGCTCCTGATGTACTCGCTTCTCGGCCCCTTTATCTTGCGTGTCCTTTTAGGCCTCATCTTTATCGACCTCGGATTCTTGAAATTCCGGAGTGAGAAAGAGAGAACGCTTGCTTCTTTTGAAACCCTTGGCCTACGCCCGGCAGAGCTATTTGTGCCGCTCTATGCTCTACTCCAGATAATAGGCGGACTTCTTTTGCTGGTTGGCCTCTGGACACAAGTGGCAGCTCTCGCTTTTGTAATCTTTTCCGGTATTGAACTCTATGTCGAATGGCAGGCGCGCGAAATTCTCAAGCGTGACATGGTTTTCTATCTCCTAATCTTCACGATCTCTCTAGCCCTCTTACTGACCGGCGCTGGCGCCTACGCCATAGACATCCCGCTCTAAGAGTTGTAATCTTTCTAGGGCCGCGCCCATAGCTCAATTGGTAGAGCAATTCCCTTTTAAGGAAGAGGTTGTTGGTTCGATTCCAACTGGGCGCACTTTCTCATATACCATGTCAAAAATTTTAGACGGCAAGAAGCTTAGTCAATCGCTAGCGGTTTCTCTCGCCAAGAAAATCAAGAAACTCCAGGCTAAGCCGAAGCTCGTCATCATACAGATAGGCGACCTCGCAGAATCAAACACTTATATCAAAAATAAGAAAGCTTTCGCCGAAAAGATTGGCGCTGTGGCTCTGCACAAAAAATATCCGAGCCATGTGAAGGAATCGCGAATAATTTCTGATATTTCAAGATGTAACCGTGATTCTTCTATCCACGGCATCATGGTGCAACTCCCCGCGCCGAGGGACTTCAACATAGAGCTCGTGCTTGAGTCTATTGATCCAAAGAAAGACGCGGACGGACTGACATCAATTAATACCAAACATCTCTTTGATAATAACGAGGCATTCATTCCCGCTACTGCCAAAGGTATTATAGGCCTGCTCGAAAAATACCGAACAAAACTCACCGGAAGCAAGGTCGTGATAGTGGGACAATCATCATTAGTGGGCAGACCGGCTATGCTAGCCCTATTAAACAAGGGCGCCACAGTCACCATGTGCCATAAAAATACGAGGGAATTGGAAAAGGAAACTAAGCGCGCCGATATCCTGATCACGGCTGTAGGGCATCCCAACTTAATTACCAAAAAACACGTTTCTAAAAATCAGATCGTGGTGGATATCGGCATCAATATCACACAAAACAAAAAAATCGTGGGAGACGTGGACTTCAAGAATGTTCGGGAAATCGTGAAAGCCATTACGCCGGTACCGGGCGGTGTCGGCCCAATGACTGTGGCTTCTCTTTTCCAGAATTTGCTTGAAGCGTACTTTCTACAGACCGAGCAGTAGCTTTTCAACGAGCGTCTCAATCTCGGCCTCTCCCCTGCGCGCGCGGTAGTAGCCAACTGCTAAAGATTCTGAGAGTTTCTCAAGCTCGCCGGGCTCAAAATTCTTGAGGAAACCCTTGGCCTTGTTGTATGGAAAGGCTTTCATGTCTGTCTCCCCGACATTTTTCGTTCTCGATGCTATGAGCATAGACTTCACCTGCCAGACTATCTTAAAGAAAATTTCTTCGGGAGTTAAACCGGCTCCAAGCGCTTCCCGATAAAGCACCCACGCTTCTTTCCTCTTTCGAGCACCCAAGGCATCAGTCAGAGTAAAAATATTAAACTCCCGGCCCTTCTTATCAAGGAGCGGCTTCTCGTCTTCTTCTTCGACTAGGCCGAGATTGATGTCGACCACGGTACCAAAGATATCTTTGTGATAAAACTCCTCTGTCATATCCGTTGCATTTCTCCCCAATTGTTTCCCGTCTCGACCTCGACGATAATCGGTACACCGAAAGTTTTTTCTTCAGGCAAGATTGTCTCCATCAATGATTTGAAACGGGTGGCTACCTCATCTACCAAAGCGTCCTTCACTTCATAGACCAATTCGTCATGCACTTGGAGAATGAGGCGGATATCGTCCTTACGTTTCTCCGACTTAATATGTTCGTCAATTTTCTTCATGGCTATTTTTATCAAATCCGCTTGAGTGCCCTGCATCGGCGCGTTCACAGCCATCCTCTCTGCTTGCGCGCGCACATAAGGCAGGGGCGATTTGAGTTCAGCAAAGTATCGCCTCCGACCAAAGAGAGTCTCCGTGTACCCCCTCCGCCCAGCTTCAGTCTTTATTTTATCCAAGTACCTAGCAAGACCGGTGAAGGTTTGGAAGTACTGGTCATAGAATTCTTGCGCTTCTCTACGCTCTACACCAAGATTGGCCTTGAGAGCATTGACTCCCATACCGTAGAGAATACCGAAGTTGATAGTCTTGGCTCTCGTGCGCATGCTCTTGTCCACCGACTCCTTGGGAACCTTGAAGACGCGCATGGCTACACCTGCATGCACATCTTCCCTATTTTTAAATATCTCGATAAGCTTCTGGTCATGCGAGAGGATCGCCGCGATGCGTAATTCGATTTGCGAGTAATCAAGCGAGACTAGCTTCGACCCTTGCTCTGCCACGAAAGCGCGGCGGATCGCTCTACCGAGGATAGTTTTATTGGGAATATTTTGGAGATTGGGAGAGTTGGAGGCCATACGTCCCGTAGTAGTACCTGCTTGAAGAAAAGTGGAATGCAGACGAGAATTTTTATCTAAAAGAGGCGGTATAGCATCAACATAAGTGGAAAGCAGTTTAGCGAGCTCACGGTACTCGAGAATCAGAGCGATCACAGGATGCTTGTCCCGAAGTTTTTCCAGCTCTGACTCCTTGGTCGAGAGAGCACCCGTCGGCGTCTTCTTCTGGCGCTTTTCAGCTAATTGCAATTTGTTGAAGAGGATGTCAGAGAGCACTTTGGGCGAGTTAATATTGAACTCTTCTCCAGCCTCCTTCCAAATAGCCTCTTCGAGACGTGCGAGCTCTGCATGATATTTCGAGGAAAGATCTTCTAAGATCTTTCGATCAATCTTGACTCCCCTCTCGTTCATTTCCTCGACCACCTTCATAATAGGCCTCTCAATCTCCTCGAAAACTTTTCTCACTTTTCGTTTATCAAGTTCTGACTCAATCACTTTTTTAGCTTCTTTGACACTCTCGACCTTAGTAAAACGCAAGACATCTTCAACGCTCGGATTAGTCATATTTGAATCTATGACCCAAAGTGCTAGGCGGAGCTCTCTGGCTTCTGAAGAATCTTCCGATTCTCTCGGCGTAGCGCGAGGACGTCCTGTCTCCACCGAAGCTAATAGGTTTTTAACCCTCTCCCCCATGGTTCTAAATTCAAGATTGCTAAAAAGGTCAAGGAGTTTATCAAGTTCCAAATTTTGCCTCCACTCCAGTGGCAAGGTGAAGTGAATGGGCGCGTCAGTGCGTATAGTCGCCAGGGTTTTTGAAAAGAGCGCCCCTTTCTCATTTTCTTCAAGTAGATTTTTTAGACGATCACTTAATTTAACTTTATTGAGATTTTTGTAAATATTTTCGATGGTGCCGCACTCTTGTATGAGTGCCGTCGCGGTTTTCTCCCCGATACCTTTGACCCCGATAATGTTATCCGAGGGGTCTCCGCGCAAACCTTTGTAATCTACCAGAAGCTTTGGCGGGAAGCCGAAGCGTTCTACCACTTTTTTCTCATCATACAGAATGGTGTCACTAATACCCTTCTTCAAGGTATAAACCTGGACTCTTTTATCGTCCACAAGCTGTAGGGTGTCCATATCACCGGAGGCTATGATAATTTCTGGGCCTGTATTTTTTTTCAAATCACGAACGATGGTGCCAATGATATCGTCCGCCTCAAAACCGGGACTAGAATAGATAGGGATGCCGAAGGCGGTGAAAACGTCTTTGGCGCGTTCAAGTTGGAGTGCCAGACTGTCATCTATTTTAGCCCTGCCAGCTTTGTAAGCCTTGTACGCCTCATGGCGATAAGTGGGTCCGGGCAAATCAAAACAAGCAACCATGAAGTCCGGCTTGAGCTCACCGATAATTTTCAGAAGCATCGCAGAGAGGCCGTAGAGTGCCCCAGTCGGCTCACCACTAGACGTCTGGAACTCCGGCAGAGCATGATAGGCGCGGTGAATGATGGCATGAGCGTCAAAGAGAATGAGTTTTTTAGATTTCATGTTTAAAGAAAATTCTTCTGGAATCTTTCGGCAAAATACCTTCCACTCTTTCAGGCCATTCGACAAGAATCAGATGTTGGGGATTTTCGACCAGCTCGTCCCAACCTAGATTGAGAAGCTCTGATTCACTTTCTATTCGGTAGGCGTCTATGTGTATGAGCTTTCTAAATCCTCTCCAGTCAATGTCGTAGCTTTTCATTATCACGAAAGTCGGGCTAACGATATGTTCGTCGATGCCCATCATCTTCCCTAGTGCTTGAGCAAAAGCAGTTTTGCCAGAACCCAGTTCTCCTTGAAGCCCAACTACTGTAGCTTTCATTATCGTATTATATACAAAAAGGGCGGGAACCTGTGTCCCCGCCCCTCGATCGAGGCCTTGCCTCGACCACTACTGGCAACCACCGCGTCCGCGTGGGAGACGGAGCTGATCCACCTCCCAGACCACGCTACGCGAGCCCTCGTAAGTGTTCAAGTAGAACTGGGCTGTGAGAGAACCGAGGTACTCTCGTTTCTCTGTGTAGCCCTTCGCGGTCAACTCGAGACTACGGTAGTTACCGCTAAAGGGTGCCGAGATCATCGGGATCGTGGCAGAGCTGCCGTAAGGCAGCCCATGAAACACTACTCCGTTTACCGTCTCGAAGTCGAGGAACGGCGCGCAGTTGTTCACCACGCGCGCGAACACCCCGACCTGATACGGCACGTAGAGAAGAGTCCCATCGGACCCACCGACGGGAAAGGCTACACAACCAGCCGCCACCAGTGCAACCAACGCTACTAGCAAGAACCTTTTCATGACGCTTCCTCCTGTGTAGGTAGGTTGAGAAGTTATTCTTGAACTATCTGTCTGTTCTAATTATACCATAACTAGTATTATAAAGTCAAGCACCCAAAATAGCTCTAAAAATAGGGTACAATATAGCCATGGTTGTCTTCGATGAAGAAAAACAGGAGGAACGCGTCAAAGCCCTCCTCAAGAAAGAGGAGGAGGAGCTTGCCTCCACCCTTTCCCGCCGCCACGGCATCCCATATCTTGACCTCTCGACGCACCCCATAAACATTGACGCTCTGCGCGTGATTAAAGAGCAAGACGCACGCGCCGCCGAGCTCGCAGTCTTCAACGCCACAGACAAAAGAATTGATGTCGCAGTTCTCTCACCCCAAAACGGGCAAACTGTGGAGGCGATTGAGGATTTGAAGCGGCGTGGTTACATACCAGAAATCTTCATGGTCTCCCACCAAAGTCTTGAGAAAGTCTGGGAGAGGTATAAGGACCTTTCGTACTCGTTTGAGACTAAGTCCGGTGCCCTCGACATATCGAACGAAGAAGTGCTCGAAGTGACCAAGAGGGTCACCTCGCTCGCGGATGTGAAAAAACTAATCGAGGATGTCCTCTCGATGAAGCGCACTTATCGCATCTCGAAAATTTTAGAAATTATTCTGGCCGGCGCGATTAGCCTAAAGGCCTCTGACGTGCACCTTGAGCCAGAGGAGAAAAACTTACGCCTACGTTACCGGCTGGATGGTGTTTTAACTGATATTCTTCATTTCGATTCCGAGACATTTGAGCTTCTACTGTCCCGCATCAAACTGATAAGCGAGCTCCGACTCAACGTCAGAGAGAAAGCCCAAGACGGACGTTTCTCCATCAAGCTCGCCGAGACTGAGATTGAAGTGCGCACTTCACTTCTGCCCGGCCCTTACGGCGAATCAGTCGTTCTGCGCGTGCTTAATCCGGACGCTATCGCCGTCGAACTAGAAGCTCTTGGCATTCACCCGCGCCTCCTAGGAGTTCTCAAGAAGGAGATCAGGAAACCGAACGGCATGATTCTCACTACTGGCCCAACCGGCTCGGGCAAGACCACGACGCTCTACGCATTTCTAAAAAAGATTTATACTCCAGACATCAAAGTGGTCACTATCGAGGACCCGATTGAATATCACATTGAAGGTATCGTGCAAACACAAGCGGAGGCGGAAAAGGGTTACGGTTTCGCCGAAGGATTGAGAAGCGCTCTCCGCCAGGATCCGGACGTAATCATGGTGGGAGAAATTCGCGATGACGAGACTGCCACGGTGGCGGTCAATGCCGCTTTAACTGGCCACTTGGTGTTCTCCACGCTTCATACCAACAACGCCGCCGGTTCTTTCCCACGGCTCCTAGACCTTGGTGTTAACCCCAAAGTGATCAGTTCCGCCCTGAATGTTTCCATCGCCCAACGTCTTGTTCGTACACTTTGCCAAGTGTGCAAGAAAGAAATCCCTCTCGAAGGCAAAAACAAGGAGGTGGTTCTAAAAGTGCTGGCAGAGGTCACAGATCCCGTTTATCTCGACGGCATCCAGAAAGAGCACGTCTGGACTGCCGTGGGCTGTCCGGAGTGCAGCGGACTTGGATTCAAAGGTCGAATCGGCATCTTCGAGGCCATCGTAGTCGACGACAAGATAGAAAAAGCGGTGCTCATCAATCCCTCCGAGCGCGACATCCGCGAAGCGGCCAGGAGTCAAAAGTTTCTCACTCTAGCTGAAGACGGCGTGATTAAGGTGCTCTCCGGCGTGACTACACTCGAAGAACTGGACCGCGTAGTAGACCTTTCATCAATTTCGTGAATAATGGAGAGAGATTGGGAATCCAGCACATGAATCTCCAAGCAACACCCCGACTTGCGTCGGGACTGAACGAATCTTTCGAGGATAGCCTCAGAAACCCGTGAAGATACCAAGAGCGTCCTTAAAGAATGGTCCGAATGCCCCGAAGGGCACGTTGCTTAGAGATTTATGGTCTGGATAAGAACTAATTTTCTCATCATCAGTCTAGCACATAATACTTTTTATGTCAAGTAAATCACCCAAGAAAAAAAACGCAACGGAAGAGAGCGGATACGCCTCGTTTTTAGACAATAAACTTAGACCTTCAAACTGGCAGGATTATATAGGACAGAAGGCGGTCAAAGATAACCTTAAAATTCTCATTCAAGCGGCCATGGAACGCGGCACCCCTCCCGAGCACGTTCTCTTCTACGGTCCGCCCGGCCTCGGTAAGACCACCCTCGCCCACCTGGTGGCCAAGGAGACCGGTCGAGCTATTAAAATTACTTCGGGGCCGGCCGTAGAGAGAGTCGGCGACCTTGCTTCAGTTTTAACTAATCTTGCCGCTGGTGACATTCTCTTCATAGATGAGATCCATCGCCTGAATAAAACCGTCGAGGAAGTGCTTTATCCAGCGATGGAGTCCGGCGTGCTTGATATCATCATCGGTAAGGGCCCGTCGGCGCGCACTATTCAGTTGGAACTACCACCCTTCACCTTACTTGCGGCCACTACACGCGTGGCGATGATTTCTTCACCTTTACGCAGCCGTTTCTCGGGCGGGGTGTTCCGCTTGGACTTCTACACAGAAGACGAGATCGCGGAAATCTTGCGTCGGTCGGCAAAAATTATCGGCGTCAAGATAGCAGATGGGGCGGAGAAAGAAATTGCCAAGCGTTCGCGTTTCACTCCGCGTACCGCCAACTATTTTCTCAAACGCGCCCGCGATTTCGCCCAAGTCGAAGGGAAAACACTTAATAAAGAAACGGTTGAGTCGGCCTTGAAACTCTTGGGCATAGACGAGAAAGGACTTTCTCCTTCCGACCGCAGACTATTGGAAGTCATCGCCGACAAATTTGCTGGTGGCCCTGTCGGCCTCTCGACCCTAGCGGCCGCGCTCTCGGAAGAAGAAGCGACCATAGAGGAATTCAACGAGCCCTATCTCTTACAGCTCGGCCTCATAGAGCGTACCGCGCGCGGCCGCTCACTTACCGCGCACGCTTACACTCACCTTGGCAAAACCCCTCCAGCCAATTTTCAAAAGAAACTCTTATGAGCGGACACAACAAATGGTCAAAGATTAAAAATAAGAAGGCGGTGACGGACGCGGCCAAGTCTAAGATTTTTTCCAAAATGGCCAAACTCATCTCCACCGCTTCAAAACAAGTTGGAGGGGACACTACCTCCCCCATCTTGCGAGCGGCGATAGAAAAGGCGCAAGAATACAACATGCCCGCTCTCAATATCGAGAGAGCAGTTAAAAAGGGTACAGGCTCGGACGCTGAGACTCTGGAAGCGATTACTTACGAGACTTATGGCCCCGCGGGTTCAGCTTTAATCATTGAGGCCCTGACCACCAACCGTAATAAAGCCGCTCAAGAAATAAAATTTATTCTTTCCAAACACGGCTTCTCTCTCGCTACTCCTGGCTCGGCCACTTGGGCATTTACCAAAGAGGGAGGCGCCTGGAAACCCAATACCACTATTCCTCTTTCAGAAACTGATGGAAAAATTTTAAGCGCTTTAATTGAAGAACTTGAAGATAATGACGAAGTCCAGGACGTCTATACCAATGCAGTCTAAAACTGTAATGGCCATCGACCCGGGGTTTGACCGTGTCGGTTTAGCTATTATGAAACTTGAGCGAGACGGGCCGAAACTTTTGTTTTCACAATGCTTTGAAACTGATTCAAAAAAGGCGCGGCCCGAGAGACTCTTTTCCATAGGAAGAAGGATAAAAAATGTTATTAAAAAATGGCAACCGGAAACTCTCGCCATAGAAACCCTCTTTTTCAACACCAATACCACAAGTGCTATCGGGGTGGCAGAAGCCCGGGGTATTATTATTTACGAAGCGAGGAAGAGAGATATGGAAATTTTCGAATACGGCCCACAAACGATAAAGACGGCTGTGACAGGTTACGGCAAAGCGGATAAAATTCAGATGGCAAACATGGTCAAGAAATTAGTCCACTTATCAAAGAAATCCTCAAAAAGGCTCGACGACGAAATTGACGCCATCGCAGTGGGGATTACTCACCTTGCAACGAAAAAAGGTATCTGGTACAAATAAGAGCATTCAAAATTAGAAATAATTATATTATTTGCAATATGGAAGATGATATTCTTAAAGACGAAGACGAAGACCTTGATCTCAAGCTCCCTCACGACCTTGAAAAGGGCGGAGACATCCTGGATGAAGACCCTGAAAGTGTTGAGGTATTAGCAGAAGAGGAGGACGACGAAGAGGTCGAGCCGTTTGACGACGTCAATCCAATCTAAATTTGCTCAATTTTTAAGAAACGGTGTTTGCCAACACGGTAAACGCCGTTTTCTATTTCTTTGATGGCCCCGGCTTTCTCTAGCCTATTGAATTCTGATTTAGACGCTACCAAACCCTGCTCGAGAAGAATCTCGACAAGAGGCGTACCGGTTTTGACTTTTACTATCGGGATACCTTTCGGCACACCACCTTTTGAAAACGTCTCGACAAAGTTTTTTTCTGTCTCCTCGGCAACTTTTTCTCCGTGGTAAATTTTGGTAATCTCGTAGGCTAAACGCATCTTGGCTTCCTTGGGGTGGCTTGAGAGAATTTTTTCTACTTCCAGCATAGACAGTCTGGTGCATAATTGGAAGTATTTTCTTATTAAATCATCTTTGATTGACATCACTTTGCCATACATATTATTTGACTCTTCCATTACTGTAATAACATTACCCCACGAAGAGCTCATCTTGCGTCCGTCGGTCCCTTCGAGCAAATCAATCATCATTATGTCCTGAGGTTCTTGGTTATAGATTGGTTGAATTTTGCGCCCGGCCAAAAGATTGTATCTTTGATCGGTACCTCCTAATTCAACGTCAGCTTTTACCGCAACCGAATCATACCCTTGCATTAAAGGGTAGATCATTTCGACCATTGAAACACGTTGGCCTGTTCCCAATCTGCGAGCAATTACTTCTCTTTCAGAAAACTCATGAACACTAAACAAGTGCGCCATTCTATAAATCTCTGCGTATCCTAATTCTGCAAGCCACTCAGAATTGTAGTAAGTCTCCGTTTTGTCTTTATCAAGAATTTTGAAAGCTTGGTCTAGATAAGTCTGCATGTTTGCATATATTTGCTCTTTAGAAAGCATTGGGCGCTCAGAATCTTTGTCGGATGTATCGCCAACCGTTCCAGTAAAATCTCCGACAATAAATACTGCGGTATGGCCCATGTCTTGAAATGCACGGAGTTTGAGAAGCTGTACCGCTCGACCGATATGAATGCTTGGGCTCGTAGGGTCAATACCGAGTTTTACTCTTAATTTTTCTCCAGAAAACAGTCTTTTTTTAAGATGCTCTTTATCTATAACCTCTGAAACCCCACGAGTAAGTAATTCTTCTATCCCTTTATTCATACTAGCCAATTTAACACGTTCGGCGTAAAAGCGAAATATGTTAGAATAGGCATTCTCGTGAAAATGATCAGGAGATTCCGCCATTCCAACCACTTCTTGGCTATTCTAACTTTGGGCCTGTTTGCCTCAGGCATATTCATCTTGTGGATGGCCTCGCTTCGTATTCCAGCCCTTGAGGACATCTCTGAGCGCAGGATAGATCAATCAACCAAGATCTATGATCGCACCGGGGAAATCCTGCTTTACGACATGTCGAGCGACGCTAGGCGTGCGCTCGTTCCTTTCGAAGATATTTCTCCTTATGCCAAAGCGGCGGCTCTCGCAATCGAGGATAAGAATTTCTACTCGCACAACGGATTCCAGTGGACTTCGTTTCTCAGAGCGGTGCTCGTGAACGTCAGCACCCTTTCTTTCAGCCAGGGTGGCTCAACTATTACCCAGCAAGTGGTCAAAAACTCTATTCTGACTAAGGATAAAACCCCGACCAGGAAGCTGAAGGAATTGATTCTGGCTATCAAACTCGAAAAAGTCTTGACTAAAGATGAGATTCTATCTCTCTACTTAAATGAAATTCCTTATGGAGGAACTGTGTATGGTATAGGGGAGGCGGCACAAAACTTCTTTGGCAAACCAGCCTCTCTACTCACCTTGGCCGAATCAGCTTATCTCGCTTCTCTGCCAAAAGCACCGACTTATTACTCTCCTTACGGTCCTAATCTGCCGGAGCTAGAGACAAGAAAAAATTTGGTTCTTCATGAGATGCTCGCCAACAACTTTATCTCAGAAGAGGAGTACGGGAATGCGGTGAAAGAGAAGGTGGAATTCAAGCCTAGAGGAAACACCGGTAGTATTAAGGCGCCACATTTTGTTTTTTTTGTTGTTGACTACTTAACAAAAAAGTACGGTGAGGGCGTGCTGGCGGATAGTAGTTTTAAGGTGATCACCACTCTTGACTACCCGATGCAATTGGAAGCCGAAGCTATCGCCAGAAAATACGGCACTATAAATAAAGAAAAGTTTAATGGTGAAAACAATGGGATGGTCGCTATAGATCCTAAAAGCGGCGATATTTTGATGATGGTTGGTTCGCGCGACTATTTTGACAAAGAGATTGACGGCAACTTCAACGTCACCACCGGATTCCGCCAGCCCGGTTCCACATTTAAGCCGTTCATCTACGCGACCATGTTTAAGAAGGGATATACTGATCAAACGATTCTCTATGACACGCCAATCCAATTCGCCGCTAGCTGTGCGCCCGATAACTTCATTACAGACGATACTTGTTATGCCCCCAACAACTACGATGATCGGTTTCGTGGCCCTATAACCATTAGGAACGCCCTCGCCCAGTCAGTCAATATTCCTGCGGTCCAAGGACTCTACCTTGCCGGAATCGGTGACTCGATCGCCACTGCTAAGAGTATGGGTATAGAAACCCTCAACGACCCTAAGAGATATGGTTTGTCCTTGGTCTTGGGTGGCGGGGAAGTCTCTCTTCTCGATATGACTTCGGCATACTCTGTATTCGCCAATGATGGAGTCCGCAATGCCTACAACCCAGTGCTCTGGGTGGAAGACTCCGACGGTAATGTTGTAGACAGGTACTCTCCGGCACCCCGCCGAGTACTACCGGAAAAAGTCTCACGCCTTATTACCAGTATACTTTCTGATAATGTCGCACGAACGCCAGGTTTCGGCGCGAATTCAGCTCTCTATATACCCTCTCGGCCTGTCGCGGTCAAAACAGGTACGTCAAACGACTACCGCGATGCCTGGATTATCGGCTATACCCCCAATCTGACTGTGGGCGCATGGGTAGGCAACAACAACAATCGCCCAATGGAGAAGAAGGTCTCCGGCCTTGTCGTCGCACCCCTCTGGCGCGAATATATGGAACAGGTTTTGCCCCAATTCCCCGTTGAGACTTTCACGCCACCGGAACCGGAGAACCTTGCTGATTTAAAACCTATTTTACGTGGAGACTGGTCTACCGGCGGCGTCCACTCCATTCTCTATTGGGCAGAAAAAGACAACCCACGCGGCCCTATACCTCAAAACCCTTCGAATGATCCGCAATTCTCAAATTGGGAATACAGTGTGGGGCGTTGGGCGGCTCTCAATAGTTTGAGCCCACAAACCAATTAAGATTGATTCATCGGCATCACGAGATAGAGAAAACTGGTATCCCCCACACCTTGGATGATAATTGGTTTGGCCTGGCCGCTGAAGCGAAGAGATACACTATCTGTGTTGATGGACTGGAAACAGTCTGTAAAGTAGCGGTGGTTGACGTTAATAGAAATGTTTTCCCCCTCAAGCACAGACTCAACAGTATAGACACTTTCTCCTATGGTGGAATTTTTTGACTCAATTTCAAAATTTTTGGCCTTGGGAGATAGTTTCAGAGTCAGTTGATTGAAGGTATCAGAGAAGATAAGACTTGTTTTCAGTGAGTTCGTCAGATCCTGTTTAAGCAAAACTGCTTTAGAAGTGGTCTCCTGGGGAATAATTTGCCGGTAGTCCGGGAAAGTTCCTTCCACGACACGCGACGTCAGATAAATATTTTGCGAACGTAAGGCTATTTGGTGCTCTTCTATGGAGATAGATACTTCCTCGTCGCCTTTATCAAAAATTTTTATTATTTCCACGGCATTTTTTTGAGGAATAAGGATTTGTTTAAAGTGCGGTATCTTTTTTACCCTTATTTTTTTCTCCGCCAGTCTAAATGAATCTGTCGCGGCAAAAACCAAAAATTCTCCTTCATATGTTACAGAAACAGAAGAGAGTTCCGGTTTGATGCTCCCTACCGCCGCCGCATAAATAACCGATCTTATACCGAAAACAAGGTCTCTTATAGGCATTGAGAAGGTTTTATCTTCGTCTATTTCTGGGATAACTGGGAAGTCTTCGCTTGGAAGAGTTTTGATACTGGTTTTAGTACTTGAAGTTTTTACCTCCAATATCTGACCTTTGGTGTTGATAGTAATATTTCTATCTTTCGATAAAGATGAGATAAATGAAGAAATTATATGAGCAGGAACTACCACAATCCCCGCTTCAGTAACTTTAACTGGTAAAGTAATAGAGATACCAATATCTAAGTTAGTAGCCTTTATTGTGAGAGAATTTTGACGCGCATCTAAATAAAGACCAGCTAATACTGGTAAGTTAATATTCTTACCGGCTATTTTATCAGCCTTATTGAGTGCTTCCTCTAATTGGTCTTTAATACATTCTATTTTCATATATAAAAATTTATTAATACTATTAGTGGTGTGGATATGTGTATAGCTGGTTTAAGGCTCTTAATAAAAGATATTTCAAGTTTTTGTTTGTGGTTGATTTGAGGATAAGTCATAAAACATTTAGTTGATATCGTGTCGGCAGAACTTTTTAGTTCTTGTTTAAACATCTTACTAACATTGTTTCTACTATTTTTCCCCATACTACTACACCGTTAGTAAATTTCTAATCTGGCCTACCTCTTCCAGTAACGATTGGTCCACTTTAATATCAGTCTTTATTTTTTCGCATGAATAGATAACTGTGGTATGGTCTCTCCCGCCTAGCTTTTGGCCAATAGACGGATAAGATATATTGAAATCCTCACGCAGAATATACATGACGATTTGACGCGGCCGTATTACTTCTTTATGTCTCGTTTTTTCATAGATACTGTCTTCTTTAATGTTATAAAAGTCAGAGACAATTCTCACAACGTCCTTAACAGCAATTGTTTTTTTAGGTTTGACGTTGTTCTTTATGTAGTTTCTGACGTCAATCATTGATATCTCTCTGTTTTTGAGTTGGGCGTGACAAAGCAGAGTATTAACCGCCCCTTCAAGATCTCTAATGTTACCGTTTATAGTGTGGGCGAGGTAATCTATGATTTCTGGCGACAGAGCAATGTTTTGTTGTCGCGCTTTCGCCGAAATAATAGCGATTCTCGACTCTTTATCGGGTGCTGGGATGTCAACTGTCATACCGGCGGAGAGTCTAGATTTGAGTCTCTCCTCAAGGCCAGTAATGAAATAAGGATGTTTGTCGGAAGAAAAGATAATCTGCCTATTATTGTCGTAGAGGGTGTTGAACAGATGAAATAATTCTTCCTGGAATTTCTGTTTGTCTGAGAAGAACTGGATATCGTCGACAATCAAAACGTCATACTTGCGATATTTCTCCTTAAAAATAGTCATTTTCTGGTTTTGGAGCGCATTCATACAATCTTGCCCAAATTGTTCAGAAGTCATGTAATAAATTTTTTTGCCGGGGCTAGTCGCCTTGATGTGATTGCCAATGGCTTGAATCAAGTGAGTTTTGCCGTGGCCAGTAGACCCGTGTATGAAAAGCGGGTTGTACATGATGCCGGGTTTTTTAATCACGGCTTGGGCGGCGGCATGGGCCAGTTCGTTGAAGGGGCCTATGACAAAAGTTTCGAAAGTATAGCGCGGGTTTAAATTGTCGTCCTTGTTTACAACTGTCTCCGGCAAAGGGAGTTCTTTGGTATGAAGCTCTTGACTCGGTCTCTCCTCTCTCTTGCGAGTTCCCTCTTTGCTGACCACATACTCGATGGTATGGATGGAGTTCTCGAGACCCCTCAAGCTTTTAAGGATGGTGTTGTGGTACTTAGTCAGGAGCCACTCTTTAACAAAAGCATTTGGCACAGAGAGCACTATCACCCCGCCGTCTTCTTTGACGATGCGGGTGTCTTTGAACCAGGTGGTGAAGTTGGTACTTGAGATGCCGAGCTCTATCTCTATCAGAACGCTTTGCCAAAGTTGTTTGTAGTCCATGGTAACAGTTGTCAGGTACCATAGTATATCTTTTTAGAGTTGGTTAAAAACTTGTTAAAGACACGAATAATGTTTATAATGTGTTTATAACCTGTTAAGAAAAAATGTCCGTAACATACAAACCAAAAAGGCGCAAGCGAGCTAGAACTCACGGCTTTTTTAAGCGACAACAAACGTCTACTGGTAGAAGGACCATTAGAAATAGACGAAGAAAAGGGCGCGCGCGTCTGTCAGTCTAATGGCGCTTTTTTATTTGCGTGTCACTCCGGCCGATAGAGTTATGTTAGTAATTTCTGTTTCAAAAAAGGTTTCTAAGAAGGCGGTGATACGGAACAGGATTCGTCGGCGTGTGCGTCCGATACTGCAAAAATTTATTTCCTCTCTTAAACCAGCTGCTTATTTTGTTATTGCCAAGCCGGGGGCCGAAGAACTTAAGGGAGAAGCATTGGAAAAAGAATTAAAATCACTTATGATAGTCTGATGTCTTTTCTCTACCACACTTTCTTTTTCGATCCGCTCTACAACGTCCTCGTGCTTTTATTTAGCCTCTTTCCCTGGGCTGACGCCGGTATCATCGTCATCCTTCTCACTGTTTTAGTTCGACTGATTATGTTTCCGCTTTCTAGAAAGGCGGTGCTTACTCAAGTAAAAATGGCCGAAATTGGTCCGGATCTAGCCCAAATAAAAGAAAAATATAAAGACAAAGCCGAAGAGCAGGCGAAGCTAACCCTTGCTCTCTACAGAGAAAAGGGGGTCAATCCGTTTTCAGGCATATTAGTTGTTATTATCCAAATTCCTATCATTTTTGCCCTGTATCAAATTTTTCTGCATTTTCCTGAAGTTAACTCCGCTCTCCTGTATTCATTTGTGAAAGTGCCTGGAGACATCAACACTCTCTTTCTGGGTCTTTTGGATATCACGGCGAAGAGTTTCACCATCGCTCTTTTGGCCGCCGCCTCCACCTTTTTCCAATTCCAAATTTCCATGAAAGGGCAAATTCAACCTAAAGGGAATTCATTCGGCGATAATCTTACCCGCAGCATGCAGACCCAAATGAAGTATTTCTTTCCGGTAATTGTTTTCTTTATCTCGTATAAGATTTCTGGGGTAATCGCTCTCTATTGGTTTACGACCAATCTTTTCAGTATCGCCCAAGAACTTTTCATTAGGAAAAACATTAAGGGCGATCAATCTACAAAGCTTCCAATCTAAGCGCCCAGAGGGTTAAGTCGTTTTTGTTTAAAAAGATGAGATAGTCTTCGTTGGGGGAAAGTTTGGGTTCCGCCACATCGATATCGATACGTAAGCTCTGCTTTGGTTCTGCTAAAACTTTACCCACACCGCTGTTGGTATTGAAGAGCCAGATATCGTCGGAGAAGTGTGTCGCTCCTCTATACCATTCGTCTGGCTCTCTGGACCCTGGATTGTCGGTCGGTGCGCCGCAGAAAAGAACACTCGTATCTCTTGCGCTCCAAACACATTTCTCCGCTAGTGTCGCGGGCAGTATTTCAGAAAGTGTGTTCTTCGCGAGGTTTTTAGCAAATAGTTTTGTCTTATCATTTTCGACATATGAATATAGCACTTGATTGCCGGAAGTGTTAGGAACCGCTACAAGCCCATTCAGTGGGCCGAGAATTTTTGCCAAAGCTCTATTTGAGGTGTTTAGGGTGTAGGCATAACCCGCTATGCGAGCGCTCGCTTTTGTATATACAATCAGATGGCCCCCGGCTGCTGCCAGGCGCCAATCTGTGAAGGGAGAGGTTAAAATGGTTCTCACTGACGCGCCGTTAAATGTGGATGTGACGATAGAAGAAGTGTCCTTTAGGGCATAGAATAAAGCGTTGCCGGGGCCTAGAGCGACGGCGCTAATCTTGCCGCGTAGAGCGGTAGATGCGACAGTATAGAGGGCGTCTGTAGAGGTTCCTTGAGGAGGGCTGAGAGCGAGAGAAAGGTTTTCTACTACGTCAGAATCATCTTTTAGATATCTTAGCAGTACTGCGTTGCCGTCTGTCCTAAAATAAGCCTCATAAATTTTGGGTAAGGTATTATTGGTTACCTTCGTTTTCTCGAGAGCGACGGGGCTTGTCTCTGTGGGGAGAACAACGTCATATAGATGACCCGTAGCGCGGTCAACATACCGAACAATTGGCCGCTTTCCTCTCTCAAAGACTACTGCGCCTGCTACGGGAGTGGTGGAGAGACGTAAGAGGTTAGCACTCGGGCTACTAAATTGATCAACCAACTCGGGAGTTTCCTCGACCGGTCGCTGGCCGCTGACCGGCGACAGAGGATTGTCCTCTGAACCGAACGGCAGAGAGTTATTGATTACCTCGACCAGGGGGACTTCCGGGTCTCTTAGTAGGAAATACCATCCCAAGAAAGCGACAAGGGCAATTGAGATAACAGCTAGCGAAATTATCAGTATTTTTTTCATTTTTAGCACTTAGTCACGTCCCAATGATTACTTTCAAAGGCGTAGAAGACACCGCTGGGAGACCTATACATTTCAGCACCATCATTAGTTCGATTGGGAAATTTCTGGTAATTTTGTTTAATATAGTTAGTAAGAGTGGCTCCCTGGCCATTACTTCTTAAATCCACTTTGTAGCCATTTTTATGATTACATACTGGTTGCACTGTTGCGTCGTGCTCTCCGCCGGTTGCGGAAGTAACTATGACATTACATGTGGGGCACTCACTTTTAAGACGGACAATCTCATCGACAATACCTTGCCTGAGGCCTTCAAGCATTATGGCGCCAGCGACGGTGATACCCACCGTCCTAAACGTATTTAGGACGGTCTGTTGACTGAGAGGTGCACCACCTGCTGCAGTGATGCCTCCACCACCCGACCTCCCTCCCCCTTCATAACTAGAACTTACTGTTAGCACTGGTATTGTCAAATCAAATTTTATCAAATCTTGATTAATGGTGAAAAGGATGAGCCACGCGCTGATGGCGAGTAAGAGTCCCCATATCGCGTTTTGAATGATAGTCTTGGCCTCGCTCTTCCCTTCAAAAGCGTCGGTGGACATATACTGGATGCCGCCGAAAATTATTCTAACCACCGCGAGCCCTCCGGCTATGGCAATGATTAACGTAAAGATGCCTTTGATATACCGCTCGGCGGTGGTGGTATCAGAAGGTTGTGAGTTGGCTCTGTCTAGAGGGATAGGTTGGAGCAGTTTGTATTCAGTGGCTTCTTGAGCCGAGACCTCATGGGGGACAAAGCTTGTGCCAAAAATTATCCCGAGAGTGGTTATGATAAGAAAGAATTTCATATTCCGGTCAGGTCTTTAAATTTTATCAAGAAACTTTTATTAGCACTCTGCAAAATCTTGTCTTTGCTTGAGGCACGCGCCTCTACTTGCGACGAGCCAGCGGTATCATCCGGTGCCCGATAGGTCACCGAGTTTTTGGTATCCGCTTCTCCGCCAACATTAGTGAGCCAAGCGTAGCTTACTCCATTGTCGTTACGATTGAGAGCGCTGAAGAAAAAGGGAAATGCTGTGAAAGTAACCTCCCTGCCTTCCAGTTCATGTACTCCGCTCGTTTCTCTGTGGAACATGAATCCGTATAACGGATTGTTTTCATAAATCGCGAGCAGCGGAGATATCGGGGTCACGATGACAGAGGCGCTTGCCAAAACAGTATCTTGTCCGGATAAAATCTCCACCTTTATAGTCTGCGGTTTCGAGAGGACGGAGTCAGTGAAAGAGAGAGTACTTTTGCCGATGCCATTGATATTGCCGAGCACCGTGCCGTTTTGGGTCCATTTGTAAGCTAGATTGGCCGGGTTACCTATACCCGCGCCATGCGGTATCGCCAAGAAAGTAATCCTAGACTGGCTGGACCACAGTGTCCTGCCTTTATAGAAAGGTGGGGTATATGTCTCTCCTTGCCAGAGGAGATCCACTTCCTGCGCCCGCAAATGTACAATGGGCAGAATAAGCAGAATGGTGGTTAAGATCCAATAGGACTTTCTCATTTCTTTATTATACATTTTCTCACGCCACTTTTCTTAACAAGTTTTCTAACTTTTCAGCGTCCGCCTTACCACCACTTACATTATATAAAGCGTCTTCTGCCTTGAGGAAAGAATATGAAAGTATCACCTTAAGTGTCCATGTGGGAAATGTGTTCAAGATGGGAACAATTTCTATAAGAGGCAAAGCCCAATTTACCAAGATTTGTTTTAAAGTGTCGGAAAGCCCCCATCCTTTGATAGAAGTCCATGTATAGAAAGTTAACCAAGCAAATATAGAAATCACGGAAGAGAGAATCCACCCCAAGAATGGGATTAACAAAAACAAAGCTTGAAGAGCATCAAAAAAAATCGCCACACCCAACATTAAAACAAATGTCGTAGGGTGAGCGCGGTTTCTTTTCTCAAACTTTTTCTGGATATCCCCGGCCTTATTCAAAAGTTCCGCATTCTTTCTTTTTTTTAACTCGTGTATATCAACAACGTTTTCATTCATGAAATTTCAATCATCATGAAATCTTTTCCCCCGCTTCTTTTATCTCTGTTTTAGCAGTCTCTTGGGCTACTTCTCTGTCTTCCATAGCTTCTTGTTTGGCCTTCTTGATGGCCAACACTTGTGAGGGGTCGGAAGTGATAATCTGATCTTCCGTATAGGAAGCAATATTTTTGATCGCCACGTGTTTGAGTCCGGCGAAGAAGATTCCCTCCCCCACATCTGATTCTAGTAAGAGAAATTTCTCTTCGTCTGTGAGGTTAAAGGTTTTCTGGAGTTCATCTATCGTTGTCGGAGATTGTTTCAAGAGAATTTGAATAGAGGAGTTGGTAATAATGGGGATGCCGTAAGGCGACTTCAAAAAGTCGCTGACGTCTTGAGTGATAGTGGCGACACCGAGGAAATATTTGCGCCCGCGCTTGACCAAACCCATGAGAAATGAGGCGGTGTCTTCCGACTTCATCATCCACCAGGCCTCGTCAATGACCAAGAGGCGTTTCTTTAGGTCTTTCCTGATGGCATTCCAGATGTAGTGGGTGACGATGTACATGGCAACGGGCTTAAGCTCGTCTTCCATGTCACGCAGAGAAAAGACTACGAATTTTCTGTTGATGTCGACATTCGATGGCCTGTTGATAAAGCCTGACCAAGTTCCTTTAGTGTACTTGGAAAGGCGTTGAGCCAGAGATTCCCCGCCTTCCATGCCAGTGAGCACCAGTTCGAAATCGGACATGAGCGGCGGTTCGATGGTTCGGAAATCTGATTCCACTGTAATGTCTTTCAGAGCGTAAGTTTCGGTGATGGCCCGGTCGATGATCGCATCTTCCTCCGCCGTGAGGCCGCCCATCATTAGCCGGAAAAGACCGACTAAGTTGATGATGTTTGAGCGCAGCACGTTAGCGGCGCTTTCATCCGGTCCGGGTACCGGCAAATCGAACGGGTTGATATGATGCTCGGAGTTGAGGGAAATTTTGAAATATCTCCCGCCAGTGGCTTCCGCCATGTACTCATATTCCCGCTCGGGGTCTATCACTATCACGTCCGCGTCAAACATCAGCGTACGCAAGATTTCAAGTTTGGCGGCATAGGATTTGCCCGCACCGGCTTTGGCAAATGTGACGGAATTATAATTTTCAAGCGAGAAGCGGTCGAAAAGTACCAGAGATGAGTTGTGTCTGTTGATGCCGTAGAGGATACCCTTGTCGGAAGTGAGGTCGAAGGAAGTAAAGGGGAAAAGAGAGGAGAGCGGAGACGAATTCAGTTTGGAGTGCACCTCCAAGAGGTCGTTACCAAGAGGTAGGGTGCTCTTATATCCTTGCTCTTGTTGGAAGAGCGCGGGTTTGACATAGATGAGTTTGGCTTCGAGAATGGACTTAACCTCTGACTCCACTTTATCAAGCTCGGAGTCGCTCTCGCCGTAGATAGTGATGTAGAGGCCGACATCGAAAAGTTTCTCTTGCGCTTGTTGGAGCTGGTCGCGCAAATTCTCTAGGTCTTGATAAGCGACATCCAGCATGGGATCGCGCACCAGCCCCTTTTCTTCCCGGCTGTGGATTTGACTCTGGACTTCAGCCACCTTTCTCTGGAATTGGCGTAAGACTCTGGAGGTCTCGATAGGATGGACGAAGATGGAGACATCGAAAACCTTGTCCATATTGATAATAGGCGAGAACCAACCTTCAGAAAGGAAGCGCGGGTACGAGATGACGAAGAAGCTTCGCAAAATTTTTTCGCCCAGGTTGATCTCTCTGGGCGTAACCTTCAGAGCTGATGGGGCGATAATGTCTTTCAGTTCCAGTGTCCCGGCCTCGAAGATTTCTTGAGGCAGGATTGAGGAAATATCCGGCTTCTCGCTCTTTTTGCCAAATAATTTATCAAGGATGCTCATACTCAGCTTATTTTTAGAGGCTTTTCGGTTTCTCCGGGATTAAAGGCTTTGTAGAAAAGTTCGATCACTTCTTCGGTACCGAGACGAGCCACGCGAATGCCGGTGCGAATGAGCCCTTGTTCTACTACAGACAGACGCTCTTCAAGTTGGCTACGATTCTCATCGAAACTAGCTTCCGTGGCGGCCACTCGCTCCTTCTTAGTGCCAAATCCTAAGCGTGAAGTGATCTTTGACTGACTGGTAGTCAAAATGGCCGGGCTGTATGGCACCACGATGAAAAAGTTTTTAGTCATAATGTTCGTGTTTTCGGTGAAACTCTTTATAAATTCAATGTATTCTCGTACCTGTATTTTCATTAAGCTGTTTGTCTGCGCCCTCTCTTGCCCTTCGAGGAGGGCTATATATGGGCGGATATCGAGTTTACGGGACTGGATAACTATCTCGATCGAAAAGTCCAGAGAGTTAAGAAGGTCTTGAAACTGCAAGAGAATCGCCTGTCTTTCGTCCTCTGATTTAAGCGCGAAGTTTAGAGACGAACACAAAAGAATCGAGCGCATCCCGCCATCCTTTAAGAGAACAATGCCATCGCGCACCTCCTTGATGGGAACGAATTCTTGAGTAGCGCTAGTAGTTGGAGCCATTCCTTAATTATACACTAGACTCATTTTCGTTCGGGGTAACAGGATTTCTATTTTCTTTAATGTCGAGACTCCAAGTGAGTTCTTTGAGCTTTGAGCTAGAAAGTTTCGGTACATAGACTTGCTCGATCTTCTTTTCCTTCGGCTCGCCGGAGCTCTGGAGCGAAGGCGGCTCCTTTTTCCAAATATATAGTTTGTTGGTGAGGGTGTACCTCACGAAAGCCTCGACTACGTTTACGAACGGCTTACCGTTTACTTTGTAAAAGGCTAAAGCGGCGGCAAAGAGCATCACCGGTAGGGCCACGATAATGGCCAAAAATGTTGGTAGAAAGAGAAAAAGGATGACCGAGAAGCCGCCTCCGCCCGCGACGTAGACGAATTGTTTGAAGGTCAAAGGCCCGAAAAGCTTGTCCTCCACTTCGATAAATTGCGGGACTTGGAATCTCATAGCAGTGGTTCGCGGTATGGATCTTGGCCGCCTTCGTAACGATAATCTGGCAGAGATACCTTTGGTTCAGATTTAGTCTCTTGAGATAGAGCCTTAGGCTCTATCTGCGGCGTGTCGTGTGCGGCTTCTCCCTCCTCGATCATGGGGAGATTAGATGGAGCGAGTTCTGGTACAAGTGCTGGAGGATTTTGATTTTTCATTGATCTACGAGAAAGTTCTTTCAAGGCCTCCTCTTTTGTTTCTGCAGTAATGACTATTGGTCCTTCTGTCTCAGTTTTTTCTTCCGCCGAGGTTTGTTTTAGGGTTTCCGTGCTCTTAGCGGATTCGATTTTGTCTAACTCAGAGAATACCACCTGACTAATTTCCTGAATAATTGAAGGTATAGAATTTTTTTCTATCCCAATATTAGATAAAGAACTTTTTATTGACGACCTTTCTTTTAACTCCAAGATGATGTAACCAACTTCGTCTATCACTTTAAGAGAAGTTTCTTCGTCTAAGCCATGTTGTTTGGTAATATTTTGCAAGAATTGGCCAATTTCTTCAGAGAAGAGCAGATTTTTTATCTCTGGTCGACTATTTTCTATTGCCTCAGCTACTTTTTGGAAATCCATATATTTTTAGTAGTGTTGTTCATCGGCGCGTATGTCCCTAGCCGCCCCTGTTACTGGATTTACAATTTGGTTTGCAGGATTGGTTAACTGATTGGCGGCTATTATCCCACGGATACGATTGGTTTCTATTGTTATCCTGGCCAAATTAGCTTGAGTTGTTGTGAGTTGATCTTGGATATAAGCAATACTGTTTCGGTTTCCAACTGGGCCATTAAGAACAGCAAGTCTCGCATTTTGTGCTGGTGTACGAGTTACCGCAGGGGTAGCATTAATAGTTCCCAACTCGTTGTTCATATTTGTAAGCTGTTGAGATAGTTGGGTTTCTCTGTTCTGCAGGTTTTGTTCCTGCGTCTCAAGCGGGCCTAGTTGGTTATTAAGTATTATGGAAGCAGCAACTCTATTGTGTCTACCCAAAGCTCCAAAGACGGTGTTACCACTACTCCTGGTTCCTCCTCTAGTAATCGGACCTCTAGAAATTCTGGCCGCATATGCTTCCTTGGCCTGAGGACTTCTAAGTGCCTGAGCAAATTTTTCTCTTGCCCCTGTCTTCTTCTGGACCCTTGATTCAAATCCACCTAGTTCTGCTTGGCCGGCATCTACCTGGCCAAGCGCAACACCACCCACTTTTGTAGCTCTCAAGTCAAAACTAGATTTGGCCGCCTTTCTAGTACCTTTCAATAACGTTTGGCCAACGATACTCCTGCCGGCCCATCTTTGGAAACCCTCTGATTGGGCTAATCTATCTGCCCCAGCTCCGACTGTATTTCTTCCAAATCTACCAGCTAAGCCGAAACTTGCTCCCCCTGCGGCGCCCATGGCCCACTTGGTAAGGCCGGGGACACCATGTCCCGCCTTGTCGGCCCATTGTTTGGCGATGATCAGCGAAGCGATAAGAAGCACAATCATGATGATAAAGTTCACTAAAAGCGCAATTGATGCCGGCTCCGGGCTTTTTACGTTTCCGTCTAACCCAACTATGCCGGTAAAGACTGTAGACATCTCACCCCCTGTGTTAGTGAGGAGCCCACGGGAGACAATAATTACTATCCAAGTAAGCATAAAGTAAATGGGCGCGAAGAAGGCTTGGCCAAGAAGGGCATCCAACCACTGGTCTTTGTATTTATTTAATTGAGGCAAGATGAATCCCATAAACGCCAGAGGGGACAAAATAAGAACAAAGATAAGTACTACGAAACGGATCACAAACATAATAGCCACGGCGAAGAAGACAAAGGCTGCAATTAGTACAACAATGGTTCCCATGATTCCTACGATGATGAGTTGTTTCCCGGCAAAAGCATTGGGGCCTGTTTTCATAAGTGACGTAATCATCAACGGCTCCATCAAACTGCCAGAGAGCCCGAGACTCAAATTGCTTCGAAGCGCGCTTGGCGCGATAGCGTCGTAGAAGGTTACAGCCAAGACATTAGAGGCGTCGATGACTGTCTTGGTGAAGAAAAGACTGAAGTTGATTAGGATAGCGACGACGACAATGTTGACAATCAGTTTCTTGGTATCGCTGCCTATACCCAGAATGGTCCGTATCGCCGCGTAGAGTAGAACGAAGATGAAGCTCATGTTGGCAACGTCGCGGATAACTTTCCAGGCTGTATTGATCGAATTGCCCCCACCCGCTGGGAAAAGATGGTCCTTCATATCAACGACGGTGAATTGGACGACGTAGTTCAAGATGATCCCGCTTAGATAAGTAATGAGGCTGGCTAACTGAAGAAGCAGAATGGCTAACCAGCCTAAAGGTGAAAGCAGAATGTCAGTGGCGAAATCACCAATGGTCATCCAAGTCGTTGGATCCCACCATGCTGCGTGCGCGGTTTGGGGGAAAATGAGTCCGCTTGTCGCAAAGATAAGCACAAAGGTAAGAGCGGAAATAGAGATATGTGGAATATATTTTTTCATCTCATTGGAATAATCCTTTGGCGCCAAACACTACTTGTTTCAAGAGCTGGACGAATAAAGCACTGACCAACTCGTCGAACTCATCCGCCAGTTCAAGCTGTCTCACCCCGCTTCCCAACACGCCCTCAAGTTGACTCTCGATAACTTTGCCTGGTGTTTGCACTGGCCCGCGCTGGAGGCACTTCCCTGTCATATTATCCTTCATAATGCATTCAGACCAACTTAAGAAACCGCTGTTCCAACTGAGCTGTTGACTCTGGATACCAACAACTTTGGCGATGCGGGAGTCTAGTTCGACTTGGACTCCAAGATACGCTCCATAGGGATTATTGAAATCATTTTGAGTCATAACAAACCATGCATCCCATCCACCCTCGCTGAAGCTATTGTAGAATGCGTCAATATTTGCGACCACGTCTGTCAAAGTGCATTGGAATTGCCGCCTTTGAGTATGGTATCTCTGCAAAGCAAGTCTGATTTTTGTCTGAAAGGGCGAACATAAAAATCCCAGATCAGAACCGGCAATAAAGTCTCCCGCGATATTGTCTGCGATATCAGTGAAGAATTGTTCCGGGTCGGTCGCGTAAGCTGGGTTACCCTCAAAACCATTTCTGACCCAGTTAGTGGTAGCTTGTAATATTTGTTCCAAGGCCACTTTAGCGATAGCAATAGCGATACTGTCCCAGGTTAAACCGGGGACAGTAAAGCCAAAAATAGTGAGGCCCGCCTCTTTGTCACGGATGATGGAATCTGATACCGGAATCGGAGGGACAGAATCTACGGCACGTGTCGAGACCGGGAGAGCGAAGGTAAAAGTGAGGATAAGAACAAGAGCTAAGAGTTTTTTGCAATTCATATACCGCTATCAAGAATTATACCATTGGCCATCATGACTTTTTGGATATTCAGAAACAAATCTGCTTCTTTATCGGTGTGTTGGGCGTAAATGTTTAGCGCCGCGTACGCTCGTACCGGATCTTGGGAAGTGTTACTGATAGATGCCATAACCTCGGCGCTTTCCAGATAATTATTGATGAGATCTCGGTGGTTTGAGGCAAGCGTGGCGGGTACTCCGACCAGGAGTAGTTCGTTGGTAGCAGCTTGATACAACTTGCCCACCGCACCCATAAATGTGGCAAAAGCCTCGCTAGTAGTGTCTTTAATATCGCCCCCACTATTTTCGACTTGAGCGGCTACGAAATTTTTATACTTATTGCGGATACTCGTCATAGTGTTGCCGTATGCGGCTAGATTCGCGGTCGAATCCGGAAGAACAATAATTTGATCCGGATTCACTTTAGGTATCGATATCTCGAAATTCTTGAGTTCCTCGGCGTATCTGCCGGCGAGAGTCTTGATATTTTCTGGAGTAGCTTGGCCTTGTGATTTAAGCGCCATAAAGTCTGAGAAAAGCTGTCTGCCGATTATGTCCGTCTGGGCAAGAGTGGCGGTAGACGTCGCATAAAGAGGGGTGTCCGTCTTAGAAAGATCTTCTAAGAAATCTTCTTCGGTTGGAGATTGTCCAATTGTCTCGACCGAAACCAACTGGGCAGAGTAGGGAGGAATACGGACGAATCTAAACCACATGGCTCCACTCACCAGAGCGACAGAAATAGCAAACGCGATGATCAGTCGAATCGGCGGCATTACATTTAGTATATCAGAAGTGATTCCACCTTTTTGTGTATAATTAAGAGTATGCGATCTCTTTCTGTCTTGGCAGCGCTATCCCTGGCGTTCGTTCTGAGTCTTCCGGCCGCTTCGGCAAGCGCCGAAACATTCGACACCAATCTCACAGTCGGATCGAAAGGTCCTGATGTTGCGACTCTTCAGCAGTTCCTAGTTTCAAAGGGCTACCTCCAGATGCCGCCCGGTGTGCCTTTCGGCTACTTCGGTCCTTTGACTAAAGGGGCTTTGGCACGATGGCAAGCGGCCAACGGGATTGCCCCTGCCGTAGGTTACTTTGGTCCGATTTCACGCCAGGCTATCGTTCCGCAGATAGGTACCGCTATTACTACTCCAGATTCCAGCGCCCCCATGGACCCAACTCCTTCTCCCTCAGTACCTACTCCGGCAAACCTTTTTTCGAGCATAGAAACTGATACCCCTTCTGCCCCTGGTATGAAAGCCAATCAGTTAATGCTTTTCCGGGCAACCCCTTTTGAAATTCGACCAGGCGATTTGGTCACGCTTGACGGCTCTGGCTTCAGCAAGACTTTAAACAAAGTTTATTTTAGTGGCAGTAGCCCGGTCACTGCTATCTCTACGGACGGTGCCATACTAAAGGCTCTCGTGCCCGCCGGTCTGGTCGAGGGCGAGTACAAACTCTCCGTGTCCAACGTGCTGGGTTCTTCCGAAAATCCGGGTGTCGATGTTGTTGTCAAGGTTACAAATAATCCAGAGCCGCCGCCAGTCATCGAGAGTGCTTCGATAACCGGCGATACGGTCACTCTTATTGGCAAAGGCTTCACTTCCTCAAATAAGCTTTTTACCACTCTTGGAGATTCTTCCGGTCCGGTATCTTCCAATGGCACCACTCTTACTTTCCGCGTCGTCGACCTTTCTCGGTACAGCCAAGTTAGACAATTTACCCTTGGGAAATATCAGGCGGCGCTTTGGATTTACGTTCAAAACGAACATGGCATCAACAAAGATCCGTATAAGCTCGAAATAATAATATGAGAAAAAAGCAATTCACTACGCTCGTTGTCTCTCTGGCTCTTGTTGGGTTATTTCTGCCAACCTCGCAGACTAGGGCCCAGACCGGATTACTTCCTTTCGGTGGACTCGTTTCCTCTCCAGTCACTTGCACATGTTCTCCCGGCAATCTCTGGATATGGTTTACTCCACTTTATTTAGGTGGACCAGTAGTTATTACCGGCCCCTTAGTCTATTCTCCTTTCTCGACCGTTCTTTATGGTTATTACAATATTGGTGTTCCCGGCACGTGGCATCTGGGTGATTATATTCCTGGAGTCCAAGCCTGTTGGATGTATGCTGGTACGGGGTGTGTGACTGTCCCGTCCGTTGGTCTCATGAATAAGGTGGGTACTAACTACCTAAGTAAATAAACAAGTCTTCCCCAAGTCTCAACTCTGATATTTTCGGCCCGCAGGTTGTCATCCAGGTTAAGTTTCAGAAACGCTTCTCGGACCTTGTTCTTGGCGAATATTGTCGAGAGGTTGGAAGAAAGCTTTTTGCGTTTGGATTTAAAGCCGGTACGCACTGTCTCAAAAAATTCTTTCTCTGAGAAACGGGCGAAAAATTTTTTGGAAATATTTTCTATGACAATAATGGCCGAGTCTACTTTGGGTGTGGGGGTAAACGAGCCAGCTTTAATCGTCTCTACATATCTTGGCGTGCCGTAGGCTTTAATTGAGAGAGATAAAATACTTTCCTTACCATCTCGAGTCGTAATTCTATCTGCTACTTCTTTTTGTACTAGCAACACTATTTTCTCAGGCTGATAATCTGTCTCGAGAAATTTTTTCAAGATTGCTCCTGTGATGTTGTACGGTATGTTGGCTACTAGCTTATAGGTTCTGGCTTCGAGCTTGGATAAATCAAACTCGAGAATGTCATTATGTATCAGTCTCAGTTTCCCATTTTTTATTTCTTTCTTAAATTTTGTTTTTAAAAATTCATACAATCTATCGTCCTTCTCTACTGCTAGCACCTGACAGTTAAGAGCTAAGAGCTTTTCTGTCAGAGCACCGGTTCCTGGTCCTATCTCAAGAATAGTATCCTCCGCGCCGACATCGCCGGCTTTGACAATAGTCGCGAGCGCTTTCTCGCTTCTTAAAAAATGTTGCCCCAGTGATTTCTTCGCTTTCATATTCTTAAAATTCGATTTCGAGCAGCGGTCTTCTGGGGAAACTGTAGTTATCGAAAATTTCTTCTCCCACCAATATTTCAGGGATGTCGAAAATAAACTCCGAAGGAATATTGACTTGTCTATTGCCAAACAAAGTACGGGTCTCGGCGTACGAAAGGAACACTTTCTTGCGCGCGCGAGTGAGCGCGACATAAAAGAGTCTCCTCTCCTCCTCTCTTTCTTCAGGCTTGGTCAACTCCTCGTTCGTTCTTCGGTGAGGGAAGAGCCCGTCTTCAAGCCCACTGACGAAGACCGTGTCGAATTCCAGTCCTTTCGAGGCGTGTACGGTCATTAGACGTACTGCTTTCTCCTCGTCTCTCATTTCGTCCTGGTCGCTTTGGAGAGCCGCATCCGAGAGGAAATGTAGGATTCCTTCTGCCGGAGGCTCTTGATCATATCGGGAAGCAAAATTTGACAGCTCGTACGCATTCTCAAGCCGAGCCCGACCTTCGTCTCCATCATCCTGCCACTTTCTTTCCAGTCCGGATACTTTAATAATAAAAGTGATTGTCTCGCTAGGCTTCTTTTGTTTGGAGGCTCTCTCAATTTCTCCGAGCAAGGTTCTAAAGCTTGAGAGTTTGGTCTTCATGGCCAAGGGAAGCGAAAACTCGTCGTTCGAAAATATTTTAAGCGCCGTGGTTTTACCTATACCGCGCGCTGGTATGTTGATGATACGTCTTTTATCCGACAGACTATCAGGATTAAGGGCCGCGCGCAGGTACGAAACGATATCTTTGACTTCCTTGCGTTCGAAAAAACGCGTACCAAGCAATTGATAAGGGATCGCGTGGTTCATGAATGCTTCCTCAAGCACTCGCGACTGGAAGTTGGCTCGGAAAAGCACCGCGATCTCTCCCGGCGGCACACCTTTTCTTATAAGTTCCGCCGCTCTTTGGGCGATAAATTCCGCTTCGCTCGCCTCGTCGTCTCCTCTAAAAAGAGAGATCCTCTCGCCCTCGGAGTTCGTTGTGAAAAGATTTTTTTTAAGCCTGATTTTATTTTTTTCGATCACTCTATTGGCTGCCTCCAAGATAATTCGGGTGGAGCGATAGTTTTCTTCCAGAGTGATAACTTTGGCATCGGGATAGTCCTTCTCGAAGTCGAGAATATTTTTGATATCGGCTCCGCGCCAAGAATAGATATTCTGGTCTATATCTCCGACCACGCAGATATTCTTGTCTTTTCCCACCAACATCTTGGAGATCTTGTATTGGACACGATTGGTATCCTGATATTCGTCTATGTGGATATATTTCCAGATATTTTGGTAAAACTCGCGCACGGCCCGGTTGTCGTTCAAGAGGTGCATAGTCTTGAGTAAGAGATCATCGAAATCGAGCGCGTTGTCTCGTTTCAAAATCTTCTCGTAGTCTGGCCAGACTTGTCCCACTATGCCCGAGAAATACCCGTACTCTCCTCGATCGCCGTAATCTTCCACACCAAGACCCTGACCTTTCTCTCTGGAAATGATGCTCATAATGCGCTCGGGATCGTGTACTTTAGGGTCGAGACCGGCGATTGAAAGCGCTTCTCTCACCGCCTTCTTGCTGTCAGCTCGGTCAAAAATAGTGAAGTGCCTTTTGATACCCGCCTGTGCTGACTGCTCTCGCAAAATGTAGACCCCGAGTGAGTGGAAGGTGCTTACGAAAGGCTCTTCGGAGGCGTTGCGAAGTCCTTGCACTATCCGTTCGCGCATTTCTCTGGCTGCTTTGTTGGTGAAAGTGATAGCCAGAATGGCTGAAGGGGGTATCCCCGTCTCGACAAGGTGGCGGATTCGTTCTGCGATGGTCTTGGTCTTACCAGCACCGGCACCCGCCAAAACCAAGACCGGTCCCAGAGTGGATACAACCGCTTTTTTCTGTTGAGAATTAAGGCTTTCGGAGAGTTTTAACATGCTGGACACTATAGCATATGAAGGTATAATGATGAGTTGAGGCCAAAAGACGCAGTATGAGCAGTTTAGCCCTATTCTATTAGTAAAAAAACGGTCAAATATATATTTCTTGCCCTGACCGCTCTTCCTATCTTTGTCTACGCGCGTAGCCAGGGGGGAGAAATCCTGCGTATGCTAGAAGTGCGTGACGCTGGTAATTCCCAGACCATGAATCTTTTGGAAGGTTATTTAAATATTAATCCTGCTAGTACGGGTGGCGCGGAGATCGCTATTGTCGACAATGTTGCTCTTGAATCTAAGAGAGGAGAGAGCGAAGTTTTCGTTGACCTAGGTAAATCAGGAACCGGCCAGATTAGTGTCTATGTCGTACGAAAGGGCGACACTATAGGCGAGATCGCCGAAATGTTCGGCGTCTCTACTAACACTATCGTCTGGGCTAACAATATAAAAGCAAATTCAATAAAAGAAGGACAAGAACTGGTCATTCTGCCAATCTCGGGCGTGCGCCATGTCGTCAAATCTGGCGATACCGTCAAGTCTCTCGCGACCAAGTATAAAGCAGATTTCGACGAAATCCTCTCGTATAACGGCCTGTCTGCTAATGCCAAGATTAAGCCAGGCGATATTGTAGTGATTCCTGATGGTGTCATCAGCGCCACGCAAACCTCTTTGGCCAAAACCTCTGGCTCACATACTTATCCTGTGTATTCAGGTTTCTATATTCGGCCGATAGTCGGCGGGAGAAAGACTCAAGGTATTCATGGCAATAATGGGGTTGACCTGGCGGCTCCTACGGGTATTCCTATTCTTGCTTCAGCGGATGGTAAAGTTATCATCTCGCGCGCCGGTGGATACAACGGTGGTTACGGATCTTATGTAGTTATTAGTCATACTAATGGCACCCAGACACTCTATGCCCACATGAGCAAAGTTAATGTCTTGGTTGGGCAGAACATCGAACAGGGTCAAGTCATCGGGGCTGTTGGTAGTACTGGTAAGTCTACCGGCCCCCATGTCCATTTTGAAGTCCGCGGTGCCAAGAATCCGTTTTAGTTAAGTTTACTCACGTATTGTATAATTCATATATGAAACAATTAGATCCCAAAGCAGTCTGGCTTCTCCTCTTCATTTACCTCGGACGATGGGCTGTGCTGTTTGGACCCTTTGTCTTTGCATACGTGTCTGTCTTTACTCTTGGAGATACTCAAACAGGTACCGGGAGTACATACTTTACCTCCTCTTTTTTTAATTTGTTGCTTGTGCTTGGCGTCTTCTTCCTGATTTTGCTCTACATCTGGGCGCGCCTGGCATATCGTTTTTATCGCTATGAACTCACGGATGCCGGTTTCCGCAAAGAGCTTGGGGTTATTTATAAAAAATATGTAACCATTCCTTACGACCGTATTCAAAATGTGGACATCTATCGTGGAATAGTGGCTCGCATTCTAGGTCTTTCGGATTTAAACATTCAAACTGCTGGCACAAGTATGCAAACAATGCAAGGTGAAGGTAGGCTGCCTGGTCTCTCTCGCGAAGTTGCCGAACAACTTCGAGATGAACTTATAGAGCGTGCTCGGCAATCTAAGAATCAAGGACTATAGTTCTTTTAAACATCAAACTTTTTGGGGCGGTACTCGACCGCTTCGAGGATATGGGCGTTAGTGATTTCTGCGCTTCTCTCAAGATCGGCTATAGTGCGCGCCACCTTAATCATCCGATGATAGACGCGCGGGGAGAAACCTAGTCGTAGAGCGGCCAGATCCAGCGTCTTTCGTGATTCTTGATCGAGAGTGACAAGTGTGACCATATCTCTCGCGCTCATTTCTGCATTACGAGATAACTTCCTTCCTTTTTTATTAAAGCGTTCTATTTGGGCCGCGCGAGCTTTTTCTACTCTACTGCGGAAAGCCTCGCTCTCTTCTCCTTCCGTATCGCCAGAAAGATGGCTGGGTAAGACCCTGTCCACTTCTAACCAGATGTCGATGCGGTCCATGATGGGACCAGACATTTTTCGTCTGTATCGAGATAGCGCGGAGGGTGTGCAGATGCAGGGTTTGCCTCGGAAGCCGAAATTCCCACAAGGGCATGGATTCATAGCGGCTACCAGGAGGACATTCGCTGGGAAGTGCGCTGTACCTTTGGCGCGAGAAACCGATATCACCTTGTCTTCAAGCGGTTGGCGTAGACTTTCAATCACTCTTCTGTCGAATTCCGGAAATTCGTCCATGAAAAGTACTCCATAGTGAGCCAGAGTAATTTCACCTGGCCTTGGCACTGTCCCACCACCGACTAGCGAAACATAAGAGGCGGTATGGTGCGGGGCTCGAAAGGGAGGGTTAGTGATCAAAGTGTCGGCAAGTGTGCCAGCCACGGAGTGTATGCTTGTAGCCTCGAGTGCTTCTTCAAACGAAAGCTCTGGTAGGATGCCTGCGAAAGCTTTGGCGAGCATCGTTTTACCAGTGCCGGGTGGTCCGTACATGGCCACATTATGTCCACCTGCTGCCGCGATAAGAAGTCCGCGTTTCGCCCTTTCTTGCCCTCTGATGTCAGAGAAATCGATACTCGAGACGAGCTTGGCTTTATCGACGATAGTCAGTTTCGCTTTGGGAATTTTGACAGTACCCGAGAGGTGTTCAATTAAAGTGGGTAGGGAGGAGACGCCAAAGATGCTCAATCCATCGATGATGGCTGCTTCGCGCGCATTCTCCGTTGGCACATAAAGTTCTGCGAAGCCGTGTTTTTGGGCGAATCTTGCCACAGGCAGAATGCCGTGGACTGGGCGTAATTTCCCGTCGAGAGACAGCTCTCCTAAGAATAATTTTTTCTCCGGATCAAATTTGATCTCGCTGTTTGCCATGAGAAACGAGAGCGCGATGGCGAGGTCGAAGGAAGTTCCCTCTTTCTTAATCTCAGCTGGTGCGAGTGAAATGACAATCTTGTGGTTGTTGGCTTTGGGTGATTTGAAGCCGGAGTTTTTGATGGCGGCACTTACCCTATCGCGCGCCTCCTCTACTGCTTTATCCGGTAAACCGACAATGGCGAAAGCAAAAAGAGTCCCACGAGAAATATCCGTCTCGACGGAAACAGGTATGACAGAAAGAAGGTTTGTCTGTGCGCTATAAACCTTGGAGAAACTCATTTCATATGCAGGCGGCAGTTGCGGGCTGAGGGATTGGCTTCGAGCCGTTCGGCATCTATTTCTTCCCCACAAACTTCGCAGAGACCATAGGTACCACGTTTGATTTTGTCCAAGGCATTTTTAAGGTCTTGATAACGGATTTCTAAAGTGTCGACGATGGCCACGTTTTCTTCGTAGTCTTCGATGCCGTCAGCGACAGTATTTTCGTCTGCTTGAGAGACGTCCTTGTCTGCCGGAGTAGCTTCCCAATCCGAGAGGTTGTCCGGGTTTCTCCTACCAACTGCTTCCAGTTCTTTTTCCAGAAGTTTTTCTTCCGCTTCCAGTTTCTTTTTGAAATGTTCGATGTCTATGGTCATATCGACATTTTAGCAGAAAGGAGACTAGCGAGAAAGTTTTTCTCGCGTCAGACGATCCATCAAAATCCTTAAGGTTTCAAGGTGGTCCGTAATGATGAGCATATTATTGTCGAAAAAAGAGTAAAGGAGGACGGGCTGGTCCCCGAGCGCGAGCATTCGAATATCTTTGTTTTTGTCTGTGACGTCCGTAAAGGTGGATTCGGGCGCTACATTTTTGGCAAGTTCGGCTGTGGAAAATAGAGGGCCAATGTCTCGGCTTAAGTTTTCTTCCCATGCTAGCATACCCGCGAAGGCGTTTTCAAAAGATACCAGTTTAATTATCAGAAAAGTGCTTTCCCCGAAAGCGCCGAACATGAAAAGCGGATCGAACGCCCTTATGAGACTGCCAGGTGCTTGAGCTCCAAGCATTTCTAAAAACTCGGCGGTCGACAGAGGGAAGTTTATATGTACCAGCTCCCCGCTGGGCGCGTCTCGAACAGCTTCGGAAAGAGTATTGATCAGGGCCTCACGAGAGGTGGCCGTCAGAGTAATATTAGTTTCGATATTGGCAGACACGAATCTGTTGGCCGGCGCGGTCATGATGGGAGTAACGGTCCTTCTGACGAATTCATTATAGGCGTACCAAGCCCCAACTGTTCCTAGGACAAAAAGTATGAGACTTCCCAAGAATAGGAAAAAAAATTCTTTTTTCCTCTGCGTATTTTCTGAAGGCGTATCAGTCGCAGATAGAGTTGAGCCCTTTCTTAAATGTTCTGCTTGCTGAATCGAAACAAGAGACCTCTGTTCCCTGCGGAGAGCTTCCGCCACATCTCCTTGAAAGGTGCGAATTTGCTTTAAGGGAGTCTCATCAGGGGTCATCGCTCTATTCTATCATCTAGAAATTCCTTCACGAGTTTTTATATTGTTGATGTTAAGAAGATATTTCTTGGGATTCTGGTCAAGGTCGATGAAGTCATCAGCCGCTTCAATGAGGCGGGCTGAAGACGACTTGCCGAAGGCCACTACCTCTACCTGACAGCCATGAGTATTTTGCAAGTACTCGACTAAGGGCACATAGTCGCCGTCACCGGATAAGAGGATAATACTGTCCAGTTTGGGCGCCATGGTGACAGCGTCTATGGCGAGTCCGACATCCCAGTCTGCTTTCTTGGCTCCACCGAGAAAGATTTGTAATGGCTTCGAACGTATTTCAATACCCGCTTTTTCCAGAGCGCCGAAAAAGGCGTTCTCTTCACCGGATTCGGTTGTGACCACATAGGCCAAGGCGCGAATAAGAACCCGCCCATCGAGAACGTCTTTGACTATCGCGCCGAAGTTCGCTTTGGCGTGATGGAGATTTTTGGCACTATGATAAATGTTTTGCGTGTCTATGAAAATGCCGACCCGCTGGGCCTTATGCTTAATAACAGTCATAACTTACTAAACTTATTAACTTATAAAACTTATAAACTATTTCTTAAGACCTAGTTTCTTCTGCAAAGCCGAAGCGCGCTTGGGACTTCTTTTTTCCAAATACTTCATGTGTGCTTGACGGTCTGCCACCATGGCCAGTAGCCCTCGGCGCGAGTGATTGTCCTTGGCATGCGTCTTGAGGTGTTGGGCGAGCTCCTCAATACGTTTTGTCAGTATGGAAATTTGCACTTCAGGAGAGCCGGTATCTTTGTCGTGGATAGCTGCCTCCTTAATGAGCTTAAGTTTTTTGGTCTTCGAAATCACTTTTGAAGTATATCACATTATAGTAAATAGAACAAGGGCCGCGACGTAGTCGCGGCCCTTTCTACCTACCTTGAAAGCCATAGACCGATCAGCACGATCGCTAAGCCGACAAGGGTGCCTCCAAGCGCCCACAGGCCCGGCCGACGAGGTCCTTCTGACTGGACACTCTGTTCCTGTTTGGGATAGAACGCTGCCCAGTCGATGAGCTGTTGCTGCGCCGTGGCGACATCGTGCCTCGGCCGGAGCTCGTGGTAGTACTTCTCGTCGAGTTTCGCGAGGAAGATCGTCATCTCCGCGACCTCGATCTCAAACGCCCGCTCGATTGGAATAGTCTCTTCGCGCGAGCGTTTCAGAGCCTGCTCGTACAGGCCCCTGGTGAACTCCGCAAGACCGTGAATCATCGTTGGGTTGAAACCGCATAATGGCATGATCGCCCTCCTTATTAGGTTAAGGTGCTTGTCCGCAAAAATTTCATACTAAATATAACTTACAGTCAAAAAATGATTTGTTTTATATATTAAAGTAACTACATTGTTTACTTTTATCCTTTAATTTGTTAGGCTCTGGAATATGAAATTGGCAGATAATTCAGTCGAAGAGGCGGTGTTAGAGATTCTTCAAAAAGGAACACTTTTAGGAGCTGAAATTGTTCGGCAAGCTTCCCTATTACGTCCCGAGACTACCAAACAGGCAGTTTATCGAGTGCTTAGAAAGCTGAAGGATGAGGAGAAAGTAGTCATCCACGGGAAGTCAGTCTCGCTTAATATCCAATGGCTCAAATCTATGAGCGAATTTTATTCTCTTGCTGAATTTTATTACTCCGGTTCTACTGGCACAGACAGTTTCTTAAACATTAAAGGTCGAGACAAAATAATCTATTTGTTTAAAAATTTGAATTTGTCGGATGCCTTCGGAATTCACGCACTTCATATGATGGGGATGGTCACCGAAAAACATACGCCGGTATTTGCCTACAATCCTCACGAATGGTTTTTCTGGGCTCGTCGTGAAGCAGAACAAATGTTTGTAGAAGCAATGCACAAAGATGGTCGGCAACTCTTTCTTGTTTCGTCACATAGCGATCCGCTTGATTTAGAGTTACGAAGATACTATCAAGGAGACTTACTTCAGTATCATATTATTGAGCAGTCCTTGTTTCCAAAAGAAAATTACTATTTTGTTGTCTTTGGTGATTATTTAATGGAAGTTTATTTCGATGAAAAAATCGTCGAAGAATTAGACGAGTTTTATAAAACAACAAAAACGTGGAATGAAGAAGCAAACCTTGCTTTACAGAAACTTGTTTTAAAGAGTAGTAAAAATAAACTCGTTATTTCTAAAAACCGTAGAAAAATAGAGCGTTACAAAAAAATGCTCTCACCGCACTTTTTCATCAAACGGTAGAAAATGCTATAATATTGTGCGACATGGCTAGTACTAGTGAATTAGAAAGGCTAAAAAGAGAGTTTCTGGAATACACGGAGATTGAGAAGGGGCGGGCGCTCAAGACTATTGAGAACTATGATCATTATCTCACCGTTTTTCTAGCCCATACGGAGATCAAGAACCCGAAAGATATTACTGACGAAGTAGTCAGAGAATTCAGGATGTGGCTCAACCGCCAGTCGACTGGCAACAACAGGCAAACTGGTGAAACTATGTCGAAGAAAACACAGAATTATTATCTTATTGCCTTGCGTGCGTTTCTCAAATATCTTGCCCGGCAAGAAATTGCCAGTCTTCCGGCGGAGCGAATAGAACTAGCTAAAGTCGGCGAACGATCTTTAGACCTTATCTCCCCCGCCGAACTCTCCCGCTTACTTGAGGCTCCTGCCGGACATGGAATTAAAGAACTTCGCGATAAGGCTATCCTCGAACTACTTTTCTCGACAGGTCTACGCGTATCCGAACTCTGTTCGTTGAATAACGACACGGATCTTTCACTCGGAGAATTTTCGATTAGAGGCAAGGGTGGCAAAGTGAGGGTAGTATTTGTCTCTGACGAAGCGAGAAGGGCTGTATCCAATTATCTCAAGGCTCGCAAGGATATGAATGACGCTCTCTTTGTCCAGGTGGGAAAAGAACATAAAACTAAAGATGCCACCCCTCTCACTCGTCGTTCTGTAGAAAGAATTGTGAAACACTATGCCATCAAAGCCGGTATTTCTAAAAAAGTCACTCCGCATGTTATTCGGCATAGTTTTGCCACTGATCTTTTAAGTAACGGTGCCGATTTGCGCAGCGTCCAGATGCTTCTCGGTCACGCCAATATTGCTACAACCCAGATCTATACGCATGTCACAGACAAAGCTCTTAGAGACACGCACAAGAAGTTCCATTCAAGGAGGAAATAAGGAGCCCTTTTTATGTTATTCTTGATTTGGAAGTACTACCGTCCTGGTTCATAACCCGTCCCAACAACTCAAGGAGAGCTCTAAATGACCGCGACGAGTCCGAAGGTTCTGATTGTCGATGACGAAGAAGAATGGCGAGACAGATGGGCGCGCCGCCTTAAGAGGGAGGGTGCCGAAGTTCTCAAGGCCTCTTCTCTGGAGGAGGGTTGGCGGCTCTTTGAAGCCAATCCTGACATCACCCTCGTGATCATGGACGCCTGTGTCCCGGGTCTCCATCGGCCGAACTCAATGTGGTTGGTCGAGAAGATACACGAAACCTTCAAGGGGCCGATTATCGCGGCCTCTGGTCGTCCCGACTTCCGGAGAACGTTGATGGATGCAGGCTGTAGCCACGAGGCGTCGAAGAACGAAGTCTCGGCTCTCATCTCCCAGATTCTCAAGACCCAGATTCTCAAGACGTTGTAGTGGCGGCACCCTGCTCTTCTCCCAGCCAGCTCGTATCGGTACGAGCTGGCTGCACTTTTAAATATCGAGACAAAGCTAGAGGTCTTGCAAAAAATTTACGGATTTGCTATACTTGGGGGGTAAAGGGTTATCGAGAGAAGTTCGCCGGAAGGCGGACTTCTTTCATAAATACAAAAACATGTTTGATCTAAAAGTCATCAATTCCGTGCTCGGCGAACTCGAAGAAGTGCGCGGTATTCCGCGCGCCTCCATTATCGAGGCGATAGAAGCGGCCCTAGCCACCGCGTACAAGAAAGAATACGGCAAGAAGGGACAAATCATTCGCACAACTTTCGATCCGAATACTGGCGAAACTAATTTTTTCCAAGTGAAGATTGTGATAGACGACTCACGTGTGATCTTCGACGAAGCTGAGCCCAAGGAGAAGGACGAACGCACGGTCTATAACGCCGAGCATCACATTCTGCTCGAAGATGCTCGTAAGATTAAGAAAGATGCTCAACTCGACGAGGAAATCGTCTTCCCTATCGAGAGTAAGGGTGACTATGGCCGCATTGCCGCCCAGACTGCTAAGCAAGTCATCATGCAGAAAATTCGCGAAGCAGAAAAGACTTCAGTGGTTGCCGAATTTGGCAAGCGCGAGGGAGAAATTGTGAATGGCACAGTGCAACGTATTGAGCGTGGCAATATCTTTGTAGATATGGGCAGAGCTACCGGCCTCCTGCCCTATGAAGAACAGATTCCTGGTGAACGTTTCAGTCAGGGAGAACGTGTGCGTGCCTATCTCTATAGGGTGGAAGAAAGTCCCAGAGGAGTATTTCTCCGTCTCTCGCGTTCACATCCCAAATTTCTCGAAAAACTTTTTGAAGCCGAGGCGCCGGAGTTGGCGAGTGGTGCGGTAGTGATTAAAGCGATTGCCCGAGAAGCCGGCTATCGTTCTAAGATTGCCGCTCTTGCTCTAGATAGTCACATTGATCCTGTCGGCGCACTGGTGGGCCAACGGGGAGTGCGAGTCTCAACTGTTATGTCTGAACTGCGTGGTGAGAAGATTGATATTATCGAATGGTCAGCCGAGCCCAAGAAATTTATCGAAGAGGCCCTTTCACCGGCCAAAATTCTTAATATTGAAATTAATGAAGCGCTCTTGTCGGCGGTAGTCAACGTTTCCGAAGACCAGCAGTCGCTTGCCATCGGTAAGGGTGGACAAAATGTGCGTCTGGCGGCCAAGCTTACCGGCTGGAGGATTGACATCCAGTCTGCTAAGGGTGTCGAGCTTGCAGTCGCTGACGTTCCGGACCTGCCTGCGCAGGCAGGAGATAATAGGTTATAATAATTCTATGAATCTTTGGCATGACATAGAACCCGGTACGAAGGAGACGATGCATGTCATCATTGAAATTAATAAGGGTTCGAAGAATAAATACGAAATAGATAAAAAAACCGGTCTGATTGCCCTTGACCGTGTAGCTCATACCGCACAAGACTTTCCTTTCGACTACGGTTTCGTTCCGCGCAGTCTTTGGTACGACCAAGACGCTCTTGATGTAGTGATGCTGACTACTCACCCGCTCTTACCGGGGATTCTGGTACGCGCTCGTCCCGTCGCACTTATGAACATGATCGATGCTGGTGATAGAGATGACAAGATTATTGCGGTGCCCGTAGATGACCCTCGCTTCGATAAAGTGCAAGATCTTGGAGATATCAATCCGCACACTCTTAAAGAAATTGGACATTTCTATTCTACTTATAAGAAGTTGCAAAATAAAGAAGTGGAAGTACAGGGTTTCAAGGGTAAAACAGAGGCCCAGACCGCGTTTGAAGAGAGCCTTGAATTATACGCTAAGCAATATAAAATATAGCAATGACCAAACAATATTTATCTACTCTACTTTTTCTAGCGCTTGTCTTTGGAGTATCTTCTTCAGTATTGGCGCAAGAGGCTTCTCTCAACACATCTGTAGATACTAGTGTAGATACCAGAGCCATCCGGGCGCAAGCACAGATCAGAGCGGAGGTAGAAGCTAGGAGAGTTCAAGCAGATGAGAGAAGAGAAGCTACCAGGGTTGAAGCCGAAGCCAAGAGGGCCCAAACTCAAACCAAACGAGTAGAGTTTCAGCAGGCAGTCGCCAAGCGCCAAGTAGAAAATACCGCCAGAGTTATTTCGGCCACCATTGGGCGTCTGGAGAATATTATCGACCGACTTGAATCAAGAATTGCTAAAATTAAAGCTCGAGGCGGCGTAACCTCCGAGAGCGAAGGATTTGTGGCCGCCGCCAGGGCGAATCTTTCAGATGCTCGTTTAGCCGTTGATGCTTTCGTCAGCATTGATCTTACAAGCGAGAAGGCTCTTGAGAACTTCCAGAGAATTCGCGCCGCGGCTGCAGAGACTCGAGAGCATATCCGGGCCGCCCATCGAAATCTAATGATGGCGGTGCGTTCACTCGGCTCAGTTGAGTTGAATCTAGAAGCCGATAGCTCTGCAGAGTAATCTTTATTCCTAATTAACACTCACCATGGAAGGAGAACAAAACAATGTCAATATGGGTGTAGGAGAAGGCGGAGGCTCGAGTGGCCCACTTATTGGTGCGATAGTGATCCTCGCGGTTATTATTTTGGGAGGTCTCTACTTCTGGAGCCAGCGTGCTGACAATGGTGCGGCGATTGATGAAACCAGTACAGCAAGTAGCTCTGATGAAACCGCCGCTATTGAAGCTGATCTAGACGCCATCGATATTGAAAGTTTAGACGCGGAATTAAACGCCTCGTAATCCGTAGTTGCGCTATCGGGTCCTTTGTTATACTCTAGACCCGTTATGGGTTATTTAATTCCAACCGTTATAGAAAAAAGTCAGTTCGGAGAACGGGCATATGATATTTACTCAAGGCTCCTCCGCGAACGTATCGTCTTTCTTGGTGGGCCTATCGATGATGATGTCGCCAATATTGTTATCGCCCAACTACTTTTCCTCCAGTTTGAAGATCCCAAAAAGGATATATCTCTTTACGTAAATTCTCCTGGTGGCTCTGCTTCGGCAACTCTCGCCATGATTGATACTATGAATCATATTAAACCAGATGTTTCTACCGTCTGTGTTGGCATGGCTGCATCTGGCGGAGCATGGCTACTTTCTTCTGGCACAAAGGGGAAAAGGTTTGCACTTCCCAATGCCGAAGTAATGATTCATCAACCACTTGGCGGTGCTGAAGGACAGGCCTCAGATATAGAAATTCGTGCCAAACAAATACTCAAACTGCGCGAAAGTCTTGCTAAAATTATGGCAAAGAATACCGGCCAGAGTCTCGCCCAAATTCAAAAAGATATTGATAGAGATTTTTTCATGAACGCTGAGGAGGCGAAAAAATACGGAATAATTGACAAGATTCTTTAATCAGAGTATTCTCAGGTTGTTCACTTAAAAAATAATTCGAAACGTTTCTTAGTTCCTGCTTGACCGCACTGTCTGCCCGATTCAGTCAATCATGTCTCTTAAATTAGCGCTACTTTTAGCCTTGCTTGCCGCATCTGCCGGTATCGGCTTCGGTTATTTACTGCGCCTCTTAATCTCCCTTGGCAAGAAGGGTTCATTAGAGCTTGATATCAAGCAGATGGAGCTTTCCTCTAGAGAGGAGGCCCAGCGGATTCTTGCGGAAGCGGAGACTCAGGCGGAAGAAATCCTCCAGAAAATCCAAAAAGAGTTTAAAGAACGCGAGGATCGGGTAAAAAAAATCGAAGATCGTCTTGTGAAGAAAGAGGAATTTCTTGACAAGCGCACGCTTGATTTGGACACAGAAACTCTTCATGTGAAGAAAAAGGCTGCAGAAATAGTTTCTCTCCGAGAGAAGGCAGAGGCACTTGTGGAGGCTCGTCAGGCCGAGCTCTCCAAAGTGGCCGGCCTATCTTATAGCGATGCTAAAGATGAGCTCTTGAGAACCGTACAGAAAGAAGCCGAAGAAGATTTGCTCATACGCATGCAAAGACTTGAAACCGAGGGAGAGGAGCGTCTTGGAGCGCGGGCCAAGGAGATTCTTTCTACCGCGATTCAGAGATTAGCGATATCGACAGCGAGTGCGATGATGGGCACGACAGTTTCTTTACCGTCGGATGAACTAAAAGGTAAGATTATCGGCAAAGAAGGTAGAAATATTAAAGCGTTTGAACGTGCGACTGGTGTGGAAGTGATAGTGGACGACACACCCAACTCCATCACCCTCTCCTCATACGACCCGGTGCGTAGGGCGGTGGCTAAACTGGCGCTGGATAATCTAATTCTCGACGGACGTATCCAGCCGGCCAAGATCGAGGAATTCGTAGAGAAAGCCGTGGCCGAGACGAATAAGATTATAAAAGAGAAGGGGGAAGAGGCGGCCATTGAGTGCGAAGTCTACAACCTGGACCCGAGGCTAATCTCGATTCTAGGACGCCTTCACTTCCGTTCTAGTTACGGCCAGAACGTACTCGATCACTCGATAGAAATGAGTCACCTAGCTGGCATGATTGCTCGTGAACTTGGGGCGGATGTCTCGACGGCGAGAGCCGGTGCTCTGCTCCATGATATTGGAAAGGCTCTCGACCATGAGGTCTCTGGTACGCACGTCGATATTGGCCGCAAGATTTTAGCTAAGTTCAATATTTCTGAAGACATTATCAAGGCTATGCAGTCGCATCATGAAGAATATCCGTACGAGACGGTTGAATCCATTATCGTGCAGACCGCAGATGCTATCTCGGGGGGCAGACCCGGCGCTCGCCGAGATACAGCCGAGCGCTATCTCAAACGTCTTGGAGACCTAGAGGCCATAGCCCTTTCCTTCGAGGGTGTGGAGAAAGCTTATGCTCTGGCTGCCGGTCGTGAGGTCCGTGTTTTCGTCCTACCGGACAAGATCTCCGACCTGGAGGCTAAAAAAATGGCTAGAGATATAGCCGTTCGTATTGAAAGTGAGCTTAAATATCCGGGTGAGATTAAGGTTAATGTCATCCGCGAGGCTCGTTCCATAGAATTTGCCCGCTAGCGGAAAAAAATGGCTTAGTATATAATCGAACGTGATTCTATAGTCGTTATAGAGTTAGGTTTATCAAATAAACTAGTAGATAATACATAATGAATAAGGTAGATATTGCAAATGCGGTGCACGGGAAACTTGGTGGCACAAAAGTGCAGGCGGAAGAAGTTGTAGACATTGTCATTGATTCAATTGTTTCTACCCTCAAGAAGGGTGGCGAAGTTTCAATTGCTGGTCTTGGCATCTTCTCAACTAAAGTCCGTGCCGCCCGTCAGGCTAGAAACCCTCGTACAGGACAAGCCATCTCGGTGCCATCTATGCGAGTACCCAAGTTCCGCCCAGCCAAAGCATTGAAAGAAGCAGTTAAGTAGAATGTAGAAAGAAGTAAGTAGTAAGAATAATCAAAAAATCCGACACGTGTCGGATTTTTTGATTGCACTCTTCTGAAGAACTAATTTTAATTAGTTCGTCGGAACAGCGGGCGAAGCATTGCACTTCGCCACCATGGCATCGTTCTTGTTAGAGACAAGAATCACGCCTAACGCCGTGGTACGGCGGAAGGTTGGTGGTAACGAGAGAGTTCTTCAATTCTCTCTCGCCGGAGACGCTCGCGTGCCTCCCGTTCGTACCGCTGGCAACGGTTGCGATCCTCTTGGCTCATGAAGAGCCAGAGAATCTTTTCCGCTACCTTGAGCCCGAACATGACCAGAATGAAGACGATGATGATTTTCATATCCTCTCCTTTCGCGGCTTTTGCCACAGGTGTGGGTTTAGGAAATTAGACCGTTCACTTCGCTTTTCGCATTGCTCTCTTGAGTCGTGCGCGGAAATTTTTATCCGTTCGCAACGCCTCAGGGATCGTGCGATGGCAAGATGGACAGCGATCTGTGCTGGGAGTTGTGACCCGGTCCCCCTCGTCATATTGCCGGCAGAGCCGACAGACTTGGGTTGGGATTACCAACAGGCGAAGCATGGTTTTCATGTAGCTCTCCTTTTGTTGTGGATATTAATCAAAGAACATTGGGCAATCATTATTTTGCCCACCAAAACTTTCAATAAACTTGAAAACTTTGGTGGGAGGAGGAAGTCATATTCTGACTTCCTCCTGGGAGCAAATGAAGGAGGTAAGCTCTGCGGTGAGGGAAGCCACACGCTCTACATCTTCCAGAGCATCTGCGGCCTTCCCTTCTCGAAGAAGGGACACTACACGCTTGGCGAAGAGGGCGGAAAGAAGAAGGGCTTCGCGCACGTCGTGAGCTTCCATGTGAGTCTCCTCTGCGGTCTTGCCGCATCGAACGTTAAAGAACAAGAGTGAAACTATTTTCACTCTTCTGAATTCTCATCCATATAAGAACTCAGAAGAATGCATGGTCTGGGGGTCTCCGATTTCCCAAATCGGAGTGTCTCCAGTTAAGGGTTCCATGCGACCCTGCGCCACAGTCTGAGTTCAGATCCTGTGACGACTCGCCGCGGTATTCTGCGGCGGCAGTAATTGCCCCTGCCTCCCTTACTGGGATGGTCTTACATCGGCAATCTTTAGCCGCTGCAACGGCTGGTGGCCCTCTACACACCCTTGGGTAGGGTATGCCTCGCCACCTGGTCATTGTAAAGAACATTGGGTGAACTATTCACCCACCAAAACTTTCAATAAACTTGAAAACTTTGGTGGGAGGTCGAGCGATGTTTTGCTCGACCTGAATGAAATCACGAGACATCTTCCTGTACCAGCCTCGCACGGTATCCGCGAGCGATCTGATTGGTTTCCAGATCGCACCGAATCATCTCGCGGAGTGCGGCGACCAGTTGCTCCATATTCCGGAGGGTAAGACCCTCCAAAATAAGATCCTGGCCGCTACCGTTACGCTCACTGATCATGAGCGTCCCGTGCTGAGTGTTGGCGAGCGTACGAATCTCGCCATAAGACTCGAAGCGTGCAAAAACCTGGCCGGTCCCGGTGATTTGCATTGTAATCTCCTTACCGTGCCTGCCATCGCTGGTCAGGGCTTATCGGCTTGTAGCGAACTGTCTGCGAACATTATATACTATTGAAAGTTAATAGTCAATAATTACTAATAACTATATAACTAAAAAAGCTTATAAAATATAGTATTTTAGGATACTATTTATATAGTAGTCAAGAAACTTGACTATTTTTCTAGTATAAAATATAATACCTTGCATATGAGAATAGAAGAATCTTTACGAAGTCTAGGTCTGAATGAGAAAGAAGGCGCGGTTTATCTCGCTCTGCTTAGTCTTGGTCATACCACCGCCTATGCTGTGGCAGAAAAAAGTGGGCTTAAACGTCCCACAGTCTATGTTGTGCTAGACGATCTTAGGAAAAAGGGCTTGGTGCTTAAAATCCCCCATGCGAAGAAACAAGTTTTTACTGCTAAATCTCCGGAAGAATTCTTTAGCGAAGCCGAGGATCGTCTGCGTTTGGCAAAGAGCGCCCTGCCTCAACTCCTCGCTATGGCCGAAAAGCCTGAAAAGAATTTCAAAACGCTTTATTACGAAGGTGAAAAGAATGTTAAAACAGTTTTGAGTAATCTCAACAAGCGCATGCAAGGGAAAGAGATTCTCGGCTTTTATGCTAGAGAGACAGAAGAAATTTCTTCAGAGATGAAGGAATTTTTTCACGAATGGAACGAGGAAGGCAAACAACTTGGTGTTACTCTACGCGGGATAACTCCAGACGACCCCTCGCTTCAGTGGTATAAGGAACGGGGAGAATATTTTGGAGCCAAAATGAAGTACCTAGATCCAAAAGTTTACTTAAGCGACTGTTCTATAGAAATAGGCGACAATTTTGTTCAAATTTTCTCACTTCGCCATATGCAAGTGATTTTGTTGGAAAATCCCGATATTGCAAATACCATGCGGCAGATTTTTGAAATGGTCTGGGAATCTCGCGAAGAACCAGTTGCCGGAAGTGAAGCGCCCAAAATACACCCCGAATAATCACAATTCCTCTACATTTATAATATGCTATAGCGTATTATAGATGTATGGGGAATCTTGAAGAAGCAAATAGAAAAAGAGTAAGACGAGGGGAGATTCAGAAGTTAATTTTGGATTCGGTAAAAATCGCAGGGGTTTTAAGCGTCGGCTTAGTCGCTCCCCAAGTGATTGGAGCCATGGGGAAACTCGGCCTGTTGCCTAATAAGCGCCAAGAGGAAATCGTGAAATCTTCGGCAAGCAAGCTCGTAAAGAAGGGTTTGCTTAAGTATAACGGCAAGTTTTACGAACTTACTCTGGAAGGGCAACATAGATTGAGACAATGGGAGTTACGCGATTACCAACTGCCTCGATCTGGAAAGTGGGATAAGAAATGGCGGGTAATCATTTTTGATATTCCAGAGAGAAAGAAAAAGGTTAGAGAACAAATACGCAGACTCTTTGCCCGAGCAGGTTTGTATCGTCTACAAGACAGTGTCTGGGTGTTTCCTTACGATTGCGAAGATATCATGGGGCTTTTAAAGACAGAGTTTGGTGTCGGCAAAGATATTTTGTATATGATTGTGGATGAGATTGAGAATGACAAGAGGTTGCGTGAAGAATTTGGCCTAATTTAACTGCTTACATTTATAATAAGCTATAGCTTACGATGGATGTATAGATTGAATGATTGTGTAACTGGGTGTGGGATCTACTTAAGTATGAAACTAGGAGACCTTATACTCCTCTCGGATTTTTTCGATTTCTTTTTCTTCCTCGCTTTCGTTTTTGGCGCGGGCGGTTTCGCCGAGACTAGTCAATTCTTGCGGTTTCAACGCGCATAACTCCACTACCCTTTTTTCTAAATACTCACGTGTGTTGAATTTCGGGTTCTCGAGCACTTCAGAGAGGAGAATTTCCAAAATGAAACCAATAGACGGACCGGGTTTAATTTCGGTGAGTCTCATAATATCCGCGCCGTTTATTTTGAGCTGTCTAACTGAAATAGGGTCACGCAGGACCTCTTCAATCATAGATTTATATTTTCGCAAACGGAAAGGGGTCTCTTTGGGCCGTCCGGTGCCGATGCGGTCACAGACACGCAGGTCGACAAGGTCCCAGATAAGATCTGGTCCGACATTGCGCACTATTCGCCGCACGGCCGAAAGGGTAATCTTTTCCGTATCAGAGAAAAACATATGCCAGCGCACCAGCTTGACCACTTTTTCAATAATTTCTTTTGGAAATCGCAAATCTGTGAGAATGATTCTCGCCAGCCTTGCTCCTAGAACCTCGTGATTGTAAAAAGTCCACTGGCCTTTGAGCCATTTTCTCGTGTGGGGTTTAGCCACGTCGTGAGTGAACGAGGCCAGACGCACATGGAACGGGAAATCCTTCTTGGCGGCGTGATTGAGAGTACGGAGCAAATGCTCCCAAACAGTGTAGGCGTGCGCTTGGTTTTGTTCCACTCCTATCCCCTTTTCAAACTCTGGCGAAATAAAATTCAAGAGTCCAAGGCGGGCGGCCAGGTCGAAGGCAAACGCAGGTGTATCCGACATGATGATTTTCGTGAACTCATCACGCACGCGCTCGCGGGAGATATGTTCCAGAAGTAGAGCATGTTTCGTGATCGCCATTTGAGTTTCGTGTTCTATGGCGAAGTTTAATTCACTCGCGAGACGTAATGCCCGAAGCATGCGGAGAGCATCCTCACCGAACCTCTCCTCTGGAAGGCCTACCGTGCGGATAAGTTTTTTCTCAATATCCGCCTTGCCTCCAAATGGGTCAAGCAGTTCTCCTGTCTCGACGCTGTAGGCAAGGGCGTTCATGCTGAAGTCTCTGCGCGCCAGGTCGTCTTCTATAGTTTTGCCCCACTCCACTTTGTCCGGTCGGCGGAAGTCCGAATAGCCAGATTCAAGTCGGTATGGGGTTACTTCCACCACTCTAAGGGTTTGATCGCTTGTCTGTCCGTTAACCACCCCGACCGTACCGTATTCGTTTTCGTAAAAGGTTTTAGGGAAGAGTTTGGTTATCTCCTCTGGCTTCGCGTTTGTTGCAACGTCCCAATCCCTAGGTGCTTTCCCTATAACCAAATCGCGCACGCAGCCGCCCACTAGAAAATTTTCAAATCCAGCCGCGCCAAGCGTCCATGAAATATCTTTCACCTCCTCCGGAATCTTGAATTGGTGTTTGGTCTTTTCCACAGGCATAACTTGTTCACTCTATCAAAAAAGAGGTACAATATAAATGTATGTTTCCTACTATTAAGAACAAGGCATTTACGGCCTGGGTGGTTTTCGCGTTCGCTGTAGCCTCGACTGGCATTTACTCGTTCGCCGCCACGTCAAGCGCGGAGGCGTCAACCACCTTTGCAATTAAAGCGGGAGGCTACTATGGTAACGGCGCAAGTCTCTCTATCTCTGGACTTGGGTTTACGCCAGAGGCAGTCGTCGTTAGATCTGATGCCGCACTGAGCTCAATATGGCAATCGTCAGCCGCGTCTGGGAATACGGCCACGCATCTGGGCATTGCCACTGCGGGCAACACGGGATCCGGCATTGTCTTAAGCGCGGATGGGTTTACGGTGTCGCCAGTCCAGGAAATCAATACCGCTAATATCCACTACACGTACTTCGCGCTCGCTGGTTCCGGTTGTTCGCCAGGAGGCATGATGTGCGTTGGTCTGTATACGGGTGACGGCACGGCATCTCGGACGATAATGACTCCGGATGCAGCCGGGAATTTTACAGTCGGGTTAGCAAACAATACGAATGGCAATGTCTATTACTACGTTGCATTTAAAAATGTCACGCAAGCCCCAGCATCTCCACCAACTCCGTCGAGTGATGGCGGTGATGGGTCTCCAACAACGGGAGGAGAAAGCTCGACAAGTGGTAGCACTCCCGGAGATTCAGGCCAAGGCGGTGTAGCCCCAGGAGATGTAGGGACTGGTGAAGGTGACACAGGCGGAGTACCAGGTGATCCTGGAGATTCAGGCCAAGGTGGTGTAGCTCCAGGGGATGTTGGAACGGGCGAAGGCGATACTGGTGCGACTGGCCCAGCGCCGTCGAGCGATTCAACCAGCGGTTTTTCTATGAGTAATGCGGTTGGTTTCGGAATCAGTAACTCTGTAACGGGCGCAGTCGCGTCTGCTGTTGGCATAGGTCCGGCTCCTTCCAGTTCTGCGGCGGTAGGGTTAAGTGCCATAGGTCTGGGGCTTTCGATTGGGCTTGGTCCTATTGGAATGGCGGTATCGATTGGCCTGGCCGTTGCAGATGCCGTGACAAATGGCCAGGTGAGTAACGCAGTCAATGGTGTAACTGGGGGTCTACTTAGCGCTATCGGTAACGCAGTTATGGGCGTGGCAAACGCGATCGCAGGCATCTTTGGTGCTAGGGTTAGTGGTATAGACGCGGATCCGGACGGTTCTACCGGTCCCGCCGGGTTTAGCGAGGGTGAAAGTTCCGAAGGACAGCCGGGAGCCCCGGGAGAAGGCACGGGCAATGCTGGTCCGGGCGGCGGTGGTCCTGGTGGTGGAGGCGTTGGTGGAGCCGGTAGTGATTCAGGGGTGGGTGCCCCCGCAGGTGAAGAAGGCTCTGGTGCTTCTCCAGGTGCACCGGGAGCTGGTGCGCCTGCTGGTGGTGATGCACCCGGTGATGCGGGTGGAGCTCCAGGTGGTGCCCCAGGCGGGGCCCCGGGCGATGGAACGGGCGATGCTGGCCCCGGTGGTGGCGGTCCTGGTGGTGGGGATGCGGGAGGGGCTGGTGGTGGCGGCGGCGGTGGTGGAGGCAAATAATGTATTAATAATATAGACTGAAAAAGTATATGAGAGTTATCATCGCGCTTATTTTCATCATTGGGCCGCTCTTCTTAGCATATGGTCTACGAGTGTTAGTGATTCGCTGGTGGAAGAAAATACATTCAAAGGATATCTAGATCACGAGCAGGAGTTTCCGTGCAGAATGCAAATTTTTTTTCTTTTCGCAATCTCGACCTTAATCCTCTGGTTCTCTTACTGGATTGAACCGTTATGGGTGCTTGTCTTTTTTGCCTTTCCTCCTTTCATCCATGGAGTAAGAAAAATCTTGGAGGGCAGCATGATAAAAATGTTACTTTGGGGGATGTTGGCCGGGGTACTTTTTCTCGTTTTAGGGCTTCTGCCGCTTCTCATCGTTGAACCAGAGGTTTTCCAGACGGCGCCGGGTGCCGGATTAATGTTTTATGCCAAGTTAGCCGGCTTTTTCGCAGTTGCTTCCCTCATGTACGGTGCTGTCTTCAGTCTCCTTTTCGCGTCACTAAAATGTGCTAAAGAGAAAGTATCTGCGCCCTCTCTAATCCTCTTTGTGTTCCCTGTTTTATGGGTTGGAGCCGAACTGGTGATTCGTTATTTTACTTTTGGATTCGATTGGTGGCTTGTCGGCATCCCGCTTATCGCTGCCGGCCCGTTTCGCGAAATGGCGATTTTAGGCGGTGTACCCATCTTGAGTCTAGTTGTGGTCCTTGTAGGCAGTCTGCTTTATGTGGTGTACAGTCTTCGTCCCTTGAGACAGCACGTCGTGACGGGTATTGGTTTACTCGCATCAGCACTGGCGGCGCTTTTCTTGTATGGTGTTGTTCTGTTCCAGGCGGATACGATCGAGTATCCGAAACATCTTCCGTCAGTGGCGATTCTTCAGCCGAATGTAAAATTTCCCGAAGTGTATCCGGTCGAGGGCGACGCCTACTACGGTCCTCTCATCAAAGAAGCACTGACCCGAAATCCCGAGATCATTATTTTCCCCGCCCAAATCCTCTCGCCGGTGACGCAAGGAGAAGAAATCTCGAAAGACCTCTGGGTACGTTTAATCGGGCGCTCACTGGTCGACTCTGATGTCACGGTTATCTTTTATATTCCCATCAAAACCGAGAATGGTTTTATATATCAGACAATGTTTGCGATTCGAAGAGGCGAAGTTATAGGACAGTACCGGAAAGAAGTTCTATTTCCAGTGTCTGACTATCGCCCCGCCGGCTTCTATCGGTATCTTTTTGGAGAACCTAGCTATACTATTTCTGCTTTTGACGGGGCGTTTGGAAAAGAGACCAATGGTCTCTTGACGCCGGACGGTTTCGTGGCCGCCGCTATTTGTAATGAACCGTTCTCGCGAGAGAAGGTTCGACACGTCAGAGAACTTAACTCCCCCATACTGGTGGTTTCCGGAAGTGACAGGCCGTTTTTAAGCAGTTTAATATTTAACGGTACGCTTCGCATGGCGCGTCTGCGCGCCACCGAAGCGCATGTATGGATTTTCCGCGCTTACAAAACGGGCATTTCGGCGGTCATCGCGCCGAATGGCGAAGTACTCTACCAACTGAACCGAGATGAGCGAGGCATTATATTCTTCGGAGGAGAAAGTGACGGTGTCAAAAAATTCTAAAGTGTGCCCCCAGCAGGAATCGAACCCACATCATCTGTTCCGAAGACAGATACTTTATCCATTAAGCTATGGGGGCAGCATCGATATCGTACCTTAAAACTCGATTTTTTTCCTTGATTACGCTATGATCTTTCCACTAAGCGGGTATGGTTTAGTGGTAGAACAGTTGGTTGCCAATCAGCTGGCGGGAGTTCGATTCTCCCTACCCGCACCGGGCTGTAGTACAGCGGTAGTATACACGCTTCGGGTGCGTGAGACCCGAGTTCGATTCTCGGCAGCCCGAAGGCCCGGGCCGTAGTATAGTGGTAGTATATGTGCTTTGGGAGCACAAGGTTCGAGTTCGATTCTCGGCGGCCCGATAGTATAATGAAATTCACGGGGTGTGGTATAACGGTATTACTCATGGCTGGGGGTCATGCAACCCGGGTTCGACTCCCGGCACTCCGAAGGACAAAGCGGGATTAGTTTAGTGGCAAAACGACAGTTTTCCAAACTGTAGTCACCGTTTCGATTACGGTATCCCGCACTACTTCGATATACTCAGTGTGAACTAAATAATCAAGTTTTCGATTATTTCAACTCGAGCCTTACGGTTTGTCTGATCGATTTTGACCGTGACGAGATCTAATTGCCAGTCACAATCTAGCTTTTTATCCAATAAATATGTCTGCATCGTTCGTGCCAGCCGCCTGAGTTTCCATGGATGCATGTTGTCTTCCGGTCTATAGTTAGATGTTCCATGTGTAACTGATTTTACCTCTATGAAGTGAATTATGTTATTTTTCTTGGCAATGATATCTATCTCTCCCCACTTTTTCAGGTAATTACGTTCTATAATTTCGAAACCTTTTCCTTTCAAACAATCACAAGCTATATTTTCCCCTATATCTCCCAGTTTCCTCTTCTCGGTTCTACTATCCATATAAAATGGCTATGATGAAGGACATTTGTCTTTTAATGCACACTTTCCACATAATTATCCACAGTTTGACTAATCTATGGTCTAGTTTGCCTTTAAATAAAGAACTTTTTACATCCGCCAGCTTTTATTTGCTAATTTAGTCAGAGACATTATAAACCATCCGACTACACTCATGGTAAACAAAACCCGCTCCTCGACAAGCTTGGAGCGGGGTGATCCCGGTCTAAACGCGGGATCGGGCCGCCTTCACTCTTGCGAGTTTCGGCGTGCCAAGGAAGATTATTCCAGAGAAAGAGCAGGGCTCATGGGATGCACGGGACCAAAAATAAATAAAGTTGAGGGTTCGTCATCCTTGCCCAGACTCCCAAACCAGAATTAACTTCCGGTAACTGGAACGGCCTTCCAAGAACAATGCCTGGATTCCAACACCGATTAGAGAACCGGGGATATCCACCAAGCGTCTGACACCATTCTATCTTATAAAGGACACAATACCAGCGAAAACTGTGGATAGAGATGTCCTTTAATTTTAAGGCTCTAATACAGGGTTAATTTGATAGGGCAATGATCCGAACCCAAGATGTTGTCAAGTATTTCCATTGATTTTATTTTCCCCAACATTTCCGGAGATGAAAAAAAGTAGTCTATCCTCCATCCAACATTTCTCTCTCGAGCAAAAGTTTTCATATCCCAATATGTATATATCTCCGCCCGATCCGGGTAAAAGTGTCTGAAAACGTCCACCCAACCGTGAGAAATAACTTTATCCATCCATGCCCTTTCTATAGGTAGAAAGCCGACGTGAGTTTCGTTTTCTTTCGGTCTGGCCAGATCTATAGACTTGTGAGCCACGTTTATATCCCCGCAAAAGATGATATTTGGTTGTTTCTTGTGTAACTTATTTATAAATTCTAAGAAATAATCATAGAAATCAAGCTTGTATCGAAGCCGCTCCGGGGCCCCTCCACCATTAGGAAAGTAAGTATTTATTAGGATAAAGTCTTTATATTCAGCCATAATTAGCCTTCCTTCCTTATCCATTTCCTCAATACCTATATCACGTGAAACTTTTAGGGGTTTCTCTTTCGAATATATGGCTACACCACTATAGCCTTTCTTAATGGTAGGGAAGTGAAAGTACGAATGATAGCCATCTGGAGCGCTTAATTCAGTAGGGAGCTGGTCTGGTAGTGACTTAGTCTCCTGTACACACAGGATGTCTGGTTTCATATGGAACACTTGCGCAAGGTTTCCCTTACGGTGCGCGGCTCTAAGTCCGTTGACATTCCAGGAGATGATGGATTTCATGTGCTTATTCGAATTTTACTCTAGAACAGCAAGTAATGCTAAAAGTTGTACTGTTGCAAAATCAAACTTTATATGTTATGCTTGAGACAGACGGAATGGCAATGGAGTACAACCCTCAACCCGAAGAAGGAGGAAGCTATGAAGCTCCTCAAGTTTACCCTTAGCGGAGTGGCTGTCGTTGCGTTTCTCTCTCTGGCAATCGTGCCCCTGGCCTACGGCCAAGGAGGACTGCCGGACACGCTGGAGAACCGGCGGATCGCCGCCGAGCGGTACCTTGCGGCAGCGCCGCCGGCCGAGCTTATCGCCGACGGTATCCGCGAGCTTACCGCGCTTCGCCCTGAGGGACAGCGTGAGGAAGCCGCCCGGCTGATGGGTAGACTCATCCGACCGGACCGCATGGCCTCCATCATGAGGGAGGCCATGCTCAAGCGCTTCACGGCGCAAGAGCTTAACGCACTGGCTGACTTCTACGGTTCGGAGGTTGGGCGCTCGATAGTCAGGAAATTCGGCGCCTACAACGCGGATATCCAGCCGGATATACGCGCCGAATTCGCTCGAGTTATCAGAGAACTCGAGCTCCAATCGCGCTCTCGCTAGTCCAGCCTGAACGCGATGTACGGGTGTCCACGGGGTTGGCCGCAAGGTCAACCCCGTTTTCTATGTTTTCTGGTATCATTTCGTGGTAGTTATCCACAACTATATATGTAGTTTGAATTGTTTTTTGTTACAATTCAACTGATGCCATTAACACAGATTGTAAATAAACTTTTGCCTTATGTCGTAACGGTGTTGTTAACCGCAGCCGTTATTTACTTGACTCCGCTAAAATGGATAAACATCATTGAGCCGACAATAAGAGATGTTGACCCTAGGGCATTCCAGGCCGACTTCGTTGAAAATCAGGATAAGTATCTATTCATTGATGTCCGTCCTGAAGAGGCGTATGATGATCTTCACGCGGCTGGGTCTATCAATATCCCGCTCAATTTACTCTACGATGAGCGCCACGTACTTCCTAAAAGTGGGAAGGAAATAGTTCTTATCTGTAGCGGAGGACGTGCTTCCGGGATCGCCTACAGTTATCTCCAACATTACGGCTTTTTCAATATTTGGCGCATCGAGGGTGGTATCGAAAACTGGATTCTTCTAGGCCTTCCCACTGAGACGACCCGGTCCGCGGCCACTGCGGGTTTCCAATTGAGCAGTGTCATTCCCTGCAAGACTTAGAGTTTGTACGAAAGGCAGTATATCTCATTTGCGAACGTTGGTAGGAAAAAACGTTTTGTTTCAGGATTGTACGTACTTTTAGTGGTAATTCGTTCCGTGGCTTGGAAAAAGGCACTATTTTTCCCGGTTTCTGCTTCAATCTCATAAAATCGCCCATCGTTAGAACCAATATAAATTTTCCCATTAATAATCTCAGGTGAAGCGAAAATCCTTCCTTTTGTCTCAAATTTCCAGACTAAGCGTCCCGTCGCTAACTCAAAACAGTAAAGGTACTTATCAAGAGAGGCGACGTAGAGCCGTCCGTCGTGGATTAGCGGTGTAGAATAGAGTGATTCGCCCACCTCGATTCTACGGAGCAATTTGCCAGTCGTCGTTTCTAGAACATAAGCGTGCCCATCAGAAGAGGAAAATACCACAACGCGCTCTTCTTTATCAAAAGCAAATGATGCTCGAATTTCCCCTTCACTTTTGAGTTCCCATAATAATCTTCCGGTACTCGCGGCAAGAGCACACACGATCGAATCGTCTGCGCTTGTGAGTACTATCCCGAATTGTTTTGAATAAGCAGGCGAAGAATTGACTTGTCCACCCACGATATATTCCCACCTTTTTTCTCCTGTTCTATGGTCAAGCGCGACTATACCCCCCCTTTTTTTCCAAAGGCCGAATTCAAGTCCTACGAAAATCAGATCAAGGTCTGGTGCAATAGAGGGAGATGATTTAATCCAGTCAGCTTCCATAAAAACCCATCTTTTCTTTCCAGTATTGGTATCGAGTGCATAGAAGTTACCATCATAAGAGCCGAAATAAACCATATCCCTATAAAGTACTGGTGAGGAAAAAACCATTTTTTTACCCAACCCCAGGATTCGGTATCTCCAAGAGATAGAACCATCGTTTTGATTCAATGCCCAGAAAGTGCCGTTATCAGAGCCGAAATAGACTTTTTTATCGTCTAGGACGGGGACTGATTTAGGGATAACGTAGAAATAATTAGGATTCTCGCTTCTGAAACACCACTCTACTGTAAACGGCGTTGGTACAGGTGTTTCGTCTCCCTTAATTATATTAGCGACCCCGAGTGTTCCCGTGAAATCGTTTAGAGTGAACAAAGAAATAATTCTGATGCCTCTGTCCTGAAAATATTTATAATACTCAAGGTTGCGAAAACGCAAGACGGCAAATACTGTATCCACTTTCTTGCCTAGTGACTCAATTACTTCTACCTGTCTGATGAAGCTGTTACCGGTATTTAGTATATCGTCGACCAAAATTACTTTGTCAGTGGTGATCTCTCCTTCAACCATGCGAAGAAGCCCGTTCTTTTTTCGTGATTTGCGGATGAAAAAACCATTAACATCTCGTCCTCGCCCACTCAAACTCATTGTCATACCGGTAACAAGTGGTATAGCCGCGACCTCAAGTCCGCCAATTTGAAAACCAGAGGTATCTTGAACTTCCTCTAGAAAAAGATCAGTAACGGCGCGGAGCACCTCTGGCGTCAAAAGAATTTTTCTGAAATCGAAAATCCAATTCGGCCTGTCTCCGCTAGGAGAGACGAAGTACTCCTTGCCCCTTGGAATAAAGACTTTTTGCGCGACGATTTGCTTCAGATATGTGCGTGAATCTTGTACCACGTTGGTTTGGCTATGATTATACCTTATACTCCGTGATATTATGGATTTTCATGATGTTGTGGAATTTTTTTCGAAAAATTACTGTACAAGCTGATGATTTTTACCACAGTTCCCAGATCGAGGAATTCTTTGTCTGGCTTCACTCTAGTACTACGTGCGACGTCAAAGAACTTATATTCTTAAATCTTCCTTTACAACAAGAGCTCATAGATAACCAAACGCGCAAAAGAGTAGCTTACGAAAGTAAGCCCAAGGTTGCTTTCATAATCTGCGAACCCAGACAACTCACCTCTTCGCTAAAAATCTTAAATCATGCCGTAAACGAAAAATCTTGGCATCTGGTTTTTTACGCGACGGGCATAGAAATTTGGGAAAACACATCACGCCACGGAGAAACCTTGCCTGTACGCTTTGGGATAAGAGGGAAAGAGAAAAATAAACTTCTTTCTTTTGCTAGGGAATGTATGGAGAAATTTTTCAAGGATACAACCAAGGACCAAGCCGAGCATACTGCTCATACTGTTTCGAAGGAAGAGGAGAAAGTTAGCGTGGACGTGGCCTTGTGGATAGATGGAAATCTCCGTGGCTCCATCATTATCGAAAATAAGCCTCTCTACGAAGGGGTTAAGCGGGCGAGTCTGGGTGCGCTTCGTGATAGGAGGATGAAACCGGTCGAGTTTCACGAATTAGCACAGGCGCTAATAGAGATTACTATCTTCTCCGATTTAAGATTGCCTCTAAGGAAGGAAGATCTCTGCGATTCCAATATTGATGGGCGAAAGGGCTATTATGTTGCCTACGGAGAAAAGCACGGCTGGTACCTCCCGGCGGTATTCAACTGCCTGAAATTCAGAGGAATGGCGCATATACGCGAGAGTTTAATACAGGAGAAGGCAAAAATTTCGCGGGATGTGACGAAGGAAGTCTCACTCTATGCTTTTATGGTTGAGGGATTTATAGAGGGACGGAGTGATAAGGTGCTGCTTCTTGATGGGGCTGTAGCTTTTGATGAGACAGATACCGAAAATTCCTCTCTGCTTTTCATCGAAGAAGCGCAAGCTAGGGGCGATCGCGCCGCAGAGTGGCTTCTTTCAATGCAGGATGAGGATGGGTGCATACCACTTTATGCCGATCCTCTTCGTTCTTCTTTCAGCAGGATTGACTGGGTGCGACTCGCATGCGCTGCCCACGCACTTTCGTGTTATGGTAAAGTCACTGGCAATGAGCAGTTTCTGAAAGGAGCACAGAAGACATTCTCGTATCTTTTACGCTATCTTCTTGGGGTTCCTCCTGTTCCTGTGGATGGGCGTGTTGCTGCATTGGTGTACTTGGCACGAGCGGCCATGGCTCTGAAAGAGGACTCTACCCTTCGGGATATCATGTCTCAGGTCTTGTCTTGCTGGCAGAACCTGAGTTACCAACCGATCTTGGCGGCAAATATGGCAACACTTTTCGCGCTTCAGGCGAGAGATAACCAAACTCTTTTACAAGAAAGCACCGCACTTGCCGAACAAGTGTTTGCTGATTTTAGAACAAAACTTAGCGCAAAGCGGCATATTCAACTTGCCGAGTACCCTGAACTTATCCATGTTCTTGAATTACTCCACCAGCTGACGGGGAAAGATATTTATACGGAGCAAGCCGGACAGGTGAAAGAGTGGTTTCTCGTAGAGCAGTTTGGAAATGGCGCATTTCCTTCAAGCGTCGGTTCGTCATTTGCTTACTCACGTGGCACAGGGAAAATTTTTGAAGCGCTTGCCGGAACTCCTACTGGATATGAGAAGGCTCTAGGGAGCTCGTTCCACTGGCTTGCACGAATGCAGTACGGGAAACACAACACTTACTTTGTCCCTCCTGCGTTTAGAGATAGGCTGCACGGTGGTCTACGTCATGACCATACCAACCCTGAAGCATGGATTGATGGAGCGGCGCACTTCCTGCTCGGAATCTCAAGGCTCATTTCTGGTATGCATGACCCAGAAATTTGACATTTCCACCGGCTGCAGGATATCCCCAGCGCGCCTGTATAGAGCTTGTGCAACGACAAATTGTCTAATACAATTGAGAGCATGACGGTCAGGATAAAGAAAGTTACCAAATATTCAAAATATTTTTTGTTCCTTGCGATTGCATCTGTTGCCTCTTGGGTCTCTTTTGAAAGAAGTGTCGGTACTCTTGTAGGTGTTCCACACGGAGGGACAGTCCCTGTTGTGAACGCTGACGTTCCCAGTAGCAGCGGCGGCGGTAGCAGTAGTGATAGCGATGGCGGTGGTGGCGGTGGTGGCGGTAGCGATGGTGCTGATTGTGATAGCGGTGGTGATTGTGAGTGACAGGTAGTTTGGGGAATTTTATTCTATATTAGTAATATAATGGAAGAGAACAGTAGCGTGGATAAGAACAATAGTATAGCAAAACCTATCCTTATTGCGCTTGCGGTAGTGGTTGTGATCGGCTCTCTCTCTATTGTTTACTGGCCTTTTCAGAAGTCGGTGGAGTCACAAAAACCATTTTATGTACAGATGCTTGAAAAAAATAAGGAATTTGCTCACGCTGAAGGACTCTTAAAGTCGGGTAAATATGATGAGGCGGCAAGCTACTTTGAACTTGCCCTCGACAAAGCAGAGGGATATAAAGAGGAAGGGCAACTAAAACATAAGCTTGCCATATCGAAGAGCTTGGGTAGCCGACCGATTGAAGGTATTGCTTTACTCAAAGAAGTTATCGCAAATGAAAATTATACTCCAATGATACGTGCGTATGCAGTACAGCAGCTAGCGCATCTTCTTTCTTCATACAATACATCGGAGATAAGAGACGAGATATACAAGGATGAACCTTATAAAAGTTTTCTGGCTGAGGGTGACTACCCTCTCGCACTCCGTAGGTTATATGAATACTCCTCCTCCTTTTATCCGCTCGGTGTACCTGAATTGAGAATCGCCAGGTGGTACTCGACCGAAGTACTAAAATTAGTCCAAAGCGGAGCGAGCGATGAGGTAACGAAAAATAATATAGAGAGAATGAAGTCTATCATCAGGCAAAAACTGGTTAGTGGTGACAAGTATCTTCTTGAGATTTCAACAGACGAACAGGCTAGATCTTACACAGCGGAAGTGCTGTACAGAAAGGGAGCGGTACTGGGGGAACTGTACCTGGCGGGTGATACTAGCTTCGGTGATCCGGAAGTGACATTCAAAAAAGCGCTAGAATTGTCAGCGATTCGGGTGGGACAGGAATCTGCCGCAAAATTAAGATACGCTGTTTTCTTGGCAGAAATGTACGGTGACGACAGGATCGATGATATTAAAAAGTTACTCAATGATTTTTATGTAGGGACGAAGTATGCATCTACAAATACTGTCCGCTCCATCAAAAATGAAAAAGATGGGGCCCTTGGCAATAGAGATGACTATTTGTTACTTGCGAGCATGGATGCGCAGTTTGCCCAATTTCTAAGGACGCTGGGCTGGGTAATCTAATAGCTTTCACTCGCGTATCAGCAATAATATGAAACAATACAAAAGGATAGTGTTAATGGTGTCCGTTATTGTCGTTCTGGCGCTTGCTTTAATCGTTGCTTTTGCCATTCTTTTGCGAGATAGTCGAAATCGTGGAGAAGGCATGTATCAACGCGCCGGACTAAAAGTACCGCTTCGAGACAATGAGCATCTCTGGGGGGTGCCGACTGCACCGGTTAAAATAGTCGAGTATGCGGAAGCAGAATGTATCTATTGCAAACGACTCCATCCAGTGCTTCTGCGTATTGTTGATGAGAACAAAGGTAACGTAGCGTTGGTGTATAGACATTTCCCATTATCGATTCACACTAAATCTTTTAATGAGGCGATAGCTCTTGAGTGCGCCACTGAAGCTGGCGGGAGCTCGTCTTTCTGGTCGTATCTCGAAACGCTCTATGAAGCAACCCCTTCTAATAATAAAATAGACTTGGCGGTACTCCCAGAACTTGCCCAAACAGTCGGTATCCCTAAAGAAGTATTTAATGAATGTCTGACCAGTAATCGTCACGAAGCACGGGTGCGAGACGATATTGAGTCCGGTTTCATGCTTGACGTCGATTCCGTACCCCAGCTTTTTGTAACCGCACCTAATGGTAAAGTGTTTGTATTCAGGAAATCACCTAGTTATGCCGTGCTCAATGCTACTGTTCTTGGAGCACTCGAATTAACAAATTAAAAGAAGCGCTGTGGGGTTAATTGTCATTTTTAAAAGACCTGGCTATATATTTCTAATCGCATTGACCGCGCTTGTCGTCTTTGTAGCACTGACTTTTTTCTCTAATATGGGTATTTTGGGTAACGTCATCTTTGATGGCGCTCTTCGGGTGTCCGTTAAAATAAAGATTCTAGTGAATATTCCCTACGGATACGTTTCTGAATTTTCATTACGTTCTCTAACTGTGGTATTGTCTTCTTTGCTTTTTAGTATCAACCTCGCTGGAATTGTCTATTACGTCAGACTCTATAAAGCCACTGCTCTCTCTGCCATGGCCGCGCTGGGCAGTGGAAGTATCCTAAGCGCAATTCTCGGAGTCAGCTGTATTTCATGCGGTTCGCTCGCCACTGTTTTCCTCGCTTCGCTGTTTGGTGCCTCAAGTCTGGCGATAGTTCTTCCTTTTAATGGTACTGAACTTAGCTTCATAAGTATCACCTTTCTTCTAGTCTCAATAGTCCTCATGGATAAGAAAATAAAACAGGCATGGTCGCGATAAAAAGAAGTTCCCGCTTTTTAGAACGAATAAGGGACGGGAAGCAGTTGCTTCCCGTCCCTCGGTATGACTAGGTGAACCATCGAGCTCACTGGATCCTCTTGAACGTCCCGACCCACGTGCGGCTTCGGACACTCAAAAGTTCTCCTTCGATCTGGAACGTGGTCCAGTTGCCGTTCTGGAAGGTCACTGTCAACTTGGATCCCTCGGGCTGGAGCTTGTTTCGACTCGACCAGGTCTTCCCGTAGTTGCTGTCGGATCCGCCAGTAAATCGGCCGATACCTCCTGACACCAACGTTACGGATGTGGGCGAGACCTTCTCGAAGACATAGAGTTGGTCGGCCATGTGCGCATTCGTACGCTGTCCACGCAATTCGCCAGCCCAGGCACCGGAGAACCGTGCCAGTTCGTGAGGGACACTCGGGTCCGGCGGTGCGATACTGATGTCCGTAAGAACCGGGATGTCCTTGGGGATGTACTTCTGCAGCACTTCCGAGAGCCCTGCGTTGGAAGAAGTGGTCTTGACCATCTGCTGGTCCTGCTGGGCCGACGCGAGCGCCGGGTTGAGGGTGATGATGAAAAAGAGAACGGTTGTCGCCACGATCAGCGAGGGCATCTTCATGGTCGCCTCCTATATTTTGGGGTGAGCTGCTCGATACGAACTGTCTACGTCCAGTATACCATACTCAACCTAAAAATGCAACACCAAACAATAGTGGAAAAACGTAATATATAAGCATCATGAAACAGTGGTATAGTTTTGCACTCGTGTTTCTATCGATTGCGTCTATCTCTGTCTTTGTCGGTGGTGATGCTCTTGCGTCTCTTGCATGGCAGAAATACCGCTCGCCCAAAATTGCGATACTCTTAGTCAGGGATGATGTCGAGTTAACCATGTCTATCGGTAATTATTATTTCAATGGCGGGGCGTATGATTTGGAAACTGCCGGGCGAGCGTATAGAAAAGCTGTTTCAATCAATCCAAAAGTCTTATGGGGGCATTATCAGTTGGCGCGGATTTATTTTGTGAAAGGAAATTATGAACAAGCACTCGAAGAAATTAACCGCGAGCTTGAAGCCAATCCAGAAAATCTCCGCTCACTTTACATACGAGGACTTATTTACGGGTATCGCAATCAGGTGGGCCTGCCTGCGCAGGCAGGCGATCTTGAGCTGGCAGAAAATGATTTCAGACGTTTTACCTATTGGGCGCCCAGCGAATGGGCTGGTTATAACGACCTGGCGTGGATTTTGTCAAAGGAAGCTAAATATCAAGACGCCAAAGATACAGTGCTTCTGGCGCTAAGCAGGACAACTGACGTGGAGCGAAATCCGTGGCTTTGGAATGCCTTGGGTCTTGCCGAACTGAACCTCGGAGAATATGAAGCGGCTAAGGAATCATTTGAAAAAGCCCAGTCTGCGGCCGCCACGCTTTCGAGAGAGGATTGGCAAAAGAGTTATCCAGGTAACAGCCCAAATGGTGCTGAAGCGGGCCTAACGGCTTTTCGCGAGACAATTCGCTCTAACCTTGAGAAAACCAACTCTTTTTTGCAGTAACCGCCACGAGAACTATGTGTGTGTGTGGATAACTTTTAAACAGCCACACTCCGTTGTGTTATATTTATACAAATGCCCTTCACTCTAGCTCTACGGTGCCTAAGAATCCTAAGAAGACTGTATTTCAAAAAACAGTGGAATTATATTGCCGGCGCTGTTGTTAGTGTCGGCGTTCTTATCTCTCTCACTATTTTCTCGTTTTCTTTTTGGGGTGTGGCAGCAAGTAGTGTTGCACTGGATAATGTTAAGTGGTCAGAGGCGACCGGCCTCGGCACTTCTGTACCTGCATGTGGTAGCGCGTCCAACACTGTAACTTGCGAAGGTGGTACTGCAACTATTAATCTTAGCTGGTCAACGCCGGAGGGGTCAGGACAGGGCTGTGATGCCGAAGGCGATAACTGGCTCCAAATTTTGGAAAATGGCGTTCAACTGCCGCCGCAACCCTCCTTCCCTTTTAATGCACAACCCTGTGTGGGTACTAAAACTTTGACCGGGCGCAGTTCTAATACCACTTACACTTATACTTTTCGTCCGCGGAATCAAGCTTCTCACGACTATCTACTCGTAACTACGCCAAACTGCACGCCACCACCACTGACTAACTACAACGTTACCGCTTCTATTGACTCTGGGTCGGGGACTATCACTGGTCCTGGCATCAGCTGTCCGGGAGACTGTAACGAATCTTACTCTGACGGGACTTGGGTTACTCTAATAGCCACTCCGTCTGCCGGTTACTTTTTCACCAGCTGGGCTTCCGGTGCCGGATCTATCTGTGGTGGCCAAGGGAGTACTTGCTCTGCGCTTGTAGACGGTGACAAAACTGCTGGTGTCAACTTCAGCGCCTCGCCGCCGCCGTTTAATTACAGTCTTTCCAATTCCGGCACGTCGAATGTGACGAAGACTAGCGGTGACGCCTTTACCACAAACACCATTACCAAGACGTTAACGACAGGGACCACAGAGTCAGTCACACTTTCTCTCTCTGGAGTGCCGGCCGGTGTCTCTACAAATATTTCGAACCAGGGGTGCTCGCCGACGTGTACTTCGGTCATTACTTTCACTGTACCCTCAAGCATCCCCGTGGGCACCTATCCCATCACTGTGACGGGCTCTCCACTGGGTAAACAAACAAACTTCAATCTGGTCATAACGGGTAGCCCTTTTACAGTTTCCTGTTCAGCTTCTCCGTCGCCGGCGTTCCTGGGCCAAACTGTCACCTGGACTGCTACGATTTCTGAAGGCACGCCGCCTTTCACCTACTCATGGAGCGGTACTAACATCCCGACGAGTCCGGCTCCCAACTCCAATCCTTTCAGTATTGTCTACAGCACCATTGGCCAAAAGACTGCTACTGTCACGGTGACTGACACCGACTCTGTACAGTCCAGTTGTCCAGTCGGTACCGTGCAAATTAAATTCGATCCTAGGTTTGAAGAATTTTAGTGACTTGCACCATGGAACAGCCGCAACACACAAAAACAATTTCAGCCGTTATCATTATCCTTCTGGTTCTTGGTGCTGGTTTCCTGTTGTTTCTTAAGTATCGTACCCTCCCTAAGTCCGAAAACCCACCCATAACCGACAGTACCAACCGTGAGTCGAGAACGGTTGTGGTAGAGAACACTCCATTGATCAATGGGACCCTCTCTCTACCGGCTGGGTTTCCGCAAGATATTCCTCTGGAAAGGGGGAATCTCATTGAAAGCGCCACAACTTACTACCCAGAGCAGAGTGTCCGACAACTAAGTATTAGTTATTGGAGCTCAAGGACAGTAACGCAAAAGTATGCGGAGTATAAAAATTATATGACAGCTTCAGGTTATGAGATGACGGAGGAAAATACGAGCGCTCCAGTCAGAGCCATCTTCGGGGTGAAGGAAGGTAGAAATCTCTCTATAGCTGTGAGCAGTCGAGAGGGCAAGACTCTTGTCCAGCTTTCTTATCTTCTGAAATCGGTGCAGTGATAGCTTTAGTGAATTATGCATATTGACGAGAGCCAACTTGAGAGTTTTATGATTGACTCCGGCTTAGTTCCGGCCTCGGAGATCGAACTTGCCAAAAGCGAGGTTAAAGGGAAGAACTCTGGTATCGGGAAGGTGCTTGTGAACAAGGGTATCCTGACCGAAGACGGTTTGCGTAGAATGCAAGCCTATATTCTGGGTATTCCCTTTGTGGATCTTAGAGATCAGAAACTGGACTTCGCCGTACTTTCTCTCATCCCCGAGCCGATTGCCAGGAACCATAACATTGTCGCGTTCAGAAAGATTAATGATGGTCTGGAAGTAGCCATGCTCGATACCGAAGATTTAACTGCCATTGATTTCGTCAAGAAAAAGGTTGGACTGAAAATCTTGCCTCGTCTAACAGATGATGAGTCTATGAAGTGGGCCCTGCTTTCTTATCAGAAGACACTGAAGGCCGAATTCGGGGACATTATCCAGAAAGAGGCAGACTCGCTTAAGGCCACAAGTGACGAAATAGGCGGTGACAATGTTACCGAGGGCGATCTTAAGAAACTAGCCGAGGATATACCGGTGGTGCGCATCGTAGACACTTTGCTTAAGCACGCCATCATTCAAGACGCGTCTGATATTCATATTGAACCAGAGGAAGATAAGGTGCTGGTGCGCTACCGCATAGACGGCATTCTGCGCGACGCCATGATTCTGCCGAAGAATACCGCCCCTGGTATTACCGCGCGAATAAAAGTGCTCTCCAGCCTCAAGCTCGACGAGAAGCGCATTCCTCAAGACGGTCGTTTTAAAATTGATGCTGGAGGCGAGAAGGTTTCTTTCAGAGTTTCCACTCTGCCTATCTATTATGGCGAGAAGACGGTCATGCGACTTCTGCGAGAGTCTGTTTCCAACTTCACTTTGGAGAGTCTGGGGTTCCACGGCGAAGGTCTCAATGATTTGCACAAAGCGCTGAAGGTGACTACTGGCATGATTCTCGCGACCGGCCCGACCGGCTCTGGCAAAACCACCACCCTCTACACCATGCTCGACATTATCAATACTCCCAACGTCAATATTTCCACTATCGAAGACCCGGTCGAGTATCAGATGGTGCGTATCAACCAAACGCAGGTGCGTCCAGAGATAGGCCTCACTTTTGCCAACGGTCTACGCACCCTAGTACGTCAAGATCCGGACGTAATCATGGTGGGAGAAATTCGCGACAATGAGACAGCCGCACTCGCTATCAACGCCTCGCTCACTGGACACTTGGTGCTGTCGACTCTTCACACCAATTCCGCCTCCGGCGCAATTCCGAGACTCTTAGATATGAAGGTGGAGCCCTTTCTACTCGTTTCTACCCTCAATATTGTCATTGCTCAGCGTTTGGTCAGGAAACTTTCGACATCGAAGACAAAATATTTCTTAAGTAAAGGAGAACAGGCCTCGCTAGGCGATGTGATCTCATTGGAAAGAATACTCACTCTCTTGAAAGAGGAGAAAATTATCGGTGAGAAAGACGACTTTAATAAAGTTCCGTTTTGGAAGCCGAATCCGGGTAAAGACAGCGAAGATGGATACTTGGGGCGCATAGGCATACATGAAGTGCTTAAAGTGACGCCCACTGTCAAAAGTCTGATTATGAAAGGGGCGACGGCAGGGGAGATAGAAGAGCAAGCCAAGTCGGAAGGCATGATGACTATGATTGAAGACGGTATTTTCAAAGCGGCGCAAGGCATCACCACCATAGAAGAGGTCTTAAGGGTAGTCTCAGAATAATATGACTCTCTATAAATATAAAGCCAAGAATAAGGAAGGCGAGATCTACGAACGTACCATAGAAGCTAAAAGTCGTTTCGATTTATACGCTGTTATTCGCGAAGAGGGTGGAAGCGTGGTTTCTATCAGGGAAGTCAGGAATTTCGCGGCGTTCATTTCTCTAGGCAGCATGTTTGGTAGGATCAAAACGCACCAGAAAATTACTTTCGCTAAAAATCTCGGTCTCATGATGAGGGCCGGCTTGCCGATGACCCGCGCGCTCTCTGTCATGGGTAAGCAATCAAGGAGCAAAACGTTCAAAAAATTGCTCTCCAATCTCGAGACGGATGTCAGTCGTGGCAAGACTCTGTCGGACTCACTAGGTAAACGGCCAGAAGTGTTTTCTCGTCTTTTCGTATCGATGATTAAGGCAGGGGAGGAATCTGGCAACGTCTCTGGCTCGCTCGAAATTGTCTCTAGCCAGATGGAGAAATCTTATCTCTTGGCCAAGAAGGTGCGCGGTGCGCTTATTTATCCGACCGTCATTATCTTGGTCATGATAGTGATCGCCATACTCTTGCTCATCTTTATGGTGCCAACCTTGACCGCCACTTTCGAAGGTCTGGGAGTGGAGCTGCCACTTTCGACCCGCATTCTCATTAGTTCGAGCAATTTTCTTGTTGAGAATACTCTCGCCGTTTTGGTCAGCGTCATACTCTTGGTGATCTCCATTGTCCTCTTTCTACGGACGAGAGTCGGTCGGCATCTTATAGATAACGTATCCATTCGCATTCCTGTTATCGGCGGGATGATTAAAGAATTTGAATCCGCTCGCGCTACTCGCACCCTCTCCTCGCTCCTTTCGAGCGGCGTGGAAATTATAGTAGCGCTTGACGTTACCATCGATGTTCTCCAGAACCATCTCTATAAAGACGTTCTTAAACAGGTCCGGATGGCTGTAGAGAAAGGGGAACCCATGTCGGCCGTGTTCATCAGACATGATCACCTCTACCCTGTCTTTGTTGGCGAGATGGTCTCTGTGGGTGAGGAAATCGGCAAGATTTCCGAAATGCTTATGTCCGTGGCGAATTACTACGAAGAAGAAGTGGATCAGAAAACCAAAGATCTCTCGACCATCATCGAACCGGTGTTGATGATTATTATCGGGATAGGGGTGGGTATCTTTGCCATCTCGATGCTCGCGCCCACATATTCACTAGTAGATTACATTTAATCTTTCATGAGACACAAGGGCTTTACTGTTCTCGAAATGCTGATCGCTATCGCTATTATCACGCTCATGGTAACCATCGTCACCATCTCGTTTTCTAAACTAAACTCTGCCCAAACACTTGAGAAAAGTGCCACTTTAGTCACTTCTGTCCTAGATGAGGCGCGATCACTGACGTTCTCTTCGAAGGGTGATTCTCAATACGGTGTATATTTCGAAAATTCAAAAGTGACCTTATTCAAAGGGGCTATTTACTCGTCAACTGACCCCGCCAACGTGATCACCGACCTTCATTCTCTTGTGGGCCTGCGTAATATCACTCTGTCTGGCGGAGGTACGAGCGTGGTTTTTAAACGTCTCACCGGTAATACGGACCAGACAGGAACAATGGAGATCTTTCTTAAAGATTCCCCAACAACCTTTCGCACCATTACCATTAGTGCCACAGGGATAGTAGAATTAAATTAGCGGTTTTTTATGAATAGTCTTAATAAAAATTCTAGTTCCGGCTTAACACTAGTAGAAGTACTTATCGCCACATCTATTATGTTGGCGTTTCTCTTGGCTCTCTTTGGGGTGCAGAATCTTTATTTGAAAACGGCTTTTTCCAGCGGTGAGGTGATCCAGGCAACAGAGCTTGCAGAAGAGAGTCTGGAAGTGATGAGATTTTTGCGAGACTCTTCCTGGGACGCCAATATCGTGCCACTTTCGCTTGGCGTCAACTACGGTCTGGTTCTAGATGCTGGCACGTGGCAAGCCACCACTACCAATATTTGGGTTGATGGCACCTTCGAGAGGACTGTAGTACTCTCGGCAGTCTATCGAGACTCTTCTGGAGACATCACCTCCGGGGGAGGAGGGACGCTTGACCCGGGCACTCTCTTGGTTGTCTCCAATGTGTCTTGGTGGAAAGACGGGGCAACCACGACGAAATCCATCTCGACTTATCTCACCGACCTATCAAATGAATAAAATGCCATACTCGTCCAAACACCGGGGGTTCTCTATCCTAGAAATGCTTATCTATATCGCCATTCTAGTCCTCTTGCTCGCGGTTATTATGAATATGGTTGTTTCCGTGGTTCGTTCGGGACGGATTATTAATGCTCTAAGAAATGTTGAAAATTCAGCCGTAGTGAGCCTTGAACGTATCACTAGGGAACTAAGGCAGGCGGAAAGTATAAATGTCAGTTTGAGTACTCTAGGCTCAAATCCAGGCAGACTCGTCCTTGAAGGTACCGACGAGGCAGGTTCTCCGCGGACTGTCGAATTTTATCTCTCTCTCGGTAGGCTTTTTTTAAAGGAGAATGGAGTAGATGTGGGCGCTCTTTCCCAATCTGACGCCCAGGTCAGCAGTCTGATCTTCCGGCGCTTTGCTGGTCCGAATGCTGAAGGCATTAGAATTGAAATGACTCTTGAAAGTGGGACGAGTACCCATTATCGCTCCAAGAAGTTTTATTCCTCGGCAATCTTAAGATAATTTAATGATGAGCAGTACGAAAATTAATCTAGAACAAGGACAAGCGATGATGGTGGCTACTGTATTATTCTTGGTAGTCTCCATCACTATCATTTTCGGTCTGGCCGGACCGATTCTCAAACAGCAAAGAATTGCTTCTGGCCTAGTTCTATCGCGCCAAAGTTACTTTCTGGCTGAAGCGGGTCTCGAAGATGTGGTCTATAGATTGCAAACTGGCAAACCTGTTGATACGGCAGAAACTCTGAGCCTAGATGGTAGCACCGCCACGACTGTCGTCACTGACACTTCTGAAGGCAAGCAGATTGTGGCTACAGGAGAGGTCGGAGAAGCGGTGCGTAAAGTCAAAGCCGATCTCTTGCTGGGGACTGGGATAGCGTTTCACTATGGAGTTCAAGTCGGGCAAGGCGGGTTAGAGATGAACAACTTATCCAGAGTCATTGGTAACGTTTATTCAGGCGGTGATATCATTGGCAACAACTCAGCCAGAATCGAAGGCACAGCGATCGCTTCCGGACCCACTGGCATTATTGATGGTATGGATATCAGCGGTAATGCATGGTCCCACACCATAAGAGGACTTTCCAACGTCGGGGGAAATGCTACTCATGCCGTGCTTCAATCTACGACAGTTACCGGTAATGTGGTGGCGGATGCCATTTCTAACTGTACGATCGGAGGCACAGCCACATATGATACGAGATCAGGCTGTAATGTTACTGGAACTATAACCACTCCCAATCCCGATATTTTTGTACCTGCGGACACTCTGCCCCTGCCGGTCTCGGAAGCTCAAATTGACTTGTGGGAAGTGGAGGCGGAAGCAGGAGGAGTAGTGGGCGATCAGATTTACAGCAGTGGAACCAGGAATCTAGGTCCGAAAAAAATCAATGGCGACTTGATCCTAAGCAACACGGCCGAACTGGTGGTGACCGGCACTCTGTGGGTGACGGGCCAGATCAAGCTTAGTAACAATGCCATATTAAGATTAGACCCGGGTTACGGCAGCTCGAGCGGCGTGGTCATGGCCGGTGTCGATGAAAGCACAACTGCGGGTTACATTGAGGTTTCTAATGATGCCGAAGCCCTGGGTTCAGGTTCTGTAGGCAGTTACATCATGCTACTATCGCAAAGAGAGATGGGGACAAATGCGATTAAAACCCCCAATAACTCCGTGGCAGCGATTCTTTATGCAGGCGAAGGCCAAATTGAAATAAGCAACAGCGCGGCCCTTAAAGAAATTACGGCCTACAAACTCAAAATAAGTAACTTCGCGACCGTTACTTATGAATCCGGATTGGCTAACAATCATTTTTCCAGCGGTCCGGGCGGAGGCTACGACATTTTGGGTTGGGAGGAAATAGAGTAGTATGAAAGAGTCATGGCTAAACCCATTTTGGTCGCAAATTGGAAAAATCATCCCGGTTCCCTCACTCTAGCCAGAACCCTTCTCAAGGAACTAGCGAAAGATGCCAGGCTTTATAGGAATCTTTCGCTGTTTATCGCCCCTCCTTATCCTTACTTCGAATCTGTCTCCGAGCGTCTTGGTAGTTTCGGCCGACTAGCCGCCCAGGATATGTTCTCTCTTCCCTCAGGGAATTACACCGGGCAAGTGACTCCAGATATCTTAAAAAGTTTTGGTGTCCGGTTAGTCATCTTAGGCCACAGTGAGCGTCGCGGGCTGGGAGAAACTTCAGAACATATTGCTAAAAAGGTAAAATTGGCTCTCCGTTTGGGTCTCGTGCCTCTGGTCTGCATCGGTGAATCGTCTCGAGACGAGGACGGTGAACACTTCGAATACCTGCGTGACGAACTCAAGCTCTCGCTTGCTGGCCTGAATCGGGAAATGGCTGTGTCCAGGTTGGCGCTTGCCTATGAACCGGTCTGGGCTATAGGCAAGCACGCTCGAGACGCAATGACACCTACTGATCTTTCACAGACGGTGCTATTTATCAAAAAGGTTCTGACCGATATCTTCGGACGAGTGGCCGCCGAACGTATTCCTGTTCTCTACGGTGGTTCCGTCGAGCCCGCTAATGCCCAGAGGCTTTTTAGTGAAACGGGTATTAAAGGGTTTTTAGTCGGACATGCTTCTCTTAATGCTCGAAGCTTCCGGGGTATAGCAGAGTCACTGATTAAAAAATGAAATCTATTTTTGAGGCAGGAGATTTAAAAGACAAAAAGATCCTCGTGAGAGTTGATTGGAATGTGCCGATAGAAGACGGCAAGGTGGTTGATGATTTTCGTATTAAAAAATCTTTACCCACGCTTGAGTATCTCAAAGACGCTGGCGCGAAAGTCGTTATCGCTACCCATCTGGAACCAGAGGGCACAGACGCTAAACTTCTGCACACGTATGTGCCTAAAGGAATGAGACTTCTGGCAAATTTGCGAGACAATCCCGGAGAAGAAAGTAATTCGACAGAATTCGCCGAAGCCCTAGCTTCTAAAATGGATATTTATGTCAACGAGGCCTTCTCCGTCTCGCACAGAAGGCACGCTTCCATAGTGGGAGTGCCCCTCTATCTCCCGAGTTATATTGGTCTGCAGTTTGCTCTCGAGGTCAAAGAGCTTTCCAAGGCTTTCTATCCCAAGAAACCGTTTCTCTTGATTCTCGGAGGAGCTAAATTTGACACCAAACTGCCGCTTCTGAAGAAATTTATTCATATCGCCGATCACATCTTTGTTGGGGGTGCTTTAGCCAACAATTTTTTCAAAGAGCAGGGAGCGGATATTGGCCACTCGCTCGCGAGCGAGGGTAGTTTCGGGCTCAAAGAGCTCTTGAACACTGGCAAGATTATTCTGCCGGAGGACACTATTATCAAAGATAGCAAAATTCTAGACGCTGGTCCGAGAACAATGGAGAATCTAAAATCAGTCATTTCTACCTCCAAACTTGTGTTATGGAACGGACCCCTGGGAGGTTATGAGAGTGGTTACAAGGTAGCCACGCTTGCTTTGGCTAAAATAATATCGGGGTCGAACTGCGAGTCTATAATTGGAGGAGGGGACACCATTGCCTCCATCAAGGAGTTGAACCTTTTCGATAAGTTCTCTTTTGTCTCCACCGGCGGTGGCGCCATGCTCGACTTCTTAGCCACGGGCACTTTGCCCGGCATCGAAGCCCTTAAATAAAATAGTGCAGGTTGACTTGATATTTTTATGTCGCATCTTTTCTAGGTGGCCAGACTGACGATGACTGAAACTAGCTCATCGGTGTGAGTGTTAGCGATGTCGTGTCCGCCACCCTCGATGACACGAAGCGTGTGATGGCTCTTGCGTGAGACAAGAAAGTCCTTTACCGGCCTCGGTGGGGTGGCAGAGTCCTTCTCTCCGTAGACCAGGACGAGTTCATCTGGCACTTTCAGTAGGTCCTCTCTAAGATCGAGACCGACGATGTTGCGGTAGGTCTCTCTCATCACTGGACTGGCTTTAGCGTAGTAGGGATTTCTCACCACGCTTACCAGATAGAAGTCTCTGGCTAGGGCTATGAATCTTTCCGGTAGGACAGCTTTAAGCCAATCGATCGAGACGTTCTTATGCTCGTACTGGCGAATGATGGCAGGAGAGACAAGAAGTGCCTTGACAGTCTTGTTACTGGGTACTGTTTTCCAGCGGAGTAATATTGCTCCCCCGAAAGAGTACCCGAGGACGATGTCCGGCTTCTCTCTCTGAATCACTTGATCTAGATATCGAGTGAAGTCAGAGAGAAACCCGGGACGTTCTGGCTCCTTCTCCCCACAGAATCCGGGAAGATTGAAGCGAACGACCTCAAGGCGTGCCGAGAGAGCTTCCACGAAGTGTGGGCGGTTACTCCAAGCGTCTCTACATCCTGACGATGTGTAGCTGTCATGGCTCCAGCCGTGGACGAGAAGAATCTTTTTCATACGCTTTTTCTCCTTGTGAGTTTCGAGTTTGTTGTTAAGGATCTAGTGTCTACGGTGGACATTACATTAAATAAGTACGTTAATCAAGATATAAATCGGAGGATTTTTTCTGCGTTGCCGGCGAAGTCTTTTGGATTGCCTGCAACATTAGAATTTGGAAAGACCCAAACATGCGCGTGCTCCACTTCGTCGCCGACAATTTTGGAAAGTACGAAGTTTGTTCCAAATGCTTTTTGTTGCGCTAGAGCAACTTTCTTTACAACTTCAAAATATGCTCCGACATGAGGAATGTCCCAGACCCACCGATAATGCTTTTTTGGTATCACTTGAGTATGACCGGGAGATTGAGGGTTGATGTCTAGGAAAGCCAGGTAATTTTCGTCCTCGTACACTTTGTATGCGGGAATTTCTCCTTCAGCAATTTTGCAAAATACACATTCCATACTAATAGCTTCTAGAGTCCACTAATCGGCCCAATTGGTCAAAAAGCTCTATCGTCTCATACTCTTTGGCCCACATTTCCCAACCTATACCGAGGAATATCCGCCATGTGTGGGTCTGGTTGGAAAAGCCTGGATCGTTAGCATGGTTGGTGATACAAGAACTGTAATTAAAATGATTTTTGATAAATGCGACGCAAGCACCCGAAAGCAATTTAGAGTCCACGCAATTGTGACAAATGTCTCCTTCCGCATCTCGGGTATTAAACTCCGGCGTACGGCAAGACGGCATTCTCTCTATAAATCTTCGGCATTCGGTATCGAGTGCGCCGACACCCGGCTCATCTTCCGGTCTGGGACAATTATATGTCAGTGGCGGAGTGAATGCGTATTCTGGCAGATCTTCGAGATAGCCACTGCATATATTTTCTTTGAAGCTCACGATATTATAAGGCGACTGTGGTCCCACTTTTCCGGTCGTGATGATCGCTGCCTCGCTTGGTTTGAGCACTACATTCTGAAACTGATTCGGGCCACTGGGTGAGACGAAGGGTCCCGCTTGGCCAATCTTGGCAGTATCCGCTGGGAAATATCGCAGGTCACCACCGAGATCGTAGGCACGTTTATCTTTGCCATTTTTAAGCTGCCAATTAGTAATGTCGACGGGTTCTCTCCCTCTGTTGTAGATAGTGATGTACTCTTCGTAGGACTGGTAAGCGTAGGCTGCATTGCCGGCGCCGATAGAAATGTTTTGCGCGTGGGGTGAGTTTGTCGAGACGGTCTCTTTCCCGCTGGGGCTCGTATTTTCTGAAGAATTAGAGGTATTAGAGGGGCCGGCTGTAGAGCCAGAATCTCCCATGAGCATAACTATCATGACGACAATAAGAATCACTAGAATGACTACACCTTCAACTGTATTGCTTTTCATGAACCCATTTTACATATGCATGTTAAAATAAGCCAATGCGACATTTTCCGGAACTATTTGAGGCGCTACTGAAACAGCGCGGTATAGTACCAGAGGAGCAAGAAAATTTTTTAAATCCTGACTACGATAAACTCCATCACCCGCTGTCGCTACCGGACATGGAGAAAGCTCGCGATAGGGTGATAAAAGCGATCAAGGATAATGAACATATCGTTGTCTTCTCCGACTACGACTGCGATGGCTTGCCGGGCGCAGTAGTCCTTTCTGACTTCTTTACGCGGGTAGGATTCGAGAACGTCTCTTTCTACATTCCGCACCGGCATGACGAAGGCTTCGGTCTCAACATGGACGCGATAGAAGAAATTGCCACGCGTGGCGCTAAGCTCATCATCACTATCGATTGCGGCATTGCCGATACCAAGGAAGTGGCTCTGGCTAATGAGAAGGGTATTGATGTCATCATTACCGATCATCACAAGCCGAACCCGGTCCTACCAGAAGCCTACGCTGTCGTTAACCAAAATAGGAGTGACTCCGACTATCCATTCAAGGGGCTATGTGGCGCGGCGGTTGCCTTCAAGCTGGTGCAAGCGGTCATAGACCGCGAGCCTTTTGGTGTTAAGCCTGGCATGGAGAAGTGGTCTCTCGACATGGTAGCCATTGCGACCCTCTCGGATATGGTGCCTCTCCTCGGCGAGAACAGAATTCTTACCAGTTTTGGGCTCTCAGTTTTGCGCAAGTCTCCCCGACCAGGGCTCGCCGCGCTTTTCAAAAGAATGAATATTGACCAGAGAACAGTCTCGGAAGACGACGTCACTTTCATGATTACTCCACGTATCAATGCCGCCTCGCGCATGGGAGTACCCGAAGACGCTTTCAAACTCTTGAAGACAAAAGATCATGAGGAGGCGGAGAGACTCGCCCTCCATCTGGAGAAGATCAACAACGAGCGCAAGGGAGTCGTGGCTAGTATCGTTAAAGAGGCGAAGTCTCGGATTGCCGGGCGTCAAGAAGTGGCTCGTGTCATCGTCATAGGCAATCCGGAGTGGCGGCCAGCCCTTCTCGGCCTCGTCGCCAATTCACTTGTCGAGGAGTACGAGAGGCCAGCCTTCGTCTGGGGCAGGAGCGGGGACGGGACACTCAAAGGTTCTTGTCGTTCGTATGACGGCTATGATCTCTTTGCCCTGATGAGCGCAACAAGTGGCGAATTTGTGGAATTCGGCGGACATACCGGGGCCGGAGGATTCTCAGTTACCCTCGAAAGTCTCTCGACACTTGAAGAGAGGTTATCTCTAGCTCTAAGCAGCTTGGAGGCCGAGCCTCCAAGTGTCGAGAGTTCGGTTTTGCATATAAATATGGATGACGTTGGAGAAAATCTCTGGAGTCTGGTTTCAAATTTTGCGCCGTTTGGTATGGGCAACAAGAAACCAGTTTTTAAGATTCCGAAAGCAGAGATTAAGTCAGTCAAACAATTTGGTAAGGAGAATAATCATCTGGAAGTCGTGTTCAATGGGGGAGAAAAAGAAATAAAAGCCATTTCTTTTTTCTCCGACCCCGCCTCCTACTCCATGATGCTCACTCCCGGTACCCGGATCTCTCTGCTTGCGAATCTCGAAAAATCATTTTTCCGCAACCGCCCCGAACTTCGTTTAAGAATTGTTGATATTACGAAATCATGATTACAATCTACACAGACGGGGCGTCGAGGGGCAATCCTGGGCCCGGTGGGTGGGGGGCGGTCGTTATCCATGATAGTAAAGTGATAGAACTTGGAGGCAGAGAAACACACACGACTAATAACAGGATGGAGCTTACGGCGGCCATCAAAGCTTTAGAATTTATAGCAGAAAAGGAGATCATCATTTACGCGGATTCTGAATACGTAACGAAAGGCATGACGGAGTGGATCAAGAGGTGGCAGAAGAAAGGCTGGAGAACAGCAGGTAAGAAACCCGTGCTCAATCAAGACTTATGGCAGAAACTTCTTCTACTTACAGATGGGAGAGAGGTGGCATGGAAATATGTGGCAGGACACTCCGGCATACCTCTAAACGAACGCGCTGATGAGATAGCCACCACTTTTGCCGACGGTCTCGATCCTGCCCTCTACGATGGACCCAAAGACAAGTACAGATAGTTTACCCCGAGCACAGTCGAGGGGTATTTTCGTTTTTATTTTCGGTTTCATCTTGGGTATTCTTGTTTCATCTTTTATCTTTATTGCTCCATTAGTGGGCGTCTTGGTCATAATAATCGGTTCTACTCTTCTCGTTGCGGAGAAAATCTGGAATAAAGTGATAAGCAAGGAAGTTTTGTTTCTCTCACTCGTCTTTCTTTCATTTGGTCTCGGGGCTCTACGTTACTCGATCAAGGATTTCCATGAGTCACTCGTTCCTCTATCTACGGGTGTTGTGGTAAGCGAACCAGAACAGAAGGAAAATACTACTCGTTTTATCTTGCGGACAGACAATGGAGAGAAAATTTTGGTGAATACGGATTTATATAGTGCTGTCCAGTATGGCGACAGGGTGAAAGCGGAGGGCAGACTAGACGAGCCGGGAATTATCGACCCTTCGACGAGCTCAGGGCAAGTGAACGGCCGACCCTTCGATTATGGAAAGTATCTATCGAAAGACGATATCTACTTCACTTTGAGCTTTGCCACAGTAGAAGTGCTCTCTAGTGGCCATGGCAATCCTGTCAAACGGATCCTCTTTAGGACTAAAAGCAGTTTCGTAGCGAAGACTAAAGAAATTCTAGCAGAGCCGTACGCCAGCCTTCTTTCGGGTCTCATTGTCTCCGGGAGAGAGGCGATGCCGAAGGATATCCTCGAAGCGTTCCGTCGTGCAGGTATTATCCATATCGTGGTGCTCTCCGGCTACAACATCACGATTATTGCTGAATTTATGCGCAAAATGCTTGAAAATTTTTTCTTAGCGGTCCGCATGCGAGTTACTCCACGGCTAGTAGCTACTGCATCGGTCCTTGGCGTACTCCTCTTTGTGCTGATGACGGGCGCAGAGGCAACCGTGGTACGCGCGGCGCTCATGGTACTTGTCGTCATCGCGGCCAAAATGTTTGGCCGCGCCTATTCCGCGCCGCGCGCACTTTTAGTTGCGGCTTTCCTGATGATTATCCACAACCCCAAGATCCTTGTCTTCGACCCGTCGTTCCAACTTTCTTTCTTGGCCACTTGCGCCCTCATTTATATTGTGCCGATCATTGAGAAGTATTTGAAGGTCGTACCAGAAAAGTGGGGTCTGCGATTGACTATTGCTACCACTCTAGCTACCCAGGCGACAGTCCTGCCACTCCTAATCTATTCTATGGGTGATTTTTCTCTGGTCTCGCTGCCCGCCAATATTCTGGTCTTGCTCATTATCCCCGCCACCATGCTATTAGGGTTTATGGCTACGCTGATTGCGTACGCAAGCTCCATTTTGGCGCTACCCTTCTCCTATGTTGCGTATGTCCTGCTGGCTTGGATTTTAGGAGTTTCCAGTGTTTTCGGCCGTCTTCCTCTCGCTTCCATCACCGTTCCGCCTGTATCTATATGGGTGGTGACGCTTATTTATCTGGCGATAGTTATTTTTGTATGGCGTTGGCGAAGTTTTGTTCCACACTCTGCCAATTGAGATTTCCAAAAAAGGCTTCAACGTATTTCTTTTTTTCTCCGGGAGTGTAGTCGATAAAATATGCGTGTTCCCACATGTCCAGTACCAGAATCGGGGAAAGTCCGGTTAAAATGCCCAGATGATGCTCATCTACCCAGGCTTCCAGAAGTTGTTTTGATACCGGATCGTAATAGACAATAGCCCAACCCACTCCGCGCGTGAGTGCCATGGTTTTGAATTTATCAAGATCAAAGCCGGCTTTGATGAGAGGACTGCTTGTGGTGAGCGGAGTCGAACCACCTTCGAAATGTGTGAAATAAACTTCATGGTTCCTCATACCATTGAATTCAAATGGGAATCGGCGATTGTACCCTTCTTCTTGCAACAACTCATTAACGTTCTTTACATATCCTGCGTAGAGACCAAGGTGCACCTCGATCGTCTTCGCGCTTATGCCATTGAGTTTGGGGATGTTAAATTTCTTTTCTTCAAATAATTTGGTCATAGTGTCTACATTATACTATAGACATGGATTTCGTAAGGAAGCACTCGAGAGAAGTTATTTTAGGCGTACTTTTTCTCTCGAACGTCTTTGTTTGGATTGCTGTCTATCAGAGACAACCGGGTGACATTTTGACTGTTTATTTTCTCGACGTTGGCCAAGGTGATGCTATCTTTATAGATTCTCCTACACACGGGAGAGTCCTTATAGATGGTGGACCAAATAGAAAAGTTTTGAGTGAATTGGGAAAGATTCTGCCCTTCGCTGATAAACGCATAGATATAATAGTAGAGACTCACCCAGATAAAGATCACATTGGTGGTCTGCCCGAGGTAATAAGTCGCTATGAAGTTGGGATGTTTCTTGAGCCAGGAGTGGAATCGGAAAATGCTATTGATGATGAGTTAAAAAAGAGAGCAGAACAGAAAGATATTCCTAGCGTACTTGCAAGAAGGAGCATGGTGCTTAATTTTGGTGATGGGGTCAAACTTATAATGCTCTTTCCCACTCAAGATGTAACAAACTGGGAGACTAATAGAGCATCCATCGTAGCAAAACTGGTTTATGGAGATAAATCATTCTTGTTGACCGGAGACTCACCCATAGCGATTGAAAATGTTTTAATTAACCTAAGGCCTAATTTTCTAGATTCTGATGTTTTGAAAGCGGGTCACCACGGTTCACGTACTTCCACTTCTCTCGAGTATGCCGAGGCTGTTTCTCCGGAATACGCTGTGATTTCAGCCGGCGAAGATAACTCCTACGGCCATCCACACAAAGAAGTGCTCGATATTTTAGAAAAAGTCGACGCCAAAACCATCAGCACTATTGATAGTGGCACAATCAAATTCGAAACCAACGGAAAAACTATAAACCTGAAGTAAATCGACTATCCTCTTGGAGCACTTGAGCTTGATGAAGTCGAAACTCCTCGATTTTGTTCACTAGTTTTTCTCAATGTTTCCTGGATATCTTTCTCATTTTGAATCTGTCTTTCTTTTATTTCCTCGTCACTAAAAAGTCTCTCCTCATTTAGGGATTTGTAAAGGGAGTCGGCATCTTGTTGCATAGCTTTTACAGATTCTCGGATATCTTCAACTGTAGAAAATTTTCCTAATGTAACAACAAAGAGACCCCTTTGAATTCCGAAAGCGTGCTGCTGCCAGACCTTAACTTGGCTTTTATGTATCTCTTTTTCTTTAAGAGTTAAGCCCTTCTCTTTAATATAAGCTACAAGTTGACCAACGTTAGCGACTAGAAAAACGACTCCTAGTATAGTTGATACTATTGACCACCAAAATAAGAAAGTTTCCATGTCTAAATCACCCCGGCTTTTTTGAGCACGGCATGCGCGCCACGTTTGTTGATAGTTTTGATGGCTCTCGTGGAGAGAATAAGAGTGATAGTTTTCTTTAGTTCCGGCACGTAAATACGCTTTTTCTGGAGATTGGGATACTTGCGAACAGACCCGGTAGGGTTAAATTGAGTGGCGCGGGTGCGATTGGAGTAACCACCTCCCATCTTGGAACCCTTTTGATTTATGGGGCAAATTCTCGGCATTTGAGACAACTTACATGATATAATCGACAAATGCAAGTGGAGTTTATTTTCCAGATCGCCATCCTCATCATGTCTGTAGTCATCCACGAGGTCTCCCACGGTTATGCTGCAAGCTTCTTGGGCGACCAAACAGCGAAGTATCAAGGTCGCCTCACACTGAATCCTCTCAAACATCTCGACTTCATGGGCTCATTTCTGGTGCCTGCCGTAGCCTACTTTTTAGGCGGGTTTATCTTCGGCTGGGCCAAGCCGGTGCCGTACAATCCGTATAATCTTAAGCCGGGTCGATGGTCGGAAGCGGTCGTAGCCGCTGCCGGGCCGGCCTCCAACATTGCTTTGGCACTTATCTTCGGACTACTCTTGCGCGTCGGTGTGACGACGAGCCCCGCTTTTATTCAAATTACCTCCGTCATAGTTTTCATCAATATTCTCCTCGCCATTTTCAACCTCGTGCCTATTCCTCCACTAGACGGTTCTAAGTTACTTTTCGCTGCTTTTCCGGACAAGTTGTACCAACTTAGAGGATTTTTCGAAAGATATGGACTTGTTCTCGTTCTCCTCTTCATCTTCTTTCTCTGGCAATTTATCTTTCCGGTCATAGTCCTACTCTTTCGTCTCCTAACCGGTGTTGCAATTTAGGCCAGTGTCTAGTAGAGTACAGACATCCCGTTGAGGGATTTTTTATCGCCAATGTCAACTATAAGCCAACTGATCCGACACAAAAGGAAGATCATCACCCGCAAAACCAAGACGATTGCTTTGACGCGCAGTTTTAACAACAAAAAGAATCATCCGGTCTTTTTCGATTCTCCTTTTAAAAGAGGAGTGATTACTAAGGTGACGACCAAGACGCCCAGGAAGCCAAATTCTGCCATCAGAAAAATTGCCAGAGTGCGTCTGACCAATGGTATGGAGGTCACTGCCTATATACCTGGCATCGGACATAATCTCCAAGAGCATTCGGTGGTCATGATTCGAGGCGGGCGTGTCAAAGATGTCGGTCTGCGCTACACCATCGTGCGCGGGGTACTGGACGCTACCGGTGTTGAGAATAGGAGACAGACACGCAGTCAATACGGAGTAAAGAGACCCAAGAGTAGATAGTTTCCAATTTTTAAAATGAGACGCAAACTCAAAGCCAAACCAAAAATAAATCCGGATTTCGTTTACGATTCCGAGAAAATAACGAAGTTTATCAACTACTGCATGGAACGTGGGAAGAAAACTACTGCGCGGTCGATTGTCTACCGATCTCTAGAAGCGATCAAGGAGAAGACCAAGAATCCCAATCCTTTGGAAATTTTCGAATCGGCTCTCAAAAATACCGGCCCGACTATGGAAGTGCGCTCGAGGCGTGTCGGCGGAGCCAACTATCAGATTCCTCGCGAAGTACGCTCCGAACGCCGCCAGTTTCTCTCGATGAAGTGGATTATTGACGCCGCTCGTGCTAAGAAGGGCAAACCAATGCACGAGAAGCTAGCGGAGGAAATCATCGCCGCTGCCAATAACGAGGGCGATGCTGTCCGTAAACGGGAAAATACTCATAAGATGGCTGAAGCCAACAAGGCCTTCGCCCATTTCGCGTGGTAGTTCGACTACGCTCACTATAAATAATTCATGGAACGAGACTATCCATTAGAACGAGTGAGGAATTTCGGCATTATTGCCCACATTGACGCTGGCAAGACCACGACAAGCGAGCGGGTGCTTTTTTATACCGGTTCCCAGCATGATATTGGCGAAGTCCATGAAGGAGACACCACCACCGATTGGATGGAGCAGGAGCGTGAACGCGGTATTACGATCACTGCTGCTGCTATCACTTGTTTTTGGGCGCCCACGTATCTGACTGAAACCGACAGACAAAAGAAAGAACAAAAATTCCGTTTTAATATCATCGATACTCCTGGTCATATCGACTTCACTGTGGAAGTCAAGCGCTCACTTCGCGTGCTTGACGGCGCGGTCGTAGTCTTCGACGGTGTGGCCGGTGTCGAGCCGCAGTCCGAGACCAACTGGCGTTATGCCGAAGAAGCACGAGTGCCTCGCATCTGTTTCGTCAACAAGCTTGACCGTACCGGAGCTTCATTCGAGCGTTCATACAAATCGATTCTCGACCGGCTCTCTAAAAAAGCGGTTCGGATGCAGATGCCGATAGGAGAAGAAGCTAAACATGAGGGCGTGGTGGATCTTCTTAGGATGAAAGCCTATTACTTCGAGGGCAACATGGGTAGTCTGGTCGTTGAGAAAGAAATTCCGGACGACCTTCGCGCTGACGCGGAGAAGTACCGCGCCGAACTGGTGGAGAAGATCGTGGAGAATGATGAAGCGCTCATGAATACCTATCTCGAAGGTAAAGAGAAAGAGATCGGTCTCGATACTCTTAAAGCAACACTCCGCAAAGCAGTGATCGCCAATAACATTTTCCCAGTCTTTGCCGGTTCGGCTCTCAAGAATAAAGGCGTTCAGCTCGTGCTCGATGCGGTGGTAGATTTTCTACCTTCCCCTCTGGACATTCCGGCGATCAAAGGTATTGATCCTCGTTCGGGGGAAGAAATAGAACGTCATGCCTCAGATACAGAACCGTTCTCGGCCCTGGCGTTCAAACTCCAGTCCGATCCATTCGTCGGCCAGTTGACGTTTTTCCGCGTCTATTCTGGCACGATTGAATCTGGTACCTATTTACATAACTCGACCACTGGTGAAAATGAACGGCTCGGCCGTATCGTGCGCCTACAGGCCAACCAGAGAGAAGAAGTGAAGAAGGTCTTTGCTGGAGAAATTGCCGCTGCCGTCGGCCTAAAGAATGCTAAGACCAGTCACACCTTCTCAGACGAAGCTCACCCCATCATTCTCGGAGAGATTTCATTTCCGGAACCGGTTATCTCTCTCCGTATCGAACCGAAAACCAAAGCAGACCAAGAGAAAATGGGCATGGCTCTCAAGCGTCTCTCGGACGAGGACCCGACTTTCAAAATTAAATCTGATCAAGAGACTGGTGAGACAGTCATCATGGGTATGGGCGAACTTCACCTCGAGATTATTGTGGACCGCATGAAGCGAGAGTTCTCTGTGGAGGCCAATGTCGGCAAGCCGCAAGTAGCATATAAAGAAACTATCACCGGCGAAGCGGAAGTGGAAAATAAATATATCAAGCAGACTGGAGGCAAAGGTCAGTATGGACACGTCAAAATTAAGATTAAATCTCTGCCTAAGTATGATCCGGAGGCTAAAGTCCCCAAGAATGCTCATCGCGAAGCTGGCTTCGAGTTTATCGACGCTATCAAGGGTGGCGTGATTCCTCAAGAATTTATTCCGGCTGTGGAGAAAGGCATTAAGGAGGCCATGGATCGAGGTATCGTGGCTGGTTATAAAATGACGGATATTTCCGCCGAGCTTAATTACGGTTCATACCACGATGTCGACTCTTCCGAAATTGCCTACAAAATTGCCGCTTCGCAGGCTTTCCAAGAAGCGGCGAGGCGCGCTAAACCAGTGCTCCTAGAACCTATTATGAAAGTGGAAGTGATCATGCCGGAGAAATTCATGGGTGATATTACCGGCAATCTCTCAGGTAAGCGCGCACAAATCGAAGCTATGGAGGATAGAGGGGAGCTGAAGGTGGTAAGGGCTAAAGTGCCTCTCTCCGAAATGTTTGGTTACGTCACTTCGCTCCGCTCCATGACCGAAGGTCGCGGTTCTTCCACCATGGAATTCGATCACTATGCCATCGTGCCGCAGAATGTGGCTCAAACTATTATTGAAGCTAGAACAGGGGGAAAATAAGCCTGACTTGTGCTACTGTTGATATTGGATAGTAATTCTCTGCATTACACGCCATCAACCTAAGGGAGATCGTGCCATGGCCTTAAGTCAGGTCGAAGTAAACGAGAAATACGCGCGATTCCGCTCACTCCATGACGGTTTGGGAGTCTACATACCTCGGGAAGCCATGGAAATAAGTCAGGAGCTCCAAAGAGTCAGACATGGAATGCTGCAGGAGGCGTCGGTTGCATATATGCGGTCGATTGGCCGAGATGGCCAGTTCGACTGGGGGCTGATTTTTATGCAGGGACTGATCTAGGTAGGGGTTCTCGTCATGGAGTTCAATATCCAGCCAGTTCTGGCCATCACTCGCAAGAGTGATTATGCCAGAGCTGGCTGTGCTTTTTATCTCTAGTATTTTATTGGGATAGGTGTTTCCAAGTTATTGAGACTACACGGTGAACTTGACTTTTTTATAAAGATATGATATCCTGCTAGAAGACATACGAGGTGTGACGTATCCTAAACAACCAGCAGTCACCGGAGACCAGAGGAGATTGGTATGAACATTGCACTCGGCATCGTTGTTGCTGCCCTCGGGGTTCTTGTAGGTTTCGGTGCCTACAAGGTGTTACTGATGGAAATCAAAGGGCCGAAAGAGGCCTGGGGCCGGGAGCTGAATGAGGGCGAGAACATCATGCCGTCGCCGATTCTCGGCTTCATCACTCTCGCCCTCCTCGGTTTGGGGGCGTACCTCGTTTACAAGGGGGTAGCACAACTCTAAGACCGACCCGAAGCACCGGAGGGGTACGTAACACGGCGTTGTTGCGTACCCCTTTTTATATTCCTAATAAGCTGTTGACTATTTGGGCCCATTTGTATACCATAGCCCTTACGCGTTAACGTTTGTAGGCTCTTTGATATTTTCTTCATAGACCATATAAGCGGTTTAGTGCGTTAAAAGTAAACTTATCCAAACTTATAAACTTATCTAACTTATTAAACTAACTCTATGGCAGCAGAATTTGATCGTTCCAAGCCGCACATCAACGTAGGCACCATCGGCCACGTTGACCACGGCAAGACAACTCTCACCGCCGCAATTCTCAATGTGCTTAATCGCGCAGGCAAGAAAGCGACAGTCAAGAACGTCGACCAAATCGACAACTCCCCGGAAGAAAAGGCCCGGGGTATTACCATCGCCCTTTCCCATTCGGAATACGAAACCGACGCGCGCCACTACGCACACGTTGATGCACCCGGCCACGCAGACTACATCAAGAACATGATTACCGGTGCCGCCCAGATGGACGGTGCTATCCTTGTGGTTGCGGCTACTGACGGCGTCATGCCGCAGACTCGCGAGCACATTCTGCTTGCTAAGCAGGTCGGAGTGCCGAAAATCGTGGTTTTTCTCAACAAGTGCGACATGGTTTCGGATAAAGAGCTTGTGGCTCTGGTTGAGGAAGAAGTTCGCGATCTCTTGAAGAAGTATGAGTACGACGGTGCCAACGCTCCTGTGATCAAGGGCTCTGCTCTCAAGGCCCTTGAAGCGAAAGGTGTTGACGACGAATGGTCAAAGAAAATCTTAGAACTTACGGATGCTCTTGATACCTATTTCCCAATTCCGGTTCGTGAGACGGATAAGCCATTTCTCATGCCTATTGAGGACATTTTCTCGATTGAAGGTCGCGGGACAGTGGTCACTGGCCGTATCGAAAGAGGCAAGGTAAAAGTGGGTGAGGAAGTTGAGATTGTCGGAATCAAAGACACTTCCAAGACTACGGTTACAGGTATTGAGATGTTCAACAAGTCTCTTCAGGAAGGTTTGGCCGGAGACAATGCCGGTGTTCTATTGCGAGGTGTTAAGAAGGAAGATTTGCACCGAGGCCAGGTTCTGGCTAAGTCCGGTTCTGTCACTCCTCACACCAATTTCACCGCCGAAGTCTACATTCTCAAAAAGGAGGAAGGCGGTCGCCACACGCCGTTCTTCACCGGTTACAAACCGCAGTTCTATATCCGCACTACTGATGTTACCGGCGAGGTTACTTTAGCTGAAGGGGTGGAAATGGTTATGCCGGGCGATACTGCGACCTTTACGGTCAAGCTTGTCGCTCCGGTTGCCCTTGAAAATGAACAGCGTTTCGCTATCCGTGAAGGTGGTAAGACCGTCGGAGCCGGTGTGGTTACCAAAGTCATCTCGTAAACAAAGTGCCTAAAGCACCTCTAAAACCAAAACGGGTTTCTAAGCCCGCGACTCCTAAGATTCCGAAAGCGGAAGAAGTAACTTCCCACCTGCGTATTCGGGTCAGGGCTTATGAGTCTAAGATTCTGGATCTCTCCGTTAAACAGATCATAGACACGGCTCTCCGCTACGATGCCAAAGTACGAGGCCCCATGGTGCTGCCGACGGAAATTAAGAAATACACCGTCAACCGTGCTGCCTTTATCTACAAGAACGCACGAGAACAATTTGAGATGCGGATTCACAAACGACTCATTGATATTATGAATCCGACTCCCAAAATTATCGAATCATTGACCAATCTGAGTCTGCCAAGCGGGGTCAATATCGATGTGAAGTTGATTTAAGTCCTTCGACTAGGCTCAGGATAAAATGAAAAAAATTATCGCTAAGAAGGTAAACATGACCCAAATCTTCTCTGAAACAGGAGAAGTCTTTCCTGTGACTGTTGTCGTTGGGGCTATGGCAGATCCGAGCCCCGATTTGGCCGAGGGCGAGGTAGTCACCGTGTCTGGAATATCTAAAGGCAAGGGTTTCCAAGGGGTGGTTAAGAGGCACGGGTTTAAAGGCGATAGCCGCTCGCACGGACGTAAGCATTCAGAGCGTACAGCAGGTTCGATTGGTGGTGGCGGTCGCGCTGGTGGTCGGGTCATCAAGGGTATGCGCATGGCTGGTCGGATGGGAGGCGAGCGAGTCACTGTCAAAAATCTTAGAATTGTAAAAGTTTTTCCCGAAACCCGTGAGATCTTTATAGGAGGAGCTATTCCTGGGAGACGAGGCAGTGTTGTCGAGATCAAGGTCAAATAAAATTATGGACGCGGCAGTCTACAGTATGGATGGGAAAAAATCTGGCACAGTTTCTTTGCCAGAGCGCATGTTCGGTGTCCGCTGGAATGCCGACTTGGTCAAACAGGTGGCAGATTCACTCTTATCAACCAAGCGTAAAAACGTGGCTCACACTAAGGACAGGAGCGAAGTACGTGGCGGTGGCAGGAAACCTTGGCGACAGAAAGGTACCGGCCGCGCGCGCCATGGCTCTACCCGTTCTCCCATCTGGGTTGGTGGTGGCGTCACTGGTGGTCCGAGGAATGACAAGAACTTCGAGCGCAAAGTTTCTAAGAAGATGAGAGTTAAAGCTCTTTACACCATCCTTTCCCGCAAATGGCGGGAAGGCGAGGTGCTTTTCGTTGATTCAGTCAGCCTGACCGTACCCAAGACGAAAATGGCCGTACAGACACTACGCTCCCTCTCCAGCATTAAGGGATTTGAAAGTCTCTTCTCGAAGAAAAATAATGCGGTAGTTATCGCTCTGTCGGGAAAGCGTAAAGAAATCGAAAGTGCTTTCAGCAATCTCGGTAACGTAGCAACGATTGAGGCTAGAAACCTCAATCCTCTCTTACTACTCGAATACAAATACTTGATAATCGAGAACCCTAAATTACTTTATGCCAAATCTTAATTTAAAACCAAATAACGTACTGTTAAGACCGCATATCACCGAGAAGGCCGCTCTCGGAGCTGACAAGTCCAATGTCTATATTTTTGAAGTAACAGCGGGCGCTAATAAGCAGTCTATCAGCGCCTCTATACACGATGTCTACGGCGTGAAGCCAGAAAAGGTGCGTGTAGCCCCCATCCACGCCAAAAGAGTCTTCGTCAGAGGCAAAAGAGGGGTTAAGAGCGGGGGTAAAAAAGCGTATGTCTATCTCAAGCATGGCGATAAAATTGAATTAATATGAAAAAGTATAGGCCCACAACCGACTCGCGTCGCCACATGTCCGGAATAGATTTCCGTAAATTTCTAACGGCCAATGCGCCCGAAAAGTCTTTGACAAGCGGCTTCAGACGAGGGTCAGGTCGCAATAATCGCGGTCGTATCACCACTCGACATAAAGGAGGCGGGCACAAGCGTCTCTATCGGGCGGTCGATTTTTCATACGATAAATACGATGTCCCCTTCACGGTGAGAACCATCGAGTATGATCCTAATCGTTCTGGTTTTATCGGCTTGGTAGTTTACCGAGATGGGGAGAAGCGATACGTACTTCTGCACTCGAGCGCGCGGGTCGGGGAAACTTACGTGGTCTCCGAACATGCTTCTTTGATCCCCGGCAATCGTCTACCTCTAGGTAATCTGCCCGTCGGTACTTTTGTCTACAATGTTGAGCTGAAACATAAGGGTGGCGCCAAGATTGCCCGTTCCGGAGGTAATTACGTCGAAATCTTGGCTAAGGAGGGCGGCTACGTTGATTTGAAGATGCCTTCAAGCGAAGTGAGGAAGGTTCCCGCCAATGCCTGGGCATCCATCGGAGAGGTTTCCAACAATGAAAACCGTCTAGTAACTATTGGTAAGGCAGGACGCTCACGCTGGCTTGGCATTCGTCCGTCCGTGCGCGGTACGGCCATGAACCCCGTTGACCATCCACACGGAGGCGGCGAAGGCCGTTCCGGCAGAGGTCGCAGACGCGCCATCTCTATCTATGGTAAGCCGACAGGCAAGGGCCAGAAATCTCGCCGAGCCAAAAAGTATTCAAACAAGTTTATCGTCGACCGTCGCAGAGTGGGGAAGAGGTAATGACTTGCTTTATTTTTCTAGATCTGTAAAGTATCTCCCATAAGGTCAAAGACAAGAGGCATTCATAAGTCCTCTCGAGACTAATCACTCTGGCCTTATTAAATTAATGGCCATTTCCAAAGCCAAGAAAGGGGAAATTGTTGCGAAGTTGAAAAAAGCGCTTAAAGATGCCAAGTCTTTGGTGTTTGTTAATTTTCGAGGCTTAAATGTGGCGAATGCCACTCAAATGCGCCGTGCTCTCAAATCTGAAGGCGTCTCGTACACAGTAGCCAAGAAAACTTTGACCAGGCTCGCGCTTGAAGGAGAGAAATTCAAGGGCGTAGAGCCCGTGCTCGAGGGCGAGTTGGCGCTGGCGTGGGGGGAAGATCCTGTCGCTCCGGCCCGCGGGATCTATGGTTTCCAGAAAAAGTTTCCAGAGAGTCTCAAGATTATGGGCGGAGTATTCGAAGGTCGTTTTATGACGGCAGGCGAAATGGAAGAGGTCGCCAAGATTCCCACTCTGGAGGTGCTTCGTGGTAAGTTCGTCAACATTATTAATTCACCCATACAGAGATTGGCTATAGCTCTGAATGAGATAGCAAAGATAAAATGACTGAAAAATTAGAAAAAATTATAAAAGAAGTAGAGCTGCTGTCCGTCTTAGAGCTCAATGAGCTCGTAAAGGCATTTGAAGAGAAGTTCGGTGTTTCCGCCACGGCTGTTGCCGCCGGCCCAGCTGTTGCTGCCGGTCCAGTTGAAGAGGAAAAATCAACAGCAAGTGTGGAGCTCACTGACAGCGGCGCCAACAAAATTGCCATCATCAAGGTAGTCAAAGAGGTCCTCGGTCTTGGCCTCAAGGAAGCCAAAGATTTAGTAGACGCCGCCCCTTCCATGCTTAAGGCAGATATGAAGAAAGAAGAGGCGCAAGCGCTCAAAAAGCAGATTGAAGACGCCGGTGGTAAAGTCACGCTCAAGTAGTAAGATAGGGGCATGCAATCCGTTTCTCACATCTTCGGCGGAGAGGCCAAAGTCAAGATTATGCGCCTGTTTATCTTTAATCCGGGCCTCACATTCAGTCCCGCCGAAGTTGCTAACCGTGCCAAAGAGAGGCCTAGTGTAGCCCGCCGCGAACTCCGTATTCTCGCCAAAGCGGGTCTCGTCAAACAGCGTGCTAAGGGCTTCCTACTTGATTCTGCCTATTCGCATCTTCCAGCAATCGAGAATTTTCTGATAGACGCTTCTCCTATTACGGAGAAAGAGATTATCAAGAAAATTTCTCGTACCGGCAATATTAAACTCATCCTGATCTCTGGCGTTTTTTTGCATGACCGGGACTCTCGTGTCGATATTCTCGTAGTGGGAGACCGTCTCAAAGCAGCCAAACTTGCGTCAGTCGTGTCCTCTATCGAGGCCAGACTTGGCAAGGAACTGCGTTACGCCGCCTTCGAGACCACTGATTTCCAGTATCGTCTGAGTATCTACGACAAACTGATCAAAGATATTCTGGACTATCAGCACGAGAAAATTCTTAATAAATTGGGATTGTAACTATCCACAGCCTTAGAATTACCTCTGTTTTATGGGTGTATAATGAACAACATACCCCTTTTAAGAGTGGTAATGATTAGAAGCTAAGTGCATTCGCACAGATATCAAGTCTAAGAACATATGTTATTAAATACATGGGGAGAAGTTCTGACCCTTTCCTTCCAGAATCTCTGGGTGGGAGTAGTCAGCTTCGTCCCGAACCTTGTCGTTGCTATAATCATCCTTATCCTCGGATGGTTAGTCGGTGCGCTTTTTGGCCGGGCAATTTGGCAAGTGTTCAAGTCTCTGAAAGTTGACGACGCCCTTCGTCAAGCGGGATTCGAGTCGTTTATGCGTCGCGGAGGCATTAATCTTGATTCCGGAGCGTTCATTGGAGGTTTGGTGAAGTGGTTTGTGATCGTCATATTTCTGGTGGCAGCCCTAGATGTTTTAGGCCTTTCGCAAGTTAACCTTTTTCTTCAAGACGTAGTGCTTGGCTATCTTCCACGCGTGCTTGCTGCTGTCCTAGTCCTTCTAGTGGCCGGTGTTATTGGTGATGTTACTGGACGTGTTGTCGTTACCGCTGCAAGGACGGCTGGCGTAGACTCTGCCCATTTCGTTGGCGCGGTTGCCAAGTGGGCTATTTGGATTTTCGCCATTCTTGTGGCGCTCTCCCAGCTTGGCATTGGTGACCCGTATGCCCAAACTCTCTTCACCGGCATCGTTATCGCAGTTTCGCTCTCTCTAGGTTTGTCTTTCGGTCTCGGCGGACAGGAAGCGGCTTCTCGCTTCATTGAAAAACTTCGCGGAGAAATGAGTGGTAAAAATCACGGCTAACTCTCAGGTGTTATTTAGCTAGATAATACCTGCGTGGTTTCCTGATTCCCAAAGCCCCTCTCTAGAGGGGCTTTGGGTTTGTTTGACTTTAGCGCCTAATTTCTATACTATTCACAACAGCTCACTTCGAGCTTATTTAATTTGACCAGGTCGTCTAAAAAAGGTCCATACGTTGATCCTCGTGTGCTTAAGAAATTAGAGGGCAAGAATCCCACTACGGCGGGAGTAATTAAGACCTGGTCAAGGGCCTGCCAGATTGCGCCGGAGATGGTAGGCTTCACCTTCGGAGTACATAACGGCAAGGATCACATAGCAGTCTTTGTTACCGAAGATATGGTCGGACATCGTCTCGGTGAATTCTCACTGACGCGTAAATTCACGAGACATGGTGGCAAGATGCAGAAAGAGCTTGAACAGAAACAGAAGGAGACTGAAATCGCTGCCGCTAAAGCAATTAAGGGAGCGGCGGAAACAAAGAAATAGTTCTCAAGAATAAGAAATGATGAATGAAGTAAAAGCATATCTTAATAACTACAGACAATCCCCGCGCAAAGTGCGCCTGGTAGCTCGTACCGTGCGTGGTCAAAGAGTCGAAGATGCTCTCGTCGCACTTTCATTTGTTCCCAAGCGCGCCGCCCTACCTCTTCAGAAACTTTTGGCTTCAGCTCTGGCCAATGCCAAGAATCTTTCTCTGCCGCCAGAAAATCTAGTGGTGAAAGAAATCAGAGTGGATACTGGCGCTACTCTCTATCGTAGCCAACCACGTTCTTATAGGGGAGGTGATAGCACTACAAGAAAGCGTACTTCCCACATCAGCGTGACTCTTGGTCCCAAGAAATAACATGACTCATACCGTACACCCATATTCGCATCGTCTAGGTATTCTGCGGGATTGGAAATCACGCTGGTTTGCACCGAAGGGAAAATATAAATATGCTTTACGAGGAGATATCTTGATTCGGCAGTATTTAGAAAAAAAACTTAAAGGGTCATTCGTGGCAGATATTGAGATTGAGAGAAGTGTGAAGGCCCTACGTGTCATCGTGAGTTCCTCTCGTCCCGGTATGATTATCGGCCGACAAGGCGACGGAACAGACTTACTGCGCAAAGAGATTAAGTCGCTCCTTTTGAAACACAAGCTCTTGGAAGAAAAAGTAGATGTCAGAGTCGACATCAAGGAAATTAAGTCGGCCGAGACCAACGCTGCCATAGTATCACAGATGATAGTCGAGGGTCTTGAGAAACGCTTGCCATTCAGACGGGTGATGAAGCAAATGCTCGAAAAGGTCATGGCTAACCGTGATGTACTCGGGGTGCGTGTATTTCTAGCTGGCCGTCTGGGTGGTGCCACCATGAGTAGGACGGAAGATCGCAAGCTCGGCCGCATTCCTCTCCAGACTCTGCGAGCCGATGTCGATTATGCGCTCGCCAAAGCAGTGATGCCTTACGGCACTATCGGGGTTAAGGTCTGGATATATAAGGGTGATATCTTCAAGTAACATGCTTTTTCCAAAGAAAGTTAAATACAGAAAATGGCATACCATGAGGAGAAATCCTTCGAGAGTGTCCGTGGCCACTCGGGGACTCTCGGTCGCCTTCGGCTCGTATGGATTAAAAGCGCTCGGTTCTGCCCGTATCCGTTCTAACCAGATTGAGTCTGCTAGGAAGGTCCTCTCTCGCTCTGTAGGCAAGACTGGCCGCTTCTGGATTCGTATTTTCCCGGACATGCCTTATACCACTAAGCCTGCGGAAGTGAAGCTTGGTAAAGGAAAGGGGGATCTCGCGGGTTATGCCGCACCGGTCTTGCCTGGCAGAATCATTTTCGAAGTAGACGGGGTCGATGAAGCAGGGGCTCGGGAAGCTCTTCGCAAAGCGGGCACTAAACTGCCGGTTAAGACTAAAGTAGTGGCTAGATGACCTACGACCTACGATCGACAACTTACGACAATGAAGAAAACAAGTTACAAAAATAAATCAAAGGAGGACCTGATTAAAGCTCTTATGGAAAGACGAGAAGCTTTGCGCAAGGTAAGATTTGGATCAACTGGTTCCAAAACTCGCAACGTCAAAAGTGGGGCGGGTATGAGAAAAGATATAGCCCGCATCATGACGGAGCTAAATAGTTCGACCAAGCTCACTACAAGTAAATAAAATGGCTAAAATTCTTTCTGGCACAGTGGTTTCAGATAAAATGAAGGACACTATTGTCGTCTTGGTTGAGCGCTATGAAAAGCATCCAAGATACGGCAAATTCATAAAGAAGCGTAAGAAATTCAAGGTCCATGATTTTGGCAACACTGCCAAGATTGGTGATAAAGTGCAGATTATCGAAACCAGGCCGATATCAAAGGAAAAAAGTTTCAAACTTCTCATTTCTTAAGTCATGATTCAACCACAATCTATCGTTCAAATCGCAGACAATTCCGGAGCTAAACTCGGGCGTGTCTTCAAGGTCCTCGGAAGCTCTAAAAAGCGCTACGCCTCCATCGGAGAATTGGTGGTGCTCTCGGTCCAGAAAGCCGAACCCAGAAAGCAGGTTAAAAAGAAGGATATTCTTTACGGAATAGTGGTCAGACAGAGAGCGCCTTTCCGTCGCAAGGATGGCACGTATGTGCGTTTTGATGAGAATGCCGTAGTTATTTTGGATGGTACCAAAAAGGAGCCGTTGGCGGGCAGAGTTTTCGGCCCGGTTCCAAGAGAGATTGGTGAAGCAGGATTTCAGAAGATTATTTCCCTAGCGCCAGAAGTAGTTTAGTTCGACAAGCTCACTATAAATAAAATTATGCATGTAAAAAAGGGAGACAATGTAATAGTTCTAGCAGGTAAAGACAAAGGCAAGACTGGTAAAATCTTGAAAGCTTTCCCCCGCGAAGACCAGGTCTTGGTGGAAGGGGTCAATACCAAGAAGGTCCACGAGCGTCAGAAAAAGAGCGGCGCCAAAGGCACGATCATAGAAAAGAACTTTCCTATCCATGTCTCAAACGTAAAAATCCATGGAAAATCTTAAAGACAAATCAAAGACTATGCCGGGATACAAAAACCGGATGCAAGCACCTCGGGTGTTGAAAGTAGTAGTTTCTACCGGGGTGGGTTCGTTTAAAGATAAGGCCAAATTCAAAGTAGTCGAAGATCGTCTGGCTCGTATCACTGGTCAAAAACCGGCTCCTCGCGGCGCCAAGGTTTCAATCTCCAGCTTCAAATCTAGACAGGGGGATATTGTCGGCTATCAAGTCACTCTGCGCGGCTCGCGCATGTTCGATTTTCTAGATAGACTGATAAACCTTGCCCTACCACGCACCAAGGATTTCCGCGGCATCTCTCCGAAGGCAGCTGATGAGATGGGCAACTATACTTTGGGCATCAAAGAGCACAACATTTTCCCCGAGACTTCGGACGAAGAGCTTAAAGACGTTTTTGGTTTAGCCGTGACCATCGTGACTACCGCCAAGTCAAAAGAAGAAGTCCTCGCATATCTTACCCATCTCGGTTTCCCGTTTAAGAAGTAGTTTGCTTTTGAGCATGATTTCTATATATTAGAGTCGCGACGACAATTCCGTCGGAGCCTCTCCCACGAGAGTAATTCGTGGGCAATAAGGAGGGTTTATGGGCTATTCTGGGATGGAAATTCCGGATATATCCAACCGTCGACTGGGACGACTGGCCAGGTTGATCCAACCAGTCATAAGTCTGACGACCACTCCCATCGGGAGGTGGCCACAAGAAGAAGTTCGAGTCTACTATCTCAAACGGCCCAAGGATCTGCGCCTAGACAATTTTCTTGTTGGGCCGCACCTCCGGCCTGTGCCGTTCCGGCTGTGTGCAGAAGGAAGGATCAAAACGCTCCATGTGCCGGGTATGATGCTGGGTAGGCGGGTGTTCTACCCCACCCTTGATGAGGTTTTCGCCCAGATCCCTGAACAGTATCTCTTCGATTCAGGGGAACTGCCCGCTAATCACATAGTAGCCTTCGAGACATTTCTCGAGGGACCATTTCCAAGCTTTGATGAGAGCGGGAGGTTCCATGTAGCTACGACTGTTCTTCTGACCAAGGGTGCCCCCGATTTCGGTACCATGAGGACGCACTACCCGTAGGACCGAGACGCTCACCCCCGAGGCGCCGGGCACAACCCCGGCGCCTCCTTCTATTTCGGAACGCTCATTATGAGTCCTTGAATTTGGGGAATCTCTATGCTAAGCTCTCCATATAGCTCCAGAGAGCTTATTTAGTTTAAATGGCCAAGACATCAGTAATCGCAAGGTCGAAAAAGAAGCCCAAGTTCTCTACTAGGGCGACTTCTCGTTGCTTTCGTTGCGGTCGGGGACGTGGTTACATGCGCGATTTCGATCTCTGTCGCATATGTTTCAGAGAGCTTGCTAATGAAGGTAAGATTCCGGGCATAAAGAAATCTTCTTGGTAATATGGATACGATTTCTAACATGATGATACAGATCAAGAATGCCGGCAGTGCCGGCCACGATCGTGTGTCAGTCCCTTACTCTAAGCTCAAGCACTCCATAGCCGAGGTGTTGAAAAAAGAACACTTCGTCAAAGATGTCGAGACTGAATCTGAGAGGGGCAGAAAGGTGTTGGCCATAGATCTTTTCATGGAGAATCGTGTACCGAAAATCAAGGGGGTAAAGCGGATTTCCAAACCATCGAGAAGAGTTTATAAGAAATCTTCCGAGATTCGTTCTGTGAAAAGTGGCTACGGCGCCCTCATTCTTTCTACCTCTCAAGGAATCATGTCCGGTCGAGAGGCGAAGAAATCTCAACTGGGAGGAGAAGCTCTATTTTCTATCTGGTAGTTCGACTACGCTCACTATAAATAATTAATATGTCTAGAATTGGTAAAAAAATTATCACCCTGCCGGAGAAAACCGAGATAAATGTCTCAGGCGGTTCTGTATCGGTGAAAGGACCACTTGGTGTACTCACCCGACCCCTTCACCCGGTTATCGAGATTAAGATTAGCGGTAATGAAGTCAGTGTCCTTCCGAAAAAGATGACACTAGAATCGCGGGCTCTGTGGGGTACTTACGCTTCGCACCTGACCAATATGGTGTCCGGCGTCAACAAACCATTTGAAAAGAAACTCATTCTTGAAGGTATCGGCTTCAAGTCTGAAGTTAAAGATGATAAAATCCTTCTCGCGCTCGGATTCTCTCATCCGGTCACCGTTTCTATTCCCGTGGGCCTAAAGGTCACCGCTGAGAAAAATGTCATAACCATATCTGGCTCTGACAAGGAAGAGGTCGGTCAGTTCGCTTCCAAACTACGCTCGTGGAAGTCACCGGAACCCTACAAAGGTAAGGGTATGCGTTACAGTGATGAGGTCATTAAGCGCAAGCAGGGTAAAAAGTTAGTATAATGCAGTCCACACGCGACAGAAAGCATAGAAAGATTCGGGCCAAAGTTTCTGGTACCGCCCTCCGCCCTCGTCTTTGCGTTTTCAAATCAAACACGGCCATCTATGTCCAGCTTATTGATGACGAGAAGGCAACGACTCTCGCTTCCGCGAGGGGCACAGACGCTCTTGAGGTAGGTAGAGAAATTGCGAAAAAAGCACACGCCAAGAAGATTAAACTAGTAGTCTTTGATCGCGGTGGCTATATTTACACAGGCAAGATCCGTGCTCTGGCCGAAAGTGCGCGTAAAGTCGGGCTGAAATTCTAGATAATAAATATGGAACCAGAAACAGACATAGATACAATTACCACTCTCGATCCAATTCCAGTCGCTCCCGCTCCCAAAGTGCGAGAAAGCAAGGGGGGTGATAGAGGGGGGAAGAGGTCAAACCGCCGCTCGTCACGGCGTGACACTCGTACTAAACCGGAGTTCGAGCAGAAAATCGTTAGTCTCCGACGTGTTACTCGCGTGATGGCTGGGGGCAGACGCTTCAGTTTCTCGGTCTGTTTAGTGGCAGGCAACAGAAAGGGGTCTGTAGGCGTGGGCCAAGGTAAGGCTGGAGATACACCGCTTGCCATAGAGAAAGCTTTTCGTGACGCTAAAAAGCACATGATTACCGTTAATAGCACCAAGGAAATGTCCATTCCGCACGAAGTGGAGGCCAAGTTTAACGCTTCACGCGTCAAAATTATGCCGGCTCGTGGTAAGGGGATTCTCGCAGGCGGCTCCGTACGAACGGTTCTTGAGCTTGCCGGCCTTCGGGAGATAGGTGCTAAACTGTTTTCAAGAAGTAAGAACAGCGCTAACAATGCCTATGTAGCCATAAAGGCGCTTAAACAACTTGAAGCCACTAAAATAAAACCTGCCCGCCAGGACCCGGCAGGCGGGGATTACAAAGAACATGCAATTTCATAATCTCCAAGCCAAAACGAAGAGAAAGTACGCGCGACAAGTGGGTCGTGGCGGTACGCGCGGCAAGACGGCGGGTCGTGGCACCAAAGGCCAGAATGCTCGCGCCGGCCGCAAGAAGCGGCCGGAGTTGCGCGATATCATTAAACGCGTACCGAAACTTCGCGGTCGTGGTAAGTCATCTCTGAAATCTTTCCAACCCAAGCTCAGGGGGACTGCTCTCAAAGAATTCTTAACCCGAAAGAAAAATGTCCAAGCTTAGTGAGAAATTGAGACTGATTTTCGGCGACCAGTCACTTCGCAGACGAATATTTTTTGTTCTTGGTATTTTAGCCATCACTCGCCTGTTTGCTATCATTCCTCTTCCGGGTATCGATACCCTTCGTCTACAGAGTTTATTTGCCGGTAGTGAGTTTCTCAATCTCTTAAACATCTTTTCTGGTGGCGGTCTCTCGAATCTCTCCATTGTAATGCTCGGTGTCGGCCCCTACATCACCGCCTCGATTATCATGCAACTTATGACTGTGATGGTGCCGAAACTCAAGGCACTTTACCAAGAAGAAGGAGAAGCAGGTCGGCGCCGATTCGCTCAATATTCTCGGCTCTTGACTGTCCCACTAGCGATGATCCAGGGCTATGCGTTCATAAGGCTACTCCAAGGGCAGAGTGTTCTGCCACCCTTGCCGATGGGCCACTTGGTGGTAGATATCCTGGTCATTGTGGCCGGTTCCATGCTTCTCATGTGGCTCGGCGAACTCATCACAGAGTTCGGCGTCGGTAATGGTGTCTCTCTCATTATCTTTGCCGGTATTGTCTCTCAGTTACCGACGACAGTGGGTCAGCTTATTTTCACCTTTGATCTGGCGCAGCTACCTGTCTACGCTATCGGTCTTGTTATTGCCGTCCTAGTCGTTTTGGGCGTGGTGATAGTGACGGAGGCAGAGCGGCCGATACCGATTACTTACGCCAAACAAGTTAGGGGTGGTCGTGTTTATGGCGGTCTCTCTTCTTATCTTCCGTTGCGTGTCAATCAAGCAGGCGTTATTCCTATTATCTTCGCCCTCTCCATTCTCCTGTTTCCTCAAATGATTTTCCAATTTCTGACTCAATCAACTGTGACAGTGATCGCCAATGTCGCTAGTTCTGCGCTAGCGCTGCTCTCGAACAATTGGTTTTATACTTCCGCCTATTTCCTTTTGGTTTTCTTCTTCACTTACTTCTATACCGCCGTCACTTTCGACCCTGATTCCGTCGCCACTAATCTCCAGAAATCCGGTGCCTTTGTACCTGGAGTGCGGCCAGGTGAAGCGACTGCCGAATACATCTCGCGCATTCTGACCAGGCTGACTCTGGTCGGGGCACTCTTCTTGGGTATTATCGCTGTCCTGCCTCTCATTCTGCGCTCCCTGACGGGCATTCAGGCCCTGGCCATCGGAGGCACGGCGCTTTTGATCGTGGTCTCGGTAGTGATTGACTTAATCAAAAAAATTGACGCGCAAGTCTCGGCGAGAGAATATTAGTTCTGCGTGATCCATTTTCTATACTCGCGGACGATCATATCTACGACTTGCTCAAGGTTATTCGTGCTCGTATCGACGATCATGTCGTATTGGTTTTTGTCAGTGTTATTTATTTTATAAAAATTCCGGTATCTTTTCTGTTCACTTTCGAATCGTTCCCGCATTTTAGCGTAAACTTCTTCTTCGGAAGCTGGTTGTCCTTCGCTTTGTCTGCGCAATGCGTTTTCTTTAATGTTTTTCAAGATCCGTCCTTTCGCGATATCTGGTGACAAATCGAGAAACACCTTAAATGATTCTGGAATCCAGTGAAAGGCCATACGGGAATCTATAACAATTCTTTCAGCATCTCTTAATTGTCTTAATTTGTTGTCAACCATCATATCAATCTTGGGATCACTTTCCGCCTTTCTATTTACTTCGTTGAGGGATAGACCAAGTTCCAAACCAACTTGACGAAAAAAATCACCCGAAGAGAAACGTCTAAAATCTAATTTCTCTGCGACCAGATCGGAGGTACTGGATTTTCCACTACCTAACCCTCCGTTTATAGTGATTATTTCTTTTTTTACCATATTAAAGCGATGTGCTATTGTATCATATACATGAAAGTGCAAACTTTGATCCTTTTTGGACGGTCTGGGTCAGGAAAGGGGACACAGGCCGATCTTCTGCTTAAATTTATCACCGCTCGTGACCCACTAAGGAAGGCGCTCTACATCGAGACTGGCAAAAGGCTTCGGGAGTTCGCCACACATGATAACTACACAGCAAGTCTGACTCGCGAGCGGATCGATCAAGGTGGACTTCTTCCGGCATTTATGCCGATCTGGATCTGGACGAATGCGTTTATCGAAAACTTAACTGGCGAAGAACATCTCATCTTAGACGGCTTGTCGCGGCAACCACACGAAGCACCGATTCTTGACTCGGCGCTTACATTTTACAATCGCGGATACTCAAAGATCATTGTCATCAATGTTTCTCGTGAATGGGCGACAGAGCGCTTGCGTGAGCGCGGGCGAAATGATGATAACGTGGACGATATTAAACGCCGGGTGGAGTGGTTCGACACCCATGTGGTGCCTGCACTCGAGTATTTCCGTCATAACGATCGTTACACGACAATTAATATCAACGGAGAACAGTCAATCGAACAGGTGCATCAAGACATTATTTCTGCACTTGATTGGTAGGATGATTAAGATTAAAACAAAAGAAGAGGTTGAAATCATGCGTGAAGGGGGCAGGAGACTTGCAGAGATTCTCTCCATCCTTGCCTTGCAAGTGGCGCCCGGTGTCTCGGTACTCAAGCTTGAAGAAGAGGCGAGGCGGCTCATCGAAGAGGGCGGAGACAAGCCGGCCTTTTTAGGATACAGACCACAAGGTGCCAAGCGCCCATTTCCTGCGGTGCTTTGTGTGTCCATAAACGATGAGATTGTCCATGGCATACCAAATGAGGCGGAGAAAATTATAAAAGAAGGCGATATCGTCTCCCTTGATTTCGGTCTTCTGCATCGTGGTCTCATCACCGATGCTGCCATCACCGTTCCGGCAGGAATCATTGACGAGGAGTCGCGGAAACTCATTGAGATCACTAGAACGGCGCTTGAGCGTGGTATCGAGGCCGCCTTGCCTGGTAAAACTACCGGTGATATAGGTGCCGCCATAAGCAAGGTCGTCCGCTCTAGTGGCTTTGTTCTCGCTGATGATCTCGTCGGTCATGGTGTCGGATACAAGGTGCATGAGGATCCTTTAGTACCAAATTTCGGCATAGAAGGTAGGGGAAAGCAATTGGTGCCGGGGCTCGTTATTGCCCTTGAGCCCATGGTTAACGTTGGCAAGTCTGGCATTAAAATGTCATCCGATGGTTATACTATCCGTACTCGCGACGGCTCGAGAAGTGCCCACTTTGAACACTCGATTGCAATTACAGAAAAAGGCAATATAATACTGACTTTATGATGAAGCATCTAAAAGAGGAAAAAACTTTTGTCTTGATCAAGCCTGACGGTGTGCAAAAAGGATTAATCGGAGAGATCATCAAGCGTTTTGAACAGAGGGATCTGAAAATCGTGGCTTTGGAGATGTTTCTGCCGACAGTAGAGCAGATTGATAAACATTATCCAAAGGACAAGACATGGATTAAGCGCTTGGGGGAAAAGAGCCTTAACACCTATGAAAAGTACGGTATTGACCCTAAGCCACTCCTTGGTACCACTGACCAATTGGAGATTGGTGAGATGGTCAGAAGCTGGGTCATAGATTACATGTCATCCGCACCGCTCGTGCGCATAGTAGTGCAAGGTCTACATGCTGTTGACATGGTCAGGAAGATCGCCGGCTCGACCCTGCCGTACCAGGCTGATATGGGCACTATTCGGGGTGACTTCTCAAACGATTCTCCGGCTCTTGCCAATAGCGAAAAGCGAGCTGTGATGAACCTCATACACGCTTCGGAGACGCCTGAGGAAGCTCGACACGAGATAACACACTGGTTCGGTGATTTCAAGGCGCATGATTACAAGCGCTTTGGTGTCGACTAGCAGGTTACGAAATATTTTGGGAGGTAAGTCTATATGATATCAACAGATTTTTGATTTCCATGAGTTATAATACTGGTAGGGTTATTTGAGGTATTATCTAGCTAAAATATTTTTAGGGAGTCCTAATTGTTTCGTCCCTTGGGATGAATCTGCGGACACCCACCTAGTTTTTAAACTAGGGTATACCAAAATAACCCTCCAAAAGCGCTCCGCCTTTGCGGAGAATTTTTGTTAGAATTAACCGATGAGAAAATATCCACTTCTATATATCGCTTTCGGTCTAGTAGCCCTCTTGGCCGTTGTCCACTTTATCGCTACCGCTTTTTATTTCTACTGGATCTTCTGGTGGTTCGATAACCTGTCACATTTTCTGGCCGGATTATCACTCGGATTTTTCTCCCTCTATATTTTTTATGAATCTGGTCTTTTGGAAAACAAATTATCTTTATCGCAAGTAATCTCCCTAAGTTTTATATCCGTGATGGTACTCGGCGGTGTTTGGGAAATTTTCGAATATACAAATGGTCTCACCGAATCCACGGAGGGATATTCTCTTGATGTGATACACGACTTGTTATCGGATGCTCTGGGGGCTATTCTGGCACTTCTGGTCGCGAGACGATTTCTAAAACTTGTTTGAGAATACCGGGCTGCTTCTCGGCGAGTGTGGCGAGCATTTTTCTATCGAGAGCAACGTTTTTTTTCTTCAGAAGTGGAATAAATCGTGAGTACGAAAGGCCATTCTGTTTTAGATACGCAGACAAGCGTACGTTCCAAAGGCGGCGGAAGTCGCCCTTCTTGTCTCGCCGATGATCGAAGGAATAGGTCCCAGCGTGGACGATCGCTTCGTTTGCCTGTCTCTCCTTCTTTGAGCGACCGTATCTGTAACCTTTCACCTTGCGGAGAATATTTTTTCGGCTTTTGAGCGCGTTTACTCCTTTTTTTACCCTGGTCATTGCATTAGAGATTAACTAAATAGCGACTTCTTGATTTATTGCTCATATGAAATTCGGTATCGCGGTTTTTGGCCGATTTTGTTGCCCGGCGTTCCTTGGCGTTGAAGTGGTCCCGCCCGGACTTACGCGCCAAAATCTTGCCACTCTTGGTGACCTTGAGGCGCTTGGCGTAAGACTTGTTGGTTTTCATCGACATAACGGTTCTACATACTACTTATTTCTGGCCAGTTGTCTAGTTCAAGCTCTTTCGATGATAGCGGTCATGCCCTTGGGGCTCTTTTTCGCGGGGTCGGCGACCTTGTAGTCCACACTCACGAATTTGAGCATGCGTTCGATTCGTTCCTTCAAGAACTTCTCATCTAGATACTTGGCCCGTCCGGGCAAAAAGAGATCGACTTTAACGCGATTACCTTCCGAGAGCCACTCGCTGGTCTTTTTGGCTTTCAGAATGAGGTCGTGGTCGCCGGTGCCGAGCTTAACCTGTACGGTTTTGACTTCCGCTGAACGGGATTTGCCGGCCTGTTTGGATTTCTTGTTCTCTTCGTAGAGATAGCGGCCGAAGTCGGCGATCTTGGCCACTGGTGGGGTAGCATTGGGAGAAATTTCAATAAGGTCTCCTCCGAACTCCTCGGTCTTCTTAAGAGCTTCCTCAAGAGTGAGCACACCAAGATTCTCTCCTTTCGGTCCGATGACACGAAGTTCACGTGCCCTTATCTGCTGATTAATGCGAGGTTGTTGCAACGTCTATAGTATGACTTATGATCGGTGCTATTGTACACTATTAGGTAATGGAATACAAACATAACCCGCCTACTTTAGCCGAGTTAAGAGCATATAGAAAACCTATTAGGCATTCTCACATAGAAGCGTGGGCTGCTCTCTCTCCCTTGGAGCGCTTTGCGGTCAGAATCACTCATGGTGTTGGTACTGTCGGTTTCTTTTTCTTTCTGGCTTTTTGGACAGCGGGCTGGCTTCTCTGGAATCTTTTTGGGCCGCTTGAGATGCGTTTCGATCCGGCGCCGGCATTTGTCATTTGGCTTTTCACCTCCAACATCATTCAATTGGTGCTTCTGCCGCTGATCATGGTCGGGCAGAACCTGGAGAGCAAGTTCGCTGAACATCGCGCACAAGCGGATTTCGAAATCAATCAGAAAGCGGAACACGAAGTCGAGATCATCATTGCGCATCTTGAGAACCAGAACGAATTACTTCTGGAGTTGATCCGTAAAGTGGAGAGAAGATAGTTTTATACCTAATAATTCTTCTCGTCGTAGCCAGGGAACCAGTCTTGCTTTAGGTTCACTCCTTGTTTTATAAGTTCGGCTCCCACGCTTTCGACCATTGGCTCTGGACCCGAGAGGTAAAAAGTTCGGTCGCTAGCCTGAGATACTCGCTTCAGAATGATTTCTGCAGTGATAGTCTCTCCGACAATAGGCACAAGGGTAAACTCGGGTTGTTCCTTGGCCAATGTTTCCAGTTCTGCTAGAAAGGGTATTTCGTCCGTCCGGTTGAAGTAGAGAAGCGTGGCATTGATCTTTTTGAGAGTGGCGTGACGCTCAAGCAAGATGCTACGAAATGGCGTGATACCGATACCACCCGCTATCAATACCGCGGGCCTGCTCTGTTCTTCTTCCCAGGTGAAGTCACCCTGCAAACTCTTTCTCTGAATTGTATCACCGGGTTTGAGTGCCTTGAGCGCTTGTTTAAATTTACTCTCCGAGATCCGAGTAGAGATGCGTATCGTACCTTCGCTCGGCGCAGAGGCGATAGTAAACCAGCGCTCCGCCTCATCTTCTGTCGTACCCGCTTGCGGTAAGATATATCTTTGAAATTGTCCGGCGATCCAGGTGAGTCCTCCAGTCTCAAAAATGAACGTCATCACGTTACCCGTCTCGGGTTTCGTGTCTAAAAGTTTTAATGCCGAAATTGTTTCTTTGTCTTCCATACAATATAATTCATTATAGCGTATTTAGTTATATAATCACGAGAAATGATAAATATCGAAGATTTTAGAAAACTAGAGATAAGAATAGGGAAAATCAAATCAGCGGAGAAAATAACTGGCGCCGATAAACTTTTAAAACTCGTTATTGACTTCGGTGGGGAAGTCAGGCAGATCCTTGCCGGTATCGCCGAATTTTATACAGACTTGCCGTCTCTTGTCGGTAAAGAGGTGCCGGTGCTTGTGAATCTTGAACCGAGAGTGATGAAAGGGGAGGAAAGTCAGGGTATGATGCTTTGCGCTGATGCAGATGGTCGACCTGTTTTACTTCACCCTGAATCAGAGACCCCACTCGGCAGTTTGGTGAAATAAAAAACTCGCAAGAACCGTTCTTGCGACTCGCTAGTTTCCAAGGTGGGATAGGAATGTATTAAATGAAAAGCCGCGGGACGTGGAGCTTGATGCCCCGCGACTTCCCGCGGCGTATGGCCTGTCCAAGGACTCGCAAGAACGGTTCTTGCGAACGGAATTCACTTCTGCGTAGCAGGACGGAAATCTCTTGCATGGGTACCAGGTTCTCGACCAGGAATCTTGAGGTAAAGATTGATACCCCCGCATGGCCACATACCAATCCAGGAAATCGTGTAGGGGCCATCAACCTCGAGAAATCTCCGCATGAATCTTGCATTCTCATGCGATAGATACTTACGTTCTTCCCCGCAGGGTTTCTCCGGGTGTGTCGGAAGCAACTCAACTTGCTCTCCCGCACAGACTTCGACTGTCCCACCTTCACCGTCAGAGATGTTGCACTTGGGTATATATCGAATACTCATTTTGCCTCCCAGTCTGATGGTGAGTTGCCTTTCTGTCTGACCAATACAGTACACTTAATATATTATTTGCCAAGCTCAACAAAAAACACCCGAGTGGGTGAATTTTGTAACAGAACTACGTGTTCAGACTAAATCTCGTTTCTATCTATTCTGCGGCGCCTTGGCAATCGTCTAAGATGCCAGATAGCTCGCCCTGCGCCTCAACAGTGAGAGGTCCGGTTTTATTTTTATTTTGCCACACTGCAATATTGTTTCTACATTCAGTAAGTTTATTTGAAGCAGCCTCTAATGAGTCAGAGGTCTTCTCGTTTTTCGTGAAGTACAATACTGCAAACACGATTGCTACGATTCCCAAAACAATTGCCACGTTTCTATACCAATTGTCCTTTGGCATATATAGATTATTAGTTCTTATAAACCGCTCTTCATTATATCAGGCAAAAGCCCTCTCTCGGGAGCCAGTATCTTTTACTAGTGGAGATGGGCGGAATCGAACCGCCGTGCAAGAAGAGATCGGATTGAAGTCTACGCGAAGTAGTTTACTTCATTTGGTTCGAGACATGAGATACAAAGCAAACAAAAGCTCTCAAGTCTCTATCCTCTAAGTTTCGTCCCGGTCCGAGGAGTGCCGGGACATAGTCTCAAGTAATAACACAACTTCCGCTACACAAGACGTCTCACGGAGTCGCGAGTCTGCTTACGCGAGTTTAAACTCGAGCGTATGCGAACTGAAAGTCGCTTGCCTTAAAATAAGGCGAAACAACTTTTGCAAAAGTTGATTTTGCATTTATTTTTGAAGCGGATTTAGGAGTCACTTCAGCTCCTTCGCGCATTAATCCGATGAATCAACCTGTCTAGGCCGATCATCCCCATATTTAAATTACAATGTCCTCTTCAGGTCTCTCTCGACATCGCGCTTCTTGATTGCTTGGCGCTTGTCGAATTTTTTCTTGCCACGAGCGATAGCGATGTCGAGTTTCAGAAACCTACCCTTGTTATACACCGAAAGAGGGATGATTGTCAATCCTTTGGTTCCTTCGGCATCTTTGAGTTCCTCCAATTCGCTTTTGGTTAAGAGGAGCCTTCTCGCTCGAAGGGCGTCATACTCTTTCGGCGCATTTTTAGGTTGGTATGCTGGAATATCGGCGCCGATCAAAAAAGCTTCGCTCCCTCGTACCACCACGAATGCTCCTCTTAGACTGCACTTGCCCTCTCGCACCGATTTCACTTCCATTCCCAAGAGTTCGATACCGGTCGTGAAGCGCTGAAGAATCTCATAGTCGAAAAGAGCTTTTGAATTGTCACTAAACCTAGCCATGAAGGAATAATAGCAAAATCTGGCCTTTTATATATAATGTCGGAATGAAATTGCCACTTAATAGACCCAAGAAAATCATCATCACCAAGTCGCCTAAGGGTGGCGACACTCCGCCTGGCAGGACTCTTTTAAGACAGGCACTTCTGGCTCTCATCATCTTCCTCTCTTTGGTGAGTATCTATTCTTTTATTTCTGACTCTTCCAGATCTGCTGAAGAGATTTCTCTTTCCACCCTCGCCGAAGACATCTCTCTTGGTAATGTCGTCTCTATCACGGTTATCGGTGATAAGCTCGAGATTACATATCTGAATGATGAAAAGGAGAAAGTCTCCAAAAAAGAGACCGGCACTGCCCTAACTACTACCCTCAAGAATTACAACGTCTCTCCGGAAGCCCTCTCCAAAGTGGATATCGAGGTGAAGAGTGACCAAGGGTTCTTGTATTGGTTTGCTTCGCTCGCCCCCATTCTTTTGCCCATTGCCTTTATAGTTTTCTTTTTATGGTTTCTCTCGCGGCAGGTTAAGGGTGCCGGTATGCAAGCCTTCACCTTCGGCCAATCTAAGGCGCGGATGACTCATCCGGATGATAAGAGCCAGAAGGTGACCTTCAAAGACGTGGCCGGGTGCAGAGAAGCCAAGGAAGAGCTCCGCGAAATAGTGGATTTTCTCAAGAATCCTAAAAAGTTTCTCGACATCGGCGCGCGCATCCCCAAAGGGATACTCTTGATGGGAGCGCCAGGGACTGGTAAGACCCTGCTTGCCCGCGCGGTCGCGGGCGAGGCGGGCGTGTCATTCTTTTCCATCTCTGGTTCGGAGTTCGTAGAAATGTTCGTGGGTGTTGGAGCTTCGCGCGTGCGCGACCTCTTCGACTTGGCCAAGAAAGCGGCCCCGGCCATTATCTTTGTCGACGAGATAGATGCCGTCGGTCGAGTACGAGGCACGGGAGTCGGCGGCGGCAATGATGAGCGTGAACAGACACTCAATCAGATTCTAGTTGAGCTTGACGGTTTCGAGCCAAACGAGAAGGTCATCGTCATGGCGGCCACCAATCGTCCAGATGTGCTTGACCCAGCTCTTTTGCGACCCGGGCGTTTCGACCGGCGGGTGACTCTCGATTTGCCCGACAGGAAAGACAGAGAAGAAATTCTTTTGATACACGCGCGGGCCAAACCTTTTGCCGAAGATGTCAGACTAGCCCTCATCGCCGAGAGAACACCCGGTTTCTCTGGTGCCGACCTCTATTCGCTGATGAACGAAGCGGCGATACTCGCGGCCCGCGAAGAGCGCAGCAAAGTCTCGCAGTTTGATCTTATCCGTTCCATCGAGAAGGTGATGCTTGGCCCGGAGAGAAAGAGCCACATCCTCTCACAGCAAGAAAAGAAGCTCACCGCTTTCCACGAAGCGGGCCATGCAGTGACAGCCTCTGTACTCCCTTATGCCGACCCGGTCCATAAGATTTCCATCATTTCCCGCGGCCGCGCGGCGGGCTATGTTTTGAAATTGCCGCTCGAAGACCGTAAACTTCAGTCCAAGAAAGAGTTTCTTGACGATATAGCAGTGGCGCTTGGTGGTTATGTGGTTGAGAAAACTATTTTTAACGACTTGACCACCGGCCCGTCGAACGATCTCCAGGTGGCCACGGCCCTTGCCCGTGATATGGTCACCAAGTACGGTATGAGCGAGAAAATGGGGCCGGTAGCGCTTGAGGGTGCCGGCGGTAAACCACTTTTTGGTCTGGGAGTAGGCGATAAAGAATATTCGGAGAGAGTGGGAGCCTTAATTGATGCTGAAGTCTCTAAGATGATGAATGAAGCGATGAAGAAAGTGGAAAAAATTATCAAAGACCATAGAAAAGTACTCGATACTATCGCGGCACGACTGATCGAAGTAGAGACGATCGAACAAAAAGAGTTTGAAGAAATACTAGTAGTGCACGGCATCACGCCCAAGAAAAAGAAGGATATCGAACATCAGGCATAGTTATTTAAAAAAAGGAAAGCCGCCAAAGAAAGCGCAGCTCCCTCTGACGGCGAACCATGGATTCTCCTTTCACCCATGGCTTTGTGCTCTCAATACTTGAACCCTAGCCTGTGAGAGACCTGCTCCAAGAAGGTATCCCAGAGATATCCCACAGTGAATCCAGGGAAACCGAGGCAGTCGCCCACAGCAGTGAGGAAAGACCGAATATAACTGCGCAAGTGTATATGAGAAGCCATGACACAAGGTCTCCTTCCAGGCTTTCAGGTTAGGGTCAAATCTTGGACAGAATTATCTCCTGTCCTTTAATGCGCCTCTAGTATCATTGTAGAATCCTATGTATGTTATGTCAAGTATAAAATTGCTAAATCAAAAACCGCCCTAGAGGGCGGTTTTTGTACAAGGCAGACCTTGTTCATTTTACATTCCTCCTTGTTGACTACCTTGAGGCGCACAGTTGCGGCAGAGTCCTCTGTGACTAAAGATCTCATAGAGAGCCGAAAGGGCCACTAGCGCGTAGATGGTCGTGGCGACTCCCTCCGGGATGTAGCCACCGATGCCGTAGCCTGCGGCCTCGAGGCCCCAGTTAAGACCGCCGATAATAAGTAGAGTGAAAGTAATTGGATGAATTTTCATACAATAAATTAATTGTTAAGGTTATCACTGGCCCGTATTTATCGTATCACAGTCTTGACTCCGGAGTCTCTAGAGCGAGCCATCTGCATGATAGCGTTCTTCACTCTATCGGGTTGGGGAATTTGATGAAAGACGAATTGTTTTTCTGATCCTGCGGTTTGGACCGTCACGTCTCCAAATTGAAGAAATGTTTCGATTACTCCGTTGGTGTGTACGGAGACATCCTGTATGCGATGGCTGTGCAGTTCTGAAATTTTTCGATTGAAGAGTCCGTGCTGGTCGCTGTCAATGACACGCCGGTCAGTAATAATAACTGTGTTGAGCGTGTACATTGTCAGAGAGTGGAAAATCGCCAGCCAGAGGCCCGAGAACCAGACACTGGAGACGAAGAGATACAAGTGGAGCCAGCCGTGGAGAAAGAGGTATGACCAAAATACGACTCCCACCACGATTGGCACTAAGCTAGCTAAGCCGAAGAAAGTAAGCGAGACCAATATAGTAAAAGGATGTTGCCGCAAGAGTAACACGACCCTTTCTTCCTTCTCCTGGCCCTCGAAAGAGTTCGGTGAATCTCGGAAGATTGAGAAAAGTCTTTTGATCATCTTGGTATAAGCAAAGTGGTATCAAGATTCATAAAAAGGATTATGGCGGCGCCGGACAGTACGACCGAACCGAAAAGAAAAACGGCGGCAAATCTTTTAGGCTGGACGCCGATACCGAAACGGGTCAGGTGGTAGAGAATGATGAAAGAGCATCCCCAATAGACGAGAAATACCAGGATAGCCAGAGCGTTAACAATAATTGCCAGAGGGAACATAAGTATAGGACTTGTATAAATAGTACCACTGTTTATGATAGAGCCACCACCCTTAGCTCAGTTGGTTAGAGCACAGAGCTTATACCTCTGCGGTCCTTGGTTCGAATCCAAGAGGGTGGACACGTTACTCAAAATGGATTTTGTTGGTGGAAGATGCAAGGTGTTCTGCCAAGAGCGGGAACTTTGAAAGTCGAGGATCGTTCTCGATGAGTTTAGTCGCCTCAAGGCGGGCCGCTTCGACCATTTTAATATTCTTGATGGCTTCCATGCCAAGATCCGAGATACCCCACTGTCTGGCGCCCGCTAATTCGCCTGCGCCTCTTTGAGCCAGATCAAATTCCGCCAATTCAAAACCGTTTTGAGCAGTAACCAAGGCTCTCAGTCTCTCTTTTATCTTCTCGCCCCGGCTTTCCGTTAATATAAAACAATAGGCTTGGTGGTTCGAGCGGATGACTCTACCTCGAAGCTGGTGAAGTTGCGCCAAGCCAAACCGCTCCGCGCCTTCGATAACAATGAGTGAGGCATTTTCGACACTGACCCCGACTTCCACTACCGACGTAGCCACCAAGATGTCAATCTTTTTGTCTTTGAAATCGAGCATGATTTTTTCTTTCTCAATCGGCCGCATTTTGCTATGGAGAATACTAATCTTATATTCGGGGAAGATCTCTTTTTTAAGCCGCCTAGCTTCTTCTTTGACTGACTTGGCTTGAATAGCCAGTTCTTTTGTCGGGTCAGGTTCGTTTATCCTTGGACAGATGACATAAAGCTGCCGGCCGGCCTTGAGTTCCTCTCTCATTTTTTCATACGCCCCACTTCTCCTTTCTGGGGTGATGATTTCGGTAATAATTTTTTTCCGGCCGGCCGGCATCTCGTCTAGAAGCGACAAGTCAAGATCGCCGTAGATCGTTAAAGCAAGCGTCCTGGGTATAGGTGTTGCTGTCATGGACAATAGGTGAGGGGTGGTCTCGTGTTTGTTAACGAGTTTTTGTCTCTGGGCAGTGCCGAAGCGGTGTTGTTCGTCCACGACGACCAGCGCCAAGTGTTTGAACTTAACACTTTTCTCTATCAGGGCGTGAGTACCGATAAGGACAGCGATCTCGCCGGAGGCGACCCACTTGAGGAGCTGGTTGCGCGAGATATTGGTCCAGCCATCTGGGTCGAGCTTTGATGGAAATTTTCTCGAACCACTACCGGTGATGAGGGCAATGTTTACAGGCAAATGCCTGAAATATTTTATGAAAGATTCAAAATGTTGCTGGGCTAAAATCTCGGTCGGCGCCATGTAGGCGCTCTGGAGAGTGCCGAAGTTCTGCCCCTTCGGTCGAGAAGTAGCCACCGCGTAAACCGCGGTGGCGGCTACAGCCGTTTTACCGGAGCCGACGTCGCCTTCCAAGAGTCGACCCATAGGATGACCGCGGCGGAAGTCATCGAGGATATGCCCTATGGATCTTTTCTGGGCCCCGGTTGCTTGGAATGGGAAACGCTCGATAAATTTATCAACATCCCCTGATTCCTTATCAATAATAAAGGCGGCACGCTCTCTAGACTCTTGCCGCGTCCTCTGTCGCTCAAGTTGGATGAAAAATATCTCTTCGAAGGCGAAGCGTTTACGCGCCACCTGGGCATGCTCTTCCTTTTGAGGTGTATGAATATAGATCAGAGAAGTTTTTAAGTCAGGAAGTTTGTAAGTCTGCAAGATAAGCTCGGGAACTGGGTCCCGGATTTCGTTCAAGATACCAGATGCGAAGATATTTTGGATTTTGTGATAAATCCAGTTGGAAGTGATACCGCGAGTTTCGGGGTAAATTGGATATAAAGAATGAGCTTTGCTCTGAGTAAATAAATCCGGCGCGCTCTCGATCTTTGGATTAGAAAAATATAAATGATTGTGTCTCTCTGAAACTTTTCCTTCCACTCTGACAGACGAGCCCTCGGTGATCATCTTCGCTAAGTAAGCCTGATGGAACCAGACGATTTTTATCTGGCCGGTACTGTCTCCGACTACTCCTTCAGCCATGGGAATTTTTTTCCTGAAAGCTTTGGAAGTTTTTAATCCCGAGATTTGTCCGAAAACTACCGCAGTGTCTCCTTGACGCAAACGAGCGATACTCGTCACTTGCGCTGTGTCGCCATAGCGTGTGGGGAAGTGATAGAGTAGGTCTCTCACCGTTTCAATCCCTAATTTCTTAAGAGCTTTTTCTTGCGCGGGTAAGATACGGAAAATTTCTATGAGTTTTTTATCTGGGGACATAGAATCATTTTACTTGTTTATCGCTTATTATTTTGCCGTCATCAAGCAGGATGACGCGATCCGATAAGCTACTGTACTCATCTTCGTGAGTGACCATGATGATTGTCTGGCCTTGTTTATGTACTTCTTGGAAAAGTCGCATGACCGTTTTGGAAGATTCGTTGTCCAAGTTGGCGGTTGGTTCATCGGCGAAGAGAATTTTCGGTTTGTGCGCCAAGGCGCGGGCAATTGAAGTTCTCTGTTGTTCTCCGCCAGAGAGTTGGCCCGGAAGGTTGTCGAGCCGATTGCCTAGGCCTACTCTTTCAAGCGATATTTTGGCTTCTTCGTAAGCTTCTGATTTATGTTTACCCTGCATCATCAGAGGTACGGCTACATTCTCAAGAGCCGAAAGATCCGGTAGCAGGGCGTAATCTTGAAAGACGTATCCCAGTTCATTCAATCTTAAGTCCGTTTTCTCACCGGCACTCATGTTGTGAGTGTCTCGGCCGAAGAGATTTATTTCTCCTGAAGTCGGATCGTCAAGCAGAGACATTTGGTACATAAAAGTTGACTTGCCAGCTCCTGATCGTCCCATGATGGATATCCACTCTCCTTCCGTAGCCGAGAAATCTATACTTTTCAATACTCGAGTCTCTTTGTCCCCGTCTTTGAAGGTTTTGATTAAATTTTTTACCTGTATTAGTGGCATATGTTTATCAATTTCTGCCTAGAATAGAGTCTAAAGTGTTCTTCCTCACGATCATCCTAGCAGGGATATAACCGGCAATAATGGTAGTGAATACTAGGATCGCGATCTTGGCGAAAGTGCTTTCTATAGGTGCTACCAGTATGCCGTCAGAGAAGGGGAAGTTTATGGGGTGTGAGAGGAAAAAAGGCTCCAGGAATGCGTAGAGAATAAGTACGCCCACGACGGAACCGCAGGCCGCGTAGAAAAAAGATTGGAAAACATAAGATGTCTCAATGGTCCTGCCACTGATCCCTACTCCCTTGAGAATACCGATAAATTTTCGCCGAGTGATGGCATTGATGAAGATGACGATAAAGATGGTGATAGATGCCACGACCAGACCTATGGAGCTGATTAGGTTTCCTAAGAGGGCGAAGGTGTTCTTGATGTCCTGCAAGAATTTCGGCTGGGCTTCTTCGAAGGTTTGCACTCTAGCGTATTCTCCCACACCGGAACGCAGGAGCGCTTCTTTGAAATCACTAGGGTCGGTGCCTGCTTTGAGTCGGACAGAGATTTCTCCTACATTGTAGTCATCTCTGCCTACCAGAGCGCGGAATTGGCTGTTGACAAAGTAAACTCGATAGGAAAGTTCGTCAACCTTGGAGAGCACGATGCCTTTCACCGTCATCTCTCTTTTAATATCGCCTATAGTGATTCGGACCTTATCTCCTACCTTAACGTCATCTAATGTGGAGAAACTCGCCGTTTCCACCGGAAAGTATTCTGTCAATAAATATGAACCAAGAAGAATCTGGTCATAATCTTCAGGCTTAAGATATTCTCCTTTAATGACAAACCTTGATATGCCGGTGAGACCATTTTCCGCCACTGGATCTATACCGACGAAGGGGGCGTTGGCGGAGTCAATCTCTTCCGCCTCCGACGCCTCCTTATAGTTGGCTTCCACTGCGCCGGAACTAAGATAACGGGCCGAAACCGCCAGTGTCTCGGGCATTGAGCGGATAATGTTCTCGATACGAGGGCTTTGCTCAATGTAATTCTTTTTCTCCAAAGTGGAGATCAGTATATCCGAAGTATAGTACTCCTTATTGGCTGCGACCGCACCCTCGATGAGTCCCACCAGAATGCCGGGAACGACAACGAGGTTGAGAAAAGTAAGCGTCATCACGAAGATGATAAGCCCCGTGGTCCATTTACTCGCACGCCTCATCTGGCGCAAGGCAAGGAAGAATCCTAGACGAATAAATTTGGGCATTGTTCCAAAGCTTTAATTCTCTGTAGGGTTGATAATGAGTGCAGTATCTAGAGGCAAATCGGAGATTAGTTCAACATTGCCCATAGAGTCACTCTCGCCGATTTCTACGGATGTCTTTTCTCGCTCGTTATTTTCTCGTAATACGTATACGAAGGTCTCGTTACCCTCTACCAATACTGCGCGCTCCCGTATGAGTCTCACGGCGCTTTTCCTGAAGGTCTCGATCGCTATGTTGGCCGTCATGCCAGATCTGATCCGATCATCTGGGTCAGTAAAAAGTAGTTTGATTTTGTAAGTCGAAACGCCGTCACGGATGGTCTCCGCTGGATCGATATGCGCTATCTTCGCTGTAAAAACTTCCTTCTCTCCATAAGCGTCCAAGGTGATAGAAGCGGGATTCCCAATCCTCACACCGGAGATCAATACTTCAGGGACGAAAGCTTCTATCTCAAATTCTTCACTAATGATCGAGATTAGACTGGTGTTAGGAGAAACTACTTGTCCGATCTTTGCTTCTTGTTTGGAGACGACTCCGTTGATGGGGGAAATCAGAGAAGCTTTCCAGAATTGAGAGCGATGATTGAGAAGGGAAGCGCGAGCTGACTCCACACGAGCAATCTGTACGGGCACCTCGCGAAGGAGACCTCCCAGCTTTTCTTCTGCGGCAATCAGGCTTTGCGAAGCGTTATTTAAATTGTTTCTAGCCGAGGTCGTATCCGTTTTGTAGCCATCTATAGTAGCTTGCGAGAATGCGTTACTTTCTTCAAACAAACTAGCTGCTCGGGATACGTCAGCGATGTAGGAAGATATTTGTGCTAAATATTTTTTTGATTGTGATAAATGTGTGTCTGCGTATGTCGAGGTGTTGAGCCCGGAGACTAGGGCATTCCAGGCGTCGAGGACTTCTCCCATCAATACTCGCCCATTGTTTATAGAATTTCTTAAATTAGGATTGCCGCCGAATGTAGGCGTGATATCTGGTCGGCTGGAATCGGGGTTCGAGAAAAATGGGTCAGTCTTATTGTAAACGGCGTCTTCGGCTGTGGTATGGGCGTCTATGATCGTCTGGATGAGTGAGAGCTTGGCATTCTCAACCTGCGCCTCATAGACACCGGATCCATCGAGTTTTTCCAAGCTAGCTTGGGCCAAATTGAGTTCTGCTTCGGCCTTAAGAATATCGGCTGAGATAGCGCTGGTGTCAATTCTTGCCAGTAAGTCTCCATGTCTGACAGGTTCGCCCACTTGTCTAGGTACGCTTGTGACTGTGCCAGATGTCTCGAAGCCGAGCTCGACACTTTCTTGGGGAGTAACCTTGCCAGAAATTTCGACCGTACGTACGAGGTCTCCTACGACAGGAGAAGCGGTCTCTACCTTGCCGTTTGATTTGACTTTGATCGCTACAAAAACGATCACTGCGATTGCGACAGCTATCAAGACGAGAACCTTTCTCTCCTTTATGAATGCAAGCATTTTGCGGACAGACTAGTTACAAAGTTGGATTATATCAACTTTCAAAACTTAATCATAATTTTTTAGATTTCCTATAAATTTAGAATGCCCCATCCCAAAAGCGAGGGGTGGGGCATGTCCTGAACGGTCAGGGCTTGGGCGGCACACTGGGTTAGTAGGGGAAGCGTCCCCTGAGGGCGAACATGAGCTTCGTGGGCAGGATGTCGTTGGCGGCGGGTAGGAAGTACTTCTCCAGCGCACCTGCTGTGTCACAGAGAGTTGTGTTCGGTTTGAGACAAAACTCTTCTGTCCAATCTGTCCAGTCCACGCCGCCGTCGTTGAAGGCTACATGCGTCGCTGTACCGGCGGTGTCGAGGTCTCCACCAATACGCACATTCACCATGCGGTCTTTTGTCAGGACGTATTCCGGGTCACCTGGCTTCCTGCCGTTGATTGCGCCGATATCCCTCTCATCGATACTAATTGAGAGGTCTATCTGGAGCCACCCGTCCGAGTTTGAGTACGCAAACCAGTAGAACAACCTGCCCTTGTACCAGCCAGCGCCCCACGCTACGGAGCGCGAGAAGGCAACACCTTGCTCACCCGAGCCTTCGAAGGTGATGAGATGATTCTTCACCCACGTTGGCAGTCCCGGTGTCAGTGCCTCGAGGCGGTCCTTCTGTAGGATCTCCAAGATCTCCCTGTTGCGTGCCTTCTCGGTGTCGGAGAGTTTCCCCGCCATCTCAAGTGGGGCGATGCCCAACGAGTGAAGGGCTGGAGGTGCGGCGACGGGTGTTGGCGTCGATGAGAAGGCGCCGAAGTCGTATAGGACGACCGACACAACGGCGATCAACAAAAGGCACCACGAGCGGTTATACCTGATCTTCATCCAAGTCCTCCTTACTGTGGGTGAGTGGGTGAATTGTGTTCTGTCTTATACCTTATTAACATTAAGCATCATGATCTGTCAACAATGCGATCTTCGTGTATAATGGTTGTATGATGCAATATGGATTTGGCTACGGAGGCATGATGGGCGCAGCGGGAATCTGGGGTAGTCTGGTTTGGTTAGTATTGCTAATAGACCTTGTTCTCGTGGGCATCTGGCTCTGGAGACAGATAAACAAATAAAAACTCTCTATTTAATCTCGGATCTCGAAGGTCTTTCTTTTTGACGTGGCGCCAGAGATAAGCTGGACTTGAGAGCGCAAGACCTTGAAGTGTTTCGCAAGGAGCTTAGCGATAGCTTCGTTTGCTCGGCCTTCTACCGGCCTCTCTTTAACCGAGACGGTGTAGCACTCCTCCACGTTCGGTATGAGCCTTAAGGGCGGGGGAGTAACTTTATTTTCTTTTGCTCCTGTCTTAGCCTTAACAAAAATTTTCATCATATATTGGCTTATTCTAGCAAACTTGCCCACCGGTCGACGGGTTGAGATAATTTCTTGTACTCAATAAAATAAAAATGGTAGAGTAAGGCAAGAAAGGGGGATGTCATATGAGTATAGGTAGGTGGACGACCGAGTTCTGGCTTGACAAGAGTCTCGATCGGGCCAAGTTCGTCAAGGCATTCAACACCCGCTTCCCAGGAGGTGAAGCCGAACATCAGGCGGTGGTCTCCGATGCCAAGCCGGGCTATTTGCTCTTTCACCTGCATGTGCCACTCGAGAAGAAAGAGAAGCTAGTTCCATTTCTCGAGTGGTATGCTCGAGCGCACAGTGCGGAGAACAAGTGGAAGCCGGCCAACGGCCATCCTTTCAATCGGCATTCATGACCACGCGTCGGACGGAGCCCCTTACTCCGTCCGACGCGGTCTCGTTTTATACAGAACTGGTTTATATCATTTAAGAATGATTTGAAGGTGAAAATATGTTAGGTTGTAATTTATTGGAGACGTGGCTGAGTGGTCGAAAGCGCCTCACTGCTAACGAGGTAGGGTTTAAAAGCCCTCGACGGTTCGAATCCGTCCGTCTCCGCCAGTAGTTTTGAAAAGTGAGCATTAAAATATCCTTGTTTTAAGCTAGATTTCAAAACTGAAAAGTTGTAAAATGTAAGAACCCTAGAGGGATTCGAACCATGTTTCTATCACACCAAACAATTGAAAAATATATTGATGAGGGGAAAATAATCATCAATCCGGATTTCGACAAAAAGAACATTCGTCCTGTAGGTTTACGGATTCACCTTGCTAAAGAGCTTCTTGTTCCAGAACCAGGACAGACGGTAGAAATCACGGGACAACAAGATTTAAAATATCGAGAGGTTGATTTATCGAAAGAAGAATTTTATTTGGAACCGAATGAATTTGTTCTTGGTGCAACCTACGAAGCGATACAAACCCCTCCAAATGTGTTGGCAATACTAGATGGTAGAAGCACTGTAGCTCGCCTTGGTATAACAACTCATATTACGGCTTCTATTGCTGATGGTACGTTTGAAATGCCTCATGTGGTTGTACTGGAAATAAAAAATGTAGGTAACTTTAGAGTTAAATTAAAATTTAAAGATCCTATTGCGATGATGGTCTTTGCGCAATTGGATGAACCGGTTGTTCAGAAGATTCAAAGTCAATATGGCGGAGGTCAAAGCAAGGTAACCCCTCCTAATCTAAAGTTTCGGACAGGACACGATAAATAATACTTATGACAAAGCCTAAGCAAGCAAAAAAGAACATCGATATCTCCTCAGAACATCTAACGGAGCTTCGTCGTGCTACGCTTATTGCGTCTACCGGTTCATCACTTCGTCTTTCAGGCTCTAAAGTTACCAATGAGCAAGTTGAGCATATTTTGAACGCGATTAGTAAACCTTCTGCGCAAAAGTAGGAATATCAAACAAATCAGGCTTCTCTTGGTACATTCGCCTTAATTTTCGTATAATTCTATCAACATTGCTGTAGCTAAGCCGTACTATCGGTTCAAAGTTCCGGCAATCGTCCCCGCCAAGAAAACTAAGTATAGGAAGTGATCCGAGTGCCTACAATTTGATTTGTCTCTGCTTAATCCCTCAGAATTAATTTTTTTAAAACACCCAGGTATAATAGAGCAGAGCTAAACACTAAAAACAAGATACCAGCAAGAAAGACTTCATTTAAGCGGCCCGGCCACACATACATTGCAGATTTATCAGTGCGTACTTCTGACACTATTTTTCCGTCGCTCCGAATCAAAAAAGTTGTGTTCACAAGGAGTTGGTCAAGTAAACGCGTGTCAATTTTTTTGCATCTTGTTTCTCCGTGTGGTACCTCAAATGGCGTGTAGGTGCCATCTCTATACGAAAAAGAAATTAATATTTTCCCGTTATCACCACGCTGTTTTGGTTCAATCTCCTCTTCAGAAATCAACCTTCCTTCTTCAAAGTAAGACTGGTTATTGTTTTCATAACAAAGTTGGGAATAGTTAAGAAATGATAATGGAACAAACATCGGTAAGAAGGTCTGCCAAGAGTAAGTATTTGAAAATAAAAACACTCTATCGGGCAAGTTCAGGCTAGGTGGAATTATTTTTGTGGAGGTAGCTGTGATTGAGTTATTAATAGGTATGTTGTATCTGAAATGGTTATGCGTAAGCAGGTACGCAGATGTAAAAGAAGCCATAAGTAAAGAGATCAACACCGCCCACTTGATACGTGGTAAAACATTATCCAAAAATACTTTAATTTTCTCTTCTATCTTATCCGTGTCCATTCTAAGAACTCTACCGCAAGAACTTGCTAAAATAAAGATATGTAACTGATCCAAGTACCTTAATCTCGAGAATTGAAAGGTGCCAAAACACGCTTACATGACTTTATGCCTAGGGGCACCTAACCCGACATGACCGCCTTCGCTCGCCGGAGCTCGCAGGAATGTAAAAGAGTATAATTGCGGTTATGGATCCCGTTAGAAGTAAGAAATCAGAGATTTCTGCCGATTCACCTAAGGCAAACTGGACTTCTAACGGGATGGAACCGCTCGCGTTTAAAATTAGACCTCGAAGTCTTGCCGAATTTATCGGCCAGAGACACTTGGTTGGGGAAGGGAAGCCACTTCAAATCGCCATAGCGAAAAAGCACCTGCTCTCTTTTATTCTCTGGGGACCACCTGGAGTGGGTAAAACCACTTTGGCAAAAATTTATGCAGAGGCTCTCAATGCCGAGTATCACCAACTCTCGGCAGTCTCTGCGGGTAAAGAAGATATCAAAAAGATTATCGATACCGCGGGCGGACTCTTCGGACCGAAAGTTTTATTTCTCGACGAGATTCATCGCTTCAATAAAGCTCAGCAAGATTTTCTTCTACCTTATGTCGAGTCCGGCAAACTGACTCTCATAGGGGCCACGACCGAGAACCCAAGTTTTGAAATAATATCGGCTCTCCTGTCACGCTGCCGAGTTTTTGTTTTAAATGAATTGTCTGATACAGAAATGAAAGAGATTATAAAACGTACCGGATTCTCCATAGACCAAGAAGCAAGCAAGTGGCTTATTAGGATGGCCGCGGGTGATGCCAGGCAAGCCATTACCATGATTGAGAATACAGAGAGACTCTATGGAGAGATCACTCTAGAAAATTTAAAGAACACTCTTCAGTCAAAACATTTGCGCTACGATAAAAAAGGAGATGAGCATTACAATACTGTGAGCGCTTTTATAAAAAGTATGCGCGCCAGTCAACCTGATGCCGCTCTCTATTATCTCGCTCGGATGATTGATTCCGGTGAAGATCCAAAATTTATTGCGAGACGCATGGTGATTTTTGCAAGCGAAGATATTGGTATGAAAGATCCTCACGCCCTGTCTCTGGCCAATGCCGTGTTTCGAGCGGTGGAAACTATTGGTTACCCTGAAGCCGGAATAAATCTTTCTCACGGAACGATCTATCTCTCCTTGGCGCGGAAAGATAGGGCCGTCTACCATGCCTACCTTGCGGCGCTCTCTGATGCCAAAGAGCATGGTAATCTAGCTATTCCTCTTAAGATCCGAAATGCTCCGACCAAACTGATGAAGGATCTAGGCTATCATGATGGTTACGAAAAATATACCGAGGAAGATTTACTACCGGAGAAAATAAGAGGTAAAAAATATTATGAAGCATAAGTGTGGATAACTCGGAATTCAACTTGAGTTTTGATTCCAGTTTTTTACTATCTATTTGAGTTTAAGTCTTAATTTTTACCTCACATCTATAACATCAGTTAGTATGATAAACATACATAACGATTATTAAAAAAGGTTAATAAAGATTACTATTTTAGTCGTAAAAATTTAAATAATTAAGGCAAATATTTCAAACAGTCCCAGCTTCTGTGACTCTAGGTCAATCAACCAGTAGATGATGAGATGACGATCATTTCAGTCTAGTAAATTCTAACCAGATCTGTTTCATAAATGTGTTAAAATTATTGGAATAAATCAAAAAAACTGTGCGCCAGCTGTACGATAAATGGCACGATCATCCCTATCACCCCCACATCCACTGGGCGATATTTGTAGGATTGTCTCTGGCCTTGAGTTTTTCTATCATCAACGCCATCAACCTTACTTATTTGGGAGTGCCCGAAGTAGCCTCTGCCCAGACGACAACCATAACCATTGGGGAGACGACAATTGCTGCAACTGACGATGGTGGAAACGGTGGCTTACTTCTCGCTCAGCAAGCAACCCTTTCCCAGACCGCCACCATCCAATCGCTTTCGTTCTATGTCACTAATGCCGCAGGCTCTCTGCGCCTCGGCATCTATGATGCAACCGGCCCCAGTGGAGGTCCGGGTCAGAAGAAAGCCGAGACTGCATCCTTCACTCCCGTTACCGGCTGGAATACCCAAGCGGTCGTCACCCCCGTCTCACTCCCTGCGGGTACCTATTGGCTCGCCTATACGCCATCAAGCAGTGGTTTGGGGTTCAAAGTTGATAATACGAGTGGCTTAACTAAGTATTATAATTTTGCCTATGGCGTAATGCCTGCGACATTTGCGACGTCTAATTCAATTTGCGACTGTCATTGGTCTTTCTATGCCACATTGAGTACTCAAGCTCCACCACCTCCACCCCCACCTCCTCCCTCCGACACCACGACTCCCTCTGTTCCTTCTGGTCTAACAGCATCAGCAATTTCTTCTTCTCAAATCAATCTTTCCTGGACTACAAGTACGGACAATATTGGTGTGACTGGTTACCGGGTTGAACGATGTCAGGGTTCTACATGTGCCACCTTCACTCAAATCGGAACTCCTACATCAAACTCATATTCAGACACCGGTCTCACTGCGGCGACTACATATAGATACAGAGTTCGTGCCACTGACGCCGCGGGCAACCTCTCGGGCTATTCAAGTATCGTGAATGGGACGACGCAAGCTCCTCCGACTACTAGTGGGTGCGTAGGTTCGGGACTTAGCTGGTCATGTGCTGCGGGTGCTACCGTTACTCAAGTTCAAAATGCTATTGATACTGCAGCAAGCGGCGCAACCATTACATTTGCCAACGGAAACTACACTTGGAATAGCACAATTCAGCTAAGAGGCGCAAAAAACGGCGTGACGCTCATATGCGCAACTGTTCGTGGCTGCAATGTTTCTTTTTCAGGAGATTTAATTGCAATTGACAATACTCCGACGGTAATCAGCGGACTTATTCGTATCAGCGGGTTTGTATTTTCGGGAACTCCCGGCACTGCGGCAATTTGGATGGCCGGCACTCGCGATATTACATCATTTAGAGTTGACAATAATACGTTTCGCAATTTCCCTTCAGGTTACTTTGCAATTTTTGTTGGTGCAATTGATGCAGGCGTTAATGGGTATGTCTACGGCGTCATTGATCACAATCTCTTTACTGGCACAAATTCTTTCGGCGCGCTCAAAGCCTTAACGGGAAAATCCTGGCCCATAGGATCACAGGGTAGTGCGAATAATATTTTCATTGAAGACAACCAGGCAACATTTACGACGAATGCTGACTACGCTGGATTTGTTGATTCATGGACGGCAACAGGAATTGTTGTGCGATACAACAAGCTTACCAACGTTCGCATCGTAAGTCATGGAGCTGCGCACGGTGGTCCGGCAAACACCGAATGGTATGGCAACACGATTTCCAGTCCCGCGACTGCTAATTATAGAAATATGCACCACCAGGGATCCGGTGAAATAATGATATTCAATAATACGGTTTCGGGCGGGCACATCGCTCTCTTGGATTACCGCTCTGATGTATCACAGCTTCCAAACGGTAGTGTGAGTACGAGCCAAGTGTGTGATGGAACGCAATCAGCAGCAACGGGATGGCCGGATGGGAACCGTCTGCCAATAACGACATATCGTGGCTACCCTTGTTGGCATCAGCCCGGTCGCGATAACAACCTTACGTTGAAGCCGGTATATCTTTGGGGTAATAAAGATGAGAATAACTCACCAGTCCATCTATCATTCGAAAGTGGTGGGTACTCAAATCTTCATGATGTGGCAAACCGTGATTATTATGACACTGTCGGCGGTGTTCAAATATCACCAACCTCGCCCTTCAACGGTACAACAGGAACGGGCTTCGGCACGCTCGCCAATCGCCCTACCACCTGTTCCACAGGACTTACTGATCCAGCAGATGCAGGCAAGGGCGGAGTAGGTTATTTCGCCACCGACGTAGGTCCACAAGGCACACTCTATCGTTGCGCTTCTACTAATACCTGGTTGGTTCACTATACTCCTTACATCTACCCACATCCCTTGCAAGGCGGCACTCCTCCACCTCCACCCCCTCCACCTTCAGACACCACTACTCCTTCAATTCCTTCTGGACTATCTGCCACCGCCATCTCCTCATCTCAAATAAATCTTTCATGGACTGCGTCTACCGACAATGTTGGTGTGACAGGATACCGGGTGGAACGCTGCACTGGAAGTACTTGCACCACATTCACACAGATCGCCACTCCACCCACAAACTCTTATTCCAATACCGGTCTCACTGCGGCGGCTACATATAGATATAGAGTCCGCGCCACTGACGCCGCGGGGAATCTCTCAGGGTATTCCAGTGTTGTGAATGGGACGACGCAAAGTGTCACACCCCCGCCTTCCACGAAATTCTCAATCAACGATAGAGTCCAAGTCGTCACCGGAACTCTCAATGTCCGTGCCACTCCTTCCACCTCAGGCACACTCCTCGGTTCTCAACCTGTGGGCGCACTAGGCACTATTATCGGAGGCCCCACCGCCGCAAGCGGCTTCACCTGGTGGAATGTGAATTATGACAATGCGCCTGACGGATGGAGCGTGGAGGATAATTTGCAGAAAGTCGTTAGCCCCACTCTCACTATTGGCGAAACAGCCATTACTTCTGCTGATGACGGCGGGAACGCAGGCCTCCTCCTTGCCCAGCAAGCAACCCTTTCCCAGACCGCCACCATCCAATCGCTTTCGTTCTATGTCACTAATGCCGCAGGCTCTCTGCGCCTCGGCATCTATGATGCAACCGGCCCCAGTGGAGGTCCGGGTCAGAAGAAAGCCGAGACTGCATCCTTCACTCCCGTTACCGGCTGGAATACCCAAGCGGTCGTCACCCCCGTCTCACTCCCTGCGGGTACCTATTGGCTCGCCTATACGCCATCCGATAACGCGCTGGGTTTCAGAAACGAACAAACCGGCACAGACAAATACTACTCGTTTGCCTACGGCGTCATGCCCCAGACCTTTTCTACCGCGCCTACTACCGGGACATTCCACTTTTCTCTCTATGCCACGTTGAGTACTCAAGCTCCTACTCCTGACTCTACCGCTCCTTCAGTTCCCACCGGTCTAACTTCATCTGTTGTTTCCTCATCTCAAATCAATCTTTCGTGGACTGCATCCACTGACAATCTCGGAGTGACAGGCTACAGGGTTGAGAGATGTCAGGGATCAACCTGCACCACCTTCACTCAAGTAGGAACTCCTTCATCTAATTCATATTCAGACACTGGGCTTACTGCAAATACTACATATAGATATAGAGTGAGAGCTACGGATGCCGCGGGAAATCTCTCGGGGTATTCAAGTATTGTGAATGGGACAACGCAGGTAGCGCCACCGCCAGGGACATATCCGTGGTCTAACATCATTAGTTCTTCAAGAGCAACGGATTGGGGGCGGGCGGGAGTAGAAGGAGGGATCCCTTCCGCAAACTGGACACAGTGCGGTGCAACTATCAACGCTTATAATGGTAGCGGTCAGACGATCCAAACGGCGATCGACAACTGTGGAACTAATCAGTATGTAAAATTGGGTGCCGGCACGTTTAATCTTTCTAGCGGTTTCTCGGTATCTAAGAGTGGTGTGGTGGTGAGAGGAATGGGTGCGAATCAGACATTCCTTGATATTAACGGCGAGACGGTAGGTGACACGTGCGGCTATTTCTACACTGGGGCCATCGGACTTTGTGCTGCCTCTAGTTGGACAAATAACACTGCCAATTGGACAGCCGGTTACACCCAAGGCACAACTCGGATTACGCTAAGCAACAGTACGGGTATCACGGTGGGATCAATGCTGTTTCTCGATCAGTTTGACGATCCGAACGATGGCTGGCCTGCCACGGGAGACCTCTATATATGCGAAACCACAGCAAACGGCTGCTCCGCTCAAGGTGGCGGCGCGGGATTTGGACGGCCGGGACGCGCCTCAATGCAAGCTGTTAAAGTGACCAACATCGTCGGTGGCGGTCAATTTGACATTACTCCTGCTATCTCGTTGCCAAATTTTAGAGCCAGTCAAAGCCCGGGGGCATATTGGGCGTCTAACGTTAATACCACTCTCACAAACGCCGGTGTTGAGGATTTGTCTGTCGACTACACCAATACAGGCGGGGATGACGCCGCAGGCTTTGAAATCATCAATACGCGCAATGTCTGGGTCAAAGGTGTCCGAATTATCTACACGAACTCATTCCGACATTTTAATTTTCTGCTTGCCTTGAGCATGTTCGACACGATACGGGATAATTACATCTACGATTTTTATAACATACCAATTGCGTCCTACCCAATTGAGGTAAATAACGCCGGCAGTCTCTTGATCGAAAACAACATTCTGCACGGACCGCCAGGAACACTCGTGACCGACGGGCCATATTCCAACTCGGTTTTCAGCTACAACTTCTTCCCTGGGCATTTTGGACCGGCAGGAATCTTGCATGGCGCAGGTGAAATGATGAACCTCTACGAAGGCAATATCTGGAAAGGCTTCTGGGCCGACGTGAACCACGGCAGACATGCCTTTCAGACGATCTTTCGAAATGCCATGGTTGGCGTGCGATATGATCCCGGCGGATGCACAATTTGCAACCCGATCCAATTGCAGTCAGGAACCCGCTTTGTCAATGTGATCGGCAACGTCATGGGCGATGCATCACAGTACAGTACCTATGAATCACAATCAACTGGCGCCGGGTACAATTCGAGCGCTATCTATGAGTTAGGTTGGAAAGGTAACGCAAGTGGTTCGGTGCCGCCAAACGATCCAAATGTACTGCGCACGCTGTTTCGCTGGGGAAATTGGGATCAAGTCACCTCGGTAGCCGAGAACACAAACGGCGATCAGACTGGGACGCGTTGGGTTGCGAGTGAGGTTCCAAGTGGCATTGCTAATTTCTCAAACCCGATTCCATCTAGCCAAACATTGCCCGCATCGTTTTATTTAACTTCAAAACCAAGCTGGTTCGGCTCTCTGCCGTGGCCACTTATTGGCCCGGATATAAGTAATGGGAATATCTCAAACATGGGAGGCCATGCCAACCTGAATCCGGCAGCGAATTGCTATCTCAATATAATGGGTGGGTCGGCAAATGGCTCTGGCGGTCCACTCTCCTTCAATGCCTCTATCTGCTATGGCGGCTCCACTCCTCCTCCACCACCCTCCGACACCACCGCCCCCTCTGTTCCTGCAGGTCTAAGCGCAAGCGTAATCTCTTCTTCTCAAATTAATCTTTCCTGGACTGCTTCGACTGATAATGTCGGAGTGACAGGATACAGAGTTGAACGTTGTTCGGGCTCAACCTGCACCATATTCACTCAAATCGGAACTCCTTCAACTAATTCATATTCAGACACAGGTCTCACTGCGGCGACGACATATAGATATCAAGTCCGTGCCACTGATGCCGCAGGGAATCTCTCGGGATATTCAAGCATTGTGAATGGGACGACGCAGGCAGCACCGCCACCAGGAACGTATCCGTGGTCAGGGATTATCGATTCCAAGCGGGCCACTGACTGGAGTAAAGCAGGCGTAGAGGGGGGTATCCCTTCCGCAAATTGGACGCAGTGTGGTGCGACCATTGCGGGCGGAGCTTCTGCGGCAACAATCCAAACCGCAATAAATAATTGCGGCACCAATCAATATGTAAAACTTGGTACCGGAATTTTTAATCTCACCACCGGCCTTGTAATGAAAAGTAACATAGCCTTACGGGGGTCAGGTGCTGACCAGACTTTCTTAAATTTTACCGGTACCGACGCTTGCGCAGGCGCGTGGACAAGTATTTGTCTCTCGATTAGTGATAGTACAAATTGGGACGGATTAGCGCTAGAAAAACGGGCAAATTGGACAGGCGGATATGCTCAAGGAAGCACCCAAATTACACTGACTAATGTCGGCAGTTCCGGAATTTCTGTCGGCCAGTATATTTATCTTGATCAGGAAAATGATCTGGCAACCAATGGTGGACTTTTCACCTGCGAGACAACGGGCGCAAATCCGCCCTGCTCTGTCGAGGGAGGAGCGGGAAACCCGGGACGTTTAATAAATGGTATAGCCCGCCAGCAGATACAGATAGTGAAAGTTACCGCAATTAATGGGAGTACATACACAATCAGTCCGGGACTTTATGCTCCCAACTGGAGTACTAGTAAAAATCCAGAAGTATGGTGGAATCCTGCCATGATTGTTAACGCGGGGATCGAGAATCTGTCGGTTGACGCAACAAATTCCGGCGGCTTGTCAAACATTGGTGTATACCATGGCGCCAATATATGGATAAAGGGTACGCGCCAAGTGAGAGATTGTGTTTGTAACAGGGCAATCATTCGATTGACGCCAGCGACGCACGTTACTATCCAGGACAACTATTTTTATGGCACATCGGGTCATTCGCAAAATTATGGAATTGAGGGTTACCCGTCTACGGACAGCTTGATTGCTAATAACATTTTTCAGCACGTGGTTTCGCCGATGCTTCTGCATGCCACCGAAGGTTCGGTGTACGCATACAACTATGCAATAAACGACACGTATGACGACGACAGATTGCCGAAGTATCACTGGATGGCGCAAGCGATCGGCGGACACTCGGGCGGAGTTATGTATAACTTGTTTGAGGGAAATATTATCCCAGGTATCGCCGGCGACTATATTCATGGAAATCAAACTATGAATACCTCGTTCCGGAATTATCTGCTCGGTAGTGATCCGGGAAGAATAGACAACACATTCGCCATACGTATTGATGCATGGAACAGATATTGGAATATCATCGGCAATGTCTTGGGAACTCCTGGCTTTTCAACCTCCTATTCAGGTTCAAACCCGGCAATTTATGCTCTTGGATACGGGTTTTCTCCTGTGCCAAGCGATCCTCTTGTAGCAACGACAATGATGCGCTGGGGTAATTATGACACGGTAAACGCGAACGTAAGGTGGCTCGCCTCGGAAGTGCCGAGCACAATTGGCGCTTACGCAAATGCCGTTCCCACCAGCCAGACCCTGCCCGCTTCCTTATACTTATCCGTAAAACCAAACTGGTGGCCATCTACGAAGGCGTGGCCACCTATTGGGCCGGATGTAACAGGGGGCGATATCGCAAATCTCGCAGGACATGTTTACAGTATTCCGGCGAAAGACTGCTACCTTAATATAATGGACGGCCCTGTCGATGGAGGTTTTTCCACTAATGGCGGCGGTCCACTCTCCTTCAATGCCTCTACTTGCTATGGCGGTTCCACTCCACCTCCCCCTCCTCCTTCCGACACCACTGCCCCATCAATTCCTTCTAGTCTCTCTGCTTCAGCAATTTCTTCATCTCAATTAAATCTCTCCTGGACAGCGTCAACTGATAATGTAGGAGTGACTGGTTACCGAGTTGAACGCTGCACAGGAAGTACGTGCACGACATTCGCACAAGTGGGAACTCCAACCGCCAACTCATACAGCGATACAGGTCTCACTGCGACAACGACATATAGATACCGCGTAAGAGCTACGGATGCCACAGGTAACCTCTCGGGATATTCAAGCATTGCGAACGGGACGACGCAAAGTGTGACCCCGCCTCCCTCCACCAAATTCTCCATCAACGATAGAGTCCAAGTCGTAACCGGAACCTTGAACGTCCGCTCCACTCCCTCGACTTCAGGAGCTCTCTTAGGCGCACAACCCGTGGGCGCCTTAGGCACCATTATCGGAGGCCCCACAGCCGCAAGCGGCTTCACCTGGTGGAATATTAACTACGACAACGCGCCTGATGGCTGGAGTGTGGAGGATAATTTGATAAAGTATGTGACCCCGCCTTCCAGTACTTGTACCACCACACTTTCTCCAGGCGCGAATGTCGCGAGCGTAGTTTCAAGTGCAGCATCAGGATCGACGATCTGTCTTAATAACGGCAACTATGGCGCCGTTACTCTCGCCAATATCTCAAAATCAAACTACATTACGATTCGCTCGGTGAATCCAAAAGGAGCAATCCTCGGCTTTACAGCGATCGGCGACACCGACTACGTGCGCATCGAAGACACGGTGATCAATGGAGCCGGCATCAATTCGTGTTCCCAACACATACAGATCAAAAATAATCAGTTCATAGGTGATGGACTCTGGATCAGAAACGACAACGGATGCACGCCGACCACCAACCTCGACATTCTGATCGACGGCAATACATTCAACAACCTCCCTGGTGCCATATGGGAAGGCAGAGTATCGATCTACGCATCCCCCAACCCATCTGGTATCACCCTCACGAACAACGTCTTCGGTGGCAGTGGCTGCAGTGACGGGCTGCAGATCATAGGCGGCACGGGTGGCGTGCGGGTTGGCCCGGGTAACATCTTCCGTGATTTGCTCCAGGGCGCTTGCGGACCCCATGTGGATGCTATTCAGGAGTATGGGGCGGGATCAAGCAATGTGATCGAAGGCAATTACTTCACCAACAATACGGTTAATCTCGGCATCTATGACGGTGGTTCCTCTAATTCGGTTGTTCGAAATAATGTTATCGATGGACAAAATGAAATAAGTTACTCTTCATTCCAGCTTGGTGGTATTAACGGCATGCTTATTGAACACAACACATTTAAGAACTTCAATGGAGGTGCCGGGACCAAAGGCGGCATGGCTCAAAATACGAATTGGATTATTCAAAACAACATCTTTGACAACAGTACATGGACTGCCGGTGGCGATCAACCTGGTTGCGGCACGAACTGCATCGTGCGGTACAATCTCAAAAGTCGCGGAGGGACGACAGACCCGTCCGGGACAAATAACGTGACGAGTGATGCTATCTACGTTAGCGCAGGATCGCCAAGTAACTGGTCCGGTTGGCAGCTCGCCTCTGGATCCCCAGGCAAGAATGCGGGCAGCGACGGGCGAGATTTGGGAACTAATTATTACGGCGTAAACAGCTCCTCAGACCCCACCTCTCCTTCAGTTCCAATCAATCTCTCCGCATCCGTCTCCTCATCTAAAATTAATCTCTCCTGGACGGCATCTACCGATAACGTAGGGGTTACAGGATATAAAGTTTTCAGAAACGGTACTCAAATTGCCACTTCAATGACTAATTCGTTCTCTGACATTGGCCTCTTATCTTCCACTTCATACACGTATACTGTCTCCGCGTTTGACGCAGCTGGCAATGTCTCGGGACTTTCTAGTCCCGTTACCATTCGCACCAAGGGCAAAGCTCCCAAGCCGCAACTGCTCTCTGTGACATTCGGTAGCGTGACCTTGCGTTGGGCAACCGATCCGTACGCCGACGGCGTGCTAACTTATCGGATCATACGTAAAAACACCCCGCCAACTTCTATCACTGATCCCGCCACTACGTTAGTTGGAACAACTACCGCTCTTTCTATTACTGATAAAACAACCGCTCCTAATACCACCTATTACTACGCTCTGGCCTCCTACACCAACGAGGGTGACTACTCCGACATGGAGACAGTTACCGTTACAACACCTACCCTAACACCAACGCCAAGTTCGTCCCCGTCACCAGCTCCCACTCTAGGTACAAGTGGAGGAGGAGGTGGGGGGGGCTCATCCGGCGGTTCCTACACGGTAACAACGCCGTCCTTATCGTCAACTTCTTTGCCATCAACGTCTTTCTCGCCATCGCCAAGCACCTCAAATCCCGTTGCAATAACTTTCACCAAAAATCTCTATCGCGGTCTCAAGGACTCCGACGTAACAACTCTCCAAACATATCTCATCTCCCAAGGCATCCTTGCTTATGGCAACGATACCGGTTTCTACGGTCCACTAACTCAAGAGGCAGTGAAAAAGTTCCAATGCCAAGAGAACATTGTCTGTGGTGGTAGACCAGAAGATACGGGTTATGGATTGGTGGGCATGCGGACACGTGAACGGCTGAATCAGATTAGTTCGACAAACTTACCACGAGTGGCATCACCATCAGCACTGACAGAGCCCCAAAGGCAAGCACTTATCCAACAACTGACTGAACAGATCAAACAATTACAAGTACAACTCTTACAGTTGCAGTTGAAATTGTTACAGGAGCAACTGGATGGTAGGATTTAAAATGAAAAACCCTTCTCCCAACACCGACTTCTTTTTCCACTTCCTGATCTTCTCTCTACCTATCATAGCCGTGGCGTTTCTGGGATATATCCAAATTGTTCACCTATCTTTTTTGGATGAAGTAACATTTAGTCCCTCAAGACAGAGAAGCCAGCTTGCGGCTGCCTTGCCGTCTCTACCTTCTGCAGGGAGTTGGGCTGCTTTTCCTAATTCCGCACTGCGTCCTGTCATGGCCGCAGATCCAACACCATGGCACGGCAGTCAGACATATATCTTCGACTACTCCGGCGGTGAGTTCGATGCCGAACGCAATGAATTGATTGTATGGGGTGGCGGTCACGGCGACTACTCGGGAAACGAAGTGTGTACGTTTGCGTTAACGACCGGCACCTGGACATGCACGACGAGAAGCGTTGCTCCTTTTGCAGCTTCAAATCCGGGTTCCGCGGAGACACAAGACACACTCTCCGACGGCAAACCAGACGCTCGGCACACATACTCATGTCTCGCACGTGTAAACATTCCCGGCTACGACGGTTTTTTCTGTCACGGCGGTTCTTTATGGCAGGGCGGTTACCCTGTCAACGGCACCTGGTTTTTTCATCGCGACACCAAGACGTGGGAGAAGTTAGCGTCTCGACCGTTGTGGGGCGATAGCGATTACGGCGCGACGAGTTTAGCCACCTTTGCCGCATTTGATCCTGTTTCCAAGCGCGTCTTGGTGCTAGCAAGAAATAGATGCATGGCGTTTGATTTTGCCACAAAGGCATGGGAATTAAAGGGAAGTTGTGATGGGGGAGAATATGAAAAAAGTGCCGCCCTTGATCCGGAACGCCGAATACTCGTGGTCATGGGAGCGGGTAGTATTGCTCCATCAAATGCCGTGAAAATTTTTGATATTTCAACAACGCCATGGACCCTCATTCGGTCGAGTGTGAATGGCGACCAAACGCCCGTATTAACGCGCGGGGTCGGTCTTGTCTTTGATCCCGTTGGCAAGCGTTATATTGCACACACTGGCGGGCAGAATCTCTGGGCGATTGATCGTGACACCTGGACAGTCTCTATTCTCTCCGGTACCGGCGCCAATCCCGGCCCGATGTATCCCGCTTCCGGCAACATGGGCCGCTTTCGCTATGTGCCAAGCACAAACGGACTTGTGGTTGTAAACTCAATTGACCAAAATGTCTTTTACTATCAATTAGGTGGAACTTCTTCTCCGCCCCCTCCACCCCCTCCACCCCCTCCGCCCCCTCTCTCCACCGACACCACCGCTCCCTCAGTTCCCACAAATCTCTCCGCTACCGCCGTCTCCTCATCTCAAATCAACCTCTCCTGGGCGGCATCCACCGATAATGTGGGTATTGTAGGGTATAGAGTCTATAGAAGCGGCACCCAAATCGCCACAGTCACTTCGGGAACTTCATATCAAAATACTGGTTTAACCGCCAACACTACCTATACCTACACGGTTTCTGCCTATGATGCTGCAGGGAATAATTCGTCACAGAGCTCATCGGCGTCTGCGACAACTCAAGGGCCCACACCGGACACCCAAGCGCCAACGGTTTCTTTCAGTGCCCCGGCGAACGGCACCACAGTCTCGGGTGCAGTTACTGTCTCGGCTAATGCATCTGATAACATCGGCGTCACGGGTGTCCAATTCAAACTAGATGGAGCCAATCTTGGTGTTGAAGATACATCGTCTCCCTACTCCGTATCATGGACCACTACAAATGCATCCAATTCTTCACATACCTTAACTGCGACGGCGAGAGACCAGGCCGGCAATCAAACAACTTCTATCTCAATTACGGTCACGGTGAATAATACCGTGACCCAGCCGCCGCCTTCACTTTCTACGCTCCCGGTGAATACATTTTATGCCCTGCGGCTTCCTGACCGATTCCACGGAATATCGCACACGGACAAACACGTGACGCTTGCTTACCACGCTCCAACGCGCAAAGTGTATTTCAACGGAGGCGACTATTTTTTTGCCGCACCTGACGGCAACATTGGCCAAAGTTCCTACTCGCAATATACGTGGTCTCTCGATATCGCTGCACGTTTTGCCGATCCTAAAAATCGCAATGCGGGCTGGACACAAGAACACGGTTTTTGCGCTGCACTCGGTGAGCAGATGCCAAAGCGTCCTGACTACGGAGGATTCGCGTCCGTCCCAGATCAAAACATTCTCGTCTATGTTCCTGGTGAAGAGGTGCCAAGTTCCAACGGCAATTGTCCCGGAGAGACAGGAACTTTTGCAAACGATCCGCAATATCTCCGGCATCACATCATGGCCTTTAGTCCGGTGACAAAACTATGGAGAGATTTATCGGCGAATGCCGCAGTCGATTTCCGCGGCAGCAGCGACAGCGACCCGTGGATGTCTCGCTATGATGAGACGCTAAGAAAAATTGTCCGCTTGGAAATCAATCGCTCAAATGGCACGCGGATTGAACTTTTAGACATGAATCCCGCCTCACCCGGTTACTTAACATGGAAAAAGACGGACGTGAATACAGTCATTTGGGCGGGCGGAGCGGGGCCGCATAACGTGCCGTGGACGTTTGACCCGATAAGACACGTGCTTTATGTCGGACAACGTTATGCAAAGCAATTCGCAGTGGTGGACTATGTGAACAACACTGTGACCAGTCTCGGTTCGTTACCGGGAGACACCGGCTTTCAATCGGACAACACCTATCTTAGTTTTGACTGGAACGCGCGCAAGTTGGTGTATGTCGAACGGCGCAATCCCGGTAGCAATCCTCTTGGCGGAAGCGATATTGCCGGGCGCGTTTGGAGTTACGCAGTTGATACCAACGGCCCATGGATAGAAATTACGCATTTGCCGATGGTATCTCTCGGCGGCGAACCAATTCCGAGTACGCCATATACTACATCATACCTTCCATACGGAAGCGACGATTCGATACCGCATGCAACAAGCCTGATCTATGATCCCGACAACAACGTCACGCTATTTTTTGGAACAAAGTCCGAGGGCACTTTATACTACGCGGATCAATTCATGTACGTCCTGCGGCAAAACTCCGGTCCCACGCCTCAGCCTCCACCGCCTCCTCCTTCTCCTCCCTCCTCAGACACTCAAGCGCCAACTATCTCTCTCACTTCTCCTCTGTCCGGCGCATCAGTCTCTGGCACCATCACTGTCTCTGTCAATGCCTCGGATAACATCGGCATCGCAGGTGTCCAATTCAAACTCGATGGAGTAAACCTTGGGGCCGAAGATACCTCGGCTCCTTATTCAATATCGTGGAATACCACTCTTGCATCAAATGCGTCTCATACACTAACTGCTACTGCTCGAGATCAAGAAGGGAATCAAGCAACCTCTCCTTCAATCGCGATCACGGTGAATAACGTTCCCATAGCTCTCACCTGCGCTCCCTCATCACAATCTCGTCAGACCAACCTTCCTGCTTTGTTCACTGCAGAAGGAGGCACAGGCGTATACATCTGGTCAGCTCCGGGAGGGAGTCCCACATCAGGAATCGGTGCTTCTTTCTCAACAACCTACATCACTATAGGTACATATAACGTCACCACCACAAGCGGCACACAAAATGCAACGTGTAGCGTCTCAGTGACTAAGCCTCCCCCCTCAACAGACACAGATCCTCCCTCGGCACCTACGACTCTGACCGCGGTCGTCACCTCCTCGTCAGAAATCTCTATGTCATGGAGGTCTTCAGTAGACGACGTTGGGGTCGTGGGATACAAGATTTATCGAAACGCTATCGCTATTGCCACTTCTCCTTCTTTACACTACGTTGATTCAAATCTTTCTCCCGAAACCAGCTATACCTACACGGTCACAGCCTACGACCTGGCAGGAAACACCTCAAGCCAATCTAACTCCGTGACTCTCACCACATTACCTTCCACCGAACCACCAATACTGCCAGTTATTCCACTGACTCCACCTCCCCCAATCTTCCAGGCTCCCTTGTATCTCTCTCTCCGCCATCCCGAAGTGACGATCCTCCAACGTCTCCTCATCTCAAGAGGCTTACTGCTCTCCGGCAACGACACCGGCTTCTACGGTCCACTTACTCAAGAGGCAGTGAAAAAGTTCCAATGCCAAGAGAACATTGTCTGCAGTGGCAGACCAGAAGATACGGGTTATGGATTGGTGGGCACGCGGACACGTGAACGGCTGAATCAGATTAGTGCGACCTCTTCGACAAGCTCAGTGCAAGCAAGCCCACTACTGACTGAAACCCAAAGGCAAGCGCTTATCCAACAACTGACTGAACAGATCAGACAATTACAAGTGCAACTCTTACAGCTACAGTTGAAATTGTTACAGGATCAACTGAATGGCAGGATTTAATTTGGGGACAGATAAGGCAGTACTTGTCTAATAGTAGGCTGTGATATAATATACCCCGCATATGGACGATTTTGAAAATCAAAGCTTTGCGCGTCGGAACGCCATCTGGCTGGTAGTGTTGGCTGCCCTAGCAGTCTTCGGTTTCCTTCTGTTTAAGGGTTGGGACAAGATTGTTAATGATGAGATTGATGGCATGGTTACTATCACTGGCAACTTCAGTTGTCTTCCTGTCAAAGCAGGAGTTGAAGTGCCTGAAACATGTACTCTCGGAGTGAGAAGTCGTGATGGTCTCCACTACGCTCTCGACATTAGCCGTATCCAGGATGCCAACACTGACCTCAAGGCAGAAGACACTATCGCCGTGACTGGTACTCTGAAACCGAAAAGCGAAACACCAGGGCCCGAATGGGCCGACTACGATATCACGGGCGTTGTACTGGTTAATACTCTGCTTAGAACGAGGTAATCAGTGGGCAACCGCGACGCATAAAATTTTTCTTACACCGGCAGCGCGCAAGGCTCGTCGCGCCTCGCTGAAGGTCGAACCAGTGGTGACGACGTCATCTACGACAACCACGCATTCTCCCGTCACAGACGGCGCGCTTAGAACTTTCATTGAATTCGTTAGATTCTCCAAACGCTCACTTCTTGACGCCGTTTTGGTTTGACTCTCGGTATGGTGGAACTTCACGAGTTGTTTTGACGAGCATCTAAATACTTTCTCGTGATCATATGCCATGATTGCCTTGACGAGGAGTTCAGACTGATTCCATCCACGTTCAAATCGTCGTTTGTCTGAAATAGGTATTGGTATTAATATCGGTCTATTCATCCGCCAGCTAGCGGACTCAAAAAGAGCAAGGTCTATAAGCTCGTGCCGAATGTGGTCGTGAAGAATCTCTCCAAGCTTTTCGGCGATCCGGAAATTACCGTTATATTTGAGCTCCCAGATAATTTCCTTGACAAGAGAATGGCTGTAGTCGAAAAGAGCCATGGTGTGCTTGTCTTCCAAACTCCCGGCTCTCGGTAGTGTCTCAAGGAGTGCTCCGGCGGAAAGTGCTTCGAGTTCTAAGACTTTAGGACTCGGCGGGAAGAGAAAGTCGACACATAGGTCTCTAATACGGGATGGAAGATTCATGGGAAGATTGTGATATTATAAATCATATGGCATCCTTTGCATTCTTTACCAAATTCTTCAGTAAGGATACGCCGGTGGCGCTAGGCATTGACATAGGTTCTTCAGCTATCAAGATAGTCCAGATAAGGAAGAAAAACAGCCAGGCCGTACTCGAAACATACGGTGAATTGGCTTTGGGTCCTTATACTGGTGCTGGTGTGGGTCAAGCAGTGGTACTAGCGCCCGACAAAATTGCCCAGGCACTTACAGATTTAATGAAGGAGAAGGAGGTTAGTATCACCACCAAGAAATGTGGTATCTCTATCCCGTTTGCTTCATCTCTCATGTCAGTCATTGAGATGCCGGATGTCAGCCCCAAACAACTGTCCGTCATGGTGCCGCTCGAAGCGCGCCGATATATCCCGGTACCTATTTCTGAAGTGATGCTTGATTGGTCTGTGATTCCTAAAAGCGAAGTGAGGGAAGAGGATTCTTCAGAATATACTGCTACTGAGGAGCGTTCATCGGCCGGGGCAACTAAATCTCCGGCAGCTCTTTCCAAGGTTGACGTCCTGATCGTGGCCATACACAACGAGACTATTGCTCGGTATCAAGAAATTGTGGCTAAGAGTGGACTAGAAGCCGGCTTTTTTGAAATTGAAATATTTAGCACTATGCGCGCAGTGCTTGATGAGGCGCTTCGGCCAGTGATGATTATGGATATAGGTGCAGCCTCAACTAAACTCTACGTCGTCGAGCGTGGGGTTATTCGCTCCTCCCATACTATCAATCGTGGTTCGCAGGATATCACCGCCGCTATCTCCAAATCTCTCGGACTCTCCATTGAGCGTGCGGAAGTTATGAAGCGACAAGTGGGAGCGGCAGGTGAGGATAAAAACCTTACTGATCTCATCGTTCTCACCCTCGATTACATATTTGCCGAGGTCAACAGTGCTCTCTTGGCTTTCGAGAAGAAACATAACAAGGCTGTTTCAAAGGTGATTCTAGTCGGCGGCGGCTCTGCCCTTAAGGGTCTTGCCGAACTCGCTAAAAATAATTTTAAAACAGAAGTTGTCATAGCCAACCCCTTCAATAAAGTTTCCGCACCAGCCTTTCTAGAAAATATTCTTAAGGAGACCGGTCCAGAATTCGCTGTCGCCATTGGTCTTGCTCTGCGCAAACTTTCTGAAGAGGAATAGAAGCCTACCTGCCGGCAGGCAAGTTATAAACACTCTTCTTGTTTCAGTAAATTCATTTCTATTATATAATTTGACGGAATGGAACCGAAATTTCAATCTTCTTTCATCCCCAAGGGTCCCATCTCATCTACTATCCCGAGTGCCCCGACGGGGCGGAAGACCCAGGAGAAAAGCCTATTCTCTTTCTTGGCTTGGATTATTTTCAATATCTCGGTCGTCTTGGCTCTAGGGATGTTCGGATACAAGTTTTATCTCAAGTATAGTATCGATCAGATGGGTGTTGACTTAGAGAATGCCCGGGCGACTCTTCAGTCGGAAGTTATCAACGAACTGACTCGTCTCGACAATCGTATCACCTCGTCTAGAGAGCTGATTCTAGCGCATCAGAGTCTCTCTCCCTTATTTGCATTCCTGGAAGTCTCCACTCCGAGGACAGTGCGTTTCAATGAGTTCCGTTACTCGGTGACCCCGCAAGGCCTGGAACTTGCGATGACAGGTGAAGCGCGGGGATACGCAGCGCTTGCTCTCCAGGCCGAGATTTTCGACAAGAGTCCATATTTTAAAAATTCTATTTTTTCTGACCTAATGCTCAATACGAAGGGGGATGTCACTTTCTCTTTCAAGGCGATCGTGGATCCAAGTCTAGTGTCGTACGGGAGAGAAGTGGAACGTCTCGGTGCTCCCACAGTAGCACCGACAGGATCTAGCGCGACCAGTACTGCCACATCAACACTAAACTAATATGAAAACTAATTCCGCCATTATCCTGCTTCTCTTGTCTGTCGGGCTTTTCTACACCTTTACCAATGGTCAATACCAGGAAGTGAAAAGATTACGTCTCCTTTCCAGCGAGTACAAAAACGTCCTACACAACGTCTCGGCCATCATCGAATTGAGAGATCGTCTACTTGTAACTTACGAGACGTTCCCCAAAGCTGAAATTGAGCGCATCAACAAGGTGCTGCCGGACAACATTGATACCGTGAGGCTGGCTCTTGATCTCGATGGTATGGCTTCGCGACACGGTATCTCTATTAAGAGTGTTAAAGCAGAAGTGGGCACGGGTGTGGATCCCAGTCTCATCGTCCTGCCGGAGAACGCGAAAGTCTACGAAAAGGCCATAATCTCTTTCGATTTTGTCTCAAACTATGAGAACTTTACGCGCCTGCTTGCTGACCTAGAGAAAAGTTTGCGTGTCTTGGATATCAAATCGATCTCTTTTCGAACAAGTGAGTCTGGTCTTTATGACTACAAAATATCAGTCGAGACGTACTGGTTAAAATAATTCGACGAACTCACTATAAATAACATGGAAATACTTAAAAAAAATAAAGGAATGCTGGCGGCAGTCGCCCTCTTGGTCGCGGCGATAGTCTTATATAATTTTTTCTTTAAATCCGAGGCGATTACAGTGCCTTCTGAATCGGCAGCTTCCGCAATTGGAGAAGATCTCATAAAAATACGTGGAGACTTGCAAAAAGTAACCTTAGACCAAACGATATTCTCTTCCCCCGGCTACCTTCTACTCATCGATTTTAGTACTGAGATACCGAAACAAGCCACTGGCCGGTCCAACCCTTTTGATATTATCGGTCGGGATTGAAAACGATGGCTCACCCTGTCAACAACAAAGGGTCAGTCCCTCATATTCCTACTAGAAGTCTCAAGGATATAGAAGTCACAGGCTCGATACTCGAATATATACCGCAAGAATCGGCCGAGCATTATCGAGTGGTGCCGATAGGAGTCAAGGACGGCGTGCTTGAAGTGGGCGCCATAGATCCGAATAATTTGGAGGCTCGCGATGCGCTTAACTTTATCTCCGCACGCATCGGGATGCCCTATAAACTATTTCTCATAGATGCGCATGATTTTGCTGTCATCCTGGAAAGATATAAAGGACTTTCCGGAGAGGTGACGAAAGCGCTCTCTGAACTCGAATCGGAGCTTTTGACTAAGGCTCCCTCGGAGACCAAGGTAGAAGGAGCGAGAAAGCCGTCTGAAGCCAATATAGTCGAAGATGCCCCCGTCACCAAGATTGTCGCCACCATCTTGAGTTATGCTTCCGAAGGCAAGGCTTCCGATATCCACATCGAGCCGACATATGAAAATGTCCGAGTGCGTTTCCGCATCGACGGAGTGCTCAACGTCTCGATTGTTCTACCCTCAAAAGTTCACTCGGCAGTCGTGGCTCGCATTAAAATTCTCTCGAATATGCGCCTGGATGAAAAGCGCAAACCCCAAGACGGTCGCTTTTCCGCTAAAATTGAAGGTAGAAAAATTGACTTTCGAGTCTCCACTTTCCCGACTTATTACGGGGAGAAGATAGTGATGCGTATTCTTGATCAGTCACAAGGTCTGAGGACTCTTGACGACATGAGTTTCTCGGCGGCAAACCTGAAATTAATAAGAAGAGTACTCCAGCGGCCTTACGGTTTAGTACTTATCACAGGCCCTACAGGTTCCGGTAAGTCAACCACTCTCTATGCGATGCTAAAAGAAGTGGATAGGGAACATAGAAATGTGCTTTCGCTCGAGGATCCGGTGGAATACAGTATGGAAGGTGTCTCGCAGTCTCAGATACACCCAGAGATAGACTACACCTTTGCCACTGGTCTGCGCACAACCTTGAGGCAAGACCCCGACGTTATCATGGTGGGGGAGATTCGAGACAAAGAGACAGCCCAACTTGCCATTCAGGCCGCGCTGACTGGGCATCTAGTCTTCTCCACCCTTCACACCAACAATGTCATTGGGGCCATTCCACGTCTAATAGACATGGGCGTGGATCCGTATCTCATCGCCCCGACTCTTGCGCTTGTGATGGCCCAACGATTGGTACGTACGCTCTGTCCAAATAGCGGCAAGCCAATTGCCGTCAAAGATTCTATCGAGCTGATGATTAACAAAGAATTTGAAGATTTGCCTCTAGAATTCAAGCAGCAACTCACTTTTGGTAAAGAGGTTTATGGGATTGAGCAGACGCCTGAATGTCCTAATGGTACCTCTGGACGTGTGTCTGTGATAGAAGTGCTGGAGATGGATAAAGATATTGAGGCAGTTATTCTCAAAAACCCGATAGAGGCAGAACTTCACAAGGTGGCGCGTGCCAAGGGCATGCTTTCCATGAAAGAAGATGCTATCCTCAAGGCCTTCCAAAGAATCATTCCATTTGAGGAAATTAATAAGCTATAATGTATAGGTGAGTCTCATTAGAAGTCATAGCCAAGATGAATAAAAGACAGAGTGTTCTCATAGTGGATGATGATAAATTTCTGCTCGATATGTATCGGAAGAAATTCGAACAGGCGGGTGCTACCGTCGATGTGGCTGTTGGTTCCGTCGAGGCACTTGCCAAACTGCGCGGGGGTGCCAAGCCCGACGTCCTTATCCTTGATATCATCATGCCGGACATCGACGGTATTGAACTTTTAGAGACTATTCGTAAAGAGAAGCTTGTTCCTAATTCAGTCGTCATCATGCTCACTAACGAAAGTAACTGGGACAGAATTGAGAAAGCAAAATCACTTGGTATCAAGAGCTATATTGTCAAGGCAACGACCATCCCTTCGGAAGTGGTTGAAGAGGCTTTGAAAGTCGCTGATTTAGAAACTAAATAACCTGTCTACCATGCAAGAAAAACTTTTAAATGAACTTATAGATATCGTGGTTAAAGAGGGCGCCTCCGATCTCCATCTTTCAGAAGATCGACCGCCAGTTATTCGGGTCTCGAACTTTTTGATTCCTCTGGTTAAGATGCCCGTGCTCTCACGCACGACCGTAGAGGGATTTCTCAAGGTTTTTCTTTCTCCGGAAATGGCGACAGAATTCGAAAACCGCAAAGAAGTTAACTTTGCCTACAGTAATACTGGCGGGATGCGTTTCCGTTGCAATGTCTTTCTCTCGCTCGGTAAGTTGAATGTGGCCATGCGATTAGTACCAACCAAAGTGAAAAGTCTTGAGGAACTTAATCTTCCGCCAATTCTCGAGACTTTCGCCAAGCGTCAGCAAGGCTTTTTTCTAGTGGTGGGTCCGGTTGGGGTGGGTAAATCAACTACGCTCGCTACTATGATAGAGGCTATTAATCTCGAGCGGCTTGAGCACATCATCACTATAGAAGATCCCGTTGAATACATTTTCGAGTCTAAGAAAGCTATTATTGATCAACGTGAAGTCAAGCTCGACACCCCCGATTTTCACAGTGCCCTTCAGGGTGTCTTTCGCCAAGATGCTGATATCGTTATGATCGGTGAGATGCGCGACCCAGAGACCATTTCTACAGCAGTTACCGCCGCAGAAACTGGGCACTTAGTGCTCTCGACTCTACATACGAACAATGCTGGTCAAACTGTTGATCGTATTATCGATGCATTTCCGGCCGACCAGCAGACCCAGATTCGTATCCAGCTGGCGGGGTCTCTCTTAGGTATATTTTCCCAGCGTCTCTTGCCCAGAATTTCCGGTGGACTTGTTCCCGCATACGAGCTTCTAATCAATAATAGTGCCACCGCCAATCTCATCCGAGATAAGCGAACCCAAGAGATTTCCTCCGTGATCGAGACTAGTTCAGAGGAGGGAATGATTGATCTCAATAGGCGCTTGTCCGAACTGGTCAGATCGGGCGAAGTGACCATCGAGAATGCTTTTCTATTTTCCTCTAATCCCAAGACGCTTGAACGTATGATCTAATATGCTTTTTAATTATAAAGCTATCGAAAATTCTGGGAAACTCGTGTCTGGCTCTATTGAGGCAGTTTCCCTCGATGTAGCCGTTGGTTCTCTGCAGAGACGCGGGCTGACTATCTCCAAAATAGAACCGGCAGAAAAGGAATCATGGTTATCTAGAATTCGATTCGGCTCGGGTGTCTCGCATAGAGACGTGGTCATACTCTCCCGGCAAATGGCCACCCTTTTTGAAGCACAGGTCTCTGCCCTTAAGATTTTTTCGCTTCTCTCAAGTGAGTTGGAAAACAAGAGTCTTAAGAAAAGTCTGACTCAAGTCGCCGACGACTTACAGGCTGGTAGCAGTATTTCGAAAGCACTTGCTAAACACCCAGCCATCTTTTCCGACTTCTACGTCAATATGGTCAGGTCGGGTGAAGAGACAGGTAAATTAAATGAGACTTTCAACCATTTAGCTGACTATCTTGATCGTAACTACGAAGTGGTCTCCAAGGCCAAAAATGCCCTGGTTTATCCTGCTTTCGTCATTACCGTTTTTATCGCGGTGATGACCTTAATGTTTACCGTCATCATTCCGAAAATAAGTCTCATTATCATTGAGTCTGGTCAGGCAGTGCCTTTCTACAGTAAAGTTGTTTTCGCTATGAGTGATTTTCTGGTTAATTACGGCCTCATCCTACCTGTCGCAGTGATCGTTTTTGGATTTTTTGTCGTGCGCTATACGCGCACAGCTGTTGGTCGGGTGGCTTTGGCTCATTTCAAGCTGACAGTGCCTTATGTGGGCAGTCTTTACAGGAAACTCTATCTTTCGATCATCTCTGACAATATGAGCACTATGGTCCTATCCGGTATTCCCATGGTGAAAGTCATTGAGGTAACGGCTGCTGTGGTAGGTAACGAAGTTTATAAACAAATTCTTGAAGAAAGTCTATTAGCCGTGGAAGGAGGAAGCTCATTTTCGCAGTCGCTTGCTCAGTATGAGGAAATCCCGGGCATACTGACCCAGATGATCAGGATAGGCGAGGAATCTGGCGAACTTGCTTCAATTTTGGGTACCATGGCCCACTTTTACCAAAGAGAGGTGATGAATGCCGTTGATACTTTGGTGAGCTTGATTGAGCCGGTCATGATTGTGCTTTTAGGCCTAGGGGTCGGTGTTCTTTTGGCTTCCGTGCTTATCCCCATCTACGATATTGCTAATTCCGCGGGGATATAGGGTATAATGGAGCAAGTCACTCGAAACAGGTGATTTATAAGTTATAGATAAAATCGTTAAAGTTAATATGAGCAATAAAACAAGAGGATTCACTCTCATCGAGCTTCTGGTAGTTATCGCTATAATCGGTATTCTCTCGTCGGTGGTGCTGGCATCTCTCAATACTGCGCGAGGTAAGGGCAATGACGCCAAGGTCAAGGCCCAGCTTTCGGGAGCTAGGGCATCCGCCGAGATTTATTACGACAATAATGGCAGCTACGGCACTGCTACCGCCCTATGCGATAATATGTTTGACGATGTCACATCAAGCATGGTGACTTACGCTACCCAAGCGAACTATCCTACAGGTGCAACCCTTGAATGTGTCTCGACAAATACTGCTTACGCCATGTCCGCACTTCTTCCTGGAGAGGGAGGAACGGTAAACTGGTGTGTTGATAGCACGGGTGCCTCGCAGAGAAATGCTACCGACCTGATCGGTTCTGGAGACGCTAACTGTGACTAAGTGCGTGAGACAACTTATTTGCCTCTCTTAGTTTGATATACTGAAAGGATGACTACGGTCGTCCTTTTCGTTTTGGGTGCTGTTATTGGTAGTTTTCTCAACGTCGTCGGATTGCGTTGGGGTTCCGGACGCACACTCCTTGGTAGGTCATCCTGTCCTTCTTGTGGAAAGGTTCTCGAGTGGTATGAACTTATCCCGTTCTTTAGTTTTTTTATTCTCCGCAGACGGTGCTCGAACTGCGGTGAACACATTTCCTGGCAATATCCGATAGTCGAACTCTGGACCGGATTGATATTTGCCACCGTCCCTTACATTTTTATACCCGTCTTCTGTATTTATATTATTATCACTATCTATGACCTAAAACACAAAATCATTCCCGATCCACTAGTGTATTCTGCAATCATCTTAAGCTTGCTTATCCCGCTATTCTTTATTCACTATTCTTTCCTGGATTGGCTCTCGGGACCGATTTTGTTCACTTTCTTTGGATTGATTTGGTTCTTAAGCAAGGGTCATGCGATGGGTTTCGGCGATGCCAAGCTCGGACTCTCCGTAGGTCTTCTCCTGGGGGCAACGCAGGGTTTCTCTGCTATCATCCTTGCCTTCTGGATCGGCGCCGCAGGTTCACTAGCGTATCTCTTTTGGCGCTTCCCAAACAATACCAAAAAGCTTACAATGAAGAGTGAGATTCCATTCGCACCTTTTATTGTAGTAGGCGCCTGGATGTCTCTGGTTTTTGATCTTAATCTTTTTCATGTCGCTTTATTCTAAAAAAGATCTTGGTTTCACCCTCACAGAACTTCTAGTCTCCATCGCGATAGCGTCTGTGATACTAACAGTTATAGTTTCAAACCAGTCGACCTATACAGACGGGGTTGCCCTCACCAATCTGGCTGATGAGATTAGCTCGACGATTTCTCAAGCGCAAGCATATGGCATAGGAGTGAAAGAATTCTCTCCCGCTTCAAGCGAATTCAGCGCCTCTTATGGGCTGACCTTTAGCCTCCTTAATTCTGGTTCTAACAAAGCGTATCTATCTTTTGGCGACAGGAATGGCAACAAGATATACGATGGCGACTGGTCCTGCCCGATAGGCGGCGCTTCGGAATGTCTAGGGAAAGTGGATATCCCTCGTGGTAACTATATTGAATCACTATGTGTCGTTAGGACATCAGGCGCAGATATATGTAACGTTGGTCGGGTGGACCTTAGTTTCGCTCGTCCTAGTACCGAGGCCCAACTTCTCTTCTTTAATGGTGGTGGACAATCATTCAATCCAGCGAACATGAAAGGTGCTAAGATTATGCTTAGGAGTCCTGGTGGTTTGACTCGATCGGTAACGGTCTTTACCACCGGCCAGGTCTCGGTCCAATAACTTACTACACATCCTATGACCAAAATGAATCAAGGGTTTACTCTCACCGAATTCCTCATCTCCATCGCGATAGCGTCTGTGATACTAACAGTCGTAGTTTCAAACCAGTCGACCTATACCGACAGAGTTGCTCTCACTAGTCTTGCTGACGAAATCAGCTCAATGGTTTTCCAAGCACAGGCATATAGTACAGGAGTGAAAGAATTCTCTCCCGCTTCAAGCGAATTCAGCGCCTCTTATGGGCTGACCTTTAGCCTCCTTAATTCTGGTTCTAACAAAGCGTATCTATCTTTTGCCGATCGAAATGAAGTCGGAGGAGGCTTTAGCAACGGGATATACGATGGCGACTGGTCCTGCCCGATAGGCGGCGCTTCGGAATGTCTAGGGAAAGTGGATATCTCCAGGGGCAACTACATTGAGTCGCTCTGCGCTACCAGGAAATTAGGTCCTGGCGCGGGAGGCCAACCAGATGTTTGTACCAACGTTGGCCGAATGGATATCAGTTTCGCCTATTCTAGCGGCGAGGCTCGACTCCTCTTTTTCAACAACGGTGGGGAACTATTTAGCCCAGCATACGATGTTAATGGAGCGAAGATTGTGCTCAGGAGTCCCAGCGGTCTCTCTAGATCCGTTATTATTTACGCTACTGGCCAAGTCTCGGTTCAATGAACAAGGGATTTACCTTAATAGAATTAATGGTAGCGATATCGATTTTTATAATCGTGATGACTATCTCTATGGGTTCGATTATCGGTGTCTTTGATGCCAACCGCAAATCAAGGTCTCTGAAAACTGTACTCAACAACCTCAACCTTGCCGTGGAGAGTATGACGAAAGAAATGAGATTCGGTAAAAGCTACCATTGCGGTTCTGGTAATGTCACGACGCCACAAAATTGCCCCTCCGGCGCTACGCTTCTAAGTTTTCTTTCTAGCGATGGCGTCCAGATAACGTATCGCTTGAGTGGCCAGGCTATTGAGAAGAAGATTGGCAACGACAGCTACATAGCAGTCACCGCGCCAGAGATCATTATAGACGACCTCGTTTTCTATACTCTCGGTGCCGGCACGAGCGACTCTCTCCAGCCCAAAGTGCTCGTGAAGATCAAGAGTCGTGCTGGCACAGGTGGTAGTCAGTCAGATTTCACCCTTCAAACTCTCGTCTCGCAGAGAGTGCTCGACATATGAAGAATGGAGGTTTTACCATCGTAGAGAGTCTCGTGGCTATCTCTATTTTGGTGCTTGTCATTACCGGTACGGCAAGCGCTATACAGACTGGTATCTCGTCTTATATCTTCTCTAAGAATCAAGTCATTAGCTTCTATCTTGCTCAAGAGGGATTTGAACAAATAAGAAATATGCGTGACGAAAATAGTTTACAAAGCCGAAACTGGCTGACTGGTATCTCAGCCAACTCAAGCGACCCATGTTATTTTGGCAATGCCTGTACTGTCGACCCTGTCAACAGTAACGTGCCTACTAGGTGTCCCAGTGGCCCGGGAAGTTGTCCTACGCTTCGACAGGACGCGTCCACGGGTTTCTTTGGTTACACTCTGACTTGGCCGAACACCATTTTTAGGAGGGAAATCGTATTGACCCAGATCAATGCGAATGAAATCTCGATTCTGGTGACCATTGACTGGTCAAAAGGTTTGGTGAGCAGGCAGTTCAGAGCTAGAGAAAATATTTTAAATTGGCAATGAAAAACAAAGAGCCCACTTCTGCAGGTTTTACACTTTTCATCGCACTGGTCGTGATGGGCACGCTGCTCTTAATTGCTGCGGGAATAGTGAGTCTCGCGACGAGACAGGCGCTTATATCCGCCTCCGGTCGTGAATCTCAGCACGCATTCTATGCCGCCGACACTGGTGTCGAGTGCGCTCTCTACTGGGATGTTAAGAACCCCACTGGGATTAGCGCCTTTGCTACCTCGACTTCTTCTAATATCACTTGCGCTAGTACCCCTGCGACCGTTGGAGGAGGAGGTGATAGTAATCCCACTTCTATTTTTTCTTTCACGCTTACACCAGGACCGTATTGTGCCACCGTAAAAGTTACTAAGGTTTATCTTGGTAGTGTTTTAAGAACAACTATCGAGTCCAAGGGCTATAACACATGCGATTTATCAAATCCTCGACGGGTTGAGCGTGCTGTGCGTGCGATATATTGATGCCAAAAGTTCCGAAGAATATAGTAGAACGAGTTTCAAGACTGCGCGAGACTATAGGGCATCACGCCCGGCTTTACCACACTTATGATCGACCGGAGATCTCAGATGAAGCTTATGACGCGCTTATCCGCGAACTTGAACTATTAGAATCAGAGTATCCTCCACTCGCTACTCCGGATTCGCCCACCCGTCGGGTGGGCGCAGAGGTGCTCGAGAAATTTGAAAAAGTGGCGCACGTCGTTCCTCAATGGTCCTTTAACGACGCTTTTAATGAGGACGATATCCGCGCTTTCGACGAAAGGGTGAAACGAGGTCTCCGAAGCCCTTTTGAATATATCGCCGAACTTAAGATAGATGGCCTTAAGATAGTTCTGACATATGAAAATGGAGTACTCCAGACAGCCGCCACGCGCGGCGACGGCCGAGTCGGCGAGGATGTTACAAATAATATCCGCACTATCAAGTCAATACCACTTAAACTTACACGGCGGGTGGATATCATAGTCGAGGGTGAGATTTGGATGTCAAAGAAGGTCTTTAACAGGCTGAACGAGGAGAGAAAAAGAAAAGGCGAAGAACTCTTTGCTAATCCTCGCAATATTGCCGCCGGCTCCATTCGTCAGCTTGATCCGGCCGTGACCAGAGACCGTAAACTTGATTCGTTTATCTATGGTGTCGCCTCTATGAAAGATGCACTGCCACCCCAGACCCAAGAAGAAGCGCTCGCACTTCTGCGGCAGCTTGGCTTCAAGGTTAATCCGCATTTTAAAAGATTCAGAGATATCGAGGGAGTAATTAAATATTGGAAGTGGTGGGGAGAGCAGAAAGGGAAAGAAGATTATCTTGTGGACGGTATTGTAGTAAAAGTGAATGAAAAGAAGTTTCAGAATACTCTGGGCTATACCGGCAAAGCACCGCGCTTTGGTATCGCTTTCAAATTTCCAGCCGAACAGGTGACCACTGTGGTGAAAAATATCACCCTCCAAATCGGTCGGACGGGCGTCCTTACTCCTGTAGCCATTCTCCAACCAGTCTTAGTCGCCGGCTCGACTGTCTCGCGAGCCACGCTCCATAATGAAGATGAGATCAGACGCAAAGATATCAGGATAGGAGATACGGTAGTGATACAGAAAGCTGGGGATGTCATTCCAGAAGTGGTAAAAGTGGTGGAGGAGATGAGAACCGGCAAAGAGCAGGTCTTCAAATTCCCGACTCACTTCCCGCTCTGCGGCGGCGATGGACGGATCGAACGCATTCCCGGCCAAGCGGCTTATCGTTGCGTGGCTAAAGATTCATATGAGCAACAAAGACGTAAACTGGAGCATTTCGTCTCGAGACGCGTCTTCGATATAGATGGCCTGGGACCAAAGATTATCAGTCAGTTGATGGAGGCAAAAGTCATTTCAAACTTCGACGACATCTTTGAGATTAAGAAAGGTGATTTAGAAATGCTTGAACGCTTCGGGGAGAAATCGATAAGCAATCTTTTGGAGGCGATAGAAAAAGCGCGAACCGTGACCCTCGGGCGCTTCATTGCTTCACTCTCCATTCCACAAGTTGGAGAAGAGACCGCGAGGGACTTGGCGCAACACTTTGGCACGCCGGAGCGATTCGCGAAGGCTACTTTGGCAGAACTTGAGGCATTGGAAGGAGTGGGCCCGATCGTGGCGCGCTCTATAACGAGCTGGTTCTCTGGCAGAGAAAACAGGAAGCTTTTTGCGCGGCTTCTCAAACAAGTCCGCATCCAACCTGTTCCAAGCCGAGCTCCAGAGAGATTGCCGCTCTCTGGTAAATCTTTTGTTTTGACCGGCACACTGGGCAGTATGTCACGCGAGGATGCCAAAGAAAGGATTCGTACGTTAGGCGGGGATGTACGCGAGTCTGTTTCTAAACATACGGATTATGTGGTCTCTGGCCGAGAACCGGGAGAGAAACTTAGCAAAGCCCAAGAACTTGGAATAAAAGTGTTGGATGAGAAAGAATTTTCTGATATGTTAGGATGAACATATGAATAAAGAGGAAGTCCTTAGTTTAGCCAAATTAGCCAGAGTCGAGTTAAAAGAAGCAGAAGCAGAAAGCTTGTCTCACGAATTTGATGCCATCCTCAATTATGTCGGTGAGGTGAGAGGGGCGGGTAGAGAGAGTAGGACAGGGACAAAGGGTCAAGAGAAATTTCTGGTCAGAAATGTAGTGAGAAAAGATGCGGAACCTCATGATCCCGGTCTCTATACCCAAAAGATTTTGGAGCAAGCGCCGGCTAGAGAAGGCAATTACATTAAGGTCAAGAAAATTCTCTGATGCCTGATCTTTCCTCACTTTCGATCACGAGCGCACGTACTGCTCTACAAAAAAAGGTATTTTCAGCGCACGAGCTGACGAAAGCTTCATTAGAGGTTATAAGAGAAAAAGATAGAAATGTCCACGCTTTCCTAGAAGTTTTTGACGATGCATTAGAGCAAGCGGACGAGGCTGATAGGAAGATTGCGGAGGGAGAAGATTTGCCGCTTCTCGGTATCCCCATGGCGATTAAAGATAATATGCTCATGGCAGGCAAGCGTGTTAGCGCCGGCTCAAAAATTCTTGAGGGATTCGTCGCTCCTTATGACAGCACTGCGACGAAGAAGCTTAAAGAAGCTGGGGCGGTCATTGTAGGGCGCACCAATATGGACGAGTTTGCCATGGGTAGTTCCACCGAAAGTTCAGCATACGGCGTGACGAAAAATCCTCATGACTTATCCCGAGTGCCCGGTGGTTCTTCGGGTGGTTCGGCAGCAGCTCTCGGTGCTCACCTAGTGCTTGCGGCTCTCGGTTCTGACACTGGTGGCTCCATTCGCCAGCCCGCGGCTTTCTGTGGCGTAGTCGGTCTCAAGCCCACCTATGGCAGAGTGTCACGCTTGGGTCTTATCGCTTTGGCCTCGTCGCTTGATCAGATTGGTCCGTTTACACAGACAGTAGGCGACGCAGAGATTCTCTATGAAGTTTTAGAGGGTCGAGATCCTTTGGACAGTACGACTATATCGAGAGAGACGTATCCCTCACGAAGAAAATTCTCTAAAGTAGTAGGTGTTCCTAGAGTCTTTGTAGAGAGTGAAGGTATAGACGATAGTGTCAAACATAATTTCAGAGAAGCGGTAGAAAAATTTAAATCTCTCGGATATGAGGTGAGAGATATCGAGCTGCCCCATATAAAATATTCTCTGGCCACGTACTATATCATTATGCCGGCAGAGGCCTCCTCCAACCTGGCACGCTTTGACGGAGTGAAATATGGTTTGCATAGGTCTGGTGCAGACGTAATAGCAGACTATTTTAAGACCCGCGGCGAAGGTTTCGGTAGGGAAGCGCGTCGGAGAATTGTTCTCGGTACCTATGTGCTCTCTTCCGGCTATTATGATGAATATTATGGAAGTGCTTTGAAGATGAAACAGTTGATTACTGATGAACTGGGCGAGATGTTTGGGAACATTGATTTGATCTTGACTCCCACGACGCCCACTCCCGCATTCAAGTTCGGAGAGAAAACTTCCAATCCTCTCTCAATGTATTTGGCCGATATCTTTACCGTGCCGGCAAATATCGCGGGGTTGCCTTCTATCTCCTTGCCCTCCGGCATGGTAGGCCTGCCTGCCCTGCCTGCGCAGGCAGGGCAGGCAGGTGCTCTGCCACTCGGGATCCTACTGACTGCTGGTCTAGGGAGAGAAGATAATTTATTTGCTGCTGGTAAAGAATTTCTGGGAGAATAAGATATAGTAGATATGGCAGAAGAGAAGAAACCAACGAAAGCAAAAGGAGGCGATGGTGACAGGCAAGCTATAGAGCAGGTCATGTTTTTGCTCGTGGGACTTTTCCTCTTGGCAGCCGTTATAACCAGTCTGCTTAATTATATTGAGAATCTGGGATTGGGTACTCCAGAGAGTCTCTGGTCCAAAGTAGTAGGCTACTTTCTCGCGCGTATCTGGCCAATCTGGAAGCTTGTAGCGGCTATCGTGAGTGTCTCGGCACTTGCGGGTATTATTCACAACTCTTGGAAACTCCGAGCAATCAATATTGAGGAAAAGAAAATTTATGATCCTCTTCCTGCAGTTCCTGTGCCAGACGGAGGTGGGGTAGCGGAGCCGAAAAATGAGAAGTGGGAGAAAGTCGTCAAATATGCAAATTCCAACAATGCTTCAGACTGGCGGCTAGCCATCATTGAAGCGGATGTCATGCTGGAAGAACTTTTGCGGGCCATCGGTTACAAGGGAGAGTCTGTGGGCGAGATACTTAAGTCTGTGGATAAAAATGATTTTCTGACTATCGAAGACGCCTGGGAGGCGCATAAGGTCAGAAATGCCATCGCCCATTCGGGAGGGGAGTTCCAATTGAATGAACGCGAAACCAAACGCATTGTCGCCCTTTTTGAGAAAGTGTTTAAAGAATTTCAAGTCATATAGATTTGTATCAATATAAAAAATACTGTATAATGGAGGCTACATAGCGGGTTGGAGGAGTAGTACCTCGACAGGCTCATAACCTGTAGGCGTTCGTGCAAATCGGACACCCGCAACAAGCGCGGAGAATGGCAGCGCGTTGAGCGGTGCCATTTTTCGTATTATAGTGTTCAGACGCCGGCATAGTTCAATGGTAGAACAGAGGACTCATAAGCCTCAAACAATGGTCCGATTCCATTTGCCGGCACCCCAAACCAGAGTTGCCCATAAATATGGTTAGGCAGATACCCTGTCACAGGGTATAATGGAGTTGTGCCTATATATAAGAAAATAAATAAAGGTTTCTTTAAAAATTGGTCAAATGATATGGCTTATATTTTGGGCTTTTTTGCTGCTGACGGATATATCACTGTGAACAGGCGTGGTGGGCAGTTTTGGTGTATGGATATAGGAGATAAAAGACTCATACAACAAATCAAAAAGAAAATTGAAGCTGATCATAAGATAAGTATTAGAAAGAGAAAGGATGGGAAATATACAAGCTACCGTCTACAAATTGGAAGTATTGAAATGTGTAACGATTTGCGACGACTAGGTTTTGATTTGAGAAAGACAAAAAATCTAGCGGTTCCCAGTGTTCCCAATGAGCACTTTAGTCACTTTGTTAGAGGTTATTTTGATGGCGATGGAAATGTTTGGACGGGGTATGTTCATAAGGAGAGAAAGACAAAGCTGCTTGTTTTGCGTGTAGTATTTACTTCTTGTTCAATGAAATTTTTGGATTTGTTAAGACTTAAATTAACTGGATTTAATATATTTCAGGGCGTTTTACGGAAAGGGGATGGTAGTTTTTATCGCTTACAATATAGTATCCATAACTCTTTGAGATTGTATGATTTTATGTATAATTGTCAAAGTACATCAAAATTACTTCTTAAGAGAAAGAAGGACGTATTTGAAAGGTATAAAAGAATGCGGCTGTAGCTTAGCTGGTTTAAAGCGCGTCCCTGTCACGGACGAGATCGTGGGTTCAAATCCCATCAGCCGCGCATCATGGGACGAATGGAGGCAAAAGCCTCCTTTTGTCTTGCAACACTTGAATATTTTCTGGTTCTAACCGATTGATACTTCTTTTCTATCGCAGGGTAGTTTTCAATGATAGGTTTCAGCCATTCGTTAGGCACTATATGGAGTTTCTGGTCTTTTAAGAAAAAGTTCTGACCGAGTGCCATGAATACTTCTCTTTTTGTTTGGAGGTCGCCATTGTTGAAGTGCGTGTGAGCATAACAAGCGAACTCAAAGGTTTTCTCTGTGAGATCAAGCCATTTCTCTGCTCTGTCCTCTGTTTCTCTAAGGTTCTGCTGAATGGAAGCGATTTGACTCCGAAGTTCCGCTCTTTGTTTTATAAACTCCTCATCATTTATAAGTTCTCTGTATCTCATCTTTGTGAGGGCATCCAGCTGATTCTGTGTCTCAACAAGCGTCCTGTGCTGATTCTCATAAATCTTGGCCCGTTCCTCAATTTCTTGGTTATTGTTTTCTCGTAGAATCTCCAAAGCCCAGTCCTTAAATTCAGGAAGGATAGTAATTTTCTTAATCTCTGTTTTTATTTGAGCCTCTAATTCTCCTGCCGGTAGGTATTTGTTTTGAGTACATTTACATCCGAGTTTCCTGCGAGTACAGAAATAGTAGGTGAATGTCTTTAGTTGGTTAGTTTTTTTGATGAGCTTAGTTTTTTCTAGGGCACTGATAGAACTTCCACATTCAGCACATCGAATTATGCCTGTTCCAAAAAATTCGTGGGTTTTAGGGCGGGGCTTGCCTTCTCTGCCAAGAATAATCTGAACTCGGTCAAATTCTTCGAGAGTAACCATAGCATCGTGCTTTCCTTGGAATACTTTTCCGCGATACTCAAAGAGGCCTGTGTAAAATGGATTAGTGAATATTCTGTAGATTGTACTTCTTCCTATCGGCTTAGAGCCTTTTCGCTTCATTTTCCGCGTCCGTAGACCCCATTCATTATTTGCTATCTCTAGAATTTTAGTAGGTGTGTGGCTTCCTGTGAGCATCATATCCCAAGCTCTTCGAACAAGGTCAAAACGCTCAGGGTCTTTTACAATATAATTCTCTCCCCGCGTTTCAATCTTTGTGTTCAGATAACCCAGAGGCGCAAGGATAGGAGCTTGTCCCTTCTCTAGTTTGCTATCAAGACCTCTTCGCACGCCTCTTTTAAGGTCGAGAATGAACTGATTAGCCGAACCACTTTCTACACTCAAGATAAGAGCATTATCATCGGGTTTATACTCGCGGGTAATTGTCCGAATACTCTTAAGAATCCCTTGTTGCGAAAGCCATTGTATTTTTCCGCTATCAACTGGGTTTCTAGAGAGTCTGTTGATTTCCCAACAGAGAATCCCATTTGCCTCGCCCGATTCAATTCTCTCTAACATCCTCGTAAAGATTGGTCGATTATCAGGATTCTTAGCTGATTTCGCTTCTGATAATATTTCTACAATCTCAAGGTTTTCACTTTCTGCAAGTTTTGTCAGCCGATCAGTTTGGTCTCCAATAGACTGGACTTGCCGGTCTTCAGATTCCGAACTTTTTCGGGCATAGAGGAAGTATTTTATTTGTGAATCTATTTTGTTAGTTGAGTTTCTCATGTCCTTATTTTAAACCTGAAAGGGACGGCCCTAGTTGACCCAATACGCTCGCCAAAGGCAGCTTTACTGGTAGGACCGCCCCTCTCAGGACAGTAAAGATATAAAAAACCTTTGGCTCTGTAAACGTATGGGTCAACATCATAATTATAGCTTATATTTAAGCATTTTGGCCATCTTAATAAACCCCATTTCAAAGCCTTCATTTAGCCTTAAAACCTTCCTATATTGTCTAGTAGGTTTTCCTCGATAGTAGTAGCGTTTAACCTTCTTCTCAGCTTCTTCAATATCAGGTATAGAAACAAAGCCTTTGTATCTACCACCATAGTTTTGTCTTGCATAAGTCAATCTATGGCATTTACGACATCCAAAATAGTTACCATGTCTATACAGAACCCCGATTCTTCGCCCGCAATATATTCCGTTTGCAAAAAGAGGGCAGATAAACCAGAATCTTCTGCCTCCGTAAGGACACGGTGTAGATGTTAGTGGTATGTTGTAATCAAAATCTTGTTTCTCGCCAGTATCTTGGTTAGATATGGTGTAAGCAATGCGGAGATAACCAGTATCTTCCTGCAATGTAGTCTGGATGGTAATGCCGTTTGTTTTCCCAGACCAGCTGCTCGTCCAACTCGCAACCCCATGTAGAGAATTCTTAAAGAATCCCTTACTTTTTAAAAGGTTGGCCCTGATATTATTCAGTCCTTCTAATTCCACTTTTCCTTTAGAGTTCCATCCTCCCATATTAGTTGTTATTTGCCGAAATCATTTGAGATTCTCGCTGATAAGCAGCTTCCTGACACCATAAAAAGAAGGGGAAGACCTAATATCAATATAGTTACCATATAGATACATTCACTTAATAGGAAAACTGTATAGTTATCTAACATTATAGTTATTGTTACTATATAGTGTCTTTAGGCCATAAGTTATCATCTTTATCTACGTAGCTATTGCGGGCATTGCAATACTCTTCAAAAACTTTCTTTTCAATCTGCTTCCACTTATCTTTATCATTTATAAAAACAATTTCCCGCCATTTTCCTGCGAAGAAGCAAGGTACTTGTAGGTACAGCATCTCATTCTCTAGATTTTCGTTCTTATGCTTGGATACAGACAGCCTGAATCCTTTAATGGTGATATCTCCAAAATCTATAATAGCGGTAGCCTTCAAGTCTGGTTTATCCGATAATTTGATTTTTACTTCTATTTCGTCTGTTTTTATTTTCATTGTAATCTGGGTTATCTTTGCTAATTTCTCGTCTCTAGCGGGCAATTTGCCTCAAATTCCGCGCTCCTCAGTTAGTTTCGCGAGTTCTCCGATAAGCTGATTTCTGTCTTTTGGAGAATAGTCATCTTTATCTACCAGTCGATTGAACCATTTGCTTATGGCATTCCTACTAAACCTTTGGCCTCTCACCGCCTTAGCGAAGTTGATGTAGGTGCTTAGATTTGGATTTTTCTGTTGGAAGTTATCGAACCTCCTTTTTATACTTCTCATAGTCGTTCTTAGTTATTGGTTTGTAAGTAACTTTCATAAGCTGGACTAATCTCACACCTTTCTCGTATGCAGATTGCCGATCCAAAACCACACCAAACTTCTTGTGATATATGGTGATGAACTTATCTAGCTGTACGTCAGAAATCTGCATGACCTTAACCTTTATTAACCACTGTTATACAGTCGAGTTTTGGCCTCTTTGAGGCAATTAAAATAGGCGAGCGGGTCTACCGTCAGAGAATGCGACCAAAAAGCCTGCACTTTTTCGTCCAGAAATTTGTCTCTTTCTATGTAGAACGTGGCTCTACTACCATCTGCTCGGTCTATGGCCTCGATTGAATACCCGAAGCTCATTAGAGCAGCAATCAAACTTAAATCCGCACTACTGAAGTAATCATTTTCATTTAGATACTTATTGCTCATTTTGATTTTTTTACCTAATAATCAAAATCAGCTAATCGTGGTGTGTTACTTTGAGATAATAAAAAAACCAAAGTAATAAACACCAGTTCAAGACTGATTTTTATTACTCTGGTTTCTTTCAGCTCACCCTTTCTAGCGGGTGTCAGACACGAAGACCCTAGAGGTGTCGGGAAGCACCATACCCTTTCTAACGGGTAGGGGATGCGACCAAACTTAACTTATCAAGGTACAACACAATCTTATAACCTAGGTATTTTTTTGTCAATAATGTTAAAGGTAATTGTGCCATCTGGCCTTACTTTAAAATAGTTTAATCCACGGCATTTTTTGCAGGGCATACTTTTTCCACTTCCAAAAATATCTAGATCTGCTTTTAAATCTTTTGGATCAGTAAATTCCTTTATAAAATGCCCGCACCTTTTTCCGTTATTTTTAATATTCTCACAAAACCATTTCACGCCTTTAGACTTTTCAAATAGTTTGGAGACTCCTGATTCGTATATTTCTTCACTTTCCTTCTTTAAATTTTCACTCAACCTATGTATACCATCTCTATCGTGAATAACTATGTTGTAAAATTCATCCTCATACCAATCTCCAGATTGTGCTATCCCGCCAGTATGTAGTTTTTCTAGTGTAATTAAGTCAGAATAGGCCTCTAGATATGTCAAAATATCCAATCCGTTATGAATACGTTTAAAGTCATCATATCTAATAAGATTATTTTTATTTCCCACCAAATCTTCAAGAACTGCTACGACCTTTTTTATATACTCTTGATTGGTTATGGATATTCCAAGTGTAGGACTGTGCTTTGTAAATAAATAATCGTTCAGGTCATTTTTGCTAGTGGAAATCAAGAAGGCTTTAATTGGTTCATCTCCTTCGATTTGTTTCTTAATAATCCCCTTATTAGCTAGCTTTTCTAGTATATTATCGGCCTGACTAACTGAGAAGCCCAGATCAGCCATCTCTCTTGTTGTGATGAGTATATTTTTACCTTTCCCAGCAACGGGAATGTCCTGTCTTTTCTCAATTTTATCTAAAAGTAGATTGACTACTAAGGTATCAGTCTGGTCGGCCGTTTTATCAGTAATTTTCATTTTCATTTATAGTCCAAATCTACTACTTTTTACTACTTTTTCAATCTGTCTAGAATTGTTGGATTTTGTTGGCTATATGTGGTATTCTCGTGGTGTAGTTTAATAGCCTAAACTTGGTTCTTTAAGCTTGAGAACTAGGCATGGTGAAAACCGATGAAGGATGGAAAACCCATCATGGGAATACCTTCATCGGTCCTGTCGGGAAACTGGCAGCGGGTAGCCTAGCTACCGCCCGTGGTGGGCTTTCTGTTTATAGATAAATTAAAATGAATATGAAAAATAGAATATTGATACCGATTCTGTTGGCGACTATTTTCATACCACAAATTGTTTTTGCGGCTTGGTGGAATCCTTTTTCATGGAGCATATTTTCGTGGATATTTGAACCTCAACCAGCTGCTGTCATACAAACGTTAGAAACGGATGAGGTAGCAACTTCCACTCAAGATATACCAACTGCTACTACAACAATATCAGATACCAAAAAAGATTCTGTCAAAAAATCAGTAGTAAAACCTACTCCTGCTCCAAAGCCGCAAATGCAGCCAACCATCTCCGGGCAAACAACTACATCTACTGCACAAGTAACTTCAACTACGACAACTAATTACAAAGATGCCGAGCTAGAGCTAATAAAGCAGCAAAACGAAATACTTAAACAGCAGTTACAGGCTCAACAACAAATTGCACAGAACACAACTCCTGTTAATGGTGCCTGTTCCACCACTCTAAATATTTGTACTACCGGTACTTTAAATGATGTAACTGATACTTCTACCCATTATTTATGGTCTTGTAAGGGTAGTAATGAGGGTTCGACGGCTTCTTGTTCTCTGCCAGTCCCATCATTTGAATTTAACCCGACAGTTGAAGTTGGTGGTGCCACAGGTTATGGCTTCTTACATTCTGAATTTAAAGACACTGGTTGTCTTGGTTGTGATCTGACAGATATAGGTTGGGTATATATAACTATGCCAACAGATTTGTCAGATGGTGAAATTACTATATCTGATAAAGGGACTATTAAACTAAAGCCAGGAATCAATAAGATTGATGGTATCGCGGCTAACAAAAATTATACTTGGAGTGCAGTTGCACGTTCATCTAGTACTTCTAAATCTACCAAGACAGGAACATTCACTAGCAGATCTCCACGTCTAGTGGCGGTACCAGAAGGAGGAGAAGCTAATAATGGTTTAATATTCATGAATTACGGGGTTATAGAAAATGGCTTAACTATCTCAACAATTATTAGATTTCAGGGCTCTGGACAAGATGTAGAAGTCGGATATATGGATAAAGACCGTAGTAATTATTTATATAAAGTTATACCAATGGTCAATGATGGCGACACCTTAACACTGAGCGACATCTCTCATCATATATGGATAAGATCAATCAACGGCAGTGCTCCATGGACTAACAATCAAAGCGTGAAATTCAAAATTATAAGTGCTACCGCTACATATGCTAATGGTAATCCAGTAGAGTTTTATTACTAAAATTCATGGAAAAACGTGGAAAATAGTACACCACGGACAGGTGTGGACAAGAAAGCAACAATAAGTAGTATAAATCGTCTATAATGAATGCTATGAATCGCCTCGATGAGTTACTACTCTTTGTTTTAGATAGAGCTAATAAGGGTGGTAAACATGACCTCTCTAAGTTTCAGATGTACAAAATTCCATATTTGCTTCAAATATACTCAATAAAGTATGCAGGTACTCCTTTTGTAAAAGATACTCAATTTATAAGAAAGAAAGACGGACCGATTTCTATTGATATACAATCTGCTTTAGAGAGACTCGAAAATGGTGGGTATGTTAGAAAAGAAATAGTAGAAAATAAAAGTTATGGACATTCTAAACACGCATATAGTCTTGGAGAAAAAAAGGTAAATAAATTTAATTTTGATAGTGGAGAGCAAATCTTCCTAGATAATTTTTTATCTGAATTGCTTCCATTAACTCAAACTAAACTTAAAAATATAACTTATGCAACTGAGCCGATGCAAGATATTCAGCTCAGAGAAAAAGCGAGGCGTAGCCATTTATATGGTGTTGGGCTGGATTTTGCAACAGTAGCTATCGATCCAGATGTAATAGAGGCTTACTCAGACTAGCTATGAGTTTTCGAGTAGGTAGCATACTATTTTTTGATGAATATCAGTTTACTGACAATCAACTGATTAAAAAACACTTTGGCTTAGTTTTATTACCAGAACACGCAACGCAATATCAAAACAGTGTTTTGTGCTGTGTGATAACATCCAAAGAAACGCCTAGGTGGAGCTTATTGTTAAAAGAGAGTTTGTATTCGTGCTTTGATACGGATTCGTACGCCTGTTTTAATAGAAAAGACATGGTATCTAAAGATGGTTTAAATAAGGATAATCAACCTAGAGGGACTCTTAATAAAGTAGATATGGAAAAAGGATTCAAGATTCTAAAGCAATGTCTATATGCAGTTAAAGATATTGGTTCTAATCAATTTTTTAGAGGAACAATTATTTACCAATGGAAAAAAGCACTAGGCAAAATCTAATTAATTACTGAGTAAAAGCCGGAATACGAATTATTGTGCCATTACCAAGCCGAAATCCAGTTCTAACATCATCCACTAGCCCGCGCACAGATTTTGCCATTGTGCTTTAGTCATGATAAGTTCACATCTCTACAGAATTTGAACTGATATACTAGTCATCAAGTGAATGAATTAGAAAAACTATCTAGAGAGTTGGGGAGTAAATACAAAAATGTTAATGAACTTGTTTTGTCTATCCAAAATGCCGTGAGGTCTCACGCGAATTCTTTACCCGGAAGATATGAACCTAAAAGCATTGTCGAATCCAGATTTACTCCAGCAGAAGAAGCGTACAAAAAAGGTATTGTGAGTTGTGGTGCCATGGTAAATATATCTACAGAGATATTAAGGCGCTTAGGATATAAAGTGAAATTAATTCATGGCGAGTGCAAAGAGTCGGTCGACCACGCCTGGATTTCAGTATTTAATCCCGGATCTAATACATGGGAAGAGTTCGACCTGACTCGAAAGGATAGCAAAGTACTGCCCACTCACATCAAAAAGGCTGAAGTAGAGTCATGGGAAGATATAAGAGTACAGATAGAGAGTGACCATAAGACTATAGCTGATAGACGGCAGCTCAGAGACTTAATTTAGTGCTAACCTTGTCCACCCTTCGATAGACTCAGGGTAAACTAGCCCGCGGATCAGTTTTTTGTTGTATAATTAAGGGTATTAATAATATTTCAAAATTACTGTGACAAATACAAATAAAGCTGTCTGGGCGCTTCGTATTGGGGTGGCAGGGGAGTTTCTGGGTCATGGGATTCTAGCTCTGCAGGGTAAAGCGGATTGGATAGGATGGTTTGCTAAGTTTGGCGTGAGTGATCCTGGTACGGCGGCCACATTGCTTACTTTGGTAGGTGCACTAGATATATTGGTGGCTCTCGTAGTACTTTTTAAACCCATCAAACCCGTGCTCTTGTGGGCCGTCTTCTGGGGTTTCTGGACCGCGCTGGTGCGTCCCATTGTCGGCCAGCCAATATGGGATTTCATAGAACGCTTTGCCAACTGGGGCGCGCCTCTAGCTCTCTATTTCTTGCTGAAGATGAAAGAGGATCAACGTTCATAATAAACTTGTAAAAAGCCTGACGTTCTATAAGATTAAGGCCGTTCTTTGCCGTTGTAGCTCAGGTAGTTAGAGCACATTCATGGTAAGAATGAGGTCGCCAGTGCAAGTCTGGCCAACGGCTCCGCAATTAATATTTTCGGCAGACAGATGCTACACTTAAAGTATGGATGAGCAAGCATTTAAAGACCAGATGTCATTTAAACCGCGATTTGAAGGTGATCTGTCTCAAGAAGAGGTCGCTCGGTATGACAATGTGATTGTCGGCGGCATGGGTGGTTCTGGTTTGGCACCGAGAATACTGTTTTTCCTCGACCAGACATTCCCCATTTGGCTACATGATGATTTTGGCCTGCCGGCGAAGAGTGAAGGCAGAGTTTTGTATGTAGCGATATCATATTCCGGTAATACGGCCGAGACTCTGAGTTTTGCGAAGGAGGCATTGGCCAAGAAATATTCCCTAGTGATTATCACTTCAGGAGGCGCGCTTCTGGACATGGCCAAGGGAGACAACGTCCCGCACATTCTTGTTCCCACAGGATTTCAACCCAGGAACGCTGTAGTGTATATGTTGCGCGCTCTTCTCTACGCCTTAAAGCGGGAAGAACTGCTCAAGGAACCGTCGGAAGGTTTCGTCGATTATCAAAAAGTTTACCAAGATGGTCGGGCAGTGGGCCGTGATTTCGCCAAGAAAATACCTCTCATCTACTCATCTAGAAGCAATCAAGTTTTAGCTCATATATGGAAAATCATGTTTAACGAGACTGGCAAGATTCCCGCTTTCGATAACTATTTTCCAGAACTGACACATAACGAGATGCAAGGTATTCTGCCGAAGGCGGCCGGAGCATTAGGAGAACAATTAAAAGTTTTACTTCTTCTGGATAAGGAAGATGACGAACGGGTGTCACACGAGATGAATGTCTTCTGGGACATGGCTTCTTCCCGAGGTATCAATGTCGTTTCTCTCAAACTTCCCTCCAGTGGGGCAAGCCAAGCAATCTACACTCTCATTGCCGCCGGTGGCGCCGCTCAAGTTGTAGCAGAACTCAACGGAGTAGAGGCGGACGAAGTGTCATTTATAGAATTATTCAAAAAGTCATTGTGATTTGTGGATAGTCTTGACCAATAGGGTGTAGGAGTATACGCTAATACCACAACCTCATGAAATATCTTTTGATAACCGTACTTGTTGTGAGTTTTGTTGGCATAGGCACTTTGGGCTTCGCTGGTATGTCTCATAGTAATTCACAGAATTACGATAATGGCTGTATTTGGGCGATATCTCAAGGAACAGATTGCCCCAAGCAAGGCAATTCCATTGATTATCTCGCGTCGCATTTTAATGCTTTCAAGAATTTTTCCAGCGCCGCTTTCGGCACTCTCGCGACTACACTTCTCTTACTCTCCTTATTTATAGTTGGGACCACTTTCAGTCTGTTGTCGGGAAATTTAGTCTCACCGAAACTTAACCTTTCACATCATTGGCTTAAGCGATTAGATTCTCTACGTTTACTCTCTCAATACCGACTTATTCATTGGCTTTCGCTTCACGAAAATAGCCCAGCTCGCGTCTAGGACGCCGATAGCAAACCGTTCGTCGAGCGGATTTTGCGTCGTGCGTTTTTTGAGTCTCTTAAGAGAAGAGATTATTCGTTTCCTAATTCATTAATCCTTATGAACAAAACTATTATCGGTATTATCTTTGGAATGCTTGTGCTTAGTGGGCTAATCTGGGTTGCGCGTCCTGATTCTCTAGATAGCGTAGCGCTATCTGTGGGCAACACAGGAGCGTTGATAGTAGAAGAAGCAAACAATTATGATTTCGGCACCATCTCGATGGCGGGCGGAGAAGTAAGGCATCAGTTCAAAATCAAAAATACGAGTAACGAGGCAGTCATCATCAATAAAATCTACACCTCATGCATGTGTACAGTCGCTTCACTTTCAACTAAAAGTGGACAATTCGGACCCTTCGGTATGCCCGGCCATGGCGTTGTCCCCGGAATAGATCAAAAGATCGATTCTAACGAGGAAGCGACTGTTGAAATCGTCTTTAATCCAGCGGCGCATGGTCCTGCCGGTATTGGTCAGATCTACAGGACCATCACAATAGAAAATAACGCCGGACAGCCAGTCGAACTGCAATTCGCTGCCATGGTCACTCCCTAAACCGCATGAATACAAAACTTACAATTCTTGTTGGTGTGTCGGTTTTCTTGTTAGGCTTGGTCATTCTGCTTAAAACTAGCAACATTGGCACGACTGCGCTCTGGAACTTAAGCGCGGAAGGTAAATGGCTTCTACCGCTTGTGGGAGTCGCGGCCCTAATTGACAGCATCAATCCGTGCGCCTTTGGTATCCTGCTTGTCACAATCGCATTTCTATTCTCTCTCCAAAAGACACGAGCGAGCATCCTGAAGATTGGCGGTATCTACATCCTTGGACTCTTCACGGTTTATATCCTTATAGGCTTGGGCCTTCTTCAGGCCCTGCACATCTTCAATACACCACACTTCATGGCGAAAGTGGGAGCAGCACTCCTCATTGCGCTTGGCAGTATTAATCTTGTGAATGAATTCTTTCCGTCATTTCCGATTAAGCTTCGCATTCCGCAAGTAGCGCACCATAAGATGGCCGAGCTTATGAACAAGGCCTCCCTGCCAACCATGTTTCTCTTGGGTGCATTGGTGGGGCTCTGCGAATTTCCTTGTACCGGCGGCCCTTATCTTATGGTATTAGGACTGCTGCATGATCAGGGGACGTACCTTGCCGGAGTTGGATACCTTCTGTTCTATAATCTAATCTTCGTCTTGCCTCTCATGGTTATTCTATTTATTGCAAGTGACAATGCACTGCTTGATAGAGTAAAAGTATGGAAAAAAACCGAAACAAAACATATGCGTGTCTGGGGTGGCGTGGCCATGGTCATCCTTGGTCTTCTTATATTCCTGCTCTAACCAACAATTACCATGACTGCTAAACAACAATTAAAACTCGGAGATATGGTCGCCAAGCTTGCCAAGGCACTTCACATATCTCATTGCGAGAAATGCGAACAGCGCCGCCTCATACTCAATGAGATCAAGATTTTGGGTGTGAGAGAAGTCATCAAAAGATTGAGAATCATTAAACTCTCTAATACCCAAAATAGCTCTGGCGAGTCGTGGCCGGTCGAAGAAATAGTCAAAAAAATGGAAAATTGCTGTGATGAAAAATAAACGCGCAACTATGGAAAGCCCGTATCTCGTTCCCGTGGCAATAGTGGTAGCAAGCATATTCATCGGGGGAGCGGTGCTGTATCAAGACCGTCTGACTCCGGTACAAAACGCTAGACAAATATCAGATCTTGAAAAGGCTGTGCTTCCAGAAGACGGCGTTATTTTGCCGGTCACCTGGGGCGATCTCGGGTCTAAGCTTGTCCATGCTGGTGTAATCGATGCGGATAAGTTCAAGGCTATCTATGGCCAAAGAGGGGCTTTTACCGCCGAGTATCAAAGTCTCCTTCTTGGTCAAAATGATGGAAAGCTTAAAATTACAAACGAGAATGCTGGATATCTCTTAAATTTATTTTGGGCCCTTGGACTGGCAAGTAAAAATCCAATACTAGAATCAGGCGAGATGGCAAATTCCACCTACGGTGCCCGCCTGCCGGACGGGCAGGGAGCCGGAAACTTTGCCTCGACGGGTGGTTGGACAATCGCGCAAGGCAACACGATGAATCACTACAGCCGTCATCAGTTTTTTGATTTGACTTCTGAACAACAAGCTCTGGTGGACAAAGTTTCTCGTGGGATATACAGGCCATGTTGTGGGAACTCCACTCACTTTCCGGACTGTAACCACGGCATGGCGATGCTTGGCTTCCTTGAACTCATGGCATCGCAAGGAGCAAGCGAACAAGATATGTGGCAAGCGGCCATGGTAGTTAGTTCTTATTGGTTCCCAGACACGTACATGACAATCGCCACCTATATGAAAGATAGGGGCGTGGATTGGGCAGACGTGAGTCCGCAGGAAATACTCGGAGTCAATTATTCCAGCGCTCAAGGGTATGCCAGGATTGCATCGCAAGTTACTCAGCCAAGTAGTCCACAAAGTGGATGCAGTGTATAATAGCGACTAAAAGAATTCTTATGGATGCGAAAAGAAGTATTCAGTGGGTTGTCGTTATTGTTGCGATCATCACTCTAGGTTACGGATTGTTTTTTCTGGCGCGCCTAGGTCGAGAACCGCAGCGAGGAGAAGAGTTTGCTATCCAAGGTCGAGAACATATTGCTATTGGAGCAGTTCATGCTCCCTACAACTCAAACCCCCCGACTTCCGGTTGGCACTACGCGGAGCCCGCTAGTTGGGGTATGTATCAGACCGAATTACCTGATGAACAAGTCATACATAATCTTGAACATGGCGGCATCTGGATCTCCTACAAAGATATTGATGCGGACACGAAAGCCAAGTTAGAGAATTTGGCTAAACAATTTCCGAACAGTGTCATCATAACACCGCGTGCAAGCAATGATTCAAAGATTACTCTGGCTTCTTGGGGTAGGTTGGAGAAATTAGAAGCCTTTGATGAAGCCAAGATTCTGGCATTCATTAAGAGCAACACAAATAAATCTCCTGAGCCAATCGCCCGTTAGGTTTCCGGGTCGTTCACTTATTAGGTATAGGGCATCATGAAGACAATAACCGTACACGAAGAAGAAAAAATATATACCTGTCCGATGCATCCTGAAATCAAGCAGGACAAATCCGGTATGTGCCCTGAATGCGGCATGAGCCTTATTCCGGCAAAAAAGAAAAAATCAGATATGGACCCATCGCACGATAAGCATGCCGGTCATTCGACAGCAATGTTTCTTCGTAAATTTTGGATAAGTCTCTTACTTACAATTCCCGTCGTGCTCTATGCCGACGTTTTTAAGACGATTTTCAAATGGTCATTGCCCGAATTTCCGGGTCTCGCATACATGCCTCTCGCACTTGGTTCGGTCGTATTTTTCTATGGTGGATGGGTTTTTCTCGCCGGTGCCTGGAGGGAAATTAAAGGGCGCTTGCCCGGAATGATGACTCTTATCGGCATCGCTATTTCAGCTGCTTATATTTGGAGCGTATATGCCGTAATAGCCAGTGCCGAGGCGTTGTTCTGGGAGCTCGTCACACTGATCACTGTCATGCTCCTCGGCCATTGGCTCGAGATGAGAGCGGTAAGCGGAGCGCAGGGCGCGCTTAAAGAATTGTCGAAGCTCCTTCCGGATACCGCTGATGTGATTAGAGACGGCGAGACGGAAACCATCCCACTTTCCGAACTTCGGGAAAATGATCTCGTCCTCGTGAGACCGGGAGCTAAAGTTCCTGCTGACGGAAAAATCATAGATGGTGAATCAGACGTAAACGAATCTATGGTGACTGGGGAATCAAGGCCGGTATCCAAAAAAGAGAACGATGCGGTTATCGCCGGTACTATAAACGGTGATGGTGCTCTCAAAATTAGCGTCTCCAATATCGGAGAAAAGACATTTCTTGCTGGAGTAATGCGTTTGGTGGCAGAGGCACAAGCTTCCAAGTCACACCTACAAATGCTTTCTGATCGTGCCGCTTTCTATTTAACGGCTATTGCCGTTCTCGGAGGTGGTATTACACTAGTTGCCTGGCTTCTAGCCGGTGCGGATGTTACATTTGCTGTAGCACGTCTTGTAGCCGTTCTGGTTATTGCCTGTCCGCACGCATTAGGACTCGCTGTTCCTCTTGTTGCATCAATATCCACAACCAAAGCGGCGCACAACGGATTTCTCGTCAAGCAGAGGCTGGCTTTGGAAGCAGCCCGGACGATCGATACCGTACTTTTCGACAAAACAGGTACCTTGACCGAGGGGAAATTTGTCGTTACTTCTTCAAGCTCCGATGAGGCGCTTACGCTTGCCGCTGCCGTTGATGCCCATTCTGAGCACCCTATTGCCAAAGCTATTGTCGCGGAAGCGGAAAGAAAAAATCTTCCCGTCAAGCAGGCCCAAAATTTCAGACGCATCCCGGGCATAGGCGCCGAAGCGATGGTTGAAAACAAAAAAATTTTCGTGGGGCACAGAGGCGGGGCTGATATCCTCGTTGAGATAGAAGGGGAGACCCTAGGAACTATAACTGTTTCCGACAAAATTCGTCCTGAAGCGAAGGAGTCCATAAACTCTCTTCATCATATGTCGGTCAAAACGATTATGATTACTGGCGATAGTGAAGATGTGGCTAGGGAAGTGGCTAAAGAGCTTGGCATAGAGGAATATTTTGCTCGCGTGCTCCCGCATCAAAAATCGGAAAAAGTGAAAGAACTTCAGAAACGCAACATGAAAGTTGCCATGGTAGGTGATGGCATCAACGATGCCCCTGCTCTTACCCAAGCTGATCTCGGCATCGCCATTGGGGCCGGGACAAACGTGGCTATCGAATCGGCCGGAATTATTCTGGTCAGGGATGATCCGCGGGATATTGTAAAAATCATTAATCTGTCCAAGATGACATATTCAAAGATGGTTCAGAATCTCTGGTGGGCGGCCGGCTACAACATTGTCGCACTACCTCTTGCTGCCGGTGTGCTCGTGTTTAAAGGCATATTACTTGACCCGGCGATTGCGGCCGTGCTGATGTCGGTAAGTACTGTTGTCGTGGCCATCAACGCAGTCATGCTCAAAGGCAAAAGACTTTGACGATCATTTTTGATAAAGTAGGTTCGAGAGGAATCGTTAATATGCTCTAGCCGACCTAGCTCAACTGGTAGAGCAACGGTATCGTAAACCGTAGGTTCCGGGTTCAAGTCCCGGGGTCGGCTCATGTCTAAGCCAGAAGAAATAAAGAAAAAAATTGAGGAAATCGAGCAAGCTATGGGCTTGGTGGAGTTTTGGGCGGATAAAGACCAGGCCCAGAGGGTTTTGCGTGAACATGAAGCCCTGAAAAGCGAACTCTTAGGAGTAGGCAAATACGACAAGGGTGGAGCGGTAGTGACCATCTTCTCCGGGGCGGGGGGCGACGATGCTGAAGATTTTTCCAGAATGCTTTTGGAAATGTACCTGAAATTTTTTGAGAAGAGAAAGTGGGGCTACTCGATCATTCATAAAAATGAAAATGACCATGGCGGATATAGGAATATTACTCTAGAGATAAATGGGAAAAGCGCCTACGGAATTCTAAAAAATGAATCCGGTGTACATCGTCTGGTGCGTATCTCGCCCTTTAATGCCAAGGCGCTTCGACACACCTCTTTCTCGATGGTAGAGGTTATTCCGAAATTCGAAAAGCCCAATGAGATGAAAATCCCGCCGGAGGATCTCAAAACCGAATATTCCAAAGCAAGCGGCCCCGGAGGACAGAATGTCAATAAACGCGAGACGGCGGTACGTCTGGTACACATTCCTACCAACCTCGCAGTACACGTTGAGTCCGAGCGTTCCCAAGCGCAGAATAGAGAGAAGGCTCAAATCTTACTTGAAGCTAAGCTCTACAAACTGCTCGAAGATGAACGCAAGGCTAAAGAAAAGGGTCTTTATATTTCCAAGACTACTCAGATAGAATGGGGCAACCAAATTCGTTCCTATGTCCTTCATCCTTATAAGATGGTCAAAGACCATCGCACGGATGTCGAGACCCATGATGTGGAGAGAGTTCTCAACGGCAACATAGATGAATTTATCGAAGCGGAGCAATTGCTTTAGATCAGCTTTTATATATAATTTGGAAAGACACCAGATATTTCCTTGTAAACCTCGCTAGAGAGAAAGGACAAACCATATCATGGATAAGTTCGTCCCGCTTGTGGATCTCGGCGTAATCACAGTGCCGGAAGACTGTCGGCTGTCGACGTTCAGTAGGGAGAATCGGAGGCAGTTCATATACTACGAGGAGGCCATTAACGATGCAAACTTCTCGAACCCAACCCGCATCCTCAAGCCTGGCGATAAGCTAGGGGTCCAGGCATTCAGGCAGGCAGTGCCTAGCCAAACTACTTCCGAAGAGCGTCTGGAGTTCTGCCGGAGGCAGGAGAGAGGCGTGTTGGTGGGAGCTCGAGGGGTCTCCCTCGTATTTGACCAGAAGCGTCATCTTTTGCCGAGAGGTCTATGGTACAGTTCTCTCGACCAAAGGGAGCGTCTCTGGAAGGATGCCCGCGGCTGTTACGGCGTACCGAATCTCGTTGTCCTTCGGAGTGGATACTTCGACTTCGACCTCAGATGCTTCGAGCAGCCACGGGACGAGAGTTACGCCTTTTTTACTTTCCGCGACTTGTCTTGCTGAAATCGGTCTTCGGCGCGGGTGCCCCTGGCCCCCGCGCCTCTTCTTATATAAATTGACTGATACGACATTTCTTGTTAATCTGCTCAAATGCTTAAAATTAGACTACAGAGGATAGGTCGGACACACGAGCCGAGTTTTCGACTCGTTTTAACCGACTCGATAAACTCGACCAAGAGCGGTCGCTTCAAGGAAATTCTCGGCTCTTATGATCCTCGTCAGTCAAGAGACTCTCTCGATGGTGAGCGCATCAAATATTGGCTCGCTCGAGGCGCCGGTCCTACCGATACCGTCCATAATCTTCTGGTCAAACATAGGATCATAAACGCTAAGAAGATTAATGTCTCAGCCATCTCCAAGAAGACCCCTGTGGTTAAAGAAGATGTTATAATGGAGTCGGTAGTCAAACAAGAGGCCGTCTGATTATTCCTTAACTAAAGAGCATGATTGATGACGTACAGTTCCTCGAATATGTTGTGAAGGCATTGGTGAGCCATCCGGATGATATTAAAATAAAGAGAACGGTTGACGAAATGGGCGTACTAATGACCTTGGATGTTCATCCCGATGATATGGGGAAGGTCATAGGTCGATCCGGTAATACTGCTAAAGCTATTAGAATTCTTCTACGCGTGGTAGGTATGAAGAATAATGCCCGTATAAATCTCAAGATCAATGAACCTCAAGGAGCAGGTGGACCGTCATGGCAAGAACGACGAGGAGCCATTCCTTCCAATGCTTCTGTTCCTAACTCCAAAACTCTCGATGAGGCAATGGAAGATTTGAATCTAGATTAGTGCACTTCCATATCATTACATTATTTCCCAAAGCATTTGTCTCCTATCTTGGTGAGTCTATTTTGAAGCGTGCCATAGAAGATAGGAAAATTAAAGTTTCTTTCTATAATCCGCGCGATTTTGTTGATAATAAATGGAAAAGAGTAGACAGGCCTCCGTACGGCGGCGGTCCAGGATTAGTTATTGAAGCCTTGCCTGTAATTAAAGCCATCGCTAAGGCAAAAGGTAAAAAAAATGCCAAAATAATTTTCTTGTCACCAAGCGGTAAGCAGTTCACCAATGAATACGCAAGAAAAGTTGTCCGTAAATATCAAAACATAATAATTATCTCAGGCAGGTACGAGGGCATTGATGCTCGAGTGAAGGAAATCTTCAAGGTAGATGAAATATCAGTCGGGCCATTTATTTTAACCGGTGGAGAACTGCCGGCCATGATGATCATGGACGTCATGGCTCGACACATACCTGGGGTGCTTGGCAATTTTGATTCACTCGAAGAACGCAGGGTGTCAAACTCAAATGTCTACACACGACCAGAAGTATTGCTATATAAGGGTAAAAAATATCGTGTACCTAAAGTTCTTCTCTCCGGCCACCGCGCCAAGATAGAAGAGTGGAAGAAGAAAGCTAAATAATTACTTTTTTCGTAAAACTCTCGCATTATTATTTTAAATGTGCTGTAATCAAGAAAGAGGCTAGAGTAGTAATTCTGCTCCCAGTCTGGTTCTGTACAACTTTACAGGAGGAAGGAATCATGACAAGTATGAGATCCTCGACAGTAGCGTTCTATACACCCCAACCCGATCTTCTCCGCTGGGGGATGGTCTACAAGAGGCTTTACGCCCGGAAGCCAGATTTCTCTGGCCTCTACATACCCACAAAGCCGGAGGGCGTCGGCCCAGTGCGACTCATCGTTGTGGCCCGCGAACTTCTGGACTGGACGGGTAACCGACCACTCAAGGGTGCACACGAGCGCGATCCTAAGAGTGGTTCTTACGTCGTCTGGGTCAAGGATGTTCGTGAAGCCGACGAGGAGTACGCCAACAAGTCGGCGATCGATCTTGAGATAGAGAACCATATCGGCATCACTGAGCTCGAGTACGCTCTTCTCAGAGGCGACTACTTCTTCGAGAAGGGTGAACACTTGGACCAAGAGAACGCGACCTTGTGTCTGGGTTCTCGCCGTTACAGTGGTTCTGTACCCTTCGCGTACTGGTACCGTGGTAAGTCCTATATCCACGAGTGCTCTCCTTCGTTTCATCTGCCACAACTCCGTTCCCGCAGGGTCTGGGCCTAGCTCTTAATCCCGTGCCTCGTTCAATTGTGTTACCGGGCCAGCCTCTCAAGAGGGCTGGCCCGCTTTGTATACAAGGACTCGAAGAGTCCTTGACAAGAAATAGGTCTGTAGAGTAAGATAGCGGGAACGATTGAGTTACGGCAGGCAGAGGGTTTTTAATCATTAATCTTGCTTTTCCGCCAAAGCTGGCGGATCCGCCAGTCTGGATGGCGGAGAATTTTTTTACTTTATTTATGATAAAGAAATATTTTGGTCGATTCAGAAAGCCCTTGGCCGAGACACCCAATCTGGTGGTCTCACAAGTGGAGTCGTTCAAATGGCTTATTGAAAAAGGTCTCAAAGAAGTTTTCGAAGAATTCTCGTCCGTCAAAGATTTTTCGGAAAAAAAGTTTCAGCTAGATTTTACGAGTTTCGAGCTGGCAGAACCGAAGTTTGACGAATACACGGCCAAGGACAGGAAGCTCTCTTATGAGGCACCTTTGAAAGTGCGAGTGAGACTCAAGAACTTGATCATGAATACGGAGAAAGAGCAGGAAATCTTCATGGCTGACTTTCCGCTCATGACTTCTCACGGCACTTTTATCATCTCCGGTATTGAGCGTGTAGTGGTACCACAACTTGCTCGTTCGACCGGAGTCTCGTTCACTGCCCAAGAATTGAGAGGGAAAAAGACTTTCGGCGCCAAAATCATTCCCGGCCGCGGAGCCTGGATAGAACTTGAAACTGATTTGGACGGCACACTGTATGTGCGTATCGACCGCAAGAGAAAATTTCCTGTCACTACTCTTCTTCGTGTCTTCCTACCTGCTCAGACAGGCGGCGTGGTCTCAAATGACAAGATTTTTGCCCTCTTTGATGATATCCCCGGAGCCCGGCATCATCTTGAAAAAACTCTGGCGAAGGATCATACCACTACCATTGACGAAGCCTCTATAGAAATACATAAGCGTTTGCGCGACGGCGATCTGGCCGCCGCCGATAACGCTCGTGAGTTTGTACGCTCCATTTTCGACAAGGAGCGTTATGATTTATCTCGCGTTGGGCGTTTCCGATTTAATAATCGCTTTGGCATCAAGGAGACCGCCAAAGAGATCGAGCGCCGCACACTCTCGCTCTCTGATATAGTCTCAATCATCTCCCACATTATTCACCTCAACAATACTCCTGGCTCGATGGAAGATGATATCGACCATCTTGGCTCACGAAGAGTGCGTTTGGTAGGGGAACTTTTCCAACAGAAAATCCGTGTCGGTATGGCCCAGATCAAGAGAAATATCCAAAATCGGATGTCTACCATCGATACCAATGTGACCCTGCCGGTGCAATTCATTTCTCCCAAACCATTGCAGGCGAGGATGAAGGAGTTTTTCACGACCAACCAGCTTTCGCAATTCATGCAGCAAACCAATGCCCTTGAAGAACTCGAACATCTCCGTACCGTATCCGCCCTCGGTCCCGGCGGCCTTAACCGCGCCCGCGCCGGTTACGAGGTGCGCGATGTTCACCCTTCTCACTACGGCCGTCTCTGTCCGATTCAGACCCCGGAGGGTCCGAATATCGGTCTTATTTTGCGTCTGGCCACATATGCTCGCATAAACGACTTTGGCATGATTGAAACTCCCTACGCGATTGTCAAAGAAGGAAAGATCACTGGGGAAGTCAAGTACCTCAATGCCTTGGAGGAAGAAAACTCGAGTATCGCCCATGCGGCGACACCTGTCGAAGATAATAAGATCGTTCCTGAAATGGTCGAGGTGCGCGTCAAAGGCACACCGCAGACGCTTCCTAGAAGCGAAGTTAATTTCATGGATGTGGCGACTAATCAAGCGTTTTCGATCGCGACCTCAATGATCCCGTTTCTCAACCATGATGATGCCAATCGTGCGCTTATGGGCTCGAATATGCAGAAGCAGGCTACACCCTGCATTATTCCGGAAGTACCTTTAGTAGCTACGGGCATCGAGGAAGTGGCAATCCGTGATACTGGTCGGATAGTTTTCTCAGATGTGGAGGGGATAGTATCTTATGTGGACGGTAAGTCAGTCGTAGTCAGAGACAGCAAGGGTAATAGCCACAGATTTCCGCTCGTTAACTTCTCCATGACCAATGGCTTTACCACTTTTCACCAAAGACCTTCAGTCGAGTTGGGACAAAAGGTTAAAAAAGGAGCAGTGTTAGCCGACAGCTCCTCTTCGTCTAGTGGACAGATGTCTATTGGTCAGAATGTCTTAGTGGCATTTATGTCTTGGTCAGGAGCTAATTACGAGGATGCCATTGTTATATCTGAACGCCTAGTCGAGAAAAGCAAATTTACCTCAATTCATATTGAAGAGTTCACCATTAACGTACGAGATACGAAGCTTGGACCAGAAATGACCACTTGTGACATTCCTAATGTTGGAGAATCGAAACTTAAAAACTTGGCTGAAGACGGGATCATTAGGGTCGGCGCCGAAGTACGTTCCGGTGATATCCTAGTCGGTAAAATTACCCCCAAGGGCGAATCCCAACTGACTCCCGAAGAACGCCTGCTCCGCTCTCTTTTTGGTGAGAAAGCTCGTGATGTTAAAGATACTTCCAAGCGTATGGAAGGAGGAAAACGAGGTCGCGTTATCTCGGTGCAAGTCTTTACTCGCGAGAAAGGAGACAGACTCGATTCAGGAATCCTGAAGCAAATTCATATCCAAGTAGCGCAATTGAGAAATGTTTCAGTGGGTGACAAGTTGGCCGGCCGGCATGGCAATAAGGGTGTTATTTCCAGGATTCTGCCGGTCGAAGACATGCCTTACATGGCTGACGGCACTCCCATTGATGTTGTTCTCACTCCTCTTGGCGTACCCTCTCGCATGAATCTTGGTCAGATTCTAGAAATGCATTTGGGTCTAGCCGCCCATACTCTCAATTACCAAGCGATTGTACCACCATTTGCCGGTGCGACTGAGGACGAGATCAAAGAAGAACTGGTCAAAGCAAACTTCAAAGAATCAGGTAAGGTCAAGCTCTTTGACGGTCGCACCGGTGAAGCATTCAACCAGGAAATTGCTATAGGGTTTATGTATATTCTCAAACTTCATCACATGGTCGAAGATAAGATACACATGCGCTCCATTGGTCCTTATTCTCTCATCACCCAACAACCTCTGGGAGGCAAGGCCCAAAACGGTGGCCAGCGTTTCGGGGAAATGGAAGTCTGGGCACTTCTTGGGCACGGAGCGAGTTACACTCTCCGAGAGATGTTGACTATCAAGTCTGATGACATTTTAGGTCGCAGTGCCGCTTTCGACGCGATAGTTAAGGGAGAGAAAATTCCCGAACCGCACCCACCCGCCTCATTTAACGTCCTCTTAAATAATCTCCGCGGTCTCGCGCTCGATGTGGAATTAAAGAAGAAGTCGGATAATCCACAAGATCATGCATAACTATAAAACGAAAACTGACGCGGCTAACCAGTTTGATGCCATCAGTATCAAACTGGCTTCTCCCGAGCGTATCAAGGAGTGGTCAAGCGGCGAAGTGACGAAACCGGAGACTATTAACTATCGCACGCAAAGAAGCGAGAGGAACGGCTTATTTGATGAAAAGATTTTCGGACCTGATAAGGACTTCGAATGCTACTGCGGCAAATATCGCGGCATTCGATACAAAGGTATTATCTGTGAGAAGTGTGGTGTTGAAATTACACGCTCCATTGTACGGCGTGAGCGCATGGGTCATATAGAACTTGCGACTCCCGTGGCCCACATCTGGTTTTTAAAAAATGTTCCTTCGCGGATTTCGTTGGTGATGGGTATTCCCGTGTCAGATCTTGAAAAAGTCGTCTATTTTGCCGGTTATATTGTCACGAGTGTCTCAGAAACAGAAAAAGCGCGAGTGCTCAAGGATTTGGAATCCGAATTTAAGGCTAAAACGAAGGCTCTCCAGGATGATAAGAGTAAGTTGGCTCTCAAGGAGTTAGCACTTGCAACCCGACGTGATATCGAGGCTCTGGTACCGGGGCGAGTACTCAATGAGATTGAATACCACCGCTCAAGCATTAAATACCCAACCATTTTTGAGGCGGGGATTGGTGCGGAAGCAATCTACAACATTTTGAAAGATCTCAACCTTGAGAAACTCTTGAAGGAGCTTGAAACGGAACTCGAACATTCTCCTTCAACGGAAATTTCCCGCCTAAATAAACGCATCAGTACTGTTCAATGGATGGTTAATTCCGGTAATAGGCCGGAGTGGATGTTTCTGGTTCGTGTTCCGGTTATTCCTCCAGCTATTAGACCGATGGTGCCGCTTGATGGTGGGCGTTACGCTACGTCCGATGTCAATGATCTTTATCGTCGCGTGATTAACCGCAATAACCGTCTCAAGAAGCTGAAAGAGATTAATGCTCCCGATGTTATTTTACGCAATGAGAAAAGAATTCTCCAAGAAGCGGTCGATGCTCTGATCGACAATACTATTAGGCATTCAAGTATATCTGGTAACCAGTCCCAGCGTCGACCACTCAAATCTTTGTCCGATAACCTAAAGGGTAAGAAGGGTCTTTTCAGGCAAAATCTCTTGGGTAAACGCGTCGACTACTCGGGCCGCTCGGTCATTGTAGTTGGCCCGGAGTTAAAGCTCCATCAATGTGGTCTTCCTAAACATATGGCTTTAGAGCTTTTCAAACCGTTTATCATCTCCGAACTTCTGAAGCGTGAACTCTCTTACAACATTCCCGGGGCTCGTCGTCTGATTGAAGACGCCATTCCCGAAGTCTGGGCTATTCTTGAAGAAGTGATTCGTGGTCGCTACGTACTCTTGAACCGCGCTCCTACACTGCACCGTCTGGGCATCCAAGCCTTCCAGCCGGTGCTTATCGAGGGTAACGCTATCCAACTGCACCCTCTGGTCTGCACTGCTTTCAATGCTGACTTTGACGGCGACCAGATGGCTGTGCACGTACCTCTGTCAGAAGAAGCTCAAGCCGAAGCCCGTCTAGTAATGGCGGCGGATAAAAATATTTTAAAGCCGGGTAATGGTGAACCGGTAGTTTCAGCCAAACTACTTGATATCGTGCTGGGCACTTACTGGATGACTCGCACCATTGGCGGCGACAAGGGAGAAGGCCGATATTACTCAAACCCCAATAGTGCTGTCACTGCTTACGAGTTTGGTATCGTCAGTCTCCGTGCCAAAATCTTTGTCTTGCCGACTAAAACCGAGAGATACAAACATTTTGAAGATAAAGTGTTTGAAACTTCTGTCGGGCGCCTCTTGTTTAATGGCATTTTACCTAAAGATTATCCTTTCCTGAATCACGAGATGAGTCGCAGGAAAATGTCAGAACTTGTTGATGATTTAATCGAACGTTACGGCATCGAGAATATCCCGCCGATTATGGATAAGATAAAAGATTTCGGTTTCCGCTACGCCACTTACTCCGGAGTAACTTGGGGACTGGGTGATGTCAAGATTCCTTCGGGCAAGAAGGTTATTATTGATAAGGGTCGCAGTAGAGTGAGTGAGGTCGTCGGCCAGTACAGAGAAGGTCTTCTCTCGGAACAGGAACGTATTACTAAATCGGTGGAAATCTGGCAGGGCATTAAGTCCGAAGTCGAGAAGCTTATCCCGGCGACTCTTGGTATCACTGATTCCGTCTACGACATGACTTATTCGGAGGCTAGAGGTTCTCTGGGTAACCTCACTCAAATGGCTGGTATGAAGGGCATCATCGCGAACGTGTCGGGAGAATCTCTTGAATTCCCGATCCTTTCTTGTTACAAGGAAGGACTCACTCCACTAGAATATTTCATCACCACTCATGGTAGCCGTAAAGGTCTGACTGATACCGCTCTCAATACCGCCAAGGCAGGATATCTGACCCGCCGACTCTTTGATGTTGCGCAAGACGAGATAGTGACCGAAGAAGATTGCGGCGTTAAAGAGGGCACAGTCATTCATAAGAAAACTGCTTCCGGCATCGAGATACCCCTCTCGAAGAACATCAAGGGGAGATTCTTGGCCGCTGATCTCTTAAGCGGCACAGGTGTACTCTTGTTCAAGCGCGGGCACCTTATGACCAAGATAGATGCGGAGATAGTAGACAAAGCTTCGGTCGAATCTGTCAATGTCCGCTCGCCCCTCGCCTGCAAATCCATGCACGGTGTCTGCGTCTACTGTTATGGCGTTGATCTTGGAAATAACAAGCCGATTGAACTGGGAGAAGCAGTGGGTACAGTCGCCGCTCAAGCTATCGGCGAACCAGGAACACAATTGACCATGCGTACTTTCCACTCCGGCGGTATCGCCTCGACTGGTGGTGACATTGTTGCCGGTCTGCCGCGTGTGGAAGAAATATTTGAGAAGCGTAAACCCAAAGTACCTGCGACAATCAGCCATCTTGATGGAATGGTCACTGAAATTAAAGTGCTTGGTCATGACAGGCTCATAGTGGTTTCTCCTCTAATTGGAGAAACCAAGGGCAAGAAACTCGATAATGAATACACTGCCCAGGCTTCCAGGTCTCTTTTGGTCAAAGTCGGCCAAGATGTTAAAAAAGGAGATGTGATGACCGACGGCTCGGTGGACCTAGACGAACTCTTTCGCTACGCCGGTCGAGAGAAGACCGAGAATTATATTATTCACGAAGTCTCGAAACTTTACGAACTCCAAGGCGCAGCCGTGTCTCGTAAACATATCGAGCTAATCGTGCGCCAAATGTTTGCTCGTCGTAAGATTAAAGACTCTGGTGATACTCACTTTACTCACGGAGACATTGTGGAGGCCTCAAAACTGACTGAAGTCAATGATCTCATGAAAGAGAAAGGCCGAGAGGGAGCCACGGCCGAACCCGTCGTCATGGGTATTACAGAAGTCTCTCTTTCTCGTTCGAGTTTCTTATCCGCTGCTTCGTTCCAGCATACGCCTCGCGTACTGATTCAAGCTGCCATCCGGGGTGCCAGAGACAATCTTATTGGTCTGAAAGAAAATGTCATTATTGGTCGTCTAATTCCGGCAGGTACTAGTTTCAAAAACGGCTACAAAGAAAAGTTAATATGCGAAGCGATGTCGACACAATCAAAGAACGTTTAGATATAGCCGAAATAGTCTCCGGATATATCAAACTCGAGAAAGCGGGAACGAGTCTTAAGGCGCGTTGCCCGTTCCATAACGAAAAAACTCCGTCCTTCTTCGTGTCACCAGTGCGCCAGAGTTTCTATTGTTTCGGTTGCGGGGCCAAGGGAGACATCTTTACTTTCGTGGAGTCGGTGGAAGGTTTGGATTTCCGTGGGGCCTTGAAACTTCTAGCGGATAAGGCAGGTGTGGAAATCAAGCACCATGGTGGTGAATCAAAGACGGAGAAAGACAAAGTTCTCGCTGTCTTAGAAGAGGCGACGAAGTTCTTTGAAAAAGAGTTAGCTCTCGTGAGTCTAGCGCGTCGCTACGTCACCTCCAGGGGGATAAGTGATGAGACGGTGAGAGATTGGCGTATTGGCTATGCACCAGCCGAATGGCGTTTGCTCTATGACCATCTACAGAATCTTGGCTACGATAAAGATATAATTCTTAAGGCTGGTCTCATAAAAACGAGTGACGACGCCGCCGGCAAAGAGTCTTATGATGTCTTTCGAGATCGTATCATTTTCCCTCTGGCAGACCAGAGCGGGAGAATTATCGCTTTCTCTGGTCGGGCCCTGCCTGCGCAGGCAGGACTCGCCAAAGAGACAGAACCAAAATATCTGAACAGCCCCGATACCGTCCTTTTTACTAAAAGCGAGGTTCTCTACGGTTTGGATAAAGCCAAAGACCAGATACGCAAGAGAGATTACGTCGTCCTTGTAGAGGGGCAGATAGATTTGGTACTCTCTCATCAGTCGGGAGTGAGGAACTCTGTGGCTTCTTCGGGTACGGCTTTTACCCGCATGCACCTCGAGCGCCTCAAGCGTTTGTCTTCTCGGATAATTATCGCTTTCGATGGTGACTTGGCTGGAGAGAAAGCAGCGGAAAAGGCAAGTATGCTTGGGATTTCCTTGGGTCTCGAAGTGAAAGTGGCAAATTTGCCCGAAGGTCTTGACCCAGCGGAGGTCATACGAAAAGATCCTCAGGAGTGGAAAGATATTCTCCGAGAGTCGCTTCCGGCTGTAGAGTTCTTCTTCAATAAAATCGAGGATAAAGAGAAAGATCCAAGGAAGCTAGGTAAGCAAATTGAGAAGAAGATTCTTCCGATGATTAAACTCATCGGGAGCGCCATCGAACAATCCCACTTTATCTCTCTCGTCGCTAAGCGTACAAGCATCAAGGAGGAAATACTTTGGGAGGATTTGAAGAAGATTAAAAGAATAGATGTCTCTTTAGAGCAAGACCTCGGGGATGCCCAAAGTGCTGACTCTGCTCTGGTCAAAGCATCTTCCTTAACACAGAGGGAACAAATTGAAGAACGTCTAGCCGAAATTAGACTCTGGCAAGAGGAATTATCGGGATCTGTTGAGGAGGTTCTCGTTCTTAAGAAAGAAGAGACAGAACTTATGAATAACCTTTCCGGACTTCTGTTGCGGGATAATCTCAGCCAGTTACTCTCTGAGCTTGCGCGCGCGGAGGTGTCCAAAGACAGTAAATCGATTACAAGTTTGACCCTAGTGATACAGAAGATTCATAGTCAGATGCGAGCGCTCGAAGAAAAGAGGAGAGCATTGTAGAATAAAACACATTTTAATGAAGAAAAATAAAAGTCAAAAAAATAAAAAGAAGAAGGCGGCTCCGAAAAAAAAGTTGACCAGAAGGTTCAAGAAGAAATCGAAACCGAAGAGACTAGCGAAACCGAAAGACAGACTATTAACTAAAAGAAAGATCGACGAAACACGAACGATGGAACGGCTCATTGTGCGCGGCAAAGAGCGCGGTTTTGTCACTTATGATGAGATTCTAAAAGAGTTCCCGCATATTGAGACCAACATCGTGTTTCTTGATGAGTTGTACCAGAAACTCCATGCTCTCAGCATCGATATCCTAGAAGGAGGAGGACTATTAGAGATGCCTGAGGAAGAAACCGGTAAGCATTATGCTTACTCGAGAGGTGATTCATCTTATGATTCTATCCAGATGTATCTTAGAGAAATTGGCCAGTATCCTCTCATTGCTGGCTCAATGGAAAAGGAGCTTGCCAAAAGAATCGAAGGGGGAGACGAGGATGCGAAGAATCTGTTAATGAAAGCCAATCTCCGTCTAGTGGTCTCGATTGCCAAGAAATATGCCAATCGTAGTCCCGATCTTACGCTGCTCGATCTTATCCAAGAGGGGAATCTGGGATTGCACAAGGCGGTGGAAAAATTCGACTGGACGAAGGGGTTTAAATTTTCAACCTATGCGACCTGGTGGATAAGGCAAGCTATTACTCGCGCCCTTGCCGATCAATCTCGCACTATTCGCGTGCCGGTACACATGGTCGAGACTATTGCCAAGTACAAACAAGTAGTTCGGCGTCTATCCCAAGATCTCGGCAGGGAGCCACTCCAGGAAGAGATCGCTTTGGAGATGAACTTAGATGTGGAAAAAATTTATCAGATTGAGAAAATCGACCAGTCCACCGTCTCTCTCGAGAGCCCAGTAGGCAACGACGGGGAAGATGACAAGAGTAAACTCGGCGATTTTTTGGCGGATGACAAGATTCTTTCTCCAGACCAGGATTCTTCGCGGCGTATTATCTCCGACCAGGTGCGCGAGATTTTGGGCGACTTACCTCCTAAAGAGCGTAAAATCTTAGAGATGCGTCATGGACTCACTGATGGCTATACCCACACTTTGGAAGAAGTAGGGAAAGTTTTCGGCGTCACTCGCGAGCGTATCCGCCAGATAGAGGCCAAAGCACACGAAAAAATCCGCCAACACGAGAAAATCAATAGATTGAGAGGGTATTAGAATAGAGAGGATGGTGATTTCTGAATATGAAAAAGTATCCAATTGATCACTGGAGTTACTCGTCACTTATTGCATATCTAAGAAATCCTCTAGCTTGGTACAAACGATATGTGGAGGGTGTTTATGATATGCCGGTGACGCCCGCCTCAGTCGTAGGTCGTGCCGCGCATAAGGCTCTCGAGTATTATTACAAAGGAAGCACAGTCGAAGAGGCGATAGATCAAGGTCTTGTCTATCTCCAAATGGTGGCTGATTTTGAAATTGCCTTCGGCAAGGCCCAATCGAATCTAGCCAAGAAAAAGAAGCGTAAAGATATGGAAAAAGACTATCATCAAGCTATTTCCTTCTATCTTTTAAAGCCACCGAGACACAAAGTCTTGGGCGTCGAGGTTAGGGCTTCGGCTCATATCCCCGGTATTAAGATTCCCATCAAGGCCGTATCGGATCTTGTCGTAGAGTCGAGAGTCAATCCTGTGGAAGTAGATATCATCGATCATAAGTTTGTGGATTCATACCAAACACCTGGGGCAGATAATCCACTGTTTATGGTTCAGGCACTCTTCAACTACTACACTGTCCTCGAGACGTTCGAAAGACCGGTGGGCAGATTTATTATCTATGAATGCAAAAAAAGAAAGAACCGAGATGGCAAATCTCAACTAAGAAGGCATGTTATTAGATTTCGGGACCACGAAGAGGATTTTAGTCTTTTCCATCGATTATTATCTGATGCGACCAAAGAGATACAGCATAGAAAAATGTTCTTACCCAACCCGACCGATATGTTCGATGGAAAAAACTCTTTGGAAGTCTATCGTTTAGGTCTTATTGGAGATTAGATAAGGTCTCTGTATAATACTCGAATGTCGGAATACTATAAGGCCAGCCGAACGAGGAATCTTTACGATCCGAAAAGTACGGAGCCTTTTAAACTTTCACGTTCTAAGATCGAGCTCTTCATGAATTGTCCTAAGTGTTTCTATCTGGATCGTCGGTTGGGTGTAAGCCAGCCGCCGGGCTACCCATTTGCCCTCAACTCGGCAGTAGATACTCTACTGAAAAAAGAATTTGATATTCACCGAGCGGGGCAAACTACTCATCCTTTGATGAAAGCTCATGGTCTTGATATGGTTCCCTACGAACACGAAAGAATGAACGAGTGGAGAGAAAATTTTAAGGGCCTCCAATATCACCACAAGCCCACAAATTTTATTATGACGGGGGCCGTTGATGATTTGTGGATTGATAAGAAAGGAGAAATTGTCGTAGTAGATTATAAATCTACCAGTAAGACGACTAAGGTCAATCTGGATGCTGATTGGCAAATTGGCTACAAGCGTCAGATGGAAATGTATCAGTGGCTTCTCCGCGAACTTGGTTTCAAAGTCTCGAACACGGGATATTTTGTATATTGCAATGGCAAAACTGATAGGGAAGCGTTTGATGCCAAACTTGACTTTGACATTGATCTTATAGCCTATACCGGCGACTCATCCTGGGTAGAGGATACCCTCCTGGAGATTAAAAAGTGCCTGGATGGCAAGATGCCTAAATCAAACGAAGACTGCGATTACTGTAATTACAGAAAATCAGCCAATGCTGTCGATCGTGTTACTTAAGCAGGGCATCTATCTTGGCTTTGACCATGGCAATTGGTTCAGCTCCGTTAATCAACACCTTTTGGCCGTCTTCGGTGACAATCACTGAGTAAGGTGTACCGAGTGCACCTGCTTTGATGGCCTCTCCCACACTCTTTTTCACCGATTCAGTATGCCTACCACTTGAGAGACAGGTATTAAAGGCGCCCACATCCAGTCCTACGGTCGCCGCTATTTCCGGCAACTCGCTTGGGTCTAGTGAATCGTTGGAATTAGTAGTCTCGAAAAGCTTGTCGAGATAGTTCCAGAAGGCTTGATTGCCACCAAGTTCGGCCGCGCACTCCGTTGCTTCTGCTTCCTTTATTGCTTTAGAATGCAATTGGACGATGGGGAAGTGTCGGTAGACCCAAGCGACTTTTCCGTCGTAGTCGCGCACGACCTGATGCATCGTGTTGTGGAAAGTTTTGCAAAAAGGACATTCGGTATCTGAATACTCGACTATCACCAAAGTCGCATCCCTACTACCGATGATGTGATCTTTCGCTGTTAGAGGGACAAGGTCGATTTCTGCATTCTGGTTGTCGGTGTTAATAGCCGCCGTAGGATTGCCGGAACCCGTACCGAAGTAAATGGCCGCGGCGACGAATCCACCCGCTACTATAATGGCTAAAGGGATAAGAAAACTATTTTGTGAATTTTGTTCCATATTAGAACATGATAACTGATTTTATATATTTTGTGAATAGCCAGCTTCCTATATACTTGATGTATCTTGAAGAATATGAAATCAATCGTCTGCATTTTTGCCCATCCTGATGATGAGGCATTCGGACCGGGTGGGACTATCGCCAAGCTCGCCAAGACTCGAGAAGTTTATATTATTTGTACGACGAAAGGGGAGGCCGGGAAACACAAAGGAAAAGATGGTAAGAAAAATCTTGGAGAAATACGTGCTAACGAGTTACGTGCATCGGCAAAAGTCCTTGGAGTTAAGAAAATCTTTTTCTTGGGATTCCAGGATGGCACACTTTCTAATAATCTCTACCATGACATAGCGCAGAAGGCCGAGAGTATTCTCAAGAGATTGAAACCGGATACCATTCTTACCTACGAACCACGAGGCATTTCTGGACATCTCGACCACATTGCGATGTCACTTATATCTAGTTACTTATTCGAGCGGTCATCTTTTATAAAAAAGCTTATGCAATTTTGTGTGCTTGACTCTCCCGAAAGACGAAAGATGAAGTATTTTATCTACTTCCCGCCGGGATATAAAAAGTCAGAAGTAGACTTCGTATCTGATGTACGAGGTGTATGGGATACAAAAATACAGGCCATGATGCAGCACAAATCACAAATTCACGACATTGAACGCATTCTCAAAATGTATAAAAAATCTCCCAAGATAGAAAACTTTCTGGTGCAGATGAAGAAAGGTCGGTAGAAGATTATCTTTTTATATACATTTATAAAATGCTATAGCATAAGTTAGATGTAAGAGGTTTAGTACAGATTATTATAAAAACGAAACCGGTCTACTTGGTAAGAAGCAGACCGGCTATGACCGCGAAAGGATGGACGACTTACTTCTTTCCCACCTTGGAGATGATGAAACGAACAACCTTCTCCACGTCGACTCCTGCGGCGAACTGCGGCGGGTCGTCTTTCAGGGCGACGGAGAGGGGGTTCCACTTGTTCACCCTGCCCCCACCGAAGGTTGGGAAATGAGCTGCCGTTTTCTTCACAATCTCATCAATGAGCTTCTTGTTCATTTGAGTATCCTCCTCGGAAGTTGAAGTAAATGGCCAAAATGAGTCCGCTGCCATTATATCATAGCCCAAGCATGATGTCAACCTAAAACGGCAAAGAGAAAGTGAGCTTGTGGTCATTGGGTGTTTCCCATGCGGCAGTATCTAATTTTATTTCGTTGAGTGCGCCGCCTTCTTTAAATATAAGTTTATTGTTTGCGAGAGCGTAATCGTAGAGTTCTTTGGTGAGTTTAACATCATTGATGCAGTAAGCACGGACTTTTTCCACATCACCCGATTTCCACCAGTTCATGGCGTCCGAGCCTCCGCCTGACTTATTTTTACCTAAGGTGCCTTCTGCCAGCTGATCGAGGCGCATCCGGCGACCGTAAGAGTTTTTTATTTCTTTGAGAATATCAAGACTTTTAATTTTAGTTAAATCTCCAGGGTAATATTTATTCAAAATAGGAATGTCGAAGTGGTCAGAATTAAACCCAATTAGCATATCCGCGCGCTCCAGTATCGGCCAGAGCTTGGCTAGCTCCTCTTCCAGGTATGAAGAATATGAATCAGAGAGAGAATCATAAATAGCCACCAGAGCGAGGTCGATCTTTTCCACTTCGCTCAGGAAATTTTTTGTCTCTATGTCGAAAACTATTTTACGCATACGGTCCTAACTTGTGCGTTTCGAGAAAATCACGAAGAGTGATATCTCCCATGCCAAAACCAATGGCAGGGATGGGATCAACATCAAACATTGCTAGGAGATTGTCATATCGGCCCCCACCAGCTATCGCGCGCCCGTTTGCTTTATCTGTGTCAAAGACTTCGAAGACGATGCCGGTATAGTAAGTCTGTCCTCTAGCCAAAGTGGGGTCAGAGACCAGATTTGGTCCGATTTCTTTGAGGCTATCAATGTCAGTATTATTAATTCTAATTTCGAAATCTTCGTTTTTTGCCCCGAACTCTTTCATAGTTGCATAGAGAAGAGAGATCATTTCTTTGTCCCCCTCGATACCCGTGCTGCCCAGAAGGTCGCAGTTTAACTGCCAATGCTCGCGCCTGCGTCCACGCTGGGGACGTTCGTAACGAAAGAGGTTCGGAATTGAGTACCAGCGCAGAGGGAATTTCAGAGATCTTCGTCGCGCAGCAATCATACGGGCAAGAGTGGGCGTCATTTCTGGCCGCAAGGTCACACTTCTATCACCACGATCTGTGAAAGTGAAGGTCTGTTCGTTCACTATCTCTACCCCTGATTTTTCAGTATATATTTCAGTGGGTTCAAGTGGAGACGCGCTGTATTCTACATATCCAAAATTCTCGGCTACTTTACGCCATGTGTTAAAAATATAATTCTGAATCGCCATATCCTCGGGGTAGAAATCCCTAACTCCTTTGTACGGGTCGGTTCCAAGTTTCGCCATGGCGATATTATAACGCCTTTCTTTGTGCTTTTGAACGTGCTTGTTGGGTGAGAAGGATTTTACGGAGGCGGACTGCGGTGGGAGTAATCTCGATATATTCGTCATCGCCCATGATTTCCATGGCTCGTTCGATATCGAGTTTATAAGCAGGGACGAGGAAAATGCCCTCATCAGAGCCGGAAGCACGCATGTTGGTGAGCTGTTTACCCTTGGTCGGATTGACATACAGGTCTTCACCCTTCGACGTATTACCGATAACTTGTCCGACGTAAACTTCTTCCGCCGGTCCAATATATAACACGCCCCTGTTTTGTAGATTGTTGAGTGCGAAAGCCAGCGCTTTGCCACTTTCCATAGATATCATCGAGCTACTCTTCTCGTGCTTCATTTCTCCAGCATATGGTTTGAAGGCGGTAAAGCGAGAGGAGAGAATACCTAACCCTTTAGTATCAATGATGAATTGATTACGATAACCCAGGAGACCTCGAGTCGGCGCTTCAAAAGTGATGCGGGTTTGCCCATCGGCGGCTTTCATGTCAAGGAGGGACGCGCGTCGTTCTGTCAACTTCGAGATAACAGTGCTCGACATTGCTTCTGGTACGTCTACGAGTACTTCTTCGAATGGTTCGAGTTTTTGACCATTCTCCACTTTTTCTAAAACATGTGGTTGCGAGACTTGGAGCTCGAATCCTTCGCGGCGCATATTTTCAAGGAGAATTGCTATATGAAGCTCTCCTCGACCATAGATAGTGAAGTATTCGTTAGCACTAAAGTCGACCTTAAGACCGACATTAATCTCCAGTTCACGCTCGAGGCGTTCCCTGATCTGTCGACCGGTGACAAACTTACCAACCCGGCCGGCAAAAGGGGAGTCATTGACGAGTAAGTTCAGAGAGATAGTCGGTTCGTCGACCGATATGGCCGGGAGAGCCGGAGTCTCCTCACTTCCCGTGATGGTATCACCGATATAAATCTGTGACAGTCCCGCGAGCATGCAAATGTCGCCACTTACAACCTCGTCCACCTCTTTCCTCTTCAGCCCTTCAAAAGTATAGAGTTTGCTTATCTTTCCAGCATAAGTTTCTCCACTTGGTTTTTTGACAAAAACTTTCTGTCCGTCTTTAAGCATGCCTTCATAAATGCGCGCGATAGCGAGACGTCCGAGGAAGTTGTCGTAAGCGAGATTAAAGGGTTGCAGGCGAGCTGGTACATCAAGTTTTTGTTCGGCAGAAGGCACGTGCTCAAGGATTGTGTCTAATAGGGGGGTCAGGTTATTTGATTCATCAGTCAAATTTTTCTTGGCGATACCTTCTCTCCCAATCGCATATACGGTGGGGAACTCGATTTGCTCATTATCGGCGCCCAGTTCCATAAACAGTTCCAACACCATCTCATGCACCGCTTCCGGCCGAGCTGCCGGTTTGTCAATTTTATTTATCACCACAATAGGCTTTAGACCGAGTTCGAGTGACTTCTTCAGAACAAAACGAGTTTGGGGCATTGGTCCTTCCTGGGCGTCTACGACGAGAAGCACTGTATCTATGGAGCGCAATACTCGCTCCACTTCCGAGCCGAAGTCCGAGTGGCCCGGCGTGTCGACGATGTTGATTTTTGTATCTTTATAAAAAATGGAAGTATTTTTGGCATAAATGGTAATACCGCGCTCCAGTTCAAGAGCGTTTGAGTCCATTGACACTCCCGCACCTACCATTCCGGTTTCTCGCATCAAGGCGTCCGTCAGAGTGGTCTTGCCGTGGTCAACGTGCGCGATAATAGCTATGTTTCTTATTTCCATAAGTTGACCCCGCCTAACTCAGGCGGGGCAAGCTATTAAAACACAATTTTTATCTTTCCTCAAATCCTCCAGCTCTGTAAGTAAACTGTTTCGATACCTGAATAGTTGGTTCAGCGGCTAAGGGCTCGTCCGTTGCACGGTCAAGATATTTTACTGTGATAGCGCTTTTATCTATAGAAATAGATTTAGGAGAGACACGGTCTCCGATGAAGGTCGCTTCCGAACCACGATAAGTTACCGGTCCAGAGACGAAAGCTGCCAGATATATAAATGTTCCAGAACCGCCACCATAGCGTGCCAAGAAAAAGACGGCGTCTTCCTTACCATCCGCGTTGATATCGCCGTAGGCGAATTGGTCCAATAGGACAGTCTCTTCCACCAGTGCGCTTCCAGGGGCAACGTTTCTCTCGTTTCGCCCTGCCGAGAGGGTAGTTTCTTCGTCATCGATGGTGAAAGTGGCATTCGACGGATCAGGATGAAAGGTTCCGTTCTCACTTACTTTAGACGTTCCTGCTTCCTCCGCCGGGGACTTGTTGTTGCGCATCGTGTAGAAGACAAGCGCGATTCCGAGAATAATGGCAAGGACGATAATCTTTTTCATTTTATGTTCGTTTTTTTATTTAATTCAGCTTCCGCACGCGCAGCAAGATCAAGTAGCATCTCAACCTCTCTGGCTGATAGATTTCGCGGTTTTGTATCTTTTATGCAAAACACTCCGATATTTGTGCCGTCTTGGCTGTGTAAAACAACACCGGCATAGAAACGTATAAACGGTTTCCCTATAACCATCGGATTATCCTTGAAACGCTCGTCTTCTAGGGTGTCATTGATGATAAAGATCTCGTTACTCAACATCGCGTGTGCGCAAAAAGACACTTCGCGAGGAACTTCTCTAACGTCTAGGCCCTGACAAGATTTGTACCACTCTCGCTTGGCGTCAATTATAGTGATAGTGGAAATCGGAACATTAAATGTCTGAGTCGCTTGGCGGGTAATGGCATCAAACCTTTCCTCCGGTTTGGTATCCAAAATCCCGAGTTCCATTATCTTCTTTAACCTTGCCTGCTCGTCTAGTGGTGTTGGCGCTGATTGCACGTATGTCTTTTTAGCTATTAAAACCCGATTGTATTAAGTATACCAAAAATGTGATACTATTGTTCCATAATAATAGGTAATAAATCATGAACAATCTATGATGTCATTCTTTATAATACTTGCGGTAATACTAGGGGCTGGTGGCGCTGCAGCAGTGTCCGACTCTGCGCGTCCGGGTGACTTACTGTTTCCGGTAGATCGGGCCGTAGAGGAGGTCCGCGCCACCTTTACATCTGAAGCTGGTAAGACTGAACTAAAAGTAAAGTTTGCTGAAGAACGGCTCGACGAGATGGACTCGATACTTGAAGACGGGTCTCTAACCAGTACAACTGAGGATGTTTCCGAAGAGACAACACAGAATCTCTCTCACGCACTCGATATTCTGATTCTGCACTTAGCTGACATTCATGGGGCGGCTTCAACCACGCCTGGTGTCGCGCAGGCAATCAAGATCATTGAAGAGCGCTTGCAGAGTAGAGCAGATTCTCTACCAGAAGAACTCAAGATCAAGATTCACGATGATCGTGGTCGTATCGAGCTCAAGACCGAGGATGGGAAACTCAAGATTAAAGTGAAGAATGGAGAGATCGAGATAGAGTCTGAATTCGAGGATGAAGATAGGGATGATGACGACGATGGCGATAGTTCTTCGGGCGACCATTCAGCACTTGAGGCAGAGGCCGATGTGTTTAGCGATGTCACCCTGGTTAAGGTAGAGTTGAATGATGACACTACCACCTTTACCACTGCTGCCAAAACTCGTGTGGCTATTGTAGAAGAAATTCTAAAGCGTTTCCCAACGCTAGTGGCGACAGATGTTGATGCCGCCCTAGACTTTGAGGTTGAAAATCGTGCCAGCCGCCAGGATGATACGACTACTTCGGATGACAAAAGTGGCGGTGATAATTAAAGAAAAGCCGCCCTCCAACGACTTCTCTTTTTCGTTGAGAACGGCTTATTTGTTCTACAGCGCTTGCTTTACTTTTGGGAGTCGGAGGTGTGGCATGCCACAGAGTCTGCACGAACGTCCAGAAGGATTCTCGCCTACCGAAACAGTGCGAGGAAATCGAGTGCCGTTTCCTTGAGGGTGTAGATGATCAAAATCCCAATAATTATTGCCACCGTTCTCACTATCGTCTGTCCGCATTGCCCTACGCCTACGTTCTTGGGCATACTTGCCGAGCCGCACCAATCTGTCGAGGACGGCGAGAGGGAGGGAGACATTCTCTTTGCAGTGCCGGCACCAGAAGCGTACTTCTGTTTCAGAGCCGCGAGTTTCGCCCGTTCCGAGATAGTCAAGTTCTGATGAACATGACCGTGCGCCATGTCGGTACCTCCCTTCTCGGTCAATCCACATGACCGCTATGGGTGGGAGCACCTCTTCGTGGTGGCAGGTGATGCGCCGTTTCTTAACTGTGTAGTTAGCCACAGCACCTCCTCCTAAGTGGTTAAGTCCTTGAGTCCTATCTCGACACGCTTGGGGAATGGCGCGCCTCGGTGAAGAATATCGCACCAGATGCGGTTACTAACGTGCCAAAGGGCCTCCTGACTCGATTGGGTGTGGTAACCGCAGATTTCCCCGGCAATTTCGTTCCTGCAAATCGGACAGGTATTGGGCATTTCACCTCCTCCTTCTAGCGTGGAAGAGCAGTAATATCGTCTGGCTATGTTATACGCTTATAAACAATTAAAGGCAATCGCATCATCCAATCTGGCTCCGCGACCAGGGCTCGAACCTGGGACATCCTCCTTAACAGGGAGGCGCTCTACCAACTGAGCTATCGCGGAATATATTTTCCCGCTATACCTGCATTGACTCAAAACTGAGCCCCGCCCGTACCGAACTGCCGGTTCGGCACGTTCGGGCAGGTATCGCGGAATATTGAGAAATCATAGCAAAAAACGGGTGTAATTCAAACGGGATTGGTACTCATGTTAGAATAGGAAAATGAAAACATCCAGCCATTATCAATCCTATCTTCAGCCAGCTCTTTTGGTCTTTGTTATCGTGGCCTTGTTTCTCGCTGGTTATGTCGCTTTCGAGTATAGACTCTTGAGCGATGAATTAAAGGTGTTAGAAGAAGAGAATCTAGAGATCAACACTCAATTAGAAGAAGTCAGCAAAGACAGGTCTGATCTCTCAGAATTGTCGAAATACCAGCAATCCATAATAGATTCGTTCACAGGTCAGATTAGTAGCATAGGTAGTACGGTTGGCACGCTTGAGAAACTTGCCCAGACGGACAAAGAGCTTCTGAAAAAATATTCGAAAGTTTATTTCTTGAATGAAAATTACGTTCCAGCCAAGCTTACCCAAGTGGAGGGCAGATACACCTTTGACGGAGGCGAGAATTTTCTCGTCCATGCGGAAGTCTGGCCATATCTCAAAAGGCTTTTGGACGCTGCTCACGCTAGTGGTATAGAACTGCTTGTTGTGTCCGCCTTCCGTTCCTTCGATACCCAAGCGTCTTTGAAGTCTGAATACAAGGTAATCTACGGCGCGGGCACGGCTAACCAGTTTTCCGCGGACCAGGGGTATTCAGAACATCAACTGGGTACTTCCGTAGACTTCACCACAGCCGCTGTCGGAGCCGTGTTCTCTAAGTTCCAATCGGATCCAGCTTACCAATGGCTTATAGATAATGCTCACCAGTACGGTTTTGTGCTTTCCTATCCAGAAGGTAATACTTATTACAAATTTGAGCCATGGCACTGGAGATTCGTAGGAGTCTCACTGGCGGAGTTCCTCCATGGAGAAAATAAATATTTCTACGACCTCGACCAGCGCGAGATAGATACTTACCTTATCAAACTATTCGACTAATTTATTGACTGATATGAAAATCAATATCAAAGCGACTGGCATAGAACTGACCCTGGCAATTTCGAACTATGTGCAAAAGAAAATTTCTTCAATCGAGAAGTATATAGACAAGAATTATGCTGACGCCGTGGCCCAAGTAGAAGTGGGGAAGAATACCAAGCACCACAAAACCGGTAATATTTTCCGTGCGGAAGTGCACATCACGGGTGCCGGACTAGACCTCTATGCCGTCTCGGAAATGGAGGATTTATACGCAGCTGTTGATATGGTCAAAGACGAGATAGTCCACAATGCGGTACAATTGAAAGGTAAGCGGGAGACGCTTGCGCGCAGGGGCGCCGAGACAATGAAAAATATAATGAAAGGTATCGCTAATAGTTTCAAAAGAAGACTATGAATTATTTAGAACAAAAGGCCGCTTTTTGGGTCTCTTTCTCTGTCTTGGCCGGAGGCTTGATTTCCGCGCTTATTCTCTTCTGGCTTGTCAAGATTGAGGCTGAATTCCGCGTTACCATCAGTAACTTCTAGTTACCCCTCAAAAAATCCTGCCAGTCCATCTCTTTCTTACCAGCTGGGATAACACGGGTAGGGAAGAACTGGTTGGCTTCCACTTTAGCGTCCTTGATCACCACCCTGACTTCTTTGCCCCCGCCTGCCGGGTCCTGGCGGGCAGGTCTTTTCTTTTTATAAAAAAAGTAAGCGCCCGGCCAAGTACTGTATGCCAAGACTTTTTTGAGGTTTATCTCTGCCGGGTTATTGAGATCAAGAAGACCATCTTCTTTTTTAATCAATTTAGTGTAGCTTGATTGAGAATCATCTTGAGGTACTTCTAGAACTTCGCCGCTTACCCATTTTGGAAGGAGTATTCCCAGTATCTTGCCGCCGGCTCGGCCAAGCTTCTCTTCCACCACGCGATAATGGTCTGGCCAGGGCGTAATAGCAATTTTGGCTCGTACAAGTATCGGCCCGTGATCCACCTTTTCATCCATCCTGATTATTGTGATTCCCGGTGCTTCTGCTTTAAGAATTGCGCCTTGAATCGGCGCTGGACCGCGCAATTGCGGCAGGAGCGAAGGGTGGACATTGAGTGTCTTGTATCTTGGAAGATCGATTAATTCTTTCGGTAGAATTTTGCCGAAGGATGCTACCACAAATACGTCCGCCTGGACCCTCTTCAATTCTTCTATCGGCAAGGGATCCTTGGCCGAGGTGATGTTGAGCACGGGAGAAAAACCCGCAAGCTCAAGTTCTTCAAGTACGTAGCGAGAGAATCGAGAACTGCCAAAAAAAACGAAAGAAGGCTTTCTGGCGGGAGGCATATCCCGTACGTTCTCTGCCGTATCGGTAAAGAGAATACCGTTCAAGTGGTCTATCTCGTGTTGGAAAATTTGAGCCAAGAGTCCAGAGGCTCCTCTCGTTACTGTCTTCCCGGTTTCGTCATAAGCCTTGATGGTTACCTTCTCGCTCCTTTGGACCTGCCCGTAGAGGTAGCGTAGAGACAGGCATCCTTCTTCTACCCGCTTCTTTTTCTTCGAAGTCTTGATGATTTCCGGATTAATGAATACAAGATCTGTTTTTTGACTCCGTTCTGACACTAAAATCTCTCCATTGACTATAAATATACGCAAGCTCTCTCCGATTTGCGGCGCGGCAAGCGCCACGCCATCTTCTTCAGCATGAAGCGCCTCCCTCATCCTCTCTAGGAGATCTTGAATTTTCTTTGTGCCAATATTTTTTACAGACACGAGTCTCGCTGTCTCTCTTAGCACTGGAGCGTCTTTTTGTAAGATTTCAGTTTTTCTCATTTTGCTTGCCCCGAGCTTGGTCGAGGGGTGGAACTTTTAGACTGCCGAAAAAACAGCGAGAGAAATTGGAACTTTGGGAACACCTCTTCAGAAAGTATGCCAGATCTTGTAGGGAAAGATGAGACGTCTTTATCGCTACTGCTCTCATGGGCAATTCTTTCATCTCGGCTGCCCTTCTTTCGGCATTGATCCGCCTATGGAACTCATCGAGCATCTTTAGCCGTGGATGTTTGAAGAGTCCTTTAACATTGCGGTTTTTCAGGTTTTCGTCAATAGATTTCATCCCGCTATGGGACTATAGTATCATAGTGCCTGTATAACAGATTTTTATGATGGCGAAAAAACTTGGTATAGATCTCGGTACCACCAACACTCTAGTATTCGTGCCCGGCAAAGGCATTGTTTTAAATGAGCCTTCAGTGGTCGCGGTGTCCGAAGACAATAAAATTCTGGCCATTGGCGCAGAAGCTAAGCTTATGATCGGCCGAACGCCCGAAAGTATCACCGCTTACAGACCCATGAAGGACGGGGTAATCGCCGACTATCGAGTGACGGAAGCTATGCTTCGTTACTACATAAACAAGGCACTCGGGAGATGGAACATTTTCAAGCCCGATGTACTCATCTCGGTGCCGGCGGGAGTAACTTCTACTGAACGGCGGGCGGTGGTCGAAGCGGCTATTAAAGCGGGGGCCAGAAATGCTTATGTGGTGAAGGAGCCGATTCTTGCCGCCATTGGCGCCGGTATTCCTATACAGGAAGCGGCTGGCCATATGATTGTAGATATTGGCGGGGGAACCACGGACGTGGCTGTTATTTCTCTCGGAGGGATTGTCGCTTCCACTTCTGTCAAAGTGGCCGGCAACAAAATTGATACTGCCATAGCCGATTATATCAAGAAAAATTTCAATCTGGTTATCGGAGACAAGACGGCCGAAGATATCAAGATTGCCATTGGTTCCGCCGTTCCTCTCGACGAGGAATTAGTCACATCGGTGAAGGGAAGAGATTTCGTGCTCGGTCTGCCGCGCACTATCGAAGTCAAGACTAATGAAGTGACGAGAGCGATGTCCAAAGAATTGCGTGAGATGATTAAGGCGGTTAAAGAAGTACTTCAAGAAACTCCACCCGAACTTTCCTCTGACATCGTTGACCGAGGGATTATTATGACTGGGGGATCGAGTCAATTGCGCAATTTCCCGGAACTGATGCTACGTCGTACTGGTGTCAAGGCTGTCATGGCTAAAGACGCGTATTACTGTGTGGCCAAGGGTACCGGCATAGCACTGCAACATCTCAATACTTACAAGAAATCTATTATTGCTAAGAGGTAGTTATCCACTTGACAGGGAAACTCTTTATACTAGACTAAAAGGGTACTGTTCTTAGGGTGAGGTGTCGCAGAGCAGATCAGCGGTTAACCCGATTCGAGGAGGGTCCCAGATATGCGAGTGATCGGGATGGCGGCGAGCATGGCGAATTTCGTTCCCGGCAAGACGAGGACGACGGTCATCGGCAACCTGGCCAACCTGGACATCGGCGCTGCTGGCCACGACAGGGCCTGAGCTACCGCCCGGGCGGGGCCGCCCGCCATACCTGACCGCCTAGCGGTTAGGCGCGGGACGCCCACGCACGAGCGCGGGGAGGACCTCCAACTCCCCGCGCTTTTTCTATTTTTAGTTCTTTTTTAAATTTTATAATGCTAATCTGGTTTGAATGAAACTGCTCACTTTTGTGACACAAAAGGGATTGCCGAATGCTTTAAGAAGAGCGGGTATTCTAGAGACTCCGCATGGTGTTATACACACTCCCGCTTTTGTAACAGTGGGTACTAAGGCCACGGTCAAGGCGCTTACTCCCGAGCAGGTGAAAAACGTGGGAGCTGAAGTAGTTTTAGCAAACACTTATCACCTGTATCTAGAGCCGGGCGCGGAACGTGTCAAAAGTTTCGGTGGGTTACACAAGTTTATGAATTGGGATGGGCCCTTGATGACCGACTCGGGTGGCTTTCAAGTTTTTTCTCTCGGTGCTGCTTATGGCAAAGAGCTTTCCAAGATTACTAAGATTACAAATCCTTCACAATTGATTACCGAGCGATCATTCGATTTAGAAGTGCCACGTCTTGCCACTATCGGTGCCGACGGAGTTTCTTTCCGTTCTCATATTGATGGCTCGCTTCACTACATTACGCCAGAGAAGTCTATTGAAATACAACATGACCTTGGCGCTGATATCATCTTTGCCTTTGATGAGTGTACTTCACCGGCGGAAGATTTTCGTTACCAGGAGGAAGCGTTAGAACGTACACATCGCTGGGCCAAGAAGAGTCTGGAATATCATAAACTTAAACCCAATAAAGAGACGCAAGCATTATTCGGTATTGTTCAGGGCGGGAGGGAAGAGTCGCTTCGCAAGAGGTCGGCGGAATTTATAGGCAGTCTTGATTTCGATGGTTTCGGTATTGGCGGTTCGTTTGCCAAAGAAGATATGGAAACCGTGGTGAGGTGGGTTAGTGAAATGTTGCCGAAAGAAAAACCGAGGCACCTACTTGGTATCGGCGAGCCGGAAGATTTATTTATGGGAGTGGAGAATGGGGTGGATCTCTTTGATTGCGTTGCGCCCACCAGAAATGGCCGCGGCGGGACTCTTTACACTGCGAAAGGGAAAATAAATATTAGAAATGCCGAGTTTCGTGAAGACCGTGGGCCCGTAGATTCTAGATGTTTCTGCGAAGTTTGCCAGAAGTATTCCCGTGCCTATCTCTGTCATCTGTATAGAGCCCATGAAATGCTCGGCGGGACGCTTGGCTCTATACACAATCTATATTTCATTATTAATCTAGTAAAACGTATGCGTGCTAGTATTCTCGATGATACTTTCTTCGAATTTAAAAAAGATTTTTTAGAAAAATATTTATAAAACAGCAAGCCCGCCAGTAGTCTATCGCTACTAGGCGGGCTCGGGGAACATTTCGGGACGTGCTCTAATGATCTTGAGTTTCTGCTTTGAATCCGCGAAGCGGAATACTAGCTCTGGGCCCCACTTTTTCTCTGGGACAAAGAGCTTTGCGGGGCCTATTGCAGGGATATGGAGCACTGCATTACCGACTTCCAGATTGAGCCGAGTCTGCCTTCTTGCGAATCTTGAGCTGAGCTTGCCGCTGGTAACTTCGTAGAGAAAGATCACAATACCTAAGCCCGGCGTTTCTACGTGTTCGGGGACAATCCCGGTCTTGTCAGGTCTGTACTCATCTAGAGCAAGACCTTGTAACCAAGAACACTTGAAGACTTGGCATGATTCTGGACGTGTTTCGTAAATTCTACAGCCCGAGCCCATGTCACAGTGAGAACAAATGGTGCCACCAGGTTTCTTTAGTTCAGCTACACCGTGCGTCTTACAGCAAGCAGTACAACCACCGCAGGTACGGTCTCTAGCCATACACTCACCCCCTTTCCGAACGGGAGCTTACACCTTTTTTAAACAAATAACAATAATTTCAATAAATGTTGTATATTGATGCGTTATGGGAGTTTTTAAAATCCATAGGGAGTTTAAGCCGGCGGGGGATCAACCACAAGCTATAAGGGGGCTCCTAGACGGGCTCAAGAAAGGTCTGCGGTATCAGACGCTTTTAGGTGTGACCGGTTCCGGTAAGACTTTTTCTGTCGCCAATGTCATAGATAAAATTGGTAAGCCGACGCTTGTTATCGCCCACAACAAGACTCTGGCCGCTCAACTGGCGCAAGAGTATCGCGAATTTTTCCCTAAGAATGCAGTGCATTACTTTGTTTCTTACTATGACTTCTATCAGCCGGAAGCATATATGCCCATCACAGACACCTATATAGAAAAAGAAGCAATGATTAACGAAGAGATTGAGCGCCTGCGCCATGCTTCTACCCAAGCACTCTTGACTCGGAAGGATGTCATTATTGTTGCATCGGTTTCCTGTATCTACGGTCTCGGTGATCCGGCAGAATATGAGAAAGTTAACATTAAGGTTGAGAAGGGGCAGAAAATTTCCCGTGCCGACTTCATCCGTTCTCTTATTGAGATTCACTATTCTCGCACCAACTCGGATGTCAAGCCGGGAACATTTCGAGCACTCGGTAACGCTATCGAAATTATGCCAGTTTCGGAACGCATTATTTTCAGAATAGAAATTGGGCAGGGCAAGGTCGAGTCGATCAAAAGGATAGACGCTGTTTCCCGTGCCATGATCAATAAGCCACAGACTTTCTTCGTTTTTCCTGCTAAGCACTTCATTACCGCCGACCTCGCTGCCAAACGCGCCCTTCTGAGTATCAGGGCAGAACTCGAAGAGCGCCTCGCAGCATTGCGCCGGGACGGTAAATTACTTGAAGCAGAACGACTCAAGCGTCGCACTACTTACGACTTGGCTATGATTCGCGAGGTCGGCTATACCAACGGTATTGAAAATTATTCCAGGCACTTCTCCGGTAAGTCTCCGGGCGAGGCGCCTTTCACTCTCCTTGATTATTTTCCTAAAAAGTCAGATGGGAGCGCCGATTTCTTAACAATCATAGATGAGTCACATGTCACCGTACCGCAAATTGGTGGTATGTACGCTGGAGACAAGTCGCGCAAAGATGTTTTAATTGAGCACGGCTTCCGTCTACCGAGCGCGCGAGATAATCGACCACTGCGGTTTGAAGAATTTGAAAAGCGCATTGGGCAAGTCATCTTCACTTCCGCTACGCCCTCTAAGTACGAAAAAGAACATAGTGAGCAAATTATAGAGCAAGTTATTCGTCCTACTGGGTTAGTTGACCCCGAAGTCTCCGTCAAACCAATTCAGACTAGGGGACAATATCGTGGCCAGATTTATGATTTTATAAGAGAAGCTGAAGGAGCGATAAAAAAAGGCGGGCGAGTCATTGCCACCACTTTGACTAAAAAGATGGCGGAAGATTTAAGCGAATTTCTTAAAGAAAAACAAGTCAACGCGCGATATCTCCATAGTGAAATAAAAACCATAGAACGTATCGAGATTCTCACAGACTTCCGTCGCGGAGAGTTCGACTGTCTAGTGGGGGTCAATCTCTTGAGAGAAGGTCTAGATTTGCCCGAAGTCACTCTGATAGGAATTTTGGACGCGGACAAAGAAGGATTCTTGCGTTCTGACACTTCTCTCATCCAGATTATCGGGCGGGCGGCGCGCAATGTGGATGGTAGAGTGATTCTCTATGCCGACACTATCACTGGATCCATGGAGAGGGCCATACAGGAGACTCGGCGCCGCCGCGCTCTACAAACTGCTTACAACCAATCGCACGGCATCACTCCTCGGACGATTATTAAAAAAATAAAAGATATTACAGACACGCTCGAACGTGAGCATCGTTCTGCCGTCAATTTGTTGCTCGATACGGATGAGAAACTTTTCGCTCAAAGTCCTAAGAAATTAATAAAAGATAAGAAGAAAGAAATGGAAGAAGCCGTACGCGACCTCGACTTCGAATCAGCCGCCATCCTACGAGACGAGATTAAAATTCTCAAAGATCGTTTGAGTAAAAAATAATTTTTATGCTATACTCTGTGGCTATAGATACCCCTTAGGCCTTGCCTCGGGGGCTATATACTCGTATGAAAGACAAACAATTGGAGGAGAAAATAATAGTAAAGGGGGCGCGGACGCATAATCTCAAAAATATTACGGTTGAAATGCCGCGGAATGCGATGATTGTTTTTACTGGTCTTTCTGGTTCGGGCAAGTCGTCACTTGCTTTCGACACTATTTTTGCTGAGGGACAGAGACGTTATGTAGAGTCACTCTCCTCCTACGCTCGGCAATTTCTGCGCCAGATGCAGAAGCCGGATGTGGATGAGATTATTGGTCTCTCACCCGCCATCTCCATCGATCAGAAAAGCCGTTCGAACAATCCGCGTTCGACCGTGGCGACTATCACCGAAATCTATGATTATCTGCGTATCCTCTACGCGCGTATCGGCCGACCACATTGTTTAGTTTGTGGTCAAGAAATCAAAAAGCTCTCAAATGAAGAAATCAAAAATTTCGTATTGGAAAAGATCGCCGAAAAAGTGGGCATGCTTGAAATTTTCTCTCCTATTGTCCGAGGCAGGAAGGGCGAATATTACCAGCTTCTCTACGACCTTCTGGGCAAGGGTTATAGCGAAGTCTTAGTGGATGGCGTGAAGAAGTCGCTTCGGGAACGGATTATTTTAACCAAGACCAAGAAACACGAAATCTCGGTCTTAGTAGACTCTATCGATCTAGCTGAATTCAAAACGGAGGAGAAAAATGCCAATGAACGACTGGCCGAAGCGATAGAAAAAGCGATTAATGAATCAGACGGGCTCCTAGTAGCACGCTTCAAAGATGCCGAATTTCTAATGTCGGCCAAATGGGCCTGTCCGAGAGACGGCTTCTCTTTCCCGGAGATAGAGCCGCGCTTATTCTCCTTTAATTCTCCTTACGGCGCTTGCCCCGACTGTCATGGCTTGGGTACTAAATATTTTTTCGGTACTGAACCCTGTGAGCGCTGTAAGGGCAATCGTCTCCGAGAAGAAGCTTTGAGTGTGTTAGTGGGAAATAAAAATATCGTTGAGCTGACCGCACTCTCTATCAAAGACTCAGACGAATTTTTCTCCGCCCTCCAAATTGGCGGATCCGCCTCTGGCGGAAAAAAACTGACTACCCGTGAGAAGAGTATATCTAAGGTGGTGACCAAGGAAATAGAAGCGCGTCTCTCCTTTATGCTCAACGTTGGTATTGAGTATCTCTCGCTTGACCGCAGAGCGCACACCCTTTCTGGTGGAGAAGCTCAACGCATCCGCCTGGCTAGTCAACTCGGTTCCGGCCTCGTGGGCGCGCTCTACGTCCTCGACGAGCCGACCATCGGCCTCCACGCTAGGGACAACGCTCGTTTGATCAAGACGCTTCTTGATCTGCGCGATCTCGGTAACACCATCATCGTGGTCGAACATGACGAAGAGACTATTTGTTCTTCCGATTTTCTGGTTGATATCGGTCCGGGAGCTGGTATCCACGGCGGCAAGGTTGTAGTCGCGGGTTATCTTGAGCCACTGCTCTTAGCGAAGAAAAATGAGAGCAAATCTCTAACCCTAGCTTATCTGCGCGACGAGGAAAAGATTGAAGTTCCCGAGAAACGCCGGAGGGCCGAGAAAGGTAAGATTGCCATCCGCGCTGGTCGGGTCTTTAATATCAAACATCTCAATGTCGATATCCCGCTTGGCCGACTGATTGCAGTGACCGGGGTTTCCGGATCGGGCAAATCTTCTTTTGTCTACGAGATTCTGCACAAAAATCTTCAAGCTCGACTGGATCGGCGTTACCGCAGTGCCAAGACTCATAACTGTCAATCTTTTGAGGGTGCGGAATATCTGGGTCGATCGATTTTGATAGATCAGTCACCAATTGGTCGGACGCCACGCTCGAATCCCGCCACTTATACCGGCGCTTTTACCTTCATCCGCGAACTCTTCGCCGAGACCACAGAGGCTCGGGCACGCGGCTGGAGAGCGAATAGGTTCTCCTTCAATGTTAAAGGTGGCCGATGCGAGACCTGTCAGGGTAATGGCATGATTGAGGTAGAGATGCACTTTTTACCGACGGTTTACGTCCCGTGCGATGTCTGTAACGGCAAACGCTTTATGAAGGAGACTCTTGAGATAAAATATAATAAGAAAAATATCTACGACATTCTCGAGATGACGATAGAAGAGGCGCTTTCTTTCTTCGAAGATATTCCGGCAATTTACGATCGGCTCAAGAGCTTAGACGACGTCGGTCTTGGGTACCTGTGTCTTGGCCAGTCTGCCACTACGCTCTCCGGCGGGGAAGCGCAGAGAGTGAAAATTGCTTCCGAACTCTATCGTCCGCATTTACAGAAGACTATTTATCTTCTCGATGAGCCGACTATCGGTCTTCACTATGAAGATGTCAAAAAGTTGATCGAGATTCTCCAGAAGTTAGTAGACAAGGGCAACACCGTGGTGGTTATCGAGCATAACCTTGATTTTATAAAAAGCGTTGATTACGTTCTCGATATTGGTCCGGAAGCCGGGGATGAGGGAGGCAGACTGGTGGCTCAAGGCACTCCAGAAGAAGTGGCCAATACCGACACCCACACCGGCAAATATTTAAGAAAAACTCTACGCAAGAAATGAAGAAAACTCTTTTAGCCAAATTTAATCTGCCGGATGGCCCGGGGGTGTATTTTTTTAAACGTGGAAGACGAGTTCTCTATATAGGCAAGGCGACGAGCCTCAAAGATAGAGTGAAAAGTTATTTTACACGCGACATTTTCCTCTCAAGGAGTCCCCTCATAGCCAAGATGCTTGAGGAAGCGGAAAAAATTGAATTCATCGAGACCAGCTCGGTGCTTGAGGCGCTACTTCTGGAAGCAGGCATGATTAAAAAAAGTCAGCCAATCTATAACTCCAAAGAGAAGGACGATAAAAGTTATAACTACGTTACCATCACTAAAGAAATTTTCCCGAAAGTAGTAGTGACTCGTGGCTCTGGTACATACGGACCGTTTCCTCACGGGGGAGAATTGAAGGAAGCTCTCAAAATTGTCCGCAAAATTTTCCCATATCGTGATAGTAAATGCAGACTTAATGGCAAACCGTGTTTCAACGCTCAAATCGGTCTCTGTCCCGGACCATGTGCGAGCTGGATATCGAAAAAAAATTATAAGAAAATCATTCGTCACCTCGGTCTTTTTTTTGAAGCTAAAAAACCTCAGCTCATAAAATCTCTTGAGAAAGAGATGAGACATTTCGCCAAAGAACAGAAATTTGAAGAGGCAGAAAAGGTCAAAAGACAGATTTTTGCTCTCGAACATATTCAAGACATCGCACTTATAAAACAAGACTTAACAACCAACAACCAACAACTGACAATATTTAGGATTGAAGCTTATGACATTGCTCATATCTCTGGAACGAATGTCGTGGGTGTGATGGTCGTGGTCGAAGACGGAGAGTTGGCGAAAGATCAGTACAGAAAATTTAGAATGCGTGATGATCAAAACAATGACACGGCCAACTTGAAAGAGGTGCTGACGAGAAGGTTCACTCATCCGGAGTGGAGATTTCCTAATCTTATCGTCGTGGATGGGGGGAAGGGGCAGATCAATATTACTAAGGAAGTTCTAGAGAAAGCCGGTTTGGATATCGCCGTGGCCTCTGTGGTCAAAGACGAGAGGCACAAAGCCCGGGAGATTCTTGGAAATGGTCAAAGCCGAGCTTTGACCAAGGTGATTTTTCTTGCCAATAGGGAGGCGCATCGCTTCGCTATTAATTACCATAGGAAACTGCGCGGCAAAGGATTTAGAGTATAATACACTGTATCCATGACTCTCTCTTCCAAGATTAGGGTAGCGGTGCTCCGTGGCGGTCCCTCTAGCGGTTACGAAAGTTCTCTTAAGACGGGTGGACACGTTCTCTCGACTTTGCGGGACATGTCGGAGATCTACGAGCCGGTGGATATCCTTATCTCTAAAAATGGGGAATGGCATCGCGGAGGACTGGCGTACGAGCCGCATCGCGCTCTGGAGCACTCTGACGTGGTCTGGAATGCCCTTCATGGTTCGTATGGAGAGGATGGTCAGGTCCAGAGATTGCTCGAGAGTTTGCAGATTCCCTTTACTGGCTCAAGTGCAGTAGCCTCGGCGTTTGCGATAAATAAGGATATGGCGAAAGTCCTTTATCGTCAGCACGGACTTCTCTCTCCCGAGTCAAGCATCATCACCGAAAAAGATTTTGATGACAGTCGTATTATTCATATTTTCCGCACCTATTTGCATCCTGTGGTGGTCAAACCCGCTGACGGCATCACCAGTCTCGGTATCCGCTTGGCCCATACTTTCCAAGAACTTAAAGAAGCGGTTAAGGCGACATTCAGTCATTCTCGAAAAGCTTTGGTGGAAGAACATGTGCGGGGGACAGAGGCCAGCTGTGTCGTCATCGAAAAGGCAAAAGGGGAGAATCTCTATGCTCTAGTGCCGACAGGCAAAAATACGACAGAACAAGATAAGCGTATAAAGGAGATGTCCAAAGTGGCGCATGAGGTCCTCGGCCTGCGTCATTATTCTAATTCCGATTTTATTCTTACCCCTAAGGGCAAAATTTATATTCTCGAGACGAATGCTCTACCTGTTTTCCATAAGGATTCTCTGCTAGATCAATCGCTTCATACTACTGGCTGGCACCCTCGTGATTTCGTCGACCATATTCTTAGGCTGGCGCTGTAAATACAATCCACGTATTTATTTGACAGAGCGCGTTGGACTTAGATACACTCTCAATAGAATCTCGGCGGGGGACATTAGTGAACTCTCTTCTAAAAGCGGGGGGACAATATGGTGGCGTTGATAAACGGAAGCGCCGTTGTCAGTCGGTCGGAAGCCTGTATCGAGTGTCGCATCGGCTTCGGCTCTGCCGAGAAGCCGGTACCGGGCGTGCGTGACGGCAAGGAAGGGCCGAAGCATGTCATGTGCGCTTCTGAGACGGAGAGGCGGTTGGCAGTGCGGCGTTACGCCGCGGCTGGCAACGGGAGTGGCGCTTCGAACCAGTAGACGTGAGCACGAGCCAGACACTACGTTGAGAGAGGAGGAAAAGAAGTAAAGCAACGTGCAGAAGAAATGGCTCGACGTACCCCCGCCGAGCCAGAGGTAGCGGCCCAAGTACAAGGCTGCCGCCGATGCCCCAGGAGTCCGCTCCTGGGGTATTTAAATAAAAAATGAAAGTTGAAGCGTGTATAAAATCTGCTGAAAAGTCAACTAATTTTTTCTTCAATTTTGGTGGACCCTACCGGATTCGAACCGGTGACCTCCTCATTGCAAATGAGGCGCTCTACCAACTAAGCTAAGGGCCCTATAGTTGAGCCAGTATAGTAGACAAAAGTAGGAAAATCAATTAAAAATACAGCAAAGGGCCTATGGTATAGTAGTAACACGCGTCCATGGCATGGACGAGTCGCGAGTGCGATTCTCGCTAGGTCCACCGCGTCTTGATGTACTCCTCCGTCTCGCTCATGGAAAACGGCTGGGTTGAATTGCCCACGCGGACAAAGAAGTCTTCCTTTCGATCACCACCACGGAGATATGCTGGCCGGTGGCTTTCTCCCACAGACACGAGACAAACCTCTTGGTCGTTTATCTTTTCGAACTTTACGCCGACGTATTTTGTAAACGGCAACCCAATCATAGTTTTGACGAGCATACTCAAGTGATTTTCAAATCCGTCTCGGTTTTTCTTTGGCAGAGTCTGGTAGTCATCTTCCAATCCTACAACCTCTCCGTCATCACTGACCCCGATAAGAAGGCTCCCACCTTTGGCGTTGAGGAAGGCCACAATAGTCTTCATGACCATTCGTTCCACTTCCTTACTGACCTCTTTTCTTCGTCTGTCGTAGCGAAGGGTTTCTTTGAATTCAGTCGAGAATCCCTCTCCTTCTTTGATAAGGTGGGAGACACCGTGTATTGGTAATGAACCGGATACATTCCGTGACATCTGCTTGATAATATGGACATATTCGTCCGCGTTTGAAACGTTTTTAATTTTTGTAGTATCGCCGCCGCTATGATGGATAATGATGGTGGCGTGACGCATCATCCGGCCGAGCGGGGAATGGTATGTTTCGATTGATACCACGTCAGAAAGAGAGGCCGACTTGCGATGGCGAAATAAAAGGCCGGATTTTTTGGTGATCTCTTTTTCGTTTATCTCGAAATGTGCAAAATACCAATCGAGGAAAAGTAGTGAGACATAAACTAGTTGGAAAGAAGAGAAGGTGACAATCAGAAATATGTCATAACGGACAAGCTCTGCCAAGCCCCAATTTCTATAAAGCATCTCGTAATTTTGAAGAAATGATATGGCATAAAGGAAGATCGCCGCCACGACTTCCATGACCAAGACTTTTCTTAGGAAAACTAGAGGTCCTTCTTTGAGTATGATTCTACGCACAATGGCATTTTAACATAACGGGCTCCACTGATATAATTACTCCGCTCTACCAACCCGAGATAACAAAGTGTCTAAAATTGATTTTAGAAAAGCGCTTCTTCCCGTCTCCGTTTTAGGAGTTTTTCTTGTGATCTATCTTGCTTGGCGATTCTTCGCCTTACCGCCGGAGGCGGAGATTCTCGAGATTGCTCGATTCTACTTCGACAAATACGGCTTGGCGATTCTTCTCGTCAGCGCCCTTGTTGAAGGAACGGTCCTCGTTGGGTGGTATTACCCGGGGAGTCTAATCATCTTTCTCGGAGTTATTCTGGCCGGCAAAGATATCACAAAAGTAGTCGAAGCCGTGGCAGCTATAACCGTCGGGCTCTTCTTTGCCTACATTCTCAACTTCCTGGCTGGCAAGTATGGCTGGTATCGCCTGCTACTGAAATTTGGTCTCAGGGACGCTCTTGAAGATGCTAAAGCTCGCGTGGCGAAGCACGGCGCGGTCGCCATCTTCTTGAGCTACTGGCAGCCGAATCTCGCCGCGCTTGTTGCCACTTCGGCCGGTATTCTCGACTTTTCTTTCAAGACTTTTTTCTTCTACTCGTTGGTAGCTGTTATACTCTGGAACACTTTCTGGGGAACGCTCGTCTATTTCATCGGTGAGGGTGCTCTCTCTCTAGTAGGTATCAGGTTTGTGTTACTAGCAATCTTCGTCTGGATTATTTACAGAATATGGAATGGAAGTAAGAGTGCGGCAACAGAAAAGGTCGTCACTTAAAAATTTTGTTATCCACACCTATATTATTTGCCGCATTGGCATATAATTTTTACTATGGCGTCTGGAACACGAATTGCAATTAATCTTAACAACTGTGCCGGACCGTTGACCGTTAAAGACGGTGTGCTTCTGGAACTGGAGGAGGCGATCGGTTCGGTGGAAGTTACTGTTCTTGGGCAGTATCATCGTATCTTCCCTGACGATACAGTCACATGGGTAGCGGTTCTGCAGGAATCTCACGTTACTGTCAGTGCCTATCTTGACGCTCGCCATGTGACGATCGATGTCCACATGTGTAATGAAACTAGAGATAATACTGAACTCGCGCGAAAGGTTGGCCGAACTCTCTCCGATATATTTAGAGCCAAGAACGTCAAATGGGGCGAAGAGAAGTGGATGTCTGAATAGTTAGCGCAGGGCTTTTCATATGTTATAATGATGATTGGTACAACATTTAACCATTTAGACATAATTTATGGATGAAAAAGTCATCGGGTATTGTGTGAAGTGCAAAACAAAGCGTGAAATGAAGGATGTAGAGAAAGTGGAAATTAAGCCTGGCCGTCCGGCTGCCAAGGGCAAGTGCCCTGTATGCAGTACAGGTATGTATCGTATCCTTTCTAGTAAGAAAAAGTAACTCCGTGGGGACTTGCTCGTGGCCCAGAGGGAAGCCACTCGTGGTCAAGTATCACAACGAGGAATGGGGGAGACCGGTGAGAAACGACAGGAAAATTTTTGAGTTCCTTGTTCTTGAAAGTGCCCAAGCTGGGCTCTCTTGGCTTACAATCTTGAACAAGAGAGAAGCTTATAGAGGCGCTTTTGCCGCCTTTGAACCGCAAAAGATTTCAAGGTTTGGCAGACAAGACATTGCGAGGCTTCTCGATAATCCCGGTATCGTGAGAAACCGGCTGAAGATTGAAGCGGCCGTCAACAATGCCAAAAGGTTCTTGGAGGTGCAAAAAGAGTTCGGTACTTTCAGTAAATATATGTGGGGTTTTGTCGGAGGCAAGCCGATAGACGGCAAACGCAAGAGTCTTAAAGATTTACCAGAACACACCAAGGAATCAAAGACTTTCGCCCAGGACTTGAAAAGACGCGGCTTCAAATTCCTCGGCCCCACTGTCATCTACGCTCATATGCAGGCAGTCGGGATGGTCAATGATCATATTCAGACCTGCTTCCGCTATCAAGAAATAAAAAATACAGGATGAATGTAAAAAAGACAGCAATTACTCTTGTGATTGTTACTCTTGGTTTTTTCGCTTGGAATCAAGAAAGATTTGTCAAGACTCCTCTCGCCTGCGAAGAACCGATTACTTACATGGTGGGCACTTTCGACAGAAGATTTGGTATTTCACAACAATATTTTCTGGACGCTCTCGCCGAAGCGGAGGCCATCTGGGAAGAACCTCTGAATATGGAACTTTTCGCCTACTCGCCGGAAAGTGGCGGAATGGCAGTTAATCTTATCTATGACTATCGCCAGGAAGTGACAAGCGCCCTCTCCGGTATCGAGGGTGTGGTGGAAGAAGACGAGGCTACATACCAATCACTTAGAGCTAAATATGTAAGTCTGAAAACAGAATATGACAGCGCGAAGGATATTTACGATGCGCGTGTTCGGGAATTTGAAGAACAGAATGCTCTATACCAAAGACAGGTCGAGTCTTGGAATAAGGGTAAAAGAAATTCTAAAGAACAATTCGAACAACTAGAGACGGACCGAAAGAAGCTTGAGGCAGAAATAGCCAAATTAAAGCTCCAGGAGGCTGCACTCAATGAAATGGTGCGAGAAATCAATACCTTGGTGAACACACTCAACCGTCTGGTCAAATCACTTAATCTAAATGTAGCAACCTACAACACCATCGGTGCCTCACGCGGTGAGACATTCACTGGAGGAGTTTATCGTCGTACAGAAGGAGTCTCAGAAATCAATATCTACGAGTTCAGTAGCCGGGACAAATTGGTGCGAATTCTGGCCCACGAACTCGGCCATGCTCTTGGTCTGGAGCATATCGATGATCGAGAAGCCATGATGTACCGCTTAAATGAGGGTGATGCTGGAGTTTTATCGGAGGCAGATCTCGCGGCGCTACGGACGCTCTGTAGAGTAAAATAGATGTTATTGGTATACTAAAGATATTATAAATCAGTCAAAAATATATGGCGAAAGGTAATAACGCTCAAAGGAAAGAAAAGAAAAAACCGAAGAAGGATAAAAAGAAATAGTTCGACAAGCTCACTATAAATAGCAATGGGAATATTCAAAAATTTTCTGCTCAAACAGGCACTGAAGGTGAAAATGAAAGATGTGCCGGAAGCGGAGCGGGAAAAAATGCTTGCGCTTATGGAAAAGAACCCCGATTTTTTCAAAAAGATCGGTGATGAGGTGCAGAAAAGGGTGAAAGCGGGCCAAAGCGAGACGGCCGCCACGATGGTAGTGATGCGCGAGCACCAGAGTGAACTTCAAAAGCTTTTAAAATAATGTTGAATATTTTCGATAGAAAACCAAAGAAGATATTCATTCTGTTAGGCCATCCCGATAATGACAGCTTAAATTGCACTTTGGCTGACGAGTATCAAAGAGGAGCGGAAGAAGCAGGACACGAAGTCCGTCGGATGAATATCAGCGAGATACAATTTGATCCGATTCTTCATCATGGGTATAGATTGATACAAGAGCTTGAACCAGACCTGGTTGCGTTTCAAGAAAATGTCCGGTGGTGCGAGCATTTCGTCATTTTCTATCCTTCTTGGTGGTCCACTATGCCAGCGCTTCTCAAGGGTCTCATTGATCGTACATGGTTGCCGAGTTTCGCCTACAAGTTCACTCACGGAGGAAACTTTTGGAGCAAATTGTTGAAAGGCAGAAGTGCCGCTATGATTATCACCTCTGATACGGCTCCTCTTGTCCAGCGCATCGTCTTTGGTGACACGACCAATGAACTACGCAAGGGAATCCTGTGGTTTGCCGGCTTCTCCCCCATCCGTGTCTATAAATTTGGCTACCTCAAACACTTTGGTATGTGGCGCCGCGAGCGCATGAAGCGCAAAGTCTATAATCTCGGTCGTAAGGCGAAATAAAATAAAAAGAATTCGCTATTTTTGTCAAATCCCACTATGATTTAGTGAGAGGCAGACTATCTGCTCAAACATCAACCAGTTCTTTTCAAGAGAGGAGATGGTCTCATGAATCGGTCTATCATCCAAGGTGGAATGGGGATCTACATATCAAGCCCTCTGCTTGCCAACACGTGTTCTCGGGCCGGTACTCTCGGTACCGTGTCGTGCACTGGGGCTGAGCGTGTTCTGGTGCACCTGCTTCTGAGAGGAGATGTCGGCGACCACTATCGGCGAGCACTTTCACATTTTCCGTTTCCAGAAATTACGGAGCGGATACTGGCCAAGTACTTCATCGAAGGAGGTAAGCCTGCGAATGATGAGTTCAAGGAAGTACCGCTGTTTTCTATGCGACCACGCCGTGACTTGATTGAGCTTGCTATCGCGGCTAGTTTCGCCCTTGTCTGGCTTGCCAAAGAGGGGCATGATGGCCCGATAAGTGTTAACTATCTGGAGAAACTCCAGATCGGGCACATCTACCACCTTACGGGGGCAATGCTCGCGGAGGTCGACTTCGTAACGATGGGAGCCGGGCTTACACTCCAAATTCCGGGAGTGCTCGACGCGATAGCGTCGGGAGGCAGTCCTTCCTATCGTGTTTATGTAGAAAATAGCACGAGAGGAAATGTAACTATAAGCTTCAATCCGCGCGAATTTCTCGGAGAGAAGTTTCCCCGAGAACTCAAGCGGCCCGGCTTTCTGCCGATTGTCTCCACAGACGTACTGGCGAAACTCATGGTCGCGAAGTTATCTTCTGGAAGTATTCAAGGTTTCGTCATTGAATTGCCAATGGCTGGTGGCCATAATGCACCACCTCGCAAGAAGGGAGTGTTCGACGAAACCGGCCAGCCCGTCTATGGAGAGAAGGACGAAGTAGCCTTCAATGTGCTGCGTGATCTCGGTATCCCGTTCTGGGTCGGTGGTTCATTCGCTTCGCCCGAAGGTCTCGCGCGAGCGCAAGCACTCGGCGCAGTCGGTATCCAAGCTGGCTCCATATTTGCTCTCAGCGAAGACTCTGGCATGAACCTGATCTACCGTGCAAAGATAAGGCGTCTCGGCTATCGGGGTGAACTTGCAGTTCGTACAGACCCGCATGCGTCACCGACAGGTTTTCCATTCAAAGTGTCGCAACTCGCTGGCACGATGTCTGAATCAGAAGTGTATGCCGCGAGAGAACGGAACTGTAGCCGTAAGGCATTGCAGTTTCCGGCGGAGCGGGCAGACGGCAAGATTGTGTTTCGATGTGCGGCTGAGCCCGTCGAGGACTATCTGCGAAAGGGTGGCAAGCTCGAAGACATGATGGGTGTTCGATGTCTCTGTAATGGCCTCTTCTCGGCTGCCGGACTCGGCGACCCAAAGGAGCTTCCAATCTTCACGATGGGAGATGACGTAAGTTTCTTGCGTCATCTCATGCATGATGAAGATGGTTCTTATACCGCAGTAGAGGGCATCGCGTATCTGTTGTCTAGGCAGCAATAGCGACGTAGGGTTGTTCCCCCGCCATGTCTTCGGACCTGGCGGGGGTTTTCTTTAGAAAGCTAGACCGCAGAACTCAATATTACGGCTATATTGCCGAGTATCTTGGTAATATTGGTTACGGCCGCATCAACACTAACTCTCCAGCTAGTCGTAGCGGAGACTTGAGAACTCATTGCTCTAACAGCCATATTCATGTTCTCCAGTTCTATGTTAGAGGGTGGCGTGGTGGAAGAAAGTCTTAGAGATAAGTTTCCGAGTACGCTCGAGTAATGCTTGAAGAGATTATTTTGAGCAGTAACTCTGGTCTGGATGACAGAAGGCACGGTGGTGTTGAGTGATGTGAAAAGACTCATAAGTTGTGGGCTAAGGATCTTCACATCCGTTTTTGTCAACTCTTGGGCGTTTGCTAACCCAGGTGAAGAGAAAGCGATAGTGAGCACAACCAATACAAGTAATTTTTTCATGCGCGTTGGATTAACTTTAAGGTAATAGTTCCAGAGGCGCTCATGCGCCTCATGTGTTATAACGTATAGGATCCCCGCCTCTTTCATACGAAAGAGAAGGGGTGGATAAACGTCATGTCTATCGACGATGACAAGAAGCGCTTCACGGATATTTACAATCGAGAGTCTGACTCTTTGTTTCGCTTTTGCCTGCTTAGGGTATCCGAGAGAGAAAAGGCTCTCGATCTTACCCAAGAGACTTTCAGTCGTCTATGGAGTTCGATCGCCTCGGGTAAGAAAGTAAATCATCCCAAGGCCCTACTCTATCGGGTGGCGCGCAATCTTATCATTGACTGGTATAGAAGGATCAAGCCAGTTTCGCTGGAGAGTTTATCAGGCGCCGATGAAGATATGGAGTTTGATCCTCCGGACCAGAGAGCGACCATTGAGATAGAAGTTGGTGCCGAATCGAAACGGGTACTCTCAATGTTGGGGAAGATCGAGTCGCAGTATCAAGAAGTAATTTACCTTAGGTATGTGGAAGACCTTTCGCCGAAAGATATTGCGGAGATTCTTAAGATCAATACGAATACCGTCTCAGTTCGTATCACCAGAGGGATGGAGGCACTACGCAAAGTGATAGGTATCCCTAAACAGCCATGAATGAAAAAGATTTTAAAAAAGAAATAAGTGGATTAAAGAATATCCGTATGACGGATGAAGAAAAAACGCGCATACTCGAGGCAGTTCTCTCCTCATCGGTAGAATCTCCGTACATGAAGCGCATACCTATATTCGCCTTCGTATATTCTCATCACGTACGTACGGTGCTGGTGTCCTGCCTCGTCTTGGTACTCTCAGTCGGTGGAGCTACGTATGCTTCCGGAGCTTCTCTACCGGGAGATTTGCTATATCCTATAAAGACTAAAGTAGTCGAGCCGATACTTGATGTAGTCAACAGTACACCGGAGAAAAAAGTTGTTTGGGAAGAAGAGAAGGTGACACGGCGCATCGCGGAGGCGGAGGAGCTTGCTCGGAAGGATGAGCTTGATGACGAAAAGTTAGAAGAGCTTGGACGAAGTATCGAGAAAAGCTCCTCTGCTTTCTCTCAAGCGGTTAATGTCGTGGCTTCTTCTACAAATTTAAGGCAAGAGTTTCGCAGGAAGATCAATGAGCGCAAAGAAGTCTTTGATGACGAGGAAGAGAAACCAGCGGAAGATGATGTCACAAATATATCGGATATACAAAGCGGCAATGCTCTGAGAGAATCCTCAAGCAAGGACCACTCTAACCACCAAGAGCAAATAAAGGAGCTCAAAGATACGGCTATCAAAATTGTAGATCACGAGGACAAGAACGGGGAAGATTAGTCAGACAACATAATATTGACAAAGATACCTAAAGGTGCTATACTCAAGGTAGTTAAGCTCTTTAATAACTTGCGTTAGCCATAGCCAAAAGAGGCTTAGATATAGGCCTTTCCTGGCTATGGCTACCATTCCGGTGGTCCTCTAGCATTCGCTCACATTCTGCCCGCGTAAGCGGACCAGACAGGAGACTCGCTATGGCGACCTCAAGGCAGGCAAAGAAGCTCATCGAAGTGTTCGAGGATGTCAAGACCGATCCGATGCAGGAAATCCTCGGTGACGGCCTCCTCGCGATCATCCGGGACCGTCGTGACCTCGCGCAGCAGTTCATCAACGTGGCGCGGGGCCTCGCGGAGATCCGTCCGATCAATCACACGATCGACCTTGCGGTTCCGTGCAAGCTTCCGTTCAAAGGTGCGGAGCGTATCAGCCCGGCGAAGTCGGGTGTCGTGAAGATTGAGCGGCGTGGCGGCAACCTCTACATCGACGGGAAGAAGATCGAACTCTTCCACTCGGCTGGTCAGCAGGGCGACAGCCACATCGTCGGCCACGAACTTCGCAAGGAGTTCGAGGCTAAGGGTGGCCAGTGTGGCGGGAGCATCCTCGACCATCTAGTGGCGCACCCAGAGCTCTGGCCGGAATCCTGGAAGAGAGACGAGAATGGCGACACCATCTTCGTTTACTTCTGGGATGACATCTTCCGCGGCTCGGACGGCGGTCTCTGCGTTCGCTACGGTTACTGGAGCGCTGGCAGGGTGGTGTCGTACCACGACTGGCTCGACTACGTCTGGTACCGCTTCCGCCCGTCTGCGTCTGTCGTAAGTTAGTGCTTTGAACTAGACTTCTTTGTTTCCCCCGTGTCCCCCTCGCACCGAGTGCAAGCTCTGGTGCGAGGGTTTTTCTTTTGTGAAATTTTTGAATTAAGCTATTCTTGTGCTATGTCCAAGCTTTCTGTTGGCATAGTAGGTCTTCCTAACGTCGGTAAGTCCACACTCTTCAACGCGCTGACTAAGAAAGGCGTGCCGGCGGAGAATTATCCCTTCTGTACTATTGACCCGTCGGTCGGAATTGTGCCGGTGCCAGACGAGCGACTGGAGAAACTCTCTGCTTTATCCAAGTCGAAGAAAACTATTCCGGCGGTAGTCGAGTTCGTTGACATCGCCGGACTGGTCAAGGGCGCTTCGGAAGGGGAGGGGTTAGGTAACAAATTTCTTTCTCACATTCGCGAGGTTGATGCCATTATCGAAGTGGTGCGAACTTTTGAAGATTCCGATATTATCCATGTGCACGAGAAGGTCGACCCACTCTTTGACATTGAAATCATCAATCTGGAACTTGAAGCGGCTGGTATCAGGAAACCGACCCTCTACGTATTGAATACCTCGGAAGTATCGGGAGAAGTCAAACAAGACTTCAAAAGTAAAATTCCCGGACCATATCTCGAAGTTGATCCCATCTTTGGTACCGGGCTCGACAAATTGATAACCGAGGCATATAAACTGCTCGATTTGATCACGTTCTTTACCACGGGAGAAGACGAGTCGAGAGCCTGGACGACGCGTCGCGGTGCCAAGGCGCCGGAGGCGGGTAAGTCAATTCACACTGATTTCCGAGACAAGTTTATCCGCGCGGAAGTGATTCATTACGATAAGCTTATTGAGGCGGGTTCTTATGCTATGGCACGCGAGAAAGGTTGGTTGCGTACCGAAGGCAAGGAGTATGTAGTCCAAGATGGAGATGTTATAGAATTTTTGATATAATATGCTTATAATCATAAATATATGAACACAAAAACAACAGCACAACATTTCTTTCTGCAGGTGGGTGCCTTAGTGAGTCTCTATGCCGGAGTAGGGGCTCTCTTAAATCTTCTGTTCAGGGTCATCAATGTGGCTTTCCCGCAAGTTGGTACTAAGGGATTATATTCATACTTTTATTCCGGTGGTTCTATTAGTTTACCAATCGCGACCTTGATAGTTACTCTTCCGCTTTTCCTTGTTTTATCAGCTATTATCCAGAAGTCATTCGTGGCAGATCCGAACTTACGAGAAGGTGGTTTACGCAAAGTCCTTCTCTACTTTACGCTTTTTGTCGCAGGAGCTACTATCGCTGGTGATTTAATAACGCTTATCTATTTCTTCTTGGACGGCAGGGATATCACTATCGCCTTCTTGCTCAAGGTTTTCTCAATTCTGGTAGTAACTGGTGGAATCTTTGGCTACTACCTTTCTGATCTTCGGGGTCGTCTCACCTCACAAAGCAGAAATATTTGGCGAGTCTTTGCTATCTTGCTTATACTGGTCTCCGTTGTGCTGGGCTTTATCGTGATTGGTTCTCCTCGCACACAGCGTATGTTGCGCTATGATGGTGAAAAAATTACTCACCTACAGGGTATCCAAGGACAAATCTTGTCATATTGGCAAAACAAGGGCACTTTGCCGGAGTCTCTAAACGATATGAAAGACTCGCTATCTTATTACACCGTACCTGTGGATAGTCAGACCCAAGAACCATACGGTTACAGAGTGTTGAGCCAAAATTCTTTCGAACTTTGTGCCGACTTCAATAAAGCCTCCGCCGCTGACTTGGCGGCGTATCCGTCCCCTTACAGTTATGGCTACGGGAGCAATGGCGAAAATTGGCAACACGAAGCCGGGCGTCACTGTTTCTCCCGAACGATTGATCCAGAACTTTATCCGGTGAGGCCGAAGTAGCTTGAAGCACCGGCGATTTTTCGCTAATGAAGAAAAGTCATCTTAAAGTTTACTTGGCAAGCCCTCTTGGTTTTTCCGAAGCTGGCAGACTTTTTTATTATAAAAAATTAGTGCCCTTGGTGGTTGAGGTGGGTTTCGAAGTACTTGATCCGTGGATTTTGACAGCGGATAACATTCTAAAACCTGCGATTACATTGCCTTACGGTCAGAAAAAGAAAGACGCTTGGCAGAAAATAAATAAAGTGATCGGTCGAAATAACACTAAGGCTATAAAAAATTGTAATCTTATTCTTGCTGTAATTGACGGTACTGACGTTGATAGTGGTACTGCATCAGAAATTGGTTATGGGACCGCGCTTGGTAAAGCTATTGTCGGATATCGCAGTGATTTTCGCTTGAGTGGTGATAACGATGGAGCTAACATAAATTTGCAGGTCGAGTATTTTATTAAGTTAAATGGAGGAATTATCACTACTAATTTGGGTGAACTAAAAAATATTTTAAAGCACTACTTTAAAAAATATAAGTAAAATAGCTAATATGACTGAGGAATACGACCCAAAGAATATCGAAAGGAAGTGGCAGAAAGAGTGGGAAGAATCCGGTCTTTATCGGGCGGAAAATGATTCTAAGAAACCAAAATATTACGCGCTCATAGAATTCCCTTATCCTTCCGGCGATGGACTTCACGTTGGACATCCTCGGCCTTACATTGGACTCGATATTATCGCCCGCAAAAGACGTATGGAGGGCCACAATGTTCTCTATCCTATAGGTTGGGACGCTTTCGGTTTGCCGACCGAAAACTATGCTATTAAGACTGGCAAAAATCCGCGAGTGGTGACGAAGGAAAATACCGACACTTTCCGCCGACAGATCCAGTCGCTCGGAGTCTCTTTCGATTGGTCTCGGGAGATAAACACAACTGACCCTAAGTATTACAAGTGGACCCAGTGGATATTTTTGAAATTTCTTGACAAAGGTCTGGCGTATAAAGCGAAAATTCCTATCAACTGGTGTCCAAAGTGTAAGATTGGCTTGGCGAATGAAGAAGTGGTAGATGAAAATTGCGAGCGATGCGGTACACCTGTCGAACAAAAAGAGAAAGAACAGTGGATGCTTGCCATCACCAAATATGCAGACCGACTTTATGATGATTTGGCAACTGTGGATTATCCAGAAAGGGTCAAGACTCAACAGAAAAATTGGATTGGCAGAAGCGAGGGGGTGTTGATTAAATTTGATGACATTGAGGTTTTTACCACGAGACCAGATACGATTTTCGGGGCCACTTTTGTTGTGGTTGCTGGTAAGGAAGATAAATTTACCGGACGCTACGTCACTAATCCAGCTACTAAAGAAAAAATTCCAGTCTGGGAAGCGGAGTACGTCATGGCCGATTACGGCACCGGTGCCATCATGGCCGTACCGGCTGATGACGAACGGGATAAGCAATTTGCGGAAAAATTTAATCTACCGATTGTTGAAAATTACACGACTGCGGGATTCGAGGATTACGGAAAAAAGATCACGAAATATAAATTACGAGACTGGGTGTTTTCGAGACAGCGTTATTGGGGAGAACCTATACCGGTAATTCACTGTGATGAATGTGGCATAGTGCCAGTGCCGGAGAAAGATTTGCCGGTAAAATTGCCCGAGGTGGAGAAATACGAGCCGGGACCGGATGGCGAGTCGCCCCTTGCCAATATAACGGAGTGGGTTAACACAAAATGTCCGAAATGTGGTGGGAAGGCCAAGAGAGAGACGGACGTCATGCCCAACTGGGCTGGCTCCTCTTGGTATTTCTTACGTTATTGTGACCCATACAACGACAAAGAATTTGTATCAAAGGTAGCTCTTGATACTTGGATGCCTGTGGACTGGTACAACGGTGGTATGGAACACACAGTGCTTCATCTTCTGTATTCACGTTTCTGGAATAAATTTCTTTTTGACCTGAAACTTGTTCCTACCAGTGAACCGTATAAAAAGCGCACTTCCCATGGTCTCATCCTTGCAGAGGGCGGGGAGAAGATGAGTAAGTCCAAAGGTAATGTTATTAATCCCGACACGATAGTAGAGCGCTTCGGCGCCGATACCCTTAGACTCTACGAAATGTTTATGGGCCCCTTTGAACAAGCCATTGCTTGGAGTGAGAGTTCGCTTATTGGCCCAAGACGGTTTCTAGAAAAAGTATGGAGATTAAAAGAAAAAATCTCCAATTCGGATTCGCTAAATTCTGTTTTAATGCATCAAACCATCAAAAAAGTTTCCGAAGATATAGAGTCAATGGGATTCAATACTGCTGTCTCGACCCTGATGATTTATGCCAATACTCTGGACAAACAGGAAAAAGTCTCCCAAAAAGAATTTGAAACATTACTTTTCCTCTTGGCGCCGTTTGCTCCGCATATTACGGAAGAGTTATGGGAGACGCTTGGACATAGCGATTCCATTCATACCCAAAGCTGGCCGACTTATAATCCGGAGCAATTATTAAAAGACGAAATTACTTTAACCATTCAGATTAATGGCAAAATTAGGGCAAGTCTACTTGTTTCTCGTGATCAAAGTGAAGAAGAGATTAGGGCGACTGCGCTCTCGTTACCAGAAGTTATAAAATGGCTCGGTGGGAAAGAACCAAAAAAGATCATTATTGTGCCAAGAAGAATTATTAGTATTGTTACTGAAGCTATTGACAAGTAGTTTTATTAGGTGTACAATACAAAAAGAATGTAAAGACTCCAGAAGACCCGAACTCGAAAGAGCGGGCAGGAGTTGGAGGATGTTATGATCAAGGGGCTTTTGGCATTTCTGGCGGCGGTAGCGCTGATGTTTACGATCTGGCTCGTGGGATCGGAAAATCCGACCACCCCGGCCGGGTACATGGGGTACGTAACGCAGGGCGCGGTCTTCGGCCAGACGCGTTTCTACTCCCTGCAAACGGGTCCGATCTCGCCGGGGAGGACGTGGCTCTTGTCAGTGACCAACGTCAGCGTGACGCCCTATACCTACCACGAGGACTTCGTGGGTCCTACGTCGGTACTGTCACGGGACAACCTCAAGATCAGCTTCAGCGTGCACCTCGTGTGGAAGATTCGCTTCGACCGCATCAAGGACTTCGTCGAGAAGTACAGCACGCTCGCGGGTGAAAAGGATCCGGACAAGATCGTGCAGACCGCCTACAACAACTTCCTGAAAGAGCCGCTCCGGACGTTCGCACGCGATGAGATCCAGCGGCTGAACGGCCTCGAGATCAAGGACAAGATCACGCCGGTGGGCGCGGCTATCTCGCAGCGCGTGCTCGAGCTGACCAAGGATACACCTTTTTTGGTTACGAGCGTCGTGGTTGGCAACATTCAATATCCGGACGAGGTCGCCAACGCCGTGTCGACCAAGATGGCGGCAACCCAGGTGCTCGAGCGTAAGCAGATCGAGATCGCCATCGAGGAGAAAGAGAAGCAGAAGCGCATCGTCCAGGCAGAAGGTATTGCCAAGGCGATGGAGATTATCCAAGTGAAGCTCACAGCGCAATACCTGCAGCACGAGGCGATCGAGGCTCAGAAAGCGATGGTTGGGTCGCCCAACCACACCACCATCTACATCCCCGTGGGCCCCATGGGCGTACCGCTGACTGGTACCTTCGACACTGCTCCTGGTAAGACGGAGGGTTCCAAGAAGTAACGCGAACCGAGGTTCGCCCGACAGCACCTTGCGGATTGATTCGTTGTTCACGAATCTCCGCAAGGTGTTTTATTTTTTCTAACTTCCTATGGGCATCGTTCACTTTTAGATTCACTTGACACATATATGGTATAGTGATACAAATACTGTAAATTATGAGCGAGAAGATAACTTTAAGCTTCAAACCTAAGGAGGCCACCCGACGCCTCTTGTCAATTCTTGCCAAGCGTAGCCAAGATGTTCTGGTCAGTCGATATGGTTTGGGATCCAAGGCTGGCAAGCTGACCCTCGATGCTATTGGTAAGAAATACCACATCACTCGCGAACGCGTCCGCCAGATCGAGAATCACTCACTTGTCACTATCCGCAAATCGAAAGTATACAGAGATTCTGAACCCGTCTTTACTGAACTGAAAGAGGTTGTCATCGGTCTAGGCGGCCTGGTCGCTGAAAAAGACCTTTTAAAGCATCTGAGTGAAGATTTACATACCCAAAACCATTTCCACTTTCTTTTAGTCATTGGTGAGGAATTCAAGCGTGAGAAGGAAGATGAAGAGTTTAAGCATCGCTGGCATGTCGACGCGGCATTATCTGACAAGATTAAAACGGCTCTGCGCAAATTGTATGCCAAGCTCTCCGATGATGAGTTGGTATTTGAAAGTGACCTTATCAACTCTTTTCTCGAAGAGGTCAAAGATTTAAATGAGAAGTATAAAAATGACGAGGTTATCAAGCGTTGGCTCTCTATTTCCCGTAAAATCGGTAAAAACCCTCTGGGAGAATGGGGGCGCTTTTCTTCTTCCAACGTTAACGCCAAGGGCATGCGCGACTTTGCTTTCTTGGTTATCAGAAAGCATGGTTCTCCCATACATTTCAAGGATGTAGCTAAAGCTATTACCCAATACTTCAATAAGAAAGCACATGTGGCGACCACTCACAACGAACTGATCAAAGATCCCCGATTCGTTCTAGTTGGCCGCGGGCTCTATGCTCTCTCTGAATGGGGGTACATGTCAGGTGTGGTTAAAGATGTGATCAAGAAGATTTTGGAAAAAGAAGGACCTTTGCCGAAGGAAAAAATTATTGAAAAGGCTCTCAAGGAACGTTACGTCAAAGAAAACACTATCCTGGTCAACCTTCAGAATCCCAAATATTTCAAGAAAGATCTCGCCAACCGCTACCACAACGTCTAGCGAGGAAGAGCGGATGAGCAAGCTCATCCATTCTTTCCGAGCGAAGACGTTGTACTTACTAGTACAACGTCTAGATTCCATGTAGAATTAGGGTAATGATTGAGGACTTCATTTCTCTTTTCCAAGCTGATTTTTACCTGAAGATCTGGCGATTCGCTTTCGCAACCTGGCCTATCTGGCTGCCCCTCTCTCTGGTTAGTCTTCTATTTAACACTTGGTTTTCTTATAAACGCCGGGAATTTATACGCGCGCAAGGCAGTGTACTTTTGGAAATCAGACTGCCGAAGGAGATCGAGAGGTCTCCTGCCGCCATGGAGATGGTGCTTGAGAGCATGTGGGAGGATGTGCCAGGCTCCTTAACGGAAGTTTACCTGGAAGGCGCCGTCAGGAACTGGTTTTCCCTTGAGATAGTCTCCATTGGTGGAGAAATAAAGTTTTTCATCTGGACTTGGCCTAAGTGGAGACAGGTCGTCGAGACGCGTATTTACTCTCAGTATCCAGGCGCGGAAATCGTGGAGGCCAGGGATTACGCACTTGACTTGATTTTCGACCCGACCAAGACAAAGGTCAAAGGTATTACAACCAGACTTAACAAGGACGATGCCCTTCCTATAAAGACCTACATTGACTTCGGTCTTGATAAAACTGACAAGGAGCCAGAGCAGATTGTTGATCCTATGGCTCCTATGCTCGAATATCTTGGAGCCAGGAAACCAGGGGAAGTGGCGGCAGTCCAAATTTTGATCCAAGGGCATCGTGGCCAAGGTTTCCAGGATGTCATGCTCTCTCCCAAAAAACATTTCTCTAAAGGAGTAAAAGCCGTCGTCGAAAAGATTGCCAAAGATGCCACATATCTGAAAGGCAGAGCAGATGACCCACCCTCCCTCTTAAACTTAACCAAGATTCAGAATGATGCCATCACTTCTATAGAGCGCAATGCTGGCAAGCACGCATATGACGCACAGCTCCGCCTGATGTATTTCTCGACGCTCGAAGCTGATGACAAGAATGCCACTGCTGGCATGATAGGCAGTATGCGTCAGTTCGGTTTCGTGGGCTCAAATACAGTGCTCAACGGCATCCGTCCTAATAAATTTATCCCCGGCATCGTTTATCCGTGGGAAGATTTTCTTGATATCCGTAAGATTGGAAACCAAAGGCTCCACCTCGACGCATTTAAGAGGCGTTCGTTCTTCAATGTGCCTTACAAATCTCTTATGGGTAAACCCTACGTTCTGACAGTAGAAGAGCTGGCCACCATTTTCCACTTGCCAGGCGCGGCGGTCACCACTCCGACTCTTACCCGTGTGCCTTCCAAGAGGGCAGAGGCTCCGTCAGACTTGCCAGTATAATGTTGAGAGTATCCCTTTTTTCCATAGGCCTAGTCTTGTTTATTGTCTGTTTTTTCCCCACCACTCCTCCCTTTGCGTTTCCTTCTGGTTCCGTTGTTACCATTCCGGAAGGGATTGGTCTCCACGTCCTCGCAGAAAAATTGCGGGAAGACAAAGTAATACGCTCTTCTTTCTGGTTTCGGGTATCCGCTATCGTATTGGGCGGAGAGCGCGATATGAAAGCGGGTCAATATCTCATGTCTAGTCCGCAAAACGTTTTTGTCATTGCTTGGCGAGTATCCCGCGGAGATTACGATATAAAGACAGTGAAACTGACCATTCCGGAAGGCTTCACAGTTGAGAAAATCTCCAAACTTTTTGACGTGAGATTCACATTCTTCAACCACACGGATTTCTTGGCTCGGGCACCGGAGGGTTATCTTTTCCCCGATACTTATTTTATACCGATGACCGCTACAGCCTCTTCGACTATCAGATTGCTCGGCGACAACTTCGCCCGCAGAGTTAGCTCACTTATGCCGGACATAGAGTCTTCGGGTAGGACTCTGGAAGAAGTTATTACTATGGCCTCGCTCCTCGAAGCGGAAGCGAAGACCAGAGAGGACCGCGAGATAGCTGCAAATATTCTTTGGAAACGGCTCAAACTCGGGATGCCGCTGCAAATTGATTCAGAAATGGGCACGTACGAATTTATCGGCCTGCCAAAAAATCCGATCAATAACCCTGGTATTATCTCGATTGAAGCCGCGATTCATCCGACTTCTACACGGTATCTGTATTTCTTGACAGGTAAAGATGGGAAAATGCATTATGCTGAGACATTCAATGAACACAAAGAAAACATCGCCAAATACCTCTCCCCGTGAAGCTATACCTGCAGGCAAACGGGTTTTCGTAGCCACATACACGAATGAAGGGCTCAAATTCCAAATACATCTAGGTCCGTTGAAATTCGAGCGAAGCAGAAGAGGCGGAGACTTTACATCCCGAAAAACACCAGTTGCCACGATATAAACCAAGATCGCCCGAAAGGCGGTTTTGTCTTACCCGAATTCGCCACTTGTTTGCCCTTGTGGCGAGCTTTGTACCGAGAGTAACAGTTTGCCACCAGCTGAACCCGGTCCGAGCCGTAAAACGAAATTTGAGAGCCTGGGACGATTTGCTTAACTTTTCAACAATTAAGCAAATATGACTCGAGTACATCATGTTTCGTGATTAGTACACTTTTGTACTATTTGCATAGTTTCCATGCCGTACTATGCAGAAAGTGACCTTATATCGTTAAATAACAAGATTTATTGATGTAATTCACGGTTATTTGACAATAAGAGTTAACTTTACTATACTTAGCTTATATGGCCAGAACGCTCAACATATACAAAAAAGTAATCGAACTTCGCGAGCGCTACTACCGTGCCTCACCTGAAAAAGAGTCGTTGCTCAAGATGATCTCGGAAGCGGAAATTCCAGAACAGGTATACAACTCCAATGCCATCGAGAACAGTACGCTTTCTCTGGAGGAGACGGAAAAGATTCTTCTCCAGATCGATCTTGATCGATACGTCTCCGAGCGCGAGCTCTTTGAAGCGAAAAATCTCGCACGGGTGGTGGAATACATTGACAAACGAGCGAAAGAGCAGGAACTCACCGAGGAGGTCATTTTGTTTTTGCATAAAATGCTTATCTCCAATATCCGCGATGACATCGCCGGAAGATTCCGCACAGGCGAAGAGCGCGTACGGGTAGGTACGCATATCGCGCCGCACGCATCCGAAATCCCCGAACTCATGAAAAAGATGCTCGCGGAATACAACGCCTCAAGTCATGAACATATCGTGCGGAGGATCGCCCGATTGCATCTTGCTTTCGAATACGCACATCCGTTTATTGACGGTAACGGCAGAATCGGCCGGGCAATTAATAATTACCTGCTTATACGTGAGGGATATGTGCCTATCAATATCAAGTTTATTGATCGCGCCAGATACTATGACGCTTTCAAAGAATTCCAAACGAATAATAAAACTTCAGTCATGGAAGAAATTGTCGGTCGTGCGCTCACCAACAGTTATCACAAGCGACTGGCGTATTTGGAGCACAAAAAAATCGTGACGCTTTCGGAGTACTCCAAACAGAGCCGTCTTTCTCATTCGAACGCACTTAATAAAGCCAAGCGTCAGACCATTGAAGCATTCATCGAGAAAGGCGATTGGAAGATCGGAACATGAAATGACAAACTCAATCATCAAAAACTTAATATTCGTTGATTGCGAAGGACACGGTCCGGCGCCAACGCTAAATGATCCAGTCGGGTTTGAATTTGGCGCAGTTGCTTATCCTTCAAAACAGACGTTCCACGGAACAGGGGCAACAAAAGAAACATTCGAGGATTTCGACAAGTGGATTTCATCCGTGATAGAGAAAGGATTCAGACCTCTATTTGTCAGTGACAATCCTGCTTATGACTGGCAGTTCGTAAACTATTATTTTCACCTGCATCTCGGCAAAAATCCATTTGGCCATTCGGCAAGAAGGATCGGTGATTTTTATGCTGGACTTGTTGGTGACTTTACTAATGGAAGTTCGTGGAAAAAGCTACGGGTTACGGCGCATGATCACAATCCCGTAAACGATGCGATGGGTAATCTGGAAGCATTCGAGAGGATACTAAGCGGCGAAAGATAATTATGAAAATAAAAGATTTACCAAAATCGGATAGACCACGAGAGAAGCTCATAGCAAAAGGAGTTGAGAATTTGAAGGACTCCGAACTTTTGGCAATTCTTTTACGCACAGGCACGATCGGCAAGAATGTCATTGAGATCGCATCGCAAATCCTATCGAAGTATTCCAAGAAGCGGTTATTACAGATGACATATCAGGATTTATCGAAAATAAGTGGTATCGATTCCGCAAAGGCAACGACTCTTCTTGCCGCTTTCGAACTTTCCAAACGCGCACTGGAAGTGAATGACACGAATTTGCCCGTGATCAGCGATGCAAAGGATGCCGTAGCTCAACTTTCCGATATGCGCGATCTTAAAAAAGAACATCTCGTAGCTTTGTATTTGAATGCGAAAAATCAACTGGTTCACAAAGAGACTATCTCGATGGGTACGCTGAATGCGAATCTCGTCCATCCGCGAGAGGTTTTCGAACCAGCCCTCAAATACTCCGCGGCACAGATCATAGCCGTTCACAATCACCCTTCTGGCGATCCGAAGCCAT